>Ga0247611_10000091_pt1 | contig 173325 bp, 145 predicted proteins | sample 177DNAGHGhighgp2_FD_192422 | JGI IMG/M metagenome (GOLD analysis project Ga0247611, IMG submission 192422) | Sheep rumen microbial communities from Palmerston North, Manawatu-Wanganui, New Zealand - 1770 DNA GHGhigh gp2 | ecosystem: Host-associated > Mammals > Digestive system > Stomach >...
ACAATGTCAGCCTCTCTGCGACGAAGAACGGCAAGACGTCGAACGTCTTGACGGGCACAATTACGGTAATGGCACTGGCGGCACCGGTAGTCACGGTGACCCCATCGACGCAGAGCGTCACGTCGGGCACGCCGATTACACCGATTGTATTCACGTCAGACTCGTCGGATGTAAGCTTCGAAGTATCGACACTGCCGTCGGGTCTTTCATCGACGAACGACGGCAAGACCTTGACGGTGAGCGGTACAGTGACTGCGACGGGCGTGAGCAGCATCAGTGTGACTGCGACGAAGAACGGCAAGACCTCGACGGCATCGGTGTCGACGTTGACGGTTACGGAGCCGCTTCTTCCTCTGACCATCATAGTCACGGGAGGCAGTACGACCCAGACGGTCGGTGTAGGAGAGAGCCTTACGACAATCACCTTCACGGCCAGTGAGTCGAGTGCATTGCTATACATCAGTCAGGACAACAACATATCTGGCATTACAATCGGAGATCCGAACATTGATAATACATCCTCGATCAGCGGTACGCCAGCTGCAACGGGAGTCATTAACTATACCGTCCATGCCGAGACGACGGACGGTCGTACGGCGCAGTTGTCGGGAAAGATCACCGTAGCCAACGCTACCGGTCCGGTCCTGTCTGTCGAGCCGATCGGCGAGCAGCCACCGGCAGCCGAGTTGCTGAATCAGACTGTAACGGCAGGCAGCAGCATAGAGAACATCAACATCCGTTCTGACATACCTGCCACCATGACCGTCACCGGTTTGCCGGTAGGTGTTCAGGGACTCCAGTCGTCCACGTCTGAGACGGTTATGACCATACAGGGCAAGCCGACGGTATCGGGAACATTCAACTTCACGGTATCGGCTGTAGGAAAGGAGAACGGCATGTCATCGCAAAACGTGATCCAAGGAACCATAAAGGTCATAGGAGCTCCGGTGCTGACGATAAAAACTGGAGGTGAAACAACATCGAACCTGAATCAGACGGTCGAGAAGGGCGATGCGATTTCGACGATTGTCATCTCCTCTGACGTCTCTGCCATTTGGAGTGCAACGGGACTGGCTGATGCTGGACTTTCGGCAGAGACTTCCGCGGACTATAAGACCTATACGATCACGGGTACGCCATCGTCCATTATGAACTATCCGATCAGTGTGACGGCAAAGACGAGCAACCTGGAGACGACCGTATCGGGTACAATTACGGTCAAAGCGAAAACTCCTACGGTCAAGACGAAAACCTACACGGTGGGCAGTGTGTCGTTCAAAACAGTAGAAATTGAAGGAGGAACCTTCCAGATGGGTTCATCGGGAACGGGCATTCCGATGGAAGAGAGTCCGATACACAGTGTGACTGTATCCGATTTTGAAATGGGTCAGACTGAAGTAACGCAGGCGCTATGGCTGGCTGTATTGGGAGAGACCAACAAGCCGAAATGGATTGCCAGTTATGGTATGGGCGACGCTTATCCGGTCTATAACGTGAACTATGACAGAATCGTTAATGAATTCCTGCCAGCCTTGAATGCATCCCTGCATACTTCTGGACAGTTGGCTGCGGACAAACAATTCACCCTCCCGACAGAGGCAGAGTGGGAGTATGCTGCACGAGGCGGGAAAAATTCGGCAGGATATACCTATTCCGGAGGAAATAATCTGGACGATGTGGCATACTATACAGACAACAGTACTTCCTCTGGACGTAAGGCACTCTGGCCAGTTGCAGGAAAGGCAGCCAACGAATCAGGACTCTATGACATGTCTGGAAACGTGTCCGAATGGTGCTACGACTGGTATGGTAATTACAGTTCAACATCACAGACCAATCCTATTGGCGTAGCAAAGGGCACGAATGGAAACCAGAACGGCAACAAGGTGTTGCGAGGAGGAAACAGCAGTTCGTCTGCAACAGAATGTCGTGTTTCGGCCCGCAAGCCGAATTCCCATTCCGCATCGAGCGGTGTGACTCACTATGGATTCCGACTTGTATTGGACGGCATCACTAAATCGCAGAGTGATTTGAATGAGTAAGCAAGGCCGGTTTACCACCCAATGGATGGTGTAAGGACAACATAAAAGGAAAGCCAGAACTCAACTGTTCTGGCTTTCCTTTTTGGTAAGAAATTTAGATCATTTGATCATATCGAAGCGCGTGTACGGCTGCAGAGCTACTGGAATACGGATGCCATCAGGCGTCTGGTTATTTTCGAGCAGAGCGGCAACGATACGTGGGAGGGCCAATGCGCTGCCGTTGAGGGTGTGGCAGAGTTGAATTTTCTTATTCTCGTCGCGGAATCGGCAGTGAAGGCGGTTAGCCTGATAGGATTCAAAATTGCTGACCGAGCTAACTTCTAGCCAACGTTTCTGTGCTTCGGAGTAGACCTCGAAGTCGAAGCAGATAGAAGACGTGAAACTCATGTCGCCGCCGCAGAGACGAAGGATGCGGTAGGGCAGTTCGAGTTTTTGAACCAGACCTTCGACGTGATTGAGCATCTCCTTCAGAGACTCGTAGGAGTGATCGGGTGTATCGATGCGGACCAGTTCGACTTTAGAAAACTCGTGGAGTCGATTGAGACCTCGAACATCCTTGCCGTAGGAACCGGCCTCGCGTCGGAAGCACTCCGTATATGCGCAGTTTTTAATAGGAAGATCCTTCTTGTCGAGGATGACATCGCGATAGATATTGGTCACGGGCACTTCTGCAGTAGGGATGAGGTAAAGGTCGTCCACTTCGCAATGGTACATCTGTCCTTCTTTGTCGGGAAGTTGTCCAGTGCCGAATCCGGAAGCTGCATTGACGACAGTCGGCGGCATGATTTCGGTGTAGCCTGCTTTAGTTGCCTCGTCAAGGAAGAAGTCAATGAGCGCACGTTGGAGTCGTGCACCCTTCCCTTTGTAGACGGGGAAGCCTGCACCGGTTATTTTGACTCCGAGATCAAAATCGATAAGGTCGTATTTCTTGGCAAGTTCCCAATGAGGTAGAGCGTCGTCGCCGAGTTCCACCTTGATGCCACCTGTTTTCTCGACGATATTATCTTCTGCAGATTTGCCGTCAGGGACGTCGTCGTTAGGAATGTTCGGGATGGTATAAAGGATGGCTTGGATTTGCTCTTCAGCCTCCTTCATTGTCAGTTCGAGGGATTTGTTTTCCTCCTTCATTCCGGACACCTTGAGTCGAGCGGCTTCGGCCTCTTCTTTCTTTCCCTCTTTCATGAGGAGACCGATTGATTTCGAGATTTTGTTGAGTTCGGCTAGATTGTTGTCCAGTTTTGTCTGCGTTGTCTTACGTTTGTCGTTGAGAGAGATTACCGATTCAATGGCTTCCCGTCCGTCAAATAGTTTGCGAGAAAGTTTACGAATAATGCCCTCTTTGTCTTCGGTTATTTGTTTAATGGTAAGCATAAAAATGGCGTGTTAGTAATGTTTTTTTTCTCTAATGCAAAGATAATGGTTTTATAATATTTGTTCCAATTGAATTTGTCAAAGGTCTCAGACAAAAATGATGTAAAAAAATCCGGTATCCACTTTGTGGAAACCGGATTCAAATAATGTTTTTTTCAACTTTTTTGTCTTAGTTTTGTTCTGTCGGCAGAACGGAAACATAAGATTTATCGTTGGTTGTTTTCTTAAAATTGACTATTCCGTCAACAAGGGCAAAAAGCGTATGATCTTTTCCCATGCCGACATTTTGTCCTGGATTGTGCTGCGTTCCGCGCTGACGTACGATGATATTGCCTGCAATTACATGCTGGCCACCAAAAATTTTGATTCCGAGTCTTTTGCTATGTGACTCACGACCATTCTTCGAACTACCTACACCTTTTTTATGTGCCATGATTCAATCTGTTTAAAAGGTTATGCAACAATATCGTTGATTGTAACTGATGTGTACTGATGGCGGTGACCATTCAGTTTCCTGTAGCCTTTACGACGCTTCTTGTGGAAGACAAGCACCTTCTTGCCTTTTGCTGCGCCGTTGACCTCAGCGACAACTTTCGCTCCAGAAATAGTTGGAGTACCAACCGATACTGTGCCGTCATTGTCAATCAACAATACTCTTTCGAACTCAACCTTGTCGCCTTCTTTGGCGTCAGGGAGAACGTTTACAAACAGTTTTTGCCCTTTTTCGACACGGAACTGCTGTCCTTGGATTTCAACAATTGCGTACATTACAATGTGATTTAAAATTATATCGGGGAGGCGGGACAGTCACATGCTCTAAATCCATGTCGTTGCCACTTATGACGTATTCATTGGTACGTCGCCTCTGTGCGAAACGGGTGCAAAAATACATAAAAAAACTCATAATTACAATTGTAATGCAAAAAAGAAAAGTTTTTTGTACCAATGGTTATTTTTTACATAATATGAACTTGACAGAAATTTGCTTTTTATATTTGTATTTTTCTAAAAAATATGGAAAACGATAAATATTTTACTGGAAAGGAACAGCTGGAAATCTTGCATCTTTATTGGCGAATTTTGCATGCTGCAGGAAATCAACTTCACTCGAATGATTTACATGAGATACATGATTTGTTTCGGAAAATAGTGGATCAAAAGAAAGAATCTGAAGCAGGTCAAGAAGTTCTGAATCCAATTATAAAGGATCTGAATACGGTTTATCTCGCTGTCAGTGAGATTGGAATGGGCAGAGCCACCATTTTAGGAGTTTTGGCGTTTGATGCCTTGCGTGAGGGTGTGTTGATGGAGAATGATATTGAACATCGTTTTGGTCAGGAAGTTTCTATCATTGTTCGAGGATTACTTAAGGCACACGAACTTTATAGTAAGAGTGTGGCTGTGGAATCTGAGAATTTCCGAAAATTGCTTTTGACCTTTGCAGAAGATATTCGTGTTGTTTTTATTCTTATTGCCGAGCATGTTTATATCATGCGTAATCTATCTTTATACGATGAAGAACGCCGTAATCGTATAGCACGTGAGTCTGCCTACTTATATGCCCCTATGGCACATCGAATGGGACTTTACAAGTTAAAAACAGAATTAGAAGACCTGAGTCTAAAATGGCTTTCTCCTGAGATTTACAATGATATTGTGGCTCGATTGAGTGAGACAAAGAGCGAACGGGAGAAATATATCGACGACTTTATCTCACCATTAAAGAATCAGTTAGAATTGGAGGGATTCGATTTTGAAATAAAGGGTCGGACAAAGTCTATTTATAGCATTTGGAATAAAATAAAGAAAAAGGGAACTCCTTTTGAGAATATCTATGACATATTTGCCGTTCGTATTATATTAAATAGTCCTCCAGAGAGAGAAAAATCTGACTGTTGGAAGGTTTATTCAATTGTAACTGATCGTTATCAGCCAAACCCGAAACGACTGCGGGATTGGCTTTCTATTCCAAAATCCAATGGATATGAGAGCTTGCACACTACCGTAATGGGACCAAGTGGAAAATGGGTAGAGGTTCAAATACGCACTCGCCGTATGGATGAAATTGCAGAGAAAGGTCTTGCGGCACATTGGAAATATAAGGGAATCAAGAGTGAACAGGGAATGGAAGAATGGTTGAAGAACCTGCGTGAGATTCTGGAAAATCCAGAAAAGAATGCTGTGGATTTTATGGACGATTTTCGATTGGACCTTTATGAAGATGATGTCTTTGTATTTACACCTAATGGAGAACTTCGGAAACTGAAACAGGGAGCTACGGTACTTGATTTTGCTTTTCATATCCATTCTGCAATTGGTTGCCGTTGTGTTGGGGCAAAAGTAAATGGTAAAAATGTGCCGATCCGACACGTCCTCTCCAATGGTGATCAAGTGGAAATTCTCACCTCTCCGAATCAGATTCCTAAAATTAGTTGGTTGGATTGTGTCGTGACGGGAAAAGCAAAGACCAAGATTAAACAAGTGCTGCGAGAAATGGCAACGAAGGATGCAGAACTTGGAAAGGAAATGTTGGAACGTAAATTTCGAAATTGGAAATGGGACTATAATGAATCGGTCTATATGCGTTGTATTCGAAAGGCTGGGTTTAAGACGGTAACGGAGTTTTATCAAGGCGTTGCTCATGGAACTGTTGACTTGCAGCGATTTCGCGAAAGGATGGAGGCAGAACGGAAGACAACAAGTGATTCGTTAGTGGAACATTCTGCTGCTGACTTTATTCAAACAGATCCAAATGAGGATGAGAATATTCGGAAACAAGGAATCAGTGATGATGTCCTTGTCATTGACAAAAACCTAACAGGAATTGAATATAAATTGGCAAAGTGTTGCAACCCAATCTATGGAGATAAGGTCTTTGGTTTCGTTTCAGCTGCGGGTGGTATCAAAATACATCGTCTTTCTTGTCCCAATGCTCCGCAAATGATCAGTCGCTATGGATATAGGATCGTTAAAGCTCGATGGTCTGGAAAAGGGGAAAATCAATATACGGTCACATTGCGTGTCACAGGTAAGGATGATATCGGAATTGTGACCAATATCACTTCTCTTATATCAAAACATCTAAATCTCTCCCTTCGGTCTATTTCTGTAGATTCGGAAGCAGGAGTGTTTAGATGTCATGTTACTGTTCGAGTTGGCAATTTGTCTGAATGTGAAGAACTTATCCGTCGAATTGCTGCTATTAGAGGAGTCGCAGAAGTCCTCCGTGAAGGGTGATTTTACTTTGATATCAGATTTCCTAAGGTAATTAGCAGACCAAGTAATAGTAAATTTCGAGACGTGAGCCCTAGATATCGATTTAGCGCTACACCTTTTGTATGGCATATACCATACCATGTCTTGATATGAACTGGAAGGTAAAGCAAAGATAGCAGATAGGCACAATGTCCGTTTCTCATCAGAAATATACATAGTATGGTAGCCAAGATACCGTTCGTTAGATATGCGACACGTCCAAATCTTAGGCCGAAGATAACTACCGTTGTTCGTTTTCCTTCTGATAAGTCTGTTGGGTAGTCTCTGTAGTTGTTTAATACCAGTATGTTAACTGCTCCTAATCCAACTATGGTTCCTGCGAGGAAAACATCTGGAGTGAAATGAATGGTTTGGACATAATAGGTAAAAGCAGTTGCTACCCATCCGAAAAAAACTAGAACAAAAACATCTCCCAATCCATTGCGAGATAAAGGGTAAGGACCGGCAGAATAGGCTATAAGCGAAACAACGCATATAATTCCAACTATGATCATTTCCCAACCTCCATAGTAGATTAGCCCTAGACCGAAGATACTCGCCAAGATAATAACTGCGACAATGGCAAATAGCATTGCCTTGGGACTGATCCATCCTGATGAAACAGCGCGAGCAGGTCCGAGACGAACAGAATGAGAATCGGAGGAATAGCGGTAGTCAAAATAGTCGTTTGCCAAGTTAGAGGCAATCTGAGCGAGCAAAGAAAAGAACAAACAAAGTAAGGCAGGCACCCATCGGAAACTACCGTCTCTATATGCCAAGGCAGACGCGACTATGACTGGAATAGATCCGGCTGAAAGAGTGCGTGGACGAAAAGCCAGTACCCATGCAAGTATTGAGTTTTTCTTTATGTCGTTAGCATTAGATGTGCTGATTTCTGTTTGCATGTTTATTTAAAATAATACAAAGGTAGTGAGAAAAACATTTTTTGACAATTGTGAGTTGTCCGCCACCAATGAGTTGGTTGGATGTTTTCTCGTTTGTGCTATGCATATTCTCTTTATTAGCCTAAAACATCTATATTTGTATTAAATAGAAAAAAAACATATATGTTTTCGGGTATAGTTGAAGAAGCAGGACGTATTGTGGACCTGCGCAAGGAGCAGGACAACCTGCATATTAGTGTTCAATGTTCTTTTGTAAACGAACTGAAAATAGACCAAAGCATTGCTCATAATGGGGTGTGTCTTACAGTCGTGGATTTGAAGGACGATTTTTATACAGTGACTGCAATTAGGGAGACCATCGAGCGTAGTAATTTGGGGCTGTTGAAAGTTGGAGATTTGGTGAATCTGGAACGAAGTATGTTGATGAATGGACGTTTAGATGGTCATATTGTACAAGGACATGTAGATCAGACGGCAGTATGTCGTAAGGTGGAACAAGCAATGGGAAGCTATTACTTTACATTTGAATATGAATGTGAGAAAGAAATGCAGCGACGCGGATATTTAGTTGTGGACAAGGGGTCAGTGACCATTAATGGTGTTAGCTTGACCGTGTGTGAACCGAATGAAGTAGAAGATGAGGTCCAACATTTCAAGGTGGCTATTATTCCTTATACGTTCGAACATACTAATTTCTGCGACATTAGGCAGGGTAGTGTGGTTAATCTTGAATTTGACATCATAGGAAAGTATATTAGCCGAATGAAACCTCTTTTTTGAAAATTTATTTGAATATTGCAAAGATAGTGGGGCGATGGTTGAGTTCCGGATTCTCCTTCGTTTTCCATTGAGCAATGGTATGTGTGCGGATGGATTCTGTATCAAGAGTGATGTCGGAAGCAACGCACAACTTTGTCTTGGGTGAGCAGGTATTCAGGATTTGTATAAAGAGTTTTTCGTTGCGATAAGGGGTTTCAATGAAGATTTGGGTCTGCATCTCATAAATAGCTCTGGATTCCAATTGACGAAGGCGTTTTGATCTTTCATTAGGGTCTATAGGTAGATACCCTACGAAGGCGAAACTTTGTCCATTAAATCCTGAGGCCATTTGAGCTAGAAGAATAGAGGACGGACCGACAAGTGGGACTACTTGAATATCTTGTTGTTGGGCAAGTGCAACTATGTCGGCGCCAGGATCAGCTATAGCTGGACATCCAGCCTCGGAAATCACCCCTACATCATCGCCCAGAATCAGAGGAGATAGGAATTTTTCAAGATGACTGCGGTCTGTGTGTTGATTGAGAATTTGAAATGTGCTTTCGTCAATCGGAAAGTTATGATGCAGTTTGCGAAGATACCGGCGTGCTGTACGAATGTCTTCTACAATAAAATGTCGGATGGACAGTACGATGTCAAATACATGTGAAGGAATGACGTTTCTCGGATCGCAGTCTCCGAGTGTATTAGGTATTAGATAGAGTTTTCCTGTCATGTTTCAGAATAGGACTTTAAGAATAATTCGCAGATTTTAAGCAACCTTTTATGTATTCAAAGATACTCAATTATTTCCAATAGCATCTGCTGGCGAGCTTCCATGGTTGTTAATAACTCGTTTAAAAATGCATATCTTTGTATTCGTTTTTTTTAATTTATGTCTTTACCTGAAGCTTTTATAAAACGTATTCAGAATCAAATTCCTGATTGGGAACGTTTTGTGAAGTCTTTGGAAACATCTGCTCCTGTCAGTGTTCGTCTGAATCCCCACAAGCCGGTAGGGTGTTTGGAAGTCGCGGAACGGGTACCTTGGTGCAATACAGGGTATTATCTGCACCAACGTCCAATCTTCACGCTGGATCCTCTTTTTCATGCCGGTACTTATTACGTGCAGGAGGCATCATCTATGTTTATAGAACAGGTGGTTCGTCAATATATAGACAGGCCTGTTCGGACTTTGGATCTTTGTGCTGCTCCCGGAGGAAAGACAACACATCTTTTGTCGCTTCTGCCAGGAGGGAGTTTGCTCGTAAGCAATGAGTTCATCCGAAGTCGTGCACATATCTTGGCGGAGAATGTGTCAAAGTGGGGGTACCCAAGTGTTGTTGTGACGAATAATGCCCCAAAAGATTTTTCCCATTATGAGTCTTTTTTTGACTTGATAGTGGTGGATGCACCATGTTCGGGGGAGGGAATGTTTCGAAAGGATTCAGGAGCAGTTGAAGAGTGGAGCGAGTATAATGTACAACAATGTGAACTCCGACAGCGACAGATTATTTCAGATGTTTGGGGGAGCTTGAGCGAAAATGGGGTGTGTATTTATAGTACATGTACCTATAATCCTAATGAGGATGAAGAGATGGTTAAGTGGATCGAACAGGAACTTGGTGCCGAAGAGTTGCTTGTTCCGGTAGATGAACGATGGGGAATCGTTCGTTCGGAACGGGGATACCATTTCTATCCTCATATGTCTAAGGGGGAAGGTTTTTATCTTTGTGTTCTTCGTAAGACGTCTTTATCACCCATCGGTCGTCAACGGGCAAGACATAAGATAACATTAAACTCAACAAAGAATCAAAAGGAAATAATGTCTCACTATCTCGTTCCACATGATTGGCATTTGGCATTTCTTAGAGAGCGTATGGTCGCTCTTTCGTCTGATTATGTTGAATGGATGTTAGACATGATGCAAAATCTGAAGGTAATGCAGGCAGGTGTACCTTTGGGCCGTTGGATTGGGAAAAACTTCCTCCCAGACCCTTCTTTAGCCCTTTCTGTATGTCTGAAGGATAATTCTACGGAGGTTTTTGATGTGAATAAAGAAACAGCCTTGTCCTTTTTGCATAAGGATGCTATAACCCTACCTCCGGATATGGAGAAAGGTATGGTCCTGATCCGTTATAAGGGACATGGATTGGGTTGGGTAAAGAATTTGGGAAACCGTTGCAATAGTCTCTTTCCTGACGAATGGCGTATTCGAATGCGAATTGATAAATAGTATTTTAGATGAAATTATTGTTTCTAGGTACCGGGACATCTACTGGAGTGCCACAGTTGGGATGTAATTGTGAAGTATGTCGGAGTATAGACCCGAAGGATATGCGTCTACGGGCATCCGCAATGCTTACGACTGATACTGGCAGGCAGTTCCTTATTGATTGTGGTCCTGATTTCCGCTATCAAGCGCTAAAGTATCATATTGGGGTTGGCGACGCTATTTTGTTCACTCATGAACATTTTGACCACGCATGGGGTTTGAATGAAATACGCCCCTTGCATCAGGCGGACCTCTATGCAGAAGATCGTGTCCTGAAATGCTTTCGGGATACGTTGCCATATATTTTTAACGAACATCCATACCCGGGAGCCCCGGATTTGAGACTACACCGTATCAAAGAAGAGAAACCATTCTCAATAGCAGGAGAAAGGATTATTCCAATTCGGGCTTTGCATATGCAATTGCCTGTTTTAGGATACCGTATAGGAGATTTTGCTTATGTGACGGATTTCTCAAGTATAGCAGAGTCTGAGAAGGAGAAACTGAGAGGGCTAAAGGTTTTGGTGCTTGGAGCTCTCCGCAAGAGTGAACACCCGGCACATTTGAAGTTAAGCGATGCTCTTGATTTAGCAAGAGACTTGGCTGCAGAGCGGACATTCTTTACCCACATGAGTCATGACATGGGTAAACACGAAGATGTGAATCGTCAATTACCGCCGCATGTTCAATTGGCATATGACGGTTTACGGGTAGAGTGGTAGATGCTTTCAGAAACTTGGTACTACGATTTCTTGCACGGGTAGTATGCGAGTTGAAAAGTGTTCTTATCCGAAGAATTTATGGACATAAAAGAGTATATTTGTATCAAACTAATTTTAATCAGTATAATATGAGAAAACTTATTGTTGCAGTATCTGCCGTGTTGGCTAGTTCGGTTCTTTTCAGTTCTTGTATCGGTTCGTTCGCTCTTTTCAATAAAGTCTTGGACTGGAATCAGGGACTTGGAAACAAGTTCGTAAATGAGTTGGTGTTTATCTGTCTCAATATCATTCCGGTCTATGGAATTTCCGCTCTGATTGATGCGATTGTTCTCAACACAATCGAGTTTTGGACAGGGTCAAATCCGATAGCTGGAAATACAGTCAAGACTGTTAAGGACGAAAACGGTACGTTTTATATTACTTCTCATGAGAATGGTTATACCATTACGAAGGAAGGACAGGAGGGACAGCTTGATCTTGTCTATAACAAGGAAGATAACTCGTGGAGCGCAGAGAAGGACGGACAGAGTGTGAAGTTCCTGACGTTTGTTGACGAAAACCACGTTAAAATGTACGGATCAGAGCAGGTAGTTGAACTATCCCAGGCTGGAACTCTCGCATACAAGGCTGCAGTCTGCAACAATACCATTGCTTTTGTTCAGGAGTAAGCGGTATTTGTTTAAGTATGACTTAAAAGAACAGGGGTATCTTCTATTATGGATACCCCTGTCTCTTTTAGTGAATCTGTTTATTGAATCTTACAGCTCTTTACGGAAAGTCGCTCCGAACGTAATAGGCATACCCCGTTGTGCAAATTCATTTCCTATGGATTCAAAATAGAAGGTCTTGTAATCTGAATCTGTCGCATTTCGAACCCATCCGCTCAGTGAGTAGTCTCCCTGAACTAGCGTAATGCTTCCATTCAGCAGTCCATAGAAATTCTGGGAACGTGTGTTTTCTTCGTTCCAGTAGATTTTACCCATTGCTGTCCAGTCTGTTGAAAAACGGATAGCAGAAAGGTGCTTACAGTTTTTGATAGGCAGTTCATATGTTCCGGCAAGAGAGAGAGTTTGCTGTGGAGCAAATGGTACGGTCTTGCCTCGGTAACTGATTCCGTTTTCTTCAAATTGCCGGAAATCGGAATGGGTGAATCCGTAATGGATGGCAAACGATAGATTCTCGTATGGGAGAATTCGTATCGAGGTCTCCAAACCACAGCTTGACACTCTTTCTGCGTTTGTGATCATTCGACTGCCATTCGACGAAGATGTTGGCAACTGCTGGTTCCGGTCGTCAATGTAGAATACAGAGGCATCGACGAAGAGTTTCTTCTGTATAATCTGTGAATGAAAACCCACTTCATAGTTCCATAGATATTCTGGTTTGTAGTAGATAGTGCCTTCTACATCTCCGGTTTTCTGATTCTGCATCTGTGCCTGCAGGATGCTGGACATCATAGTGAAGTTGTATCCTCCGGCCTTATAGCCCTTCGATACGTTTGCGTAGATATTCAGATTTTTGTTGAACGTATATTTGACGGATACTTTGGGAAGTAGTTGCCAGATATTTCGATGGCATTCTCCAACAATCAGGTAGGTCGAATCGGTCGGAATGACCATAGTGCGTGGCATTGACATATAGACGTGAGTCTGGAGCGATGATGATGTATTGTAATCAATTCCCGTCCGTTCGTATTCGGCACGCAATCCTGCCGTCAGGGTCAGCTTTCCCAATAGAGTGACCGACGACTGATGATAGAGAGAAATGCCGGATTGGGTCAGTTGAAACATACCGGGAAAGAATAGCGAACCATTGTCTATCAGAATTTGATCTGGAGCGTATGGACTCGGATTGCGAGCTAGGGCTGAGTTGATATTTTCTTCGATAAGATGTTCAATGCCGTAACGACCCATCGTCATGGGAGAGTTGATGTGATTGTTGTTGTGGAACAGGAACAATCCGCTTGTTTGGTTATACTTGCGCAGAATGGATCGGAAGGTCAGTTCTTCGGTAAATGAGTGTTGATGCTGGTGCTCACTCAGTGTGAGTAAGGATTGTTCCGTGAAGTCCTGGTCAATGTTCATTCGGTCGTCCATGTACTGATAGCCTGTTGATGAACTGAGGCGATGGTGCTGGTTGAGGCGCTTCTCGATGTTCAATCCTGAAAACAGGAAGTTACGCAGATAGGATCCGTCCCCGTCATAGTTGATTTTCCCTGTAGAAAGGTTTTCGTATGGATAGGCTTGTTCATTCAGGTGGTCGTAGGAGACGTTCAGACGCATGCGCCATGTCTCATCCGGATTCCAGTGAAGGTGTATGCGTCCGCCGGCAGATTGGTACTTGTTTTTTTCTCTGTCATAAGTATTTTGGAACCATCCGTCATTCCTGTCGTAGTGACCGGAGACCCGAACACCGGTTTTTTCTGTCCCTATTTGATAGGTCAGTCTCTCGGAGATGGAGTTGTGGTTTCCATGCGAGAGTTGGAAACCATAGCGAGGTGACTTTGTAAATGTACTCTCATCCACGGTGGAGATGTCAACGACACCTCCGATCGAGTTTCTGCCATATAAAGTTCCTTGCGGACCGATACCGATGGAGATGTTAGCGATATCGTAGAGGTCAAAGTCAAAGGAACTCTTGTTTTGAAGTGGAATACCATCGACGTAGAATCCTATGGATGATTCATTCATCCGACTTCCGATACCCCGTACATAGATGGATGATGTGGTATGAGAACCATAATCGGGAATGTAGAAGTTGGGTACATGAGCTGACAGGTTTTTGAAGGTGGAGACCTGCAATGCTTCTGTTTCTCGGCTTGTCAGTTGGTAGTTGGAGCCGACATGGTGTTTAGCGCTGTTTTTCCCGCTTTGGTCAGTGACGACGACATCCTTTAGTTCAAAGTCTGCGATGCTGTCTGTCCCGAATGCTTCTGTTGACAGCGATGCGCCTGCATATGCGTTGCCTGGCCCCGTCGCAAGAAGGGCTAGGATAGAGAATGCTATTTTGTTCATGAAAAAATAAAAATCTGTTTGAATCGTTTATGAATACCCTTTTCTGCTTCTGGTCACCGGGATAGGAACTCCTGTGAAAAATTTTTGAAGCAAAAAGGGGAGTCTGTTTTGTCTGGAACTGGACGTTTAGGCAAGGCCTGTTTCTCTCTTGCCTTTTTAGTTAGTGGTTACAAAACAGGTGGTGGACGATTAAACAGATGACTTTTGACGCCCTTACAAGTATGGTGTAGGGTGTTTCTTGCTGGTCTTCGTGACGAAGTGCATGTCAGTAGAAAGGAAAGAATCGGGAGTGTGCGTCCTCGTTTGTTTTTATGGTAACGCCCGCAGAGGGAGAAATGGATGCAGTTTACTTCCTTTCGTATTCCTGTGGCGGATTCTGCCCGTACAACGGTGACGGAGCCGGAACCTGAACTTTCTTTTTGGATCAGGATGCGCTTCCCGATAGTCGTAAATGTCTGTAGTAGGAAAAATCCTGCTACCAACAGATAGACCATGATATGAAACGATATCGCTCCGAAGACAAACACGGCTCTTTTTTTAGAGGATGCAAATATAGCATTTTGTGCTCTATTATATAAGCATAACGAAAAAAAACAGGCGTTGAAAGTTCCTGTTTCAACACCTGTTTTTTTTAATGATATGGTCCGTTTTTCTCTTAGAGATCTGTGATTTTTTGGAACTTAGGAACGAGTAGCTTCATGCCTCCCCATGCTAGGAGATAAGCAAACGCACATACCGAGAACATAACTGTGTAGCCAAGCTGTGTACCGAGCTTACCGTCGCAGTATCCAGCGAGAAGCTGAACCAGTACGCCACCAAGACCTCCCATGGCTGTACCGATACCTGTTACCGTACCTACTGCCTTCTTAGGGAACATGTCAGAAACGGTTGAGAACAAGTTTGCTGACCAAGCTTGGTGAGCAGCACCTGCGAGCGAGATGATTGCGATGGCAAGTACCAGTCCGGTCATGCTGCCTGCTCCGCCGATTCCTGCCGCAGTCTGAGTGAGAAGCAGAAGAAGTGGTACTATCGCAATCATAAGAAGCGAAGTCATTCTTGCCTTGTATGTCTCCCATCCTTTATTCATGAGTGTCAATGGAATAGAACCGCCGTAAACGGAACCTACGATAGCCACACCGAATACGATGAAGTTAGTAATCATCACAGTGTAGGCTGTTTCGTCAGCCGACATGTCATTGCAGAACTGCTGCTTAACGTAAGTTGGCAACCAGAAGAGGAGGAACCACCAGATTCCGTCAGTAAGGAATTTACCTACTGCGAAGCTCCATGTCTGCTTGTATGTCAGCATCTTGCCCCATGAAACAGAACCCTGATCGTCGCCGCTCTCTGCAGCTGCCTTGTCGTCTGCATCGCTGTTGATGTAGTCAAACTCAGCCTGAGAGATTACTCCTTCAGCCAACTTTTGCTTTGGAGACTTGTAAATCTTACCCCAGAAGATAAGCCAGATGAAGCCGAGAAGACCTGTGATGATAAATGCCATCTGCCATCCATGGAAAACCCCGAATGCCTCTTTGCCAGCACCCCATGTGAGCAAGCACCATGGCACGAAGATGGCGCATATCATTGCACCGATGTTGGATCCGGAGTTGAAGATACCTGTAGCTAAAGCTCGCTCCTTCTTTGGGAACCACTCTGCTACGGCCTTAATCGACGAAGGGAAGTTACCTGCCTCACCTGCGCCGAACAACGAACGTGCAAAACAGTGAGCTCCAAGTGATTTACCCATGAAGGCACTCATGATACCTGCTATAGACCAGAGAATAAGAGAAGCTGCAAGACCAATCTTAGTTCCCACTTTGTCAATTATCCATCCTGCTACAAGTGTGAAGCCTGCATAGAAGAGTGTGAAAATGGAAGTCAGGTAGGAGAAATCCTGTGAACTCCAGTCGAAGCCTTCTGCTGAACACATGTAGTCTTTCAGGAAACCGATGACGTTTCGGTCCATGTAGTTGATTGTAGTAGAGAAAAGCAGGAGAGCCGCAAAGGTCCAGCGGTATTTGCCGATTTTCTCTGTTACAGTTTTTACATCTGCCATAAATTAAAGAATTTAAGGTTATTTAAAAATGACGAGTTACCTTCATGCCGTTCTTTTTAGACAATCCGTAACTCGTCAGTAATTTCAGTTTTTATTTGCGGATGGCATTGATAACCTCAAAGCACTCCTTGCACTTGTTTGTTACATATGCCCAGTCCTGTGCTGCAACCTTGTCTTTAGGGAAGAGTTTGGAACCCATACCTACGCAGAACACGCCGGCAGCGAACCACTTCTCTAGATTCTCCTTCTCAGGTGCCACACCACCGGTAACCATAATCTTGGACCATGGCATCGGAGCCATGAGACCCTTAACTAGGTTCGGACCTACAACATCGCCAGGGAATACCTTTGTGAAGTCACAACCAACTTCTTGAGCCTTGCCGATCTCCGATGGGGTCAGGCAACCAGGACAATAAGTAACGCAACGACGGTTGCACACTACTGCTACATCTGGGTTGAACAGCGGACCTACGATGAAGTTCGCACCAAGCTGAATGTAAAGAGATGCGGTCGGAGCGTCAACGACTGATCCGATACCCAGAGCCAATTCAGGACACTCCTTGCTGGCCCACTTGCTCAATTCTGCAAAAACTTCATGTGCGAAGTCACCGCGGTTTGTAAACTCAAATGCACGGACACCGCCATCGTAACAAGCCTTTACGACGTTCTTGCAGACGTCAACATCCTTGTTATAGAAAACAGGAACCATAGGTGCGGCGGCAATCTTAGCCATCACCTGGAACTTATCAAATTTTGCCATTTTATTGATTGAAAATGAATGTTTTTATAAAAAAGCGGTCGGCTGAAACGAATTCAGCCGACCAGCAAAATTATCTTTGGATACGTCCGTTTGCAGAACCACCAGCCAGGTTCTCAACCTCTTCTACCGATACGAGGTTGAAGTCTCCGTTAATGGTGTGCTTCAGTGCAGAAGCTGCTACTGCAAACTCAAGAGCCTCACCCTGATTGCCCTTTGTGAGCAGACCGTGGATAAGACCTCCAGAGAAGGAGTCACCACCACCTACACGGTCGATGATAGGCATGATGTCGTAGCGCTTCGAAACATAGAATTCCTTGCCGTTGTAGATCATGGCCTTCCATCCGTTGTGAGTCGCAGAAAGGGACTCACGCAGCGTGGAAACGACATACTTGAATCCGAACTCCTGCATCATGCCCTTGAAGATGCCTTCGTAACCCTTTGCGTCCGTGTTGCCACCTTCAACGTCTGCGTCTGGCTTGAAACCAAGGCAAAGCTCTGCGTCCTCCTCGTTGCCGATGCATACGTCGACATACTTCATCAGAGGCTTCATGATAGACTGTGCTTTCTCCGATGTCCAGAGCTTCTTGCGGAAGTTCAGGTCAACAGATACCGTTACGCCATTGCGCTTCGCAGCCTCGCAGGCTAGCTTTGTCAACTCTGCAGCCTTGTCGGAGATAGCAGGCGTAATACCAGACCAGTGGAACCACTGTGCGCCCTTCATGATAGCATCGAAGTCAAAGTCCGATGGATCAGCCTCTGCGATGGCTGAATTAGCACGGTCGTAGATAACCTTGGATGGTCGCATGGATGCTCCCGTTTCTGCATAGTAGATACCTACGCGATCACCGCCACGGGCAATGAAATCCGTCTTTACTCCGTATTTGCGAAGTGCGTTTACTGCAGACTGGCCGATTTCGTGTTTCGGAAGTTTGGTTACGAAATATGCTTCGTGTCCGTAGTTGGCTGCGCTGACTGCAACGTTTGCTTCGCCGCCACCATAGATAACTTCAAACTTCTCAGCCTGAACGAATCTTCTGTTAGCTTCTGGTGACAATCTCAACATGATCTCACCCAATGTTACGACTTTTGCCATGTGTTTTGGTTTTAATGTTTGTTTATAAATAATGATATTGTGTTTTCGCTTTATTCCACAAAGATAGTATTTCTTCTTTTTTTTTCTCCTTTCTGATTGTTTTTTTTGTTTGGATAGTGTTTGTCTCCTTTTTTGTGGCAGACTCATTCCGATAGAGTATAACCCTCTCCCGCTTTTTCGTTCAATAGTTTTTGCAACGAGTCCGTCGTCAGGTCGTCTCGTTCGCTTTCGATTTCGGCTACTGGGGGTTCCAGCGTAACGCTTGCTTTGACTCCTTCAATGCTGTTCAGTGCGTTTTCTACTCTTGCACGGCAGTGCTGACACATCATGCCGCTTACTTTCAAGGTTTTTTTCATAATTACCTGTTTAGGTTGTTTTTCTTGTCTTTTTTCTGTGTTTTTTCTATGGGGTAGGGTGACGTTCCGACGGTTTAGACGAAGGGAATTGAGTACAACGCTCACCGACGAACAGGCCATGGCAGCGGCTCCGACCATCGGACTGATCAGCACCCCGCAGAGTGGATACAGCACGCCGGCGGCTATCGGGATGGCTGTCACGTTGTACAGAAAGGCCCAGAATAGGTTCTCCCGTATGGTACGTACCGTCGCTTCCGACAGGCGCACTAGTGCCCCGATCTTTCTCAGATCGCCACTGACGATGGTTACCATTGCCGTGTGGATGGCAATATCACTGCCGTTTCCCATGGCAACGGACAGGTCCGCACGTGCCATGGCGACACTGTCGTTGATGCCGTCTCCGATCATGGCACATTTCATTCCCTCTGACTGCAGTTGGCGCAGTAGCCGTTCCTTTTCCTGTGGCAAAGCTTCGGCTCTCGTCTCTTCGATGCCTGCCTCCCGTGCAATGCGTTCGGCACTTTCACGGCTGTCTCCCGTCAGCATCACGACTCTTCTCCCGCTGTTCTTGAGCTCTTCTATGGCTCTTCCTGCTATGGATTTGACGGTGTCTTCCGCTTTTAGGCTGGCAACGATTTTCCCGTCTATGGCAAAGTAGATGGAGCCCTTCTTTGGAATGGATTCGATGCCTTCATCCATCATCAGGGCTTTGTTGCCTGCAATACACCGGTGTCCCTCCACCTGTGCCGTGATGCCTTTCCCGGGATGGTCTTTATAGTCGCTGACTGTGACCTTCTGTGGCTCCTGCTCTTTTTGTATGTGTGTCAGGATGGCTTTGGCGTTCGGGTGGGACGAGAGTTGCTCCATGGCGTGGAGAATGTCCGTCATCCGTTTTCTTTCCTCTTCTTTTGCGTGCCATTCCCATTCGGTGACTCTCGGTTGACCGTTGGTGAGGGTGCCGGTCTTGTCCAGGACGATCACGTCAATCTTCCGCGCTGTTTCCAGCGCTTCCGCATCTTTGATCAATAGCCCCTCTTTGGCTCCGCGACCGATTCCGACCATGACGGCGGTCGGTGTGGCAAGGCCCAGTGAGCACGGACAGGCAATGATCAGCACGCTGACCATCGACAGGATGCCCCTCGTCAGCCCCTCCTCCGGATCCAGCAGCAACCACGTGACCAGGGTGAGGATCGATAGTAGGATGATAAGAGGTACAAAGACGGCAGCTATTTTGTCCACTAGCTTCTCTATCGGGGCACGACTCCCCTGGGCTTCCTGCATCAGGCGGACAATGTCCGACAGGACGGTCTCTTCGCCGGATTGTGTGATGCGTATGCGTATGGTACCGTTCTGATTCAGTGTGCCGGCATAGACTTTGCTGCCTTTCTCTTTGAATACGGCATTTGATTCGCCGCTCAGCATCGACTCGTCTGTGTAGGTCGTGCCGCTTTCCACCACACCGTCGGCAGCAATCCGTTCTCCGGACCGCACGATCATCCGCTCTCCGTTTCTCAGCGCCTCCGCTGGCTTGTCTTCCTCTCTTCCGTCTTCATCGACCACATGTGCTACCTGCGGACGCAGGTCCTGAAGGCTCCTCAGTGCCTCTGTTGTGCGTCGCTTGGCTCGGTGCTCCAGTGTGCGTCCGATGAGGATGAAGGCGGTGATCATCGTGACGCTTTCGTAGTAGAGGTGCGCCTGCAGACCATGCTGCTCCCACACCTCCGGCCACATCAGGTTGAAGGTGCTGAAGGCGAAGGCTACGGTCGTGCTGACGGAGACGAGGGTGTCCATGTTCGATGTCCCGTGGCGCGCCTGCCGTAGGGCGTTCAGGTGAAATTCCCTTCCGAATAGGATCATCGACGCTGCGGCAAGTACCATCTGCACCCAGCCCGACCATGCCTCTCCGCCGTAGCGCATGCTCAGTACGAACACGGTTGCGGCTGTCAGCGTGGCACCGATGACGGAGCGTATCATCCGTTGGTGATGACGCTCTTCTTCTCGTTCCGCTTCTTCTTCGTCCCGTTTGTCGATTATCAGGTCATAACCTGCCTCCCGCACGGCGTCTCGCAGTTGTTCCGCTCCGCATCGTCGGGAATCGTATTCTACGCTTGCCGTGTTCGTGGCAAGGTTTACGCCGACTTTTTCAACTCCTGCGACGCCTCGCAGTGCTTTGCCGACGTGTGCGCTGCATGCGGCACAGGTCATGCCCCGGACGGGGAATCGTTCTTTTCGGTTCATGACACCACCCTTCTCACAGTTCCATCAGACCTTTCATCATGGGGGCTATGTCTGGCGCTATCGGTAACTTTTCCTTCACTTTCTTGACCAGGTCGGTCCCCATGCTTCGCAGGTTGTTCTTTATTTTTGTGGATAGCCCGTAGCTGATCTCCTTGTTCAGGGTGGCGCTGCCTACCCTCTCCGCGAAGTCTTTCAGGTTCTTGCTGTATGTGTTCAGGGTGTTGGCCGTCAGACCGGCTCCCTCGTCGTTCAACACGGTTGTGTAGTCTGCCACCAACTGGTTGTAGCTCTTTACGATTTTCTTTTCCTGACGGTTGTGCGCATCTTGCTTGCTTAGGTAGTAGGGACTTTCCGGACGCTGTGTGGCACAGCCGCTGATTGCTAGGAGGAGCACTCCTGTAATGAGGATTCGTACGATGTGTGTCATTTTTCGATTCATGCGTGTTGTATAAATAAAAAAACGAAACAGGGTTAAGTTTCCCAACTTTACCCTGTCTCTTCGAACAACTATAAAAAAAGAAACAACTATGAAATCTTACAATTCTAACTCTCTGGGTTATAATTGCAGCTGCAAAATTATAGTGGTTCTCCGAACAGGGATAAACGAAATTTACGTTTTATTCTACCAAATTCACCGAATATTTCTAATTTATTGATTGATAGTATTTTTCAATCGTGTTTTTCCGATTGTTCAGGACTTATTTTGCCATTGTCGGTACGCTTTCCACCCGTCCGCCTATGTTGCAGTCCTGTAGTACAACGCCTTCCGTTCGGTTGAATGAGATGCCGATAGGGGTTTCCTCTATCGTGACGTTCCGGAACTCCGCATTACGGATTGGTTCGGCTTCCGTACCGTCCAGTATCAGACCGCCTCGCTTGGCTTTTCGGCACGAGAGCCCGTCCACTTTCAGCCCCTCTATGACCGTGAAGTGCTGGCTGTCTTTCCCCTCTCCGGCGTATTGTGAGGTCGCCAGATACAGATCTTCTACGTCTTCGAAACGCGTGTTCGTGACGTTGATGTTGCGTATCTCTCCACCGCGGTCCGGATTGGTCTTGATGTAGATGCCTCGCTTGCAGTAACCCGAGGCCGTGCATGAGTCCACCCATACGTTCCTCACGCCGCCCGACATCTCACTGCCGATTACCACCCCGTGCAGACCTTTGAATCGGCATTTGCGGATGATGATGTTCTCGCTCGCCTTGCCGTCCTGACGCCCGTCGTCGTCCCGACCCGATTTGATGGCCACGTTGTCGTCTCCGTTGTCGAAGTCGATGTCCTCAATCAGGATGTTGGACGAACTTTCAGGGTCAATGCCGTCGTTGTTCACCAGCTTGGCGTTGTATTTCAGACTGCGGCATATGATGTTGTCCGACCGCAGTAGGTGGATACACCAGAATGGCGAGTTCGTGATACTGACACCCTCGATGGTGATGCCGCGACAGTTGTAGAATTGTACCAGTTGAGGACGCAGGTAATGACCTTTGCCGAATACCCGCTCGCTCACGGGAGTGTGACGGTGGTTCATCTGACGGCTCAGTTGTTTGTCCTCCTCCTGCTTCGCACGCCACGTGCTGAACGTCGTCATGGAGTTGCCGTCTATCAGACCCTTACCGCTGATGGTTACGTTCTCAACCTCGTATCCGCGTATGAATGGGCTGTGATTCATGACGAACGTACCCTCCCACGAGGTGCTCACCGTCGGATAGTGGTTCGGGTCGGGCGAGAATTTCAGCACCGATCCCTCTTCCAGTTCGAGCCATACATTGCTCTCCAGATGGATCGGACCCTTGATGTAGTACGTGCCGCGAGGCACTCTCAAGTGCATGCCGCCCTGTTTCTTCGCTTTGCGCATCGCTTTGTCAAAGGCAGGTTTGCAGTCGCTTGTCCCGTCCCCCTTGGCTCCGAACGCTGTCACGCTCACGGCTTTCTTCTCCGGACGTTTCGCTCCCGTGATGTTTTTCACGATTTCCGCATACGGGGACTCCGACGGTTTCGTCTCTCCTGCAACGAGGCTACATACCGATAGGACCAGTAGCAGCGTCAGGCTTCTTATCTCTTTCATTTTGTATTCAGAATATTTTTCCGTAACAAAGATAAGTAATCCTTCCCAACTTTCTCCTCTCGATCCTGTTCGTCTCTTCGCTTTTCTCTGGTTCTCCGTATGCCGGAGGAAGATTTCTCCCTCCTTAAATTTTGCACATGTCCGATTTTGTTCCTACTTTTGCATCCGCAAAGTCGGGAACGTCCCGTTCCCCCCTTGTCCACATCCCTTGCGAGTGTAGCACATCGGTAGTGCACAACCTTCCCAAGGTTGTGAGGGCGGTTCGACTCCGCTCACTCGCTCTTCTTAATATTAAGAAACGCCTTTCCGCTCGTCTGGATAAGGCGTTTTTCTTTTTTTACTTTATGAATCGTATTTGTAAATTCAGTTTCAAGTAGAGATGACCATTTTCTTCATACAAAGAACCGAATTTGTGACGACTCAGACTCGGAGTTTCTTTTCTGTATATCTCAAAAAAATATAGATAGTTGAAGATAACTATACAATCATCCACAGTTCCCCCGTTATCTCTACGGCATTGCCTCTGTCCTCAACGTTCCTCACGCTGAATGCGACCCCAATCCCCGCTTCTTGCAGATTGCCCGTGATGACCGACGTGGGGCGGGAGAGGAGCCCGATGCGCTTGCCTCCCCATCGTACCTCCATTTCTCTTCTTGCGTTGCGCTCTATACTGCACAGACTTCCTTCCTTCAGCGTTTCAGCCGTCTGGTAGATGTCCGCGCTCCAGTTCGTGTCACATAGCCCCGTCTCACACAGCAGGATGACACGGCTGCTATCTTCGCCTTTTTTTCCGACAAAGGCTTTCAGGTCTTCAGCGTTGGGTCTCATAGGTTATTTTTTATTGGTCTTTCTTCTGTCCGAAAATGCGGTTGCCTGCCAGCTCCTCTACTGACCATGGCGACGGCTGACCGCCTAACCATCTGTGGAACCAGTCCAGGTGGGCTGCGTAGTACAGGGGCATGCTCTTTGCGTGACTCGGCCAGTGGCCGTCGTTCGGGAATACGATGAGCCTCGATGGGATGTCTCGTGTCTGCAGGGCCGTGAAGTATTGCAGCGATTGTGTGTAAGGAACGCGATAGTCTCTCTCGCCCGTGATAATCAGCGTCGGAGTGGCAAAGTCTGGTATGTACGCCGACGGCGAGAAGCGTTCATACTGCTCCGACTCCCATGGACGTCCGCCTAAGTCGAAGTTCGGGAACCACAACTCTTCCGTCGCTCCCCACATCGAGCGCAGGTCATACACACCCATCATCGACGCCAGACAGCGGAATCGCTTCGTCTTGGCTTGGAACCAGTTCATCATGTAGCCGCCGAACGACCAGCCCATCGCCCCCATTCGCTCCTTGTCTACGTAGGGCAGTTTCTCCAGTGCATCACACACCGCCATCAGGTCTTCGAACGGCTTACCTCCCCAGTCGCACGAGATGCCTCGTGTGAAGTCCTGACCGTAGCCTGTCGAACCCGTCGGGTTGGCAAAGGCCACGACGTAACCCTTGCCCGGATACACCTGCCAGTCTCCCCGCATCGAGGCGGTCCATTGACTCTGCGGACCGCCGTGTACGTTCAGTATCAAGGGGTACCGCTTGTTTTCATCGAAGCCGTGTGGCTTGACGAGGAATACCTGTATCTCACGCTCTCCGCTCTTGACCCACATCGTCTCCGCCGGACGAAGATCGACTTCGCGTTCCACGCTGTCGTTCCAGTGGGTCAGTCTTATCATGCCACCTGGCTCTGGCAGTGGGGTGGGGGAGACGGGACGTGTCGTGCGCTCTTCGCGCGCCGTCGCCTCGTCCTGGCGGTAGAGCGCCAGCGGACTGTCCACCTGCGAGAGGACCATGTATAGTCTTCCACGTGTGTCTTCGTCGAAACTGAACACGGTCACGTCGTCCGTGATGCGCTCCGCCTTTCCGCTCTCCACGTCCGTGCGGTACAGCGGACGACACCCCGGCGCTTCGCCGCTGAATAGGATATGACGGCCGTCGCGGCTCCATTGGAAGTCGTCCACCCAGTTCTCCCGCTCCTTTGCAAGTATCCGCGTACTGCCGTCCTTCCGGTCGTAGAGTGCCAGACGGAACAGGTCCGCTTCATAGCCCGGCTCCGACTGAGTCTTGTAGGCAATGTATCGCCCGTCTGGCGAGTACTGTGGCTCTCCGTCCCAGGCTTTGTTGCTCTTCGTGATGCACCTCGCTTCCCCGCCTTCCGTGCTGACGGTCCACAGGTCGGCATTGGTCGAGGCCTCCGGATGAGGGTCGTGGTTGCTCATCAGACAGACCTCCAGCCCGTCCGGCGATAGGGCATACCCCGTTCCGCCTCCCAGTAGGAAGGTCGGCGAGACGAACCTCCCGGGTGTCAAGTCGGTGTATCTTCCCGTTTCCTTGTCGTAGGCGATGACGTGGCGCACCTTCCCGTCCTGATAACTCGTCCAGTGACGGTACAGCAGCGAGTCCGCCACGTAGGCCTTCACCGCCCCTTCTTTGGCTTGCTTGGCCCATTCGGCGTTGCGCTCACTGTCCGCCCCGCACTCTGGATACACCTCCGCGCTGAAGACAACTCTCCGCCCGTCTGACGATACGATGGGCTGAGTCACCCCCATGCTGAAGTCGGTGATCCGCTCCGCTTTCCCGTCTCTTAGGTTGGCTTTCCACAGTTGCGGCTGGTCAGCATATTTTCCGTCTTTCTTTCGCTTGCTCTTCGCCGTGCTGACGTAATAGATGCTCTTGCCGTCACTGCTCCATCGGCCACTGTGGCTCCTTCCGTCCTGGGTCAGCCGACGCACCTTTTTCCCGTCGTTGTCGCTGACGTATAGGTCGGTCTTTGTCTCGCCTTTTTCCAGTATGGTTCTCGTCAGTGTGTACAGCAGGCGGCTCCCGTCCGGTGAGACCCTTATGTCGCTGATGTTGCGCAGACGGTACAGGTCGCTGATTTCGAAGGCGCGTTTCTCGTTCGTGTGGGCTTGTGTCATGGTTATGATGGTTAGCAGGAGCAGGATGAGTGTTCTTTTCATGGTCTCCTTGGTCTTGTTTGCGGTTTGTCCAGTGTGTACAAAGATACGTATTTCTTTACGCATTTCTCCTCCGTCTCACTGCCGTTTTAGGGTTAGTTTTTTTCTGCTCACTACTCCAATACTACTCCAATACTACTCCAATACTACTCCAATACTACTCCAATACCACTCCAATACTACTCCAATACTACTCCAATACTACTCCACTACCACTCCACTCTCACCCCCATCATCCATCCGACGTTTTTTTCTTTGTTCTCACTGTCCTTTGATCAAGACGCTTTTCCTTAATATATTATGTGTCTTTTGCCCCTTCATGGCGCCTGCTTGCCCCTTCATCTGCCCTTTCGTCCGTTTCATTGATGTATTTTGGGGGAGGAAATGCTGGATTATTGTATCTTTGTACCGATTTTCCAGCACAAGTGGAGGATTCTAAATATGAAAAGATTACTGTTGAATATAGCTGTCCTGACAGCATTCCTGAGCGGAATTTCTTCGCTCTCCCTTGCTGAGACGTTCACCGTCAACGGCGTCTCTTTTAACATGGTTCCCGTCTCTGGAGGTACCTTCAAGATGGGTGCACAGAAAACGTCGAAGAACGAACCGAACTACGATGAGGATGCCGGCGAGGATGAATTGCCCGTACGCGATGTGACCCTCTCGGCTTTCTCTATTGCCGAGACTGAGGTGACTCAGGAACTCTACCAGGCGGTCATGGGCAAGAACCCGTCGTTCCATAAGGGAGCCAAACTGCCGGTCGAACAGGTCAGTTGGAACGACTGCCAGAAGTTTATCGAGAAACTCAATGCACTCACTGGTCAGCATTTTCGCCTGCCTACCGAGGCGGAGTGGGAATACGCTGCGCGGGGCGGACACCGTAGTCGCCACCGTTTCAAGTATGCCGGCAACTACTCACTCGATGCCGTCGGATGGTACCATGAGAATAGCGACAAGGAAACGCACCCTGTCGCTCAGAAGGAGCCGAACGAACTCGGACTCTACGACATGAGCGGCAATGTCTGGGAGTGGTGCGCCGATTTCGGCGGTGCCTACGCCGAAGGGGCGCAGGTCAATCCGAAAGGACCGGCCGATGGTGACAACCGCGTCTGCCGGGGAGGATGTTTCCCATGCGGTGCACACAACTGCCGCGTCTCAAACCGCATGAGTAGCCCGCCTAACTACCGCCGTGGACGCATTGGATTCCGCATCGTCAAGTGACGGCATGACAGCTGGATTATCTCTTTACTCACAATAGGACAGAGCCCATCTCTCAGTGGGCTCTGCTTTTTTTAATAACCCTCCGTTCCTCTCAGACACTCTCTCTTTGTCCCCTCAAAAAAAAATATTCCTACCTTTGTTCCACGATGATTTAACTTTACTTTTTATGACGGAATCTTCCCCACGCACCCGGCGCAACGCCCTGCTTGCCGATCATCTCATTGCGTCGCTCCGCCGACGTGGCATGACGGCCTTCTACTGCCCTACGGCCGCTGAGGCGGCTCTCAAGGTCAGCGAACTCATTCCCGACGGAGCATCCGTCACCTGGGGTGGCTCCGCCTCCCTGCGCGAGGCGGGTATCCCCGCGCTCCTCAAGTCCCGCCCGTCACTCACCGTCTTCGATCGTGATGAGGCACCGGACCGCTCCGCTGCGGTCGAGATCTATCGCAAGGCGTTCGACTGCGATGTCTATCTCTCCTCAGTCAATGCCCTTTCCCAGGACGGCGAGATCGTCAACATCGACGGCAATGGCAATCGGGTGGCGGCCATCACTTGGGGACCGCAACGCGTCATCTTCCTCGTCGGTCTCAATAAGGTGGCCGCCGACCTCCCTTCCGCCATCGCACGCGCTCGCGGCGAGGCGTCTCCTGTCAATGCCTCGCGTTTCGATATCCAGACGCCCTGCCGTGCCGACGGCGTCTGCCACGACTGCCTTGCGCCCGACTCCATCTGCAACTACGTCCACGTCCTGCGACATTCCCCTCGTGGCAAACACCTCGTCGTGCTGGTGGGCGAATCACTCGGGTTCTGAGACCCTGACCCTTTCTTCCTTTCCGTGCTCGTCCGAATGGGGGTAGGGGAGCATAACCGACGGACTTGTCCCCTCTCCGATAAATCATGTAGCCACTCTTTTTTTTCTGAAAAAAGAGTGGTATATTTGTATCATGACTCCTCCGCATCGCGACGCACGGGACCGCCGTCCTCGTTGCGCCCCTTTCGGTGTCGGGTCGGACTTTTATTTATCAATCAAAAATCTTTTTTGTACTATGGAATTTAGTCTCAAAAACAAAGCGTTGGCCGAGTTCATCGGCACGTTCGTCCTCGTTCTGGGCGGTTGTGGTACGGCCATCTTCGGTCACGTCGGCTTCCTTGGCGTTGCCATCGCATTCGGTCTCACCGTCGTTGCTATGGCATACGGCGTAGGACACATCTCTGGTGCCCACCTCAATCCTGCAGTCTCCGTCGGCGTCCTCGTCAACGGACGTATGACCGTCAAGGAGTTTGTCGCTTATGTCATCTCCCAGATTCTGGGTGCCATCGCCGCTGCGGCCATCCTCTTCTGCATCGCTAAACAGGCAGGTGTCACAATCGGTGTGTTCGCTGCCAATGGCTACGGAGAAGCCTTTCAGACTGCTGCCGGTGCTGAAAATGGATACCTCAACGTGTCGACTCTCGGAGCTTTCATCACCGAAGCAGTCTTGACGTTCGTATTCCTGATTGTTATCCTCGGTGCTACCGATGGTAAGAAAGGCGCACCTGCTGGATTCGGCGGACTGGCCATCGGTCTCACACTTACCCTGATCCACCTCATCAGCATTCCGTTGACCAATACCTCTGTCAACCCGGCACGTTCCATCTCTCAGGCCATCTTCTCCGAGCAGTGCTTCGCTTGCTCCGAACTCTGGCTTTTCATCGTGGCTCCTTGCGTGGGTGCTGCGCTCGCCGGACTCTGCTACAAGTGCCTTTCTTGCAACGGCGAGGGATGCGGATGCTGCTGCAAGAAGGACTAAACACCTGTTCTTAACCTGAATCAGTTCAAGAATCGAATGAAGAAATTGTTTTTCCTTGCGCTTTCCGGTCTTCTGCTCCTTACCGCGTGCGAAGGACCGGAAGGACCGATGGGACCTCCGGGACCGAAAGGGTCCGACGGGTCATCCAACTGGGATGTCTATACATTCACCGTCAAGGCCTCCGAATGGAGTCTCTCCGGTACTCCGGATGCCAAAGGCTCGTATTTCTACTACGACCTTACCGACGATACCGGTGCGCTCACCGCGTTCGTGGCGGACAAGGGAAATGTCTCCATCTATGCCATGTATAAGAACGAGGCGGATAAGTACGTGTACTCTCCGCTGCCTCTCGTGAGGTTCTATGGCGAGACCGACATCTATACCCAGACCTACGACTACGAATACCAGAAGGACAAGATCCGCTTCGCCATCACGCGTAGTGATTTCAAGACCTCACTGCCGGCCAACCAGGGCGAAGACATTACCTACAAGATCGTCTATACCTGGTAACCCCGAGGCGCATGAGGGCATCTCGCTCTCTCAACTGCCTTTATATCGATACATTAAACCGAACCGCTTGTCTTTCAGGCGATTCGGTTTTTGTTTCCCATCATCCCCTTTCTTTTGAGTACGATGACCGTATGTTTCCGTATTTCTTTATATCTTTGTATGCTGTTTTCTGTGTCTGCGTCTGGGGCGAACGCCACCTTGGTACGGAACACTATTCTGATGGTACGTATATTTAAAGAATTTAAAAAAACAACGGTTGAATCAAAATGAGCTTTCTTGGCTTTCTACAGAAAATCATAGGTAATAAGTCACAACGTGACCTGAAAGAGATAAATCCCTACGTGGACCGTATCAAGGCGGTCTATCCGCAAATCGAAGCACTCTCCGACGACGCCCTGCGCCAGCGCTCGGCTGCAATCCGACAACAGATTGCCGACAACGTCGCTCAGGAGAAGGAGCGGATCTCATCACTGCGCTCCCAGATCGACAAGACCGACATCAACCTCCGCGAGAAGATCTATAACGAGATCGATTCTCTCCAGAAGGAGGTCCTGCGCAAGCACGAGGAAATGCTCGAGACTGTCCTCCCCGAGGTGTTCGCCATCGTCAAGGATACTGCACGGCGTTTCATGCAGAATCCTACCATCACCGTGACCGCAACGCCGTTCGACCGTGAACTCGCGGCCAAAGGAAAGGACTTCGTCTCTATCCAGGGCGACAAGGCCGTCTACAAGAACGAATGGACCGCAGGCGGGAACCTCATCCGGTGGGATATGTGCCACTATGACGTCCAGCTCTTCGGCGGCGTTGTGCTCCACAAAGGTAAGATCGCCGAGATGGCTACCGGTGAGGGTAAGACCCTCGTGGCAACACTACCCGTTTTCCTCAATGCCCTGACCGGTGAGGGTGTCCACGTCGTGACCGTCAACGACTACCTCGCCAAGCGTGACTCCGAGTGGATGGGACCGCTCTACGAGTTCCACGGACTCTCCGTCGATTGCATCGATAAGTACGAACCTAATAGCGACGAACGACGCGCAGCATATAATTGCGACATCACCTTCGGTACCAACAACGAGTTCGGATTCGACTACCTGCGCGACAATATGGCTACCTCTCCGCTCGACCTCGTTCAGCGTGCCCATAACTACGCCATCGTCGACGAGGTGGACTCCGTCCTGATCGACGACGCACGCACCCCGCTGATCATCTCCGGACCGGTGAAGAAACAGCAGGCTGACCACCTCTTCGAGGAACTCCGCCCCGACGTCGAGGAACTTGTCGCACGGCAACGTACCCTCGCTACCAACTATCTCACCGAGGCAAAGCGCCTCATGAAGTCCTCCGACTCGAAGGAACAGGAGGAAGGAGCGCTCGCTCTCTTCCGCTCCTACAAGGCGCTGCCGAAGAATACACCGCTCATCAAGTTCCTCTCCGAAACGGGTAATAAGAACGTTCTCATCAAGACTGAGGAGTTCTACATGGCGGAGAATAACCGCAATATGCACATCGCTACTGACCCGCTCTATTTCGTCATCGACGAGAAGAACAATACGATCGAACTCACCGATAAGGGTATCGACGCACTCTCCAAAGGAAAGAACGATGCGCAGTTCTTCGTACTGCCCGACGTCGGTGCCGAGGTGGCGGAGATCGAACGCAACGACGCCCTCTCCGATGAGGAGAAACTCCAGCGTAAGGACGAACTCATGCAGGTCTATAGCTCCAAGGCCGAGGTCCTGCACACCATCAACCAGCTCCTCAAGGCCTATACGCTCTTCAACAAGGATGCAGAGTACGTCGTCATGGATAATAAGGTGCTCATCGTCGACGAACAGACGGGGCGTATCATGGACGGACGACGCTATTCCGACGGACTACACCAGGCCATCGAGGCGAAGGAACGCGTCAAGGTCGAGGCGGCAACACAGACTTTCGCGACCATTACTCTCCAGAACTATTTCCGTATGTATCACAAACTCTCTGGCATGACAGGTACGGCTGAAACGGAAGCAGGAGAGTTCTGGAATATCTACAAACTCGACGTAGTCGTCATTCCGACCAATCGGCCGATCGCGCGAATCGATATGAACGACCGTATCTACCGCACCAAGCGCGAGAAGTACAAGGCGGTCATCGAGGAGATCAATTCCCTCGTCGAACAGGGACGACCGGTACTCGTCGGAACGACATCAGTCGATATCTCCGAGGAACTCTCACGCATGCTCACCATGCGCAAGATTAAGCATAACGTCCTCAATGCCAAACTGCATCAGAAGGAGGCGGAGATCGTCGCACAGGCTGGGCATCCGGGCACCGTGACCATCGCTACCAACATGGCAGGTCGTGGAACCGATATCAAACTCACCGACGAAGTCAAGGCTGCCGGCGGACTCGCCATCATCGGTACCGAACGACATGAGTCACGACGCGTGGACCGACAGCTGCGTGGACGTGCCGGACGTCAGGGCGACCCCGGAACTTCCGTCTTCTTCGTCTCTCTCGAGGATAAACTCATGCGACTCTTCGGTAGCGAACGTATCGCACGCGTCATGGATCGACTCGGATTCAAGGAGGGAGAGGTGATCGAACATCCGATGATCTCCAAGAGTATCGAACGGGCACAGAAGAAGGTGGAGGAGAATAACTTCGGTATACGTAAGCGACTGCTCGAGTACGACGATGTGATGAACGCACAGCGCGAAGTGATCTACGGACGACGTCACCATGCCCTCATGGGCGAACGCATCGGGGTCGATATCGCGAATATGTTTTACGATACCACAGCCCAACTGGCAGAGAACTGCGATGGTGACTACGCCGCACTGCGCGACAGGGTACTCGAGGTGTTCAGCATCGAACTGCCGTTCTCCGAGGAGGAGTACGCTTCCATGCGAACTCCGAAGGTCGCTCAATTGCTCAACCAGAGTGTCCTGCAGACGTTCAAACGACGCACCGACCTCATCCAGACTACCGCAACGCCGGTCATCCGTAAGGTGTTCGAGGAACGGGGCGAACAGTACGAGTATATCCTCATCCCGCTGACCGACGGAAAACGTGTTTACAATATACGTGTCAATCTCAAGAAAGCATACGAGAACGACTGCTACGAGGTAGTACGCGATTTCGAGAAGTCCATCCTCCTCTATGTCATTGACGACGCATGGAAGGAACACCTCCGCGAACTCGACGACCTGCGTAATTCGGTTCAGAACGCAACCTACGAACAGAAGGACCCGTTGCTGATCTATAAACTTGAGTCGTTCAACCTGTTCAAGCAGATGGTCGAGGATATCAACGTCAAGGGACTCTCTATCCTCATGCGAGGCAAGATTCCTGTCGCTGAGTCGCAGGATGTGCGGCAGGCAGATCCAGAACAGCGGCAGAACTACCGACAGTACAGCGCACGCAAGGACGAACTGCCGACAGCGGCGGACGGACAGCGCGAGGCAAGCCACACCGATACCCGCGCCCCACAGAAGCAACAGCCCGTCCGCGTCGAGAAGCAGGTGGGACGCAACGACCCTTGCCCTTGCGGTTCCGGCAAGAAGTATAAGAACTGCCACGGACGGCTCATGAATTGACATTTTTTTTGAATTTCCGGTCTTGCAGAGACGTGCCTTTGCAACGGAGTTTATAGTAAGATAAGATGGCGACGCTCGGTTTCATTGTCTGGGATGTTGATCCGGTCCTCTTTTCCTTAGGACCGGTGACGGCACGCTGGTACGGCTTGATGTGGGGCATCGGATTCCTGCTCGGTTACGAACTCATCCGCCGTATCTACCGATACGAGAAGTGCCCCGACGACTGGGCGGATAAGCAGTTTATCTATATGGCAATTGGCACCATCCTCGGAGCACGGATCGGACACTGCCTTTTCTACGGATGGGACCTCAACGGCCATAATTTCTACCTCGAACACCCCACCGAGATGCTGAAGATTTGGGAAGGAGGACTCTCTAGCCACGGAGGCGCTTTCGGAATCCTCATCGCCATGTTCCTCTTCAAGGTCTTCGTCTGCCGCAAGAGTTACATCTGGATCTTCGACCGGCTCGTCATGCCCGTCGCTGTCTGTGCCACCTGCATCCGCTTCGGCAATCTGATGAATTCCGAGATCTACGGCGCTCCGACCGACTTGCCTTGGGGATTTGTCTTTGTACGTGACTATGCCTTCCAAGTCTCCCACTACGGCGCCTTGCAAGCCTGCCACCCGACTCAGATCTACGAGATGATTTATTGCCTCGTCGCTCTGTCTGTCTGCTCTTGGCTCTACTGGCGACGAAAAGCAGGCGAACGCGAGGGACTTATCTTCGGATCGTTCCTGATCATCGTCTTCCTCACGCGCTTCTTGCTCGAGTTCATCAAGAACGACCAGGAGGTGTTCGAACAGACCATGACGCTCAATATGGGACAGTGGCTCTCTATTCCATTTATCCTGCTGGGATTATGGATGCTCTTCCGCGCCATGCGCCGACACCCCGAAATCGAATAATGTGAAAAAACAACTGCGAATAATAATTTTTTAAAAATAGTCTGATATATGAAAAAGATTCTTTTGTTGATGGCGATTGCTGTTATGGCTCTTCTTTCTTCATGCAAGTCGGGTTGCGGATGCCCGGGCGGCGGAGGCTATGGTCTCAATGCTGATGTCGAGGCTGTACAAAACGCATAAGGAAACGAGGAGTCGTCAGACAGTCACGTTTTTCTGACGCATTGCTTGCGACGTAGGTTCGTGGCCGGATTTTTCCCCGGACAACGACTCTATGTCGCTTTTTTATCCCATCCTGTCTTGATGTGCTGACCCATTTCTCCATCTCCTGCAACAAACAAGGGCGGCACATGTTTCATATGTACCGCCATTGTCTTTTTCTCCCTGTGTATGCCTCAGTCTGCCAGACAGAAGTCCAACTCCTTGACGATGGCTTCCTTGTCCAGGTGCTGACCGATGAAGACCAGCTTGATCATACGGTCTCCGTATCGGTCGTCCCAGTCGTTCAGGATCGATGGCTCGCGTTTCATCAGGGCTGCCAGTTCCTCCTCCGGCATCGTCGCGTACCAGGCACCCGCTTCCTTGATGCTCTTCTGCTTGCCCGCTTGCTCGAAGACGTAACACATGTCATACTGGTCCGAGAAGTAACACATCCCCTTGCTGCGTATGATGCTCTTCGGCCAGCGCCTCGCCACGAAGTCGTCAAACTTGTTTAGGTCAAACGGACGACGACGGTAATAGACGAATGTACCGATGCCGTATTCTTCTACTTCGCCTCCTTCGTGATGATGGTCATGATGGTGATGATGATGTTCATGTTCATGCTCATGCTCATGCTCATGCTCATGCTCATGCTCCTCTTCGTCGTCCTCGTCATGGTGTTTTTCGATTTCTGCTATCCAGGTGGCTGACGTGGCGACGTCCTCAAAGTCAAAGCGATGCGTATGAATGAGCTTGTTCAGATCTACGTCACAGTGGTTACACTCGATGATCTCGGCTTTCGGCTGCAACGTGCGGATGATTTCCTTGATACGTCCCAGTTCCTTCGGCTCGACCTCTCCCGCTTTGTTCAATAAGATGAGGTTACAGAACTCAATCTGCTGAATCACTAGGTTCTCAATGTCTTCATCGTCAATATGGTCACGCATCAGGTCGTCGCCGCTCCCGAATTCGTCACGCATCCGTAGCGCATCCACCACGGTCGCTATACAGTCCAGACGGACCATGCCGTTGACGTTGTACTGGGGTAGCAACTGGGGCATCGAACACAGTGTCTGTGCAATCGGTGCAGGCTCACAGATGCCGCTGGCCTCAATGACGATGTAGTCGAATTTCTTCATGCTGGTGATCTCGTAGAGTTGCTCTGCCAGGTCCATCTTCAGCGTACAGCAGATACAGCCGTTCTGAAGGGCTACCAGACTTTCGTCTTTCTGGCCGACAATGCCGCCTTTCTGAATCAGGTCGGCATCGATGTTGACCTCACCGATGTCGTTCACTATGACCGCAAATCGGATGCCGCGCTTGTTCGACAGGATTCGATTGACCAGCGTGGTCTTGCCGCTTCCTAAATAACCGGTGAGCAGCAGTACCGGAATCTCATTGATCTGTTCCATTTCCCTAAAAAAATCATTATTCTTAAACAAGGAATGCAAATGTAGATATTTTTTTGCGACTTTGTACGATGCCTCTCCCGCTCTTCCCTCTGACAGATACCCGTTCTTTTTTTACGTGATTTACTGACAAAAAAATCGGAATTTCACGCACTGTTTTCTTGTGCCGTGTTTGTACTTTTGCAAAAGTGAAGTTCCATCTTCCTCTTCTTTTAGATTCAGTATAATTTAATATAAGGATAAAGAGTATGACAAAGAAAATTAGAGCCGCAGTCGTTGGCTACGGAAATATCGGTAAGGCGGTCGTTCAGGCCATCGGGGTCGCTGACGATTTCGAACTCGCAGGCGTCGTACGACGCTCTACGGCAAACCAGCCTCTCGAACTTACTGGCGTCCAGGTCGTAGATAGCATCTCTAAACTCAAGGATGTTGACGTGGCCATCCTCTGCGCACCGACTCGCCAGTGCCCTGACTACGCCAAGGAGGCAATGGCTCTCGGCATCAGCACCGTCGATAGCTTCGATATTCATACGCGCGTCAATGAGGTGTATGCCGACCTCGACGCCGTGGCAAAGAAGAATAACGTCGCTGCCATCCTTTCCGCTGGATGGGACCCTGGAACCGATTCCGTCATCCGTGCTCTCTTGGAGGCAATGGCTCCGAAAGGCTTGACCTATACCAATTTCGGACCGGGACGCAGTATGGGACATACCGTCGCTGTCAAGGCAATCGAGGGTGTCAAGGACGCTCTGTCCGTGACAATCCCTGTCGGAACCGGTATCCACCGACGCATGGTCTATATTGAACTCTTGGATGGTTACGATTTCAATGAGGTCGCTGCCGCTATCAAGGCCGACCCTTATTTCGCAAGCGATGAGACACACGTTCAGCAGGTCGAGAGCGTTGATGCTCTCAACGATGTCGGACACGGCGTCAACCTCGTCCGTAAGGGTGTCTCTGGTACAACGCAGAACCAGCGCTTCGAGTTCAATATGAGTATCAATAATCCGGCCCTGACGGGTCAGGTCCTCGTGGCTTCCGCCCGTGCCGTACTTAAGCAGAAGCCAGGATGTTATACGCTCATCGAAATCCCGCCTATCGACTATCTCCCTGGCGATAAGATGGACCTGATCCACCGACTGGTCTGATCCTCCCTTTTTGTCTGATTCTTTTTAAGTGACCGTTTTTTAAACTTCTGAAACGGAAAAACACCTTTCCCGACAGGGCTTCCCCGCTCGCGAAAGGTGTTTTTTCGTTCCCGCCCGCTTGCGATGGACTGTTTTAGCGTATCTTTGCATTTGTCTCTATGAAGTTCAGAACGGAAATAAATACCCGACGCAAGGGAAACCTGACTCATGCCGACCGTATCCTCATGCTCGGCAGTTGCTTCTCCGAGTCCATCGGACAGCGCATGTCCTCCTGCAAACTCCAGGTCGATATCAATCCCTTCGGCGAGTTGTACAATCCGCTCAGCATCGCTCGCGCTCTGCTTTTCCTCGCTCAGCATCGACGCATGACGGACGACAGCCTCGTGAGGACGGGAAACCTCTGGAGCTCATGGCTCCACCATAGCCGCTTTTCTTCCGTCTCTCCGGCGGAGGCGCTCTCTCGTATGAACAACCGTCTCGAACAGACAGAACGAAACACGCCCGACTGGCTCTTCATCACGCTCGGGACCGCCTGGGTCTACGAGTGGAAACAGACCGGCGAGGTGGTCGCCAATTGCCACAAGATGCCCGACCACCTCTTCCGACGACGACTCCTCTCGGTCAGTGAAGGGGTCGAGACACTCTCGGACGCTATCCGGCAGTTTCGAGAAGTCTCCCCGAACCTCTCCGTCGTCCTGACGGTCAGTCCCGTCCGACACCTCCGCGATGGGGCACACGGCAACCAGATTAGCAAGTCAACTCTTCTGCTGATCTGCTCCGAACTCTGCTCTTTGCCTTTCGTTGACTATTTCCCGGCCTACGAGTTGCTGATGGACGACCTGCGGGACTATCGATTCTATGCCGATGACCTCGTACACCCTTCCTCCGAGGCACAGGAGTACGTCTGGCAGAAGTGGTGCGACGCCTTCCTCTCCGATTCGGCTCGACAGATAGGACAGGAGGCAGAGAAAATGCTGCGCGGCATGTCTCACCGACCTCTCTCCGACGACCTCGTGGCATACGGCGATTTCTGCCATGCACTCAGACGAAGGATGGAGGCTTTCCAGGCTCTGCACCCCGATGTCGATTTCCGTGACGAATGCGAACGACTGGACGGAATCGTGCGCTCCTGTCAACTCAAATCCGAAAGGAACGAACCAGTTCCTCTCCGACAGATCTCTTCCGATACGGCATGTCATGATGCCGACACAAAGGAATAATGACAGTTTTTTTTCTTAATGATGAAATCATAATGAACCCTAAGGATAGAAAGAAGAACAAGGAGAACCCGCTGGTTAGCATTCTCATGAATATCATCGTCCCGGTGATCATCCTTACCAAACTGGCGAAGGAGGGGTATCTCGGACCTAAACTCGGACTCGCCGTGGCGCTCCTCTTCCCGCTGGCCTATGGCTTCCTGAGCTGGAAACGGGACGGAAAGGCTAATTTTATCTCTGTCGTCGGGTTTGTCAGCGTCCTTCTCACTGGTGTCATCGGCATCTTCGAGTTCCCCAGCGACTGGATTGCCTATAAGGAGGCTTCCGTTCCTTTCCTTATCGGTGTGGCGGTGCTCGTCAGCATGAGGACTCGTTTCCCTCTCGTGCGTAAGATTCTCTACAACGAGGATCTGCTCGATATGGAGAAAATCGAACAGCGACTCTCGCTTCATAATGCCAAACAACAGATGGAGAGGGTACTGCAGAAGGCGTCGTATCTCGTTGCCGCTTCCTTCCTGCTCTCCACCGTTCTCAATTTCTCGCTGGCGAAGATCCTTATCAAAAGTCCCAGTGGGACCACCGCATTTGCCGAGGAACTCGGACGAATGACCGCACTGAGCTATCCCGTCATCGCACTGCCCAGCACCCTCGTCCTCCTCGTCGCTATGTGGTGGACCTACAGGAAAATGGGACAGTTGACAGGACTCAAATTCGAGGAACTTTTCGATCTCCCAGACTCAAAAGAGAAACAAGACAAGGATTTTTTGCCGGAAAAGGAGTCATCGGACAATAAAAAATGTTAAATTTGTATGCTAGAAATAAGACGAACGGTCTCGTGCCTGTCTCTTATTCTTTGAACAACGTAACCTCGTTTTTCCTCCCACTCCTGACAATAGGGGAGTGGCTGCGATAGCCCCACCACAGGGTTCGCATGATGTAACCCGCTGTCATGACAAAACGATGAGAGCACAACTAAGAGCGGCTAACAAAGCATATAGTTCAAGACAAAAGGGCAATCCCATCTTGAGTTTTGTCCTGAATTTTATCGTGCCCATCTTCTTCCTTACCAAGTATCAGCTGTTCTGCGATATCGTCGGATTCGACGGTATCGTCTTCCCGTTCCGACTTGGAACGGCACAGAATCAGGTGGCTGCCAACGCACTCGTCGTCGCTCTCGCTTTCCCCGTCTTCTTCTTCGTCTATGCCTGGATCAAGTACAAACAGACGGATATCATCGCTATCCTCGGTATCATTGGTGTCCTGATCACTGGCGTCGTCGGACTCTTCGAACTCTCTTCCCAGTGGCTCGCCATCAAGGACGGCGTCATCCCTCTCTTGCTCGGTATCCTCATCCTCATGTCCCTGCTCAGCAAACGACCGCTGCTCGAGAAAATGGTCTGCGACGAACAGATCATGGACCGTCCCAGAGTTGATGCAGCCCTGCTGGCGCTCGACCGAAAGGACGATTTCAAACACCTTTTCCGAGTAACGACAATCCTCTTCTTCCTCTCTTTCGTCGTCTCCGCCGTGACTCACTACCTCCTTGCTGTCTATATCCTCGTGGACGAGATGCCGACCAATGAACAGATAGGTAAACTGATGTATCTCAAGTACCCCTACTGCGTGGTCCCTTTTGCCATCTGTATCATCGGTACAGTGCTCTATTTCTTCCACCGGCTGTGCCGCATTACCGGGATGGAACTCGACGAGATTTTCCCGTCCTGGGACGAATCTCATGACCCTTCGGCAGAGAACGAGACTCCATCCGTCACAAACGAAAACGGAAACGATAATAATACACAGACTCTTACTTAGATTTTAAGTTCGAAGCAGAAAATGAAATATACGCTTGGTGAAGTAGCATCGATCATCGATGCACAACTGATCGGGAACCCCGATGTCGTGGTGAATTATGTGATAACGGACAGCCGCTCCGTCTCTTTTCCCGAAACAACGCTCTTCGTGGCTCTCAAGACTTCTAAAAACGACGGACACCGCTACATATCTTCTCTCTCGGCTGAGGGGGTCCACAGTTTTCTGGTCAGCGAGGTCCCGACTCATGACGATGAGGATAATTTCCTCGTCGTCACCTCTCCTCTTCAGGCCCTCCAACGCCTTGCAGCACACCACCGGACATTATTCGATATCCCCGTGATCGGTATCACGGGTAGCAACGGCAAGACGATCGTTAAGGAGTGGTTGAACCAACTCCTCCTTCCCGATACCCATATCACACGCTCTCCTCGCAGCTACAATTCACAGATAGGGGTGCCTCTCAGCGTACTGCAACTCAATGAACAATCCCAACTCGGCATCTTTGAGGCTGGCATCTCGCTACCCGGCGAGATGAATGCCCTCTCCCGTATCATACGCCCGACCATAGGCTTCTTTACCCACCTTGGAGATGCACATCAGGAGAATTTTTCCTCCCTCAAGCAGAAGACCGAGGAGAAGGTTCGGCTCTTTGCCTCTGCCGAGGTGGTCTTCTATGGTTGCGATGACAAACTGCTCGACATAACACTCCAACAGGCACAACTACCCGCTTTACTCTTCTCCTGGGGAAGGACTGGCAACGCGACTGTACGCTTGACATCCGAAAAGGTCAAGGAACGCAACACAATCCTCTCTTGCCGCTACAAGGGGACGAATCACACCCTCACTGTACCGTTCGTCGATACGGCAAGTGTGGAGAATGCCATGCTCTGCATCTCGTACCTTCTCTTCAGCGGGATGGACGACGAGGAGATCAACAGGCGACTCTCTTCGCTCCAGTCCGTCGCTATGCGTCTCGAGTCAATCAAGGGACGCAACGGATGTCTTATCATCAATGACTCTTATAATAATGACCTGAGTAGCCTGACGCTCGCTCTCGATTATCTAAATGTCGAAGCCGCTGCCAAAGGACTGAAAAAGACGCTCATCCTGAGCGATATCTACGAGAGCGGACAACCCGAAGCTGATCTCTGGCTCCGCGTCAAGTCGCTGCTGAGAAACAAACGCGTGGACCGTTTCATCGGCGTCGGGACCAATATCAACGCAGCGAAGGATCTCTTCCTCGCCGATCAGAAGTCTCCAGCCCCCGTCTCTTTCGATTTCTTTCCGAATACTCGCGAACTGCTCGATTCTTCTCTCTTGCAGGAGTTTCGCAACGAGGCCGTCTTGCTGAAAGGCGCACGCTCGTTCCGCTTCGAGGAGATTATCGGGAAAATCTCCGATAGCGTTCACCAGACAACCCTCGAGGTTGACCTCACCGCGCTGCTCCACAATGTGGACTATTTCCGCTCTTTCCTCCGCCCGGAGACGAAGATGGTGCACATGGTCAAGGCAAATGCCTACGGAAGTGGCGATGTCGCCGTCGCACGCGCTCTTCAGGAGTACGGATGCGACTACCTTGCTGTCGCAACGGCCGACGAAGGAGCCAACCTGCGCAACGAGGGTATCCATGTCCCGATCATCGTGATGAACCCCGAATCGGACGGTCTGGCGAAGATTATCGATTACCACCTCGAACCCGAGGTGTATAGCTTCTCCATGCTCGAGGAGTTCCTTGACGAGGCAACACGACAGGGAGTGTCGGATTACCCCGTTCACCTCAAGATCAATACGGGCATGAACCGACTCGGATTCGAACCTTCCGAAGTAAATGCGCTGATCAAGAGACTCAAAGCACAACATGCTCTCATGATTCGATCCGTGTTTTCACATTTCGTCGGTAGCGATGAGGCTCGGTTCGACGCTTTCACCGAGGAACAGGTGAAGCGTTTCCTTTCCGTGACCGACCGTCTCCAGTCCGCTTTCCCGTATCGCATCCTTAGACATATCTGCAACTCCGCCGCCATCGAACGATTCCCACAGTACCAGTTCGACATGGTACGGCTCGGCATCGGACACTACGGATTCTCAGCCACCGGAGCTGATGGACTCGAGGAGGTCTGCTCTCTGAAGACGTCCATACTCCAGATTCGCAAGGTGCCACAGTCCGAGACGGTCAGCTACTGCCGCAATGGCAGACTCGACCGCGACAGCGTCATAGGAGCTATTCCGATAGGATACGCCGATGGACTCGACCGACGGCTCGGAAACCGCAACGGATCGGTATGGATCAACGGAACTCTCGTCCCCATCGTTGGTAACGTATGTATGGATGTCTGTATGATCGATCTGACTGGGGTCGATGCCAAGGTGGGCGATGAGGTGGAGGTGTTCGGAAAGAATTACTCGATATCCAATCTCGCCCGACAGCTCGGCACCATCTCCTACGAGGTGCTTACCGGTATCTCCCTCCGTGTTAAGAGGGTATATTGCAAGGAATGATTTTCTGAAGGGAACTTCTAAAATTTGTCTTTCAGTAAATTCTGAAGTTTTTGTTTAACAGATGCTTGTGCGGAGGAGCGAAGGAGCAATGCGGGCATTGTGACCGAGTGACAATCAGACAGATGCAAGTAAAATCCAGAATTTACGAAAGAGTTCATAGAAGAGAGTCCCGAATAAAAATAATTAAATAAACGAGGAATTTTTAGAAGTTCCCTTTAAGGATATGGATACACTGAAGCATATCGAGTACATCTTTGTCATGACTTCCGTAGCCGAGTTCCCGACCTCAGGCGTCGAACTCGCTCGCCTTCTGGCGAATGCGGCGGAGAAACCGATCTGTCTCCTGACGTACCTCGATACGAAGTGCAATACATCGCCGCAACAGGCAGAACAGGTGCTCGACACGTGGAGCAGACAGGTCTCCGAGTCATCCCATATCCCGACCGAATACTTTGTCCTGCCTTCCAGGGAGGAGTTCCCGGATTTTATGCGCAAGGCAGAGGCTTCGACCGTGATATTCGCACTCAGCGAGAATCCTGGCTTCAACAGGGTCCGGACGTTCTTGAGGATGACACGCGATTTGCGAATTCCCTACATTTTCGTGAAACCCTATTTCGAGAATATCCATCTCCGACGCATTCTCGTTCCAGTCACGTTCCTGATTGAGGACCGCGAGAAAGGACCATTTGCCAATAACATCGGCAAGGCGTTCGGCAGCGAGATCCTGATGATGACGGCCAATGACTACGGACACAAGGCGAAGGCAACGACGCAGGCAATAGAGACGGTCCTCGAAAAAAACGGCGTGACATTCCGCTCCCTGACGGCACGCAAGGATAGTGCCAAGGTCGATCTCGAAGCCGTCGAACGAGCTCCTGCCGAGAAGGCGGGACTCGTTATCATGTCGGCATCTCGCTCCTACGGCCTCGATGATATTCTCTTCGGACCGAAGGAACTGCATTGTATCAATAGAACCGATGTGCCGCTCATGCTCATCAATCCACGATCCGATCTCTACGTTCTCTGTGGCTGATACGGTGGTTAGTGCTTTACGATTTTTTTCTATCTTTGCAACGTCTGGTATTTTGTATTTCTGTGGGTGGAAATGCAAATAATGAGCAGACAGGGGTCATACCCTATCCGTTAAGTGTCATCTTAGGATATATTTGAGGAACTGACGCAGGTTGGACGACAGACTGTTATCCTGCTATTGAATAATAAATAATGATTTTCCGTTCAGTCGGTTAATTACAGATCGGAAAAAAGAATACAGAAAGGATCTATGCTTTTCAACTCCTTGGAATTTTTATTGTTTCTGCCAATCGTATTCATACTCTATTGGTTTGTATTCCGCGAACGAAAGTGGCAGAATCTGTTGGTCGTAGTGGCCAGCTACGTATTTTATGGTTGGTGGGATTGGCGCTTTCTTCTGCTTATTGCGCTTACTTCACTATGCAGCTTTGGAAGCGGACTTCTACTGGACTATTTCAAGGGACAGCGACGAAAGCAGCAGGCTGTGAGTGCCGCCAATATTGTACTGAACCTTGGTATTCTTTGCGTATTTAAGTATTACAACTTCTTTGTCGAGAACCTTGATGCCCTATTTGGCATGATGGGCTACCACCTGGACTGGGTGACCGTGAATGTTATCCTACCGGTCGGAATCAGTTTCTATACGTTTCAAGCCCTCAGTTACACGATTGATGTTTATCAGAAAAAATTGCCAGCCACTCACGACATTGTGGAGTTCTTCGCTTACATCAGTTTCTTCCCGCAGTTGGTGGCAGGCCCTATTGAAAGAGCGACAAACCTACTACCACAGTTTCAGCAAAAGCGGCAATTTGACTATGCAAAGGCAGTGGATGGACTGCGTCAGATGCTATGGGGTTTTCTGAAAAAACTGGTTGTGGCCGACAACTGTGCCATGGTCGTAAATGAGCACTGGAATGATTATGCTGATCTACCGGGATTGACGCTCTTCCTGCTCGGTATTCTCTTCTCATTCCAGATTTATTGTGATTTTTCTGGTTATTCTGACATTGCCATAGGATGTGCCCGACTCTTTGGCTTTAATCTGATGCGGAATTTTAACGTCCCCTATTTTTCAAGAAGCATACCTGAATTTTGGCGCAGATGGCATATCTCCCTGACAACATGGTTCCGCGACTACATCTATTTTCCTTTGGGTGGAAGCCGATGTGAGAAATGGAAGATTATCCGTAACGTATTTATCGTATGGGGTATCAGTGGTTTGTGGCATGGTGCTAACTGGACCTTTATCTGCTGGGGATTGTTCCACGCCTCTTTATTGGCAATCTATAATATTTTGGGAATCAATACGAAATATAAGAATGTGGTCGCCTATGGCCGTTTACTGCCTGACTTCAAAGAATGGTTTCAGATGACCTTGACTTTTGCCCTTGCCGTTGTGGGATGGATTATTTTTCGTGCGGAGACAATGACTCAAGCTGTTGACTTTCTGAACTCAATGGTATCTAACAAGTTCTTTGATGCTTCCCTTCTGTATGGTTTAAATTATTTTTTTGTTGGCCTCTTGTTGCTCTTTATTGAGTGGCTGCAGAGAGATAAAAATTATGCTTTGCAACTACCGGCCACGGGGATCTTTCAGTATAAGGCCGTTCGCTTTTCTCTCTATATCATCCTGTATTTAGTGATAATTTCATTTACTGGTCAAAGTCAAACGTTCATATACTTCCAATTTTGAAAATTTATGAAGAATTTTCTGAAAAATATAGCTCTGTTGGCTCTCTTGCTTTTGCTTGTAACAGCAATTGTCGAATGTTTGCTCTTGTACCGCCCCAACTCTTATTCCTACAAAAGAGATTATGTGGAAAAGAATATAAAGGAGATAAAGTACCTGTTTCTTGGAAATTCACATATAGAGGAAGGGGTAAATCCATCACTTCTAGGTGATGGCGCATTCAATATGGCAATGGTAGGAAGACACATGGAATATGACGTAGAGTTGGCAAAACGCTATGTTCCGCAGATGGATAGTCTAAAGGCAGTCTTTATTCAATTGAATTATGGCTTTTTCTATTTTGGCAGAGAGTCTGACAACCCAAAGGAATTGAAGAAGAAAGAAAACAAAGGCTTCAACCTTACTCGGAAATGTATGTATTCTAAGTATATGGGCATACATGTAGATGGCTTGATTGGTTATCTTTACAACTCTGAATTTCTTTGCTCAAAACAGGATTTTATGTCTCGGTTCGTTAAGGATTCGACGGAGGCAATCGGATGCGACTCTCTTGGCTACGTCCCTCTGAAACTCTCGAAGAGAGTTCCGCAATGGAAATACATGGCTCTTCCTAAACTTGTGGATACTTCTAAGAAACCGAATCAGAAACGACAGGATCTTCTCTATCGTCAATATAGTTCGATAGCACAACTTACAAAAGAGAATAATGTCCGGTTTATACTGCTTGGAACACCCTTCAGCAAAACCTATCGACAAATGATGAATCCGGAGGTCCAGACAGAAATAGATGCTTTTGTATCTCGGCTCCAGAAGGATTTTCCGAATGTGGAGTATTATAATTACAACGGCGACGAACGTTTCGGAGAGAATGACTTCTGTGATGCCGGCCATCTTTCGGATGTCGGAGCCGCAAAGTTCTCGAGGATTCTTCGAGATGAGGTGTTGAATAGATAGAATTCGGGAAGACAAGGCGGGACCTTTTCTTCATAGTGTAATCAGTCCTTCTGGCAGGATGGTGTGCAGAAGGCGGTGTTCGTCGTCGATTTCTTTGATGAACTCTTCTGCAATCGGAATCAGTATCCGCTTTCCCTCTACCGTCTCTACGATAAAAAGAGGATTGGCTGTCTGCAGGTCCAGGTCTTTGATGATACCTACGTTTCCGGCCGAACGGTCCATGATGGTATAGTGGATGAAACGGTAGAGGGCGTCTTCTTCCTCTGGTTCTTCTCCTTCGGTAAGACGGTTTCCCGTATTATCCAGATGTGCATGGACTCTTTCTACGTAGAGAGTCTTCCCGATGAGGATTTCTTTTGCCCGGACGTCATCCTCTATTCCTTCAAAACGGATGTAGGCAGTCCCACTACCCGTGTATCGGATAGACTCGATGAAGTAGGGCGTGTACAATCCGTCAATTGAGACAATGAAGTATCGGACTCCGTCTTCGTCAAATTCGATGTCGTTGAAGAAGACAGTAACCTCGCCTCTGTAACCATGCGTTTTCCCGGCTTTACCTACCGGTATGAGATCGTCTGTCTGAAGCATCTGAATAAGTGATGGTACGATGGTGGTGCTTTGGGTATGACAATCCCCCGGGGAGATCTCTCCTCGGGGGATTTGTTCCTTTCGTCTCTAAAACAGGGACTGTACGAGTAGTACGATACCCCAGATGGCAATGATGGCTCCCACAATTCTCAGAATGAGGGAGATCGTGCTGTTTTTGAATAGGCTCGGCAGCCAACCGCTGACCAATGCACCTACGATGATGGTAATGATGGCGTTTAACATAGCTTGGATGTTTTTAAAGGTGTATAGATATAGCAAATATAGAGGTTATTCTGCATTTTAACAAGAAATTCCCCGCCTCACGTATGCGGGCTTCCTATTTCTTTAGTCTCGTACTGACGGGTATCCGGACCCAGATGAAGCGTGGTATCATCCTCCATAGCGCCGTGAGAAGACCGTAACGCCAGTCAATGACACAGACCCGTTTCTGTTGTATGATCGCCTTGACAATGAGGGACGCGGCCTCCTCTACGGATAGCATCATGGGATAGGACTGACGGGCATCAAGCAACGCTGTGCGTACAAAACCAGGTCGGATGTCACTGAAACGGATGCGCAGTTTCTCCATCCTCGAGAGCTGATCCAGGGCGTCAATGTAATGATTCTGTAGACGCTTGCTCGCCGAATAGGCAGGCGCTGTGCCTAACCCTTTCGTGCCGGCAATGGAACTGATGACCGCAATGTGACCCTCTCCGCAGCGCTCATTCTTGAACCAGTTGAAGGCTTCGTCAACCATTCGTGTGAAGCCGATGACGTTCGTTCGCATCGTCTCTGTCTCAATCCGCGCGTCCAGGGCCTTGTTCTGAAATCCGATGCCCGAGACATGAAGGTAGATGTCCATCCCGCCCGTCTTCTCAATGAGCGTTCGAAGACGCTGCGGAGCATCCTCCTGTGTGATGTCGATGACTTCGCGCTCAATCTGTCCGGGATATTCCTCCTGCAGGTGGACCAACTCCGACTCTCTGCGCGCGGCAATCCCCACTCGACATCCTCTCTGTACAAAAAGACGGGTTACCTCTTTCCCAATACCCGATGAGGCACCCATGACGATGATCTTCTTCATTTTTTATCACTGTGTTTCTTGCAAAGTTAAGGGATTCAATGTATTTTTATGACGCATTTGTTTTTTAAAACACCCTTATTGTACTATCATGAAACTGACAGGACGTAGAGAAAGCAATAACGTCGATGACCGACGTGGCATGAAAACAGGAACCATGGCCGGACTCGGTATCGGCGGCGTCGTGATCGTGGCTTTGATTAGCCTCCTTTCCGGTGGTGGACTTGACCTCTCTTCGCTCGCACCAATGCTCGAAGGCATGCAGAATTCCGGACAACAGAACCAGAAGGTCGAGTTTTCTCCAGAAGAACAGGAACTGGCGAAGTTCTCACGACAGATTCTCGCCGGAACCGAGGATGTATGGACACGCGAGTTCCAGAAAATGGGCAAAACCTATAAGGCTCCTACGCTCGTGCTCTATACCAATAGCGTTCAGACTGGTTGCGGCGCAGGATCCGCTTCCGTCGGACCATTCTACTGCTCCGCCGACCAGTGCCTCTACATCGATTTGTCTTTCTTCACCTCTATGAAGAAACAGCTCGGAGCTGATGGCGATTTTGCCTATGCCTATGTTATCGCTCACGAGGTCGGACACCACGTACAACACCTGCTTGGAACGCTCGACAATGCACATGCTCGCATGGCGCAACTGTCTAAGGAAGAGGCGAACCGCATCAGTGTACGCATCGAACTGCAGGCTGATTTCTATGCCGGAGTATGGGCATACCATGACAACGCTATGTTCGGATCCATCGAACCAGGTGATGTTCGTGAGGCAATCGACTGCGCTGAGAAAATAGGGGATGACTACCTCCAGAAGAAGGCTCGAGGAACAGCCGTTCCCGAGAGTTTTACTCACGGAACGTCCGCACAGCGCGAACGCTGGCTCAATCTCGGACTTCAGACTGGCGATATCTCTCTCGGCGATACATTCTCAAAGTCCGATAGCCAACTCTGACCCTCCGCCAGACATTCTTCTACTTCGTAGGCTTTCATGACTTATTTCCATGATAGAATAGGCGAGCCAAACCCCTTCGATGGATGTCGGGACTCAAAACAATGGTTCATCCGACAAATGCATAGGTAATCAACAAATAAATGAGTCATAAGAAAGATACCTAAAATAAGGTACGCGAATCTATAAATAAAGTAATGATTAACATAAACATTTGAAGACTATGAAAAAGATTTTTCTTTCAGCAATGATGCTGATGTCCGTTATGGGTGTCAAGGCACAGATAACGCCTGAGGCAGTGATGGGCATGGTGCCTACCATGCCTTCGCTGGCAGAGATGATTCGTTATCAGAAGGAAGCCATGGACCCCAATCCTCAGAGGGAGATGTCGCAACCAAGGCTCTACATAGACTTCCTGGAAGCCTTGAAGAACGCCAGAGATCAGGCCGATGAGCAGATCAAGAGGAATGTCGGAGACGTTGTTGAGCACAAGACGCTGAACGCAAAGGTCGCTGGCACCAACTACACTGTTCGACAGGTAGAGGGAATGAGCGAGGCCCAGCAAGAACAGTTGGGCAAAGACATCATGAACCAGAAGTTAGGCAGCTACGGACTCTCTCAGGCAGACATCGCGAAGATGCAGAACGGCAACATGTCGGAGGCAGAACAGCAGGCGCTGGCCAACAAAATGATGCAGAACATGACGGGTGGCATGACCATGCAGGACGTACGGTTCATGCAGAATATGACTGACGAAGAGCGTGCCCAGTTCATGCAGATATCAGGTCTGAACGAATCCACACAAGCCAAGATGAGGGAGCAGAAGCCCAAACTGCAAAAGGATGCCAAGGTGACAGCCTTGATTCAGGAAATGATTAAATGCGACAAACAGGCGAAAGAGGTCACCGACAAGTACCTTCAGATGTCGGAAGAAGTACGTGCTGCTGGTCGTACGCTTTACGACAGAGACTACAGGCCACAACAGGCCCACTGGGAAGCCGTCAAGAAAGAAGCGCTCGCCGAAGGTGCCCTGTCTGAGAAATACACACAGGCAGAGAAGCCCCAAGTCGACGCTGCCAACAGGAAATTCGAAAACGCCCAGAATCAGATTTGGAAGATTGACTGCGCCTTCTATGAGAAATACCTTCCCACCTGGCGCGACAATCTCGTGAAGAAGATGGATATGTGCCGTTCGCAGCTGTTGCCCATCATGCAGAAGAAGAAGGAAATCACCGACAAGCTGTACAGCATCACCAAGGAGCCTCAGTACGCCTCAGGCGCCGTCTATCCCTTCACTGCTGCTACCGCTTATCTCGATACTCCTGAGGAAATCGAGCAATACGGTCCTTTCGACGAAAACAACTAACACACACAAAAAAAAGGATACTTTCCTGACATACTCGCACGAATCGCACAAAAAAGGAGGAAACACATTTTGCTGTTTCCTCCCTTTTTTCTATCTTTGCGACGTTTTTTCCGATAATCCCGCACAAGCAGGAAACGGAAACTTTATTTAATTATCTAAACACTAATCATTTATGTTAAACGATTACGAAACCGTTTTCATTTTGACTCCCGTTTTGTCTGACCAGCAGATGAAGGAAACGGTTGAAAAATTCAAGGGCATTCTCACCGCCGAAGGAGCTGAGATTGTCAATGAAGAGAATTGGGGAATGAAAAAGCTGGCTTACCCTATCGAGAAAAAGTCCACAGGATTCTACTCGCTCCTTCAGTTCAAGGCAGAACCTACTGTGGTGGACAAATTGGAAGTCAATTTCCGTCGTGATGAACGTGTCATCCGTTTCCTGACGGTGGCTCTCGACAAGTTCGGAGTGGAGTACGCTGCAAAACGTGCCAACCTCAAATCATCTAAATCAGAAGTAAAAAAGGAGGACTAAAACATGGCTGCACCAACTAACAATTCAGAAATCCGTTTTCTTACGCCTCCTACAGTGGACGTAAAAAAGAAGAAGTACTGCCGATTCAAGAAGGCAGGTATCAAGTATATCGACTACAAGGATCCTGAGTTCCTGAAGAAGTTCCTCAACGAACAAGGTAAGATCCTCCCGCGCCGCCTCACCGGAACCTCTCTCAAGTTCCAGCGCAAGGTCGCTCAGGCTGTCAAGAGAGCTCGCCAGTTGGCTCTGCTCCCATACGTAACCGATTTGTTGAAGTAATAGTAAGGAGGACTACAATCATGCAGGTAATTTTGAAAGAGGATATCCAGAATCTTGGATACAAGGACGATATCGTGAAGGTAAAGGACGGTTACGGACGTAACTACCTTATCCCACAGAAGAAGGCAATCATCGCTACTCCATCCGCTGTAAAGTCTCTTCAGGAAGAACTCAAACAGCGTGCAAAGAAACTCGCTAAGATCAAGGCAGAGGCTGAAGAACTCGCTGCGAAAATCAACGGCATCTCCGTTCAGGTCGCTATCAAGGCAAGCGAGAATGGCAAAATCTTTGGCTCCGTAACTCCGTTGCAGGTGGCTGAGGCTCTCGCTAAACAGGGTATCGAAGTGGATCGCAAGATTCTTAACATCCCTTCTATCAAGGAACTCGGACAGTTTAAGGCAGTAGCGAAACTCCACAAGGAGGTAAGCGCTGAGTTCGACCTTAATGTCGTGGCTGAAGCGTAAAACACAGCTCCGCTGTCTCACTGAATAAAACAAAAAGCAGAACACCTTGTGTCCTGCTTTTTGTTTTTACCGTATTAGAGACGCTTCTTTTTTATGTGTTTTGGATCTCCCCTTACGTTTCTCCTCTCGGATTCTCGTGGAAAGGGGTGAGAGACGAGAGTCTCGGACAATTCCTGTCTGGCGCCTCTCTATCTATCGAAACAACATCTCGTCAATCATCACTCGCAATTCTTCCTCGCTCTTTCCTCCTACACGGAAGGGCACTGGCTTTTCCTTCTGACCCGGTTTGATGAATAGAAGTGTTGGAATCGTTTGGAAGTGAAACACATCGGCATAGTCCGGCTTTTGATTGGCCTCTTTGTCAATGTCAATGCTGTATATCTGCAGACTGTCTCCATATTCTGCCTGCAGTTTCTCCAGAATCGGTGCCGTCTTCTTGCATGGCAGACACCAACTTGCATGGAAGTCAATGACCACCGGCTTGGTGCCGTAATACACAAAGCGCTTGTCTTTTTGTGGATTCCAGATCTGCTTGCGGAATTCCAGTTTGCTCATGGGTTTTACCTTTGCCTCCTGCGCTTGAAGCGCACCGCCGATAAACACTAGCAGCATGAGCCACAGTACGGTTTTCCTTTTGAGGTGTTCCATGTTCATTTTTTTTATTTTTCTGCATCGGATGCAGCGTTCGACTCGTTCAGTTCTTTCTCGTATGCCGCTAACTCATTCTCATAGAGACTTCTCTTCTTCGCGGCAACACTGAGTTGATGCTCCGCTTCTCGCGTGCGCCTGAGAGATTCTGCCAGTCTTGACATTTCTTTGAGGGCTTGCTGATCAGCACGCGATAGGAGATAACTTCCCATCTTCTTTTCTCCGTCCAGCAGGGTGATGCGGATGGGCTTCTCTTGCGCGACGAGAAAGTTCGTCAGACGCTGCGCTTCCTCACCCCTGTAGATGAGTTTTTCATAGCGCATCCCACCTATCTCGGAGAGAAAATGCCAGCCGGAACCAATGGCAATGACACTGCTTTCTGCTTCCTGACCCTCACACGTGGCTTTGAAGCTCGTATGGCCCGTACGACCCCAGCTGATGCTCTGCAACGTCAGTCGACCCATCTCGTCCACGCTTGCTTTTAGTAGTGTCCTGCCCTTGATGCCTGATGCACTCTGACTGCGATGGGTGTAGAAACCCTCCCTCTGGTATTTCGTGTTCTTTTCAAATAGGTACGGACCTCTCGACAGACGGTTGAAGGAGTCTGTCCTCTCAATCAATGCACGCTCAGCACGAACATAGGTGGAGTCCTCCTCTTCAATATGTATCCGGAGCTCAATGAGCTTGGCTTGCTTACGAATCCTGATCTGCTGAGGATAACGGATGTGGATCGTGTCTATATGAGCCAGAGCGGCTTCATAACGATGAGTTCGGTATAACGAGTCTGCTATCTGTAACTCTGTTTCCGCCAACTCTTGTTCACTGGGCTGACGGCAACTGGCGCATAGCAATACGACGATGAGGATGATGAATGCTTGGATATGAGTTGTTTTGTGTCTCACGTGTCCTTGTGGGTAGGGGTGTGTCATGGGTCGATTAAATAATAAAAAGAAGAAGAGAGTGGGAGAGGGGATTCTCCGTACTTCACGAGGTTGATGCTCGTTCGGAACACGGAATACCTGTTTCAGAATCAAATGCAAGATACGTAAAATACATCGGTTTTTCGTACTTTTGCATGTGCATTTTTTTTGTTCTGTTCAATGCCTCCTGTCGCAGGAATGTAAAAAGGACTTTCTTCGAAAGGCGATTGTGCTGAACTGACTTTGGTCCTAATGAGTAGAGTTGACTTTTATAGTCCTTGAGCAGTACCAGACTTGCATGGGCTCTGTCTGGACCCACCCAAAAAAAAGAGCCTGTTTTTGAAATTAAACCGATGAACCTGAAGGAACAGTTAGATCAACCGATTTTCTCCGTCATCTCCCGGATTGCTGACCGTGACGGATTGGAGTGCTACGTGATTGGCGGCTATGTCCGCGACTTGCTTCTCCATCGGCCGTCAAAGGATATTGATGTCGTGGTCGTCGGATCTGGCATCGATTTGGCAAGGAAGGTCGCTGAACAACTCGGACGGGGAACTCATCTCTCTGTTTTCCGTAATTTCGGTACGGCGCAGGTCAAGAACCGATCCCTGGAGGTTGAGTTCGTCGGGGCACGCAGGGAATCCTATTCTCGTGATTCACGAAAACCCGTCGTCGAGGATGGATCGCTTCAAGATGATCAGAACCGGCGTGACTTTACCATCAATGCGCTCGCATTGTCGCTGAACGCACATAACTACGGCGATCTGCTCGACCCATTCGGCGGATTGCAGGATCTCTCGATAAGGATTATCCGAACGCCTCTCGATCCCGATGTCACGTTCTCCGACGACCCGCTCCGCATGATGCGGGCCATACGGTTTGCTACACAACTTGGCTTCTTTATCGAACAACAGACCTTCGACGCTATCCGCCGCAATGCCGATCGCATACAGATTATATCCAAGGAACGCATCCTCGATGAACTCAACAAGATAATGATGGCTGATAAACCATCCGTCGGGTTTCTGCTACTCGAGGAATCTGGACTTCTGCCACTTATCATGCCGGAAATCCATGCTCTTGCAGGCGTGGAAACACGCGAAGGGAAGGGACATAAGGATAACTTCCGACATACCTTGACTGTTCTTGATAACGTAGCAGCAAAGTCGGACGACCTGTGGCTCCGCTGGGCAGCCCTTTTCCACGATGTCGGTAAACCGGCTTCCAAACGCTTCGAACCGCAGATAGGGTGGACGTTCCATAATCATAACTACTTGGGCGAACGGATGCTGCCAGGTATTTTCCGACGAATGAAACTCCCGATGGGCGAACCGCTGAAGTTTGTTAAGAAGATGGTCTCCCTCCATATGCGGCCTATCGTGCTCTCCGAAGATGAAATATCCGACTCCGCTCTCCGACGCCTGCTGTTCGAGGCAGGCGATGATCTCGAACGTCTTATGCTGCTCTGTGAGGCGGATATCACGTCCAAAAACGCAGAACGGGTCAGACGATACCTTGCCAATTTCGAGATAGTACGGCGAAAACTCAAGGAGATAGAGGAGAAAGACCGTATACGCAATTTCCAACCGCCTATCACGGGAAGTGACATCATGCGCATCTATAACCTCCCCCCTTGTGCAACAGTGGGAGTCCTGAAGGAAGCAATCAAAAATGCTATTCTCGATGGGGTGATCTCTAATGACTACGATGAGGCCTATGCCTTTATGTTACAAAAGGCAGAACAACTCGGACTCCACCCATCCGTAAACCCTTGACCAGACTGTCTGCACAGACTTCCGTCCAAACGTACCCAAATGACCAAACACAGAACCCCGAAGGGGTGACATGGCGACAGGCAGTGGTAAAACCCCTGCATATACGAATTATTCCTTGTTAGTCCCGAATTTTGGAGCAAACCGAGAGGAGAACAAATTTATTTGTTATCCCGAGGTGAAGCCCAAAATGTCCAACTTGTTGGACAATTTTGGAGCAAACCGATAGCCGAGTCAACTTTTTATAAGCCAAATGAGCAGAGTTAAGCTTGCTTAGGCTCTGCCATGGCAAGAAAAAGTTCTTTATGAAATAAAAAGTTCACTTGAACTCTGCCGAGTCGCCGCCCAAAATGTCTTGCGCCAGCAAGACAAACGCAAAGTCCCAATTTTGGTGCGAGCCGAGTGCAGAGTCAAGTTCACTTGAACTCTGCCGAGGTGAAGCCCAAAATGTCCAACTTGTTGGACAGCGGGACGTCAGAATACAGGCAGGGATGAAGCCCAAAGGGCGGAGTCCCTGCATAGAACGGAAGTTCTAAAATAGTCCCGTAGGGACGGCAGAATACAGGCAGGGGTTTCAACCCCTGTTATAAAACGCCTCTTCCTCTTAGAACTCCGTAGGAGCGTCACCATCCCATCCGCCCAAGCATGTCCTCGAAGTCCAATTTTGGAGCAAGCCGAGAGGAGAACAAATTTATTTGTTATCCCGAGGCGCCGCCCAAAATGTCTTGTAAAACAAGACAAACACAAAGTCCCAATTTTGGTGCGAGCCGAGTGCAGAGTCAAGTTCACTTGAACTCTGCCGAGGTGAAGCCCAAAATGTCCAACTTGTTGGACAGCGGGACGTCAGAATACAGGCAGGGATGAAGCCCAAAGGGCGGAGTCCCTGCATAGAACGGAAGTTCTAAAATAGTCCCGTAGGGACGGCAGAATACAGGCAGGGGTTTCAACCCCTGTTATAAAACGCCTCTTCCTCTTAGAACTCCGTAGGAGCGTCACCATCCCATCCGCCCAAGCATGTCCTCGAAGTCCAATTTTGGAGCAAGCCGAGAGGAGAACAAATTTATTTGTTATCCCGAGGCGCCGCCCAAAATGTCTTGTAAAACAAGACAAACACAAAGTCCCAATTTTGGTGCGAGCCGAGTGCAGAGTCAAGTTCACTTGAACTCTGCCGAGGTGAAGCCCAAAATGTCCAACTTGTTGGACAGCGGGACGTCAGAATACAGGCAGGGATGAAACGTAGTGAAGTCCCTGTCATAACGCGTATTCCTTATAGAACTCCGTAGGAGCGTCACCTCCAATCCGCACAAATATTCCTCAAACTCCGCCACAATAGAACACCGAACCTATTTATGCCGAACTAAATATCTATTGAAAACTACAAAAAGAGGCATACCCTTTTCAGGGATGCCTCTTTTTGTGCCTTATTCGTTAATACTGATTAATCGCGGTCAAAGATTCGCAACAACATTAGGAACAGGTTGATGAAGTCCAAATAGAGGGTGAGCGCTCCGAGCAACGCAATCTTCAATGTCGTCTGACTGATGCCTTCTGCTTCGCTGGCTTGCATCATCATCTGCTTGATCTTCTGAGAGTCATACGCCGTGAGACCAACGAAAATCGCTACACCTGCATACGAGATGACCATCTCCAACATACTGTTGCCTAAGAAGATATTGACCACGGAAGCAATGATCAGACCAATCAATGCCATCACTAGAATACGTCCGATCCCACTGAGGTCTTTCTTGATGAAGTATCCGACAATCGCCATCGCCATGAACGTGCCTGCCGTGATGAAGAATACGGTCGCTAACGTCGTGCTACTATAAGCAAGGAAGATGTACGATAACGTGACTCCATTGAGAAGGGAGTACGCTATGAACATCGCGATGGCTACAGGCAACGACAACTTGTGTATCATGCCACTGAGGATGAATACGAGTGCCAATTCTCCAATGAGAAGTCCGAAAAAGAGGAACTGGTTGGAGTAGATGGCCATGAGCCAATTAGGATGCGACGCAACGTCCCATGCCGCCAAACCCGAGATAACAAGCGCAAAGGTCATCCATAGATAAACTTTCCGCATCAGCTTGCCGAAGTCCGATGCAATAATGGCATCTTCTCCACTACGTGTAGTGGAAATACGAGAATAATTAGAGTAATTTTCCATATTGTATAGTTGTTGTAGTGATTATTTCTGTTCTACGTTTTCTTGCCAGAGTTTCTTACCATAATCTTTGAACGATTGTGGCAATGTCATGAATGACTCGTCCATGACGGATTCTCCTCCGTATTTCTTCTCTATACCGTCCGTCGTGGTGCGTGTGGTGATCTGCAAACCACGAACCGAGAACCGGTCTGATCCGATATAAAGTATCTCTTTCATGCCGAGTGGAACAGAGACGTTCTGACGGCATCCTAATACATACAAAAACCATATCTCGGCTTTCTTGTCTCCGTCAAGGTCTGTCACGATAGGCTTGGTGAGGTAGTTGGCGTGAAGGTTGCGGTACGAACACTGATTCACGTTGTCCAGGTTCTTCCACACCAGTTCCGTCCCGGACTTGGTCTGTACGTAGTGGTACGTGAAAAGACCCTTGATCCGGTAGTCCGCTTCCAGATTGCGGATGGTGTCCTGATGACCCGCAACGTTCACAATCTCATAGTTGGCTATGGTGTCCGTCTCTCCCGAATTTGGGTTATATACCGTACGGTACGTCTCCGAAGCCGCCTTCGACTGTTTTGTGATTAGCAACGGAGTCTCTGTTTGGATGACGTAGTGCGTCCCGTCTTTGTCTTTCCACGTTACGGCTGCATGGACGTTTCCTTTGTACTTGACCTCGGCAGGGATGTCCTCCTTGTTAATGTCGTTTACTTTGATTTCGGCCTGCGCAATCAGACCAAAGGAGAGGGAGAATAACAAGAGAGCAAGAGACTTCTTCATGTTTTGTTTCATTTATCAGGTTTTGATGGTTGTTGGTTTTACTGCAATTATCATGCAAAGTCAGACAAATATAGTCTAATTTTTTAAAATACTTCGGTCTTTTATTGATGATCCTGCAATAAGTGAACTTACAGGACTAAAAAAGGTGCATAGATCCGACTGTCAATCAGAACAGCATCGAAGAATCCGGCTCGCAAAGCCTTCTGTAAGGCCTTTTCCGCCTCAGCATAGGGCATCGCTTGCGTCGTGTACCGAAACAGGTGGTCCGCAGGCATGAAATATTCCTGCACGTTGCGAAATTCAATGATGTCGTTCGCATGGAGAGGATAGCGTGTGACAAGTAGCTGGACCGCATACGACTGACGGGGATCCGCTGCGACAGCTCCCTGTGTTTGATACGGACATTCAATTATCGAGTCCGATGGAAGTGGACCGAAGTTCCACCCAGCCTCAGCTTTCTTTTGGGTGCGCTGACCTTCTTCCGTCGATGCTGCACTGCGTATCTCCGCTTTCCGGACATAAGTGCGGACATATCTTCCCGAGTCAATCCTGATGCCATCTGTCATGCAAAGGAAGGCGTCTGGATAGATGGGCTTTAAGAGCGTAAGCATCTGCTGCGCTTCCGAACGGTCTCTGTACTGACCGACGTAGTATCGGTTCCAACCGTCCGCCCCTTTGACAAGAAGCACGTGGTCTGCTTTGTCAAAGACAAACGGTGTGGATGGCTCACTTTTCATGATGGATACCTGAATCGTGTATGGAGCATGAAAACGCTCAATGGGGATGATCTTCTTGTCGGTTCGCACAATACGGTAAGTCGTATCCTGCGTATGGGACAGTGGGACGTCCTGACCGTATAGACATGACGAGATCATTAGCAACAATAGAAGAAGTAGCGGATGGATTTTTTTCATGGATGACTGAAAATGAACCTTTTCGTTAAGCCGAAAGCAGAAGCCAAAATTATTTGGGTTATGCTGAGGCGAGAAAAGGCCTATTGAAAATGAACCTTTTTTGAAAGCCAGATGAGCAGAGGCCGAGTTTACTCGAGCTATGCCATGGCTCAAAAAAGATCTATTGGAAATGAACCTTTTTTGAAAGTCAGATGAGCAGAGGTCGAGTTTACTCGAACTATGCCATGGCTCAAAAAAGGCCTATTGAAAATGAACCTTTTTTGAAAGTCAGATGAGCAGAGGTCGAGTTTACTCGAACTATGCCATGGCTCAAAAAAGGCCTATTGAAAATAAACGGGGATGCTCTCTTCACTTATATTAATTAAGGCGGGAACTTCCGGTTTTATCCGTCAGCCTCCCGCCTTTTCTTTTTCCTTTGTCTTGCCGGTATCCCTCCCGTATCCTTACTGGGCAGGGGTCGAAGGAGCCTGAACAGGCTGCTCTATCTGCTGCGGTGCCTGCTCCTCAGCTGACCTGTTTGGATTGAGACTCGTGGACAGAATGCTCGCAAGCGCAATGAAGCCTACCAGACCCCATGTGGTGTTGGAGAGAAATTTATTGGTGCCCTCTACACCCATGAACTGCGAACCACCGGAGAATCCCTGTGCAAGACCTCCACCCTTAGGGTTCTGTGCCAATACAATAACAATGAGGAGAATAGATGCAATAACAATTAATGCGATTAAAAAACCAAACATGATACGGTTGTGTGATAGTTAGTTCTCTATAATGGAAGTGCAAATATAAACATTTTTTTTAAAATGCAGTTGGAAGACGGGAAATGATAATTCTCACTGAACCGCTTTCAGGATGCTTCAACGTCGTTTTCTGTTTAGGGTACTTCTAAAAATGGTCTTTCAGTAAATTCTGAAGATTTTGTTTAGCAGATGCTTGTGCGGAGCGAAGGAGCAATGCGGGGCATTGTGACCGATTGACAATCAAGCAGATGCAAGTAATATCCATAATTTACGAAAGAGTTCATAGAAGATAGTCCCGAATAAAAATAATGAAATGAACGAGGAATTTTTAGAAGTTCCCTTTATATCGCTGATGGCGATGCCATCTTCTCTTTCCCTGTCAAAGAAAAGTCTTACCAGTCTGCCATGGTCTGGTTGAATATCGTCTCGACAAGTTCATCGACAATCTCCTGACTTACCTCTGCCTGAACTTGTGTCAGGGTGCGCGTGTTGCTGAAGTTGCGGAAGGCGGAGAATTTTCGCTCGAAGTCTTTGTCCGGTTGAGCCTTGTTATGATACCGAACGTTGACGGTGATGGTGAGGCGTGTCTCGGCGGCAATGGCATCGTCCCCGATTGACATCGGGGTGATGTCATAGCCGGTTATCTCGCCCTCAAAGGATACATCGCCGTTTTCGCGTACTTGCGAGAGCTTGGTCTGTCGGGAGAATAGGTCCTTCAGGCTTTCATTGAACATGGGAGCCAACTGAGGATAGACCAACGGGGCATTGTTGGTGAAGTCGCGGAACGAGATAGTGCGCGTACGGGAGTAGTCAATGGAGGCTCCGTTGAATTGGTAGGAGACTCTGCACCCAGCAAGCAGGAAGAGCGGGATCAGCAGTAATAACAGACGTTTACAGGTGTCGTTCATCGGTGATATTTAAATAATCTTTTTTCGAAATCACTCAGAGGCCGTATTCTTTGATCTTGCGGTAGAGCGTTCGTTCGGAAAATCCGAGTTCTTTGGCAGCTAACTTACGACGCCCACGATGCTTCTCAAGGGCCTTGCGTATCGTCTCTTTCTCAATCTCAGCAAGCGACAGCGTCTCTCCTGCATCCACTATGGCCTCGTCAATGGCAGAGAGGGGCGTATGCTTGCTCGATACAACCTGAGGGGCGGACAAGACAGTGACGTGACCGTCAGCCTTTGGCTCCAGAAGTTCTTCCTCGTCAACTTGCTGGAAGTCCCCTGACTTGATGTGGTCAAGGATGGCGGTGGAACTGTCTGAGAGATTCAGCGGAGAATCAACGTGTATGTTGCCTTTCTGTATGATCTCGTTGACGAGTTTCTTGAGGTCCTGCATGTCTTTCTTCATGTCGAAGAGTACCTGATAGAGTATCTCTCGCTCGTTCTCGAAGGTCTTTGCATTGTGCGTTCCCGCAATGGTGGGAATGTAGGAGGTTGTTTTACGTTCCGGTAGGTACTCCAGCAACATCTGAGCACTGATCTCACGACCGCCGCTGATGGCGGAAATCTGTTCGGCAATATTTTTCAATTGACGGATGTTGCCTGGCCAGGGGTAGGAGGCAAGAACTTCCTGGGCTGATGGATCCAATTTGACAGAGGGACGGTGGTAGGTCTCAGCAAAGTCGCTTGCGAATTTGCGGAAAAGTAGGTTGATGTCTTCTTTCCGCTCTCGCAACGATGGCATCCTGATCGGTATGGTGTTCATGCGGTAATAGAGATCCGTGCGGAATTTACCGTCCGCAATAGCCTGCTCCAGATTGACATTCGTCGCCCCGACAACACGTACGTTGGCTTTCTGTACTTTACTGCCTCCCACTCGGATGTATTCGTGATTCTCCAACACACGCAACAACTTGCTCTGCACGTCAAGCGGCAGTTCGCCCACTTCATCAAGGAAGATGGTGCCACCCTCTGCTATCTCAAAATATCCCTTGCGCTCGTTCTTGGCATCGGTGAAAGCTCCTTTCTCATGTCCGAAGAGCTCACTGTCCACCGTACCACTCGGAATCGCACCGCAGTTCACGGCAATGTAGGGTGCGTGTTTGCGTACACTGTATTGATGGATGATCTGTGCTATGTTCTCCTTGCCTACACCGCTCTCGCCTTGTATCAGCACGGTAAGGTCCGTCGGGGCTACCTGAACGGCTGTTTCAATGGCTCGGTTGAGAGCCTCAGAGTTGCCGATGATGCCAAACCGGTTCTTGACGGATTGTATTTCAGCATTTTGCATGGTTAGTAGTGCATTTTTGTCATATCAAACATGACAAATTTACCGCTATAATTTGGAATGTGCAAATCCTTAATGATTCGTCTGTCAAGGGCAATGAATCACCCGCTCTGACGCTTCTCCCTTCTGCATGGTGTCAACTTGCTCTTTCCTTTTGCGTAAACTAAAAAAGACGCAGGTAGATAACAAGAGTACGGAAAATTTTATAGACCTTCGCAAAAAGATTAAACAATAATCAGCGACGAATGGATGAATCTGTAAATAGAAGGGATGGAAGGGGATCGAAACGCATACGTTGGGGGGCACTTTTGTGGACAATACTCTTCCTGTCGCTCTTTTCGTCTTTATTTGCTGCCAAGCGACAGATGCGTGCCGTATGGATGGCGACGGTGGCTAATATCGACTGGCCGTCCGAGAAAGGACTGCCCGTGGAGACGCAGCAACGCGAGTTGAGACGCTACCTTGATTCGTTCAGCCAGAACGGTATCAATACGGTCATTTTCCAGATACGACCTTCAGCGGATGCCCTCTACGATTCTCAGATTGAACCATGGTCTCTCTATCTGAATGGACGGCAGGGACTGGAGTCAAATCCTTACTACGATCCACTTTCGTTTTTGATAGCCGAAGCTCACAGCCGTTGTATGGAGGTGCACGTATGGATAAACCCCTATCGCGCCACGATGTTTTCCAATACCTCGTCGCTCGACGCTTCTCACGCTTTGCTCCGACATCCCGAATGGTTCGTGAAGTACAACGGACGATTCTATTTCAATCCTGGAATGGACGAGACTCATGAGTATCTCTGCCATATTGTGGAGGATGTCGTGAGACGCTACGACGTTGACGCCGTGGTCTTTGATGATTATTTCTATCCTTATCCCGTTCCTGGTGAGACATTCCAGGACCTGCAGACGTTCCGCGAGAACCCGCGTGGGTTCTCGTCCATCGACGACTGGCGCAGAGATAATGTGGATCGGACCATCCAGGCGGTCTCCGAGACCATACGGCATGCCAAACCATGGGTGCAGTTCGGAATCAGCCCGTTTGGCGTCTGGCGACACAGGACTAACGACGTGCGGGGGTCCGAGACAATGCGCGGATTGCAGAACTATGACGACTTGTACGCCGATGTCTTGAAATGGATGGAGAAGGGGTGGATTGACTATGTGTCTCCTCAGTTGTATTGGGAGATAGGGAAACGCAACGCTGACTATGGCGTACTGCTCCCGTGGTGGATCGCCAATACTCCGGACGACAGGACGAATCTTTATATCTCGCTCTACGCGTCTTTCCCGGCTCAGAAAATGACAGCTCCAGCATGGCAACGGCCCAACGAACTGGTGAGGCAGATGCGCTTGAACCGCTCCTTTGGCGAAAAGGTGAAGGGTGAAATGTTCTATTCCGCTAAGTATTTTGTTCGCAATATTCAAGGCCTCAATGATTCTCTTCAGCAGTTCCTCTATTCCGACAACGTTCTGACACCGCCCGCTCCACGTATCGCGTCGGGCGATTCAGCGTTCTTCTACGTCTCACCGCAACCTCGCAACGTGAGGCTCGAACGAAGCATGGGCACTCAGGACGACGGAAACGACGAGGTGATGCTGACATGGGATGCCGTGTGTCTCGATTCTCTGGATCAGGGACTCAATCCGCTGTTCTATGCCGTCTATGTGACGAAACGGGAACATTTGCCCGACGGAACGGCATCTGCTGCGACAATGACCATGCCCTCCATGACTCACCCGACTTTCTTGACGCACAATACGGCAGCAGACTTGACTCCTTATGTCTCAGAAGAAGGAGAGTATGATGTCTGCGTCACGACTTTCAACCGATATCGCATGGAGTCGGAACAGATGCAGTCGGTGAGGTTCGTTCAGCCACACCGCTGAGTGAGTACTCACATCCACAATAACGCTGATTGTAAAACCGACCTTCACGCAATAACTCATTCCGACGCTCCTGAAGACCGCCTCGTCGCCAGTTCTGCGCCCAAAATCGTACGCTCTCCGCACGTCCGGCTTCTTCTCCCGCCTGATTGACTTGTACTATGTTCTTCCATCGCGATGAGGCTAGTGTGGTGGCGAACGTCAGAATGCCCGACTTCCGCGCAAAGGCTGCCGCTGCCCTCAGACGCATACCGAAACAGAGCGAACAACGTGCCCCTCTCTCTGGATCATTTTCGTGACCGCACATCTCCGTGACCCACTCCGCATGCTCCCAGTCTCCATCGTACCATTCTAGTCCGTTGAGCTTCGCGTGGCGCTTGCTCTCTTCCTTGCGAAGCTCATATTCTTCATAAGGGTAGATGTTGGGGTTATAATAGAAGATAATAGGGCGTATCTCGTGAGCAAGTAACCACTCGACAATGGCGGTTGAACACGGCGCACAACACGCATGCAACACAAGTTGACCGCTGAGACTTACTTCTTCTGGTATGCGGATGACGCTTTGATTCATGGTTTCAGGATGGTAAGTTTGGCAAATTTCAACAACAGGTTCTTGACGCCAACGTGCTCGAAACGAACCGTGGCTCGCCAGTCGTTGCCCAGTGTCGTGAGGTCCTCTACTATGCCTTTACCGAAATTAGCGTGCTCGACGACCGAACCGATGCGCATCCCGTTCGGGGCTTCCGTCCTCCGCTCAGGGGCTGACGTGGTAGGTATCTTTTTCAGATGTCGGAGGTCTTTCTTTTCTGACGTAGATATGTGGCTTCCCAATACCTCCGGATGCTCTCTCCGAAAGACCGCTCCTCCGAACGTCTGACGCTCTCTCAACCATTCGTCTTCGTATGTCTCCGCTCCTCCAGATGGGTCACGGAAGAGATTCGAGTCTTCTATGTCTAGATAGGTGAGATCTATGTCCGAGAGAAAACGACTCGGAGTGCAGAGGTTCGTCTGACCATTACGAAAACGACTGCGCGCATGACTGATATGACAGGTCTGCTTGGCTCTCGTGAGCGCTACGTAGAATAGACGACGTTCCTCTTCGATTTCCCGCTCTGTCCGAGATAGATTGCTTGGGAAGAGTTCCTCTTCCATGCCAACAATGAAGACGTGCTTGAACTCCAATCCCTTGGCTGCATGGACAGTCATCAGGGTTACTTTCTCAGTCTGAGCGTCATCCTCTTTCTGGTCCTGATCGGTCTGGAGCGACACTTCGGCCATGAAGTCCTTCAATAGGACAGTCTCTCCCGTCTCCTCATATCGGGAATCCGAGAAGTCATGTATGGCGTTGAGCAGTTCCTCTAAGTTCTCCTCACGACTCTTGCCCTCGGCACTCTCGTCTTCTCGGGCTTCCCTAAGCAGTCCCGACGATTGGATGATCTCTTTCGCCAATGTGTATGCGTCTCTGTCGGTGAGATGCTGACGGTGGGACTCGATGATCGAGGCGAACTCGGCAAGACGGCGGGATGTGCCGGAATGGACGTTTAGGTTGAAGGATATCGGATCATGGAGTACCTCCCACACCGAAACACCATGCAGATGCGCTGAGTCCAGCAATTTGCGGAGCGTGGTCTCACCGATTCCGCGCGCCGGGACGTTGATGACGCGCTTGAGCGCCTCTTCGTCATTCGTGTTCAGCACAAGACGTAGGTAACAGATCGCATCCTTGATCTCTCGCCGCTGATAGAACGAGAGACCGCCGTAGATACGGTACGGAATGGCTGACTTGCGCATGGCATCTTCTATCACACGGCTCTGGGCATTGGTGCGATACAGTATCGCAATGTCTTCATACGAATCCTTGCGGTGCAGGGAACGAATGTCGTTCGCTACGCTGAAACCCTCTTCCATGTCGCTGTAAACACCCTTGACTTCGATCTTTTCTCCCTTTTCGTTTTCGGAGAATACGTGTTTGCGAATCTGACCGTGGTTCTTGCCTATCAGACTGTTCGCGGCGTTGACAATGGTCTGAGTCGAACGGTAGTTCTGCTCCAGTTTGAATAGACGACACTCCGGATACTGTTTCTGGAAACCGAGGATGTTGTCGATGTTGGCACCGCGAAAGGAGTAGATGCTCTGAGCATCATCGCCTACTACACACAGTCGATGGTGATTCTCTGCAAGTTTCTTTATGATGAGATATTGGGCGAAGTTGGTATCTTGATACTCGTCCACTAAGATGTACTGGAAAAAGTCTTGATACTGCTGCAATACGTCGGGATGATCACGGAAAAGGATGTTGGTGAAGAGGAGCATGTCGTCGAAGTCCATCGCATTGCTCATTTTGCATCGGTCCGCATAGCGCATGTACAGTTCTCCCAACATCGGCATCTGTTGCTCTCGGTCCGCTCGCATGATGTTTTCGTCATTGACATATACCCGCGCCGCTATGAGGTGGTTCTTGGCGGATGAAATACGATTCAGGACCGTGGTTGTCTTGTATTGCTTCTCGTCCAGACCCGCGTCTTTGATGATGGATTTCATCAGACTCTTACTGTCTGTCGTATCATAGATGGTGAAGTCGGGCGTGAATCCAATGAGTGCCGCATGAGTCCGTAGGAATCGACCGAAGACAGAGTGAAACGTACCCATGAAGATGCGACGTGCAACGAACCATCCGACCATCGACGCAATCCGCTCACGCATCTCACGGGCGGCCTTGTTGGTGAATGTCAGCGATAGGATGCTTTCTGGTGGCAGCCCTTGCTGGATGAGCCACGCAACCTTATAGGTCAATACACGTGTCTTACCCGATCCGGCTCCTGCAATGACCAGCGACGGACCTTCATTATAAAGTACGGCCTCACGCTGGCTTTCGTTGAGGTCGTTAAGTAGTTCACTGTCTTTTTTCATGCCTGATTTCTGTGAAATAAGGTCGAAGGAGAATTACGGGGGGAGAGTATTCGTTTATGAATTTACAAAGATAGAATTTTTGGACTTATTCCCGAAATACATACCCTCTCCACTTGGCATCGACTTCGTGATGAAGGAAAGATATCTGTGCAAGGAACTGAGAGGTCCGAGAAACAGAAGACAGGTATTATCAATCAGCAAGTGATTAAACTGCATTCATCCGCCGTTTGAACGACAAAAAAGGCAGAGTTCCGCCACTTACCGGTTCTCTGCCTTCCTTTTTTTTAAAATGTACTTTTTGTTTTAAAAACGTGTACTTTTCGTTTTGGTGATTATAACAAGGTTTATTAAAAAACGATGCCAAGGTGTCTCCCGATTCATTGGAAACAAAATGCAGCGAAGCGGAGTCCCTGCATAGAACGGCAGTTCTAAAATAGTCCCGTAGGGACGACAGAATACAGGCAGGGATGAAGCCCGTAGGGCGGAGTCCCTGTATAAAACGTATTATTCCTTATAGAACTCCGTAGGAGCGTCACCCTTCAATCCGTCCAATTTTGGAGCAAGCCGAGAGGAGAACAAATTTATTTGTTATCCCGAGGCGAAGCCCAAAATGTCTTGTGAAACAAGACAAACGAAAAGTCCCATCGGGACGTCAGAATACAGGCAGGGATGTCGGAGCAAGCCGAGAGGAGAACAAATTTATTTGTTATCCCGAGGCGCCGCCCGATTCCTTGCGAAGCAAAATGGAGCCCAAAGGGCGGAGTCCCTGTATAAAACGTATTATTCCTCTTAGAACTCCGTAGGAGCGTCACCCTCCAACCCGTCCATCCACCACCCACCCGTCCGCCCAAAATGTCTTGTGAAACAAGACAAACGCGGAGTCCCGTAGGGACGTTATAATATAGGCAGGGATGGAGCCCAAAGGGCGGAGTCCCTGTATAAAACGTATTATTCCTTATAGAACTCCGTAGGAGCGTCACCCTCCAACCCGTCCATCCACCACCCACCCGTCTGCCCAAAATGTCTTGTGAAACAAGACAAACGCGGAGTCCCGTAGGGACGTTATAATATAGGCAGGGATGGAGCCCAAAGGGCGGAGTCCCTGTATAAAACGTATTATTCCTTATAGAACTCCGTAGGAGCGTCACCCTCCAACCCGTCCATCCACCACCCACCCGTCTGCCCAAAATGTCTTGTAAAGCAAGACAATGGAGCAAGCCGAGAGGAGAACAAATTTATTTGTTATCCCGAGGCGCCGCCCGATTCCTTGCGAAGCAAAATGTAGCCCGAAGGGCGGAGTCCCTGTATAAAATGTATCTTCCTCTTAGAACTCCGTAGGAGCGTCACCCTCAAACCGCCACACGTCCATCCACCACCCACCCGTCCGCCCAAAATGTCCTGCGAAGCTGGACAAACGCATGTCCAACCTATCCAACCGACACCTGAAGACGTTGGCTCTGGCCGTGCGCATCGAGGAGAACGACGGCGACGCCTGTCGTCCGCTTCTCTTATAAAAAATGTACTTTTCGTTTTGGCGATTATACATAAAAACAAACAGGATTTGCATTTTCTGCAAACCCTGCTCGTTTTTTTATGGGTAATCCACACACTCCTCTGTGTTATCAGGAGTGCATCGCTTTTGCTGTAATAACAACCTTTTCGTTAAGCCGAAAGCAGAAGCCAAAATTATTTGGGTTATGCTGAGGCGAGAAAAGGACTATTGAAAATGAACCTTTTCGTTAAGCCAGATGAGCAAAGTCAAACTTGTTTGGACTTTGCCATGGCGAGAAAAGGTCTATTGAAAAATGAAGAATTCTTTTTACCTCACAAACTCCTTCTCGAAGCTTCCGTCGCTGAACTTCACTATGTTCACGCCCTTAGTCGGAGCGTTCAGCGGTCTGCCGTTTATGTCGTAGCGCGCGGTCTCCACGATGCTTTCCTCGGCTTCTGGCACTGCTGTGGCTACGCCGGAGGTTCTGAACTCGCCGGTGTACTCGTTGACGGTCGTAGCTCCGTTCTTAGCCTTCAGGTCGTATGCGTAGTCGGTTCCGCTGTTCAGTCCTGTCACGGTGAACCGGTAGCCTTCCGCGCTCGCTCTGAGGTTAGGGAAGTTCAGGTTTATCAGCCTGCCTTGTCCGTCGAATGTGAGCGAGCAGAACACTTCGTCGTTTCTCGTTATTGTCAGAGTGTAGGTGTCTGCGCTCGCGTTTTCCGGCCATGTGAACAATGCCGTATTGTCGGTAATTGTAATGCTTATATCGCCTTCGTTCTCTATCGTGGTCTTTTCTGCCTCGGTCGCTGTTTGTATGTAGTTGGCTGTGTATTCTGCGTTTTGGCTTGCAGCCGCTATGGTTGGGCTCCAGCCGCTGAATGTGAATGTGTAGCCGGCTTCGTCAGGCCTTGTAGGCTTCTCGCCGTCGTACGCAGGCACTTCGCCGTAAGAGACTTCGCTTGTCTTTATCACTCTGCCGTCCCAGTTCTTCCATGTTATCATGTACTCTCCAGTGGCAGGAATGGCCTGAATATTTGTGAATTTCTTCCATTCGGTTGCCGCTTTGTATGCGTCAACGCTTCCTGCTGGCACATACAGAGGAATGTTGTAATCTGGCATATACAAATAGCCGCATAACGGAGGTTTTGTTGCTTCCACTGTCATGCTTCTCAGTCCTGTGCATTCATAGAACGCATAATCTCCAATGCTTGTGACACTGTTCGGGATGGTGATGCTTGTCAGTCCTTCGCAGCCATAGAACGCACCCACAGCAATGCTTGTGACGCTGTTCGGAATGTTGACACTTCCCGTTTTTCCTTCTGGGCGTTTTATTAATGTCTTCTTGCCTTTGCTGTACAAAACTCCGTCTATTGAAGCGTAGTTTAAGTTGTCTTCCGCGACATAAATGCTTGTCAGTCCTGTGCAGCCCATGAACGCACCCACAGCAATGCTTGTCACGCTGTTCGGGATGGTGATGCTTGTCAGTCCTGTGCAGCCATCGAACGCCCAATCTCCAATGCTTGTGACGCTATTCGGGATGGTGACGCTTGTCAGTCCTGTGCAATAGGAGAACGCTTCGTCTCCGATGCTTGTCACGCTGCTTGGAATAGTCACATGCCCTCCTTTGCCAATATATGCCAAAAGGGTTGTTTTCTTATAATCGGAAAACACAAAGTCGCCATCGACAAAACCGTTTTTGGCAGGAATGGCCTGAATATTTGTGAATTTCTTCCATTCATCTGCTGCTTTGTATGCGTCAACGCTTCCTGTTGGCACATACAGAGGAATGTTGTAATATGACACAATATTATAAGTTGATGAATAATAATACGGAGGGTTTGTTGCTTCTACTGTCATGCTTCTCAGTCCTGTGCAGCCATAGAACGCACCCACAGCAATGCTTGTGACGCTGTTCGGGATGGTGACACTTCCCGTTTTTCCTTCTGGGCATTTTATTAATGTCTTCTTGTCTTTGCTGTACAAAACTCCGTCTATTGAAGCGTAGTTTAAGTTGTCTTCCGCGACATAAATGCTTGTCAGTCCTGTGCAGCCCATGAACGCACCCACAGCAATGCTTGTCACACTGTTTGGAATAGTGACGCTTTTCAATCCGCTGCAATTCTCGAACGCATAGCTTCCAATGCTCGTCACACTGTTTGGAATGGTTATGCTTGTCAGTCCTTTGCAGCCAGAGAACGCTTGTAATCCAATGCTTGTCACGCTGTTCGGGATGGTGACGCTTGTCAGCCATGTGCAGTTAATGAACGCCCAATTTCCAAGGCTTGTCACGCTATTCGGGATGGTGATGCTTGTCAGAACACTGCAATAGGAGAACGCCCCATCTCCAAGGCTTGTCACGCTGTTTGGGATGGTGACGCTTGTCAGTCTATAGCAGTTATAGAACGCATGGCTTCCAATGCTTGTCACTCTGTAGCTTGTTCCATTGTAAGCCACCGTAGATGGAATGGTTATGCTCCCTGAATATTTGTTGTCACCTTTTACCACACTCGCAGTTTGGGTGCTTGCATCAAAGTTGTAATAAATTCCATCCACTAATGTTTGCGCCCACAGCCCTGTGGTACAAAACAGCATATACACTGTTGATAAAATTAGGCGTTTCATGGTATAGGTGTTTAATTGGTTAAGCAAAAAATCTATCCAATCTCACCCTACACCAATTAAATAAACCAAGGCTCACCTATGGACATAAAAAAAGCGCGGGTTCGACTGCTCGTCCCGCGGTATCAAGGCCTTCGCATTGCCCTTATTGGTAGAACGAGCAACGCAGAAGCCCACGCATTATGAAAGTACACCCTCCCCAGAGAGTATAAAATCACCACATGAACATCTACCGTTGCTTTGCTCTTTAACCAATAGTTACTAAAGTTGCGAAGTTTAGATCCCGCTAAAGACCAAAGCGTTAGTAAACGCTTAATAATATGTAGCGTCACCCTCCCCATCCACTTTCCCTTAAGGCAAGCTTCTGCTGAGAGCAACACGACAAATATAACAAATTTGTCTTATTCAATATTATCCAACAATATGTTTTTCAACAGTGCGAATATGCATCATGCTACGTAAAATGAAAAAGGCGAGGTTGCCCTCGCCTTCTCTGCCTTCCTTTTTTTAAATGTACTTTTCGTTTTGGCGATTATAAAAGTAAGTCTTTTCTTCTTTTCAGGGAAGACAACACTTGCAACACGAATGTTGTTTTTTTCTGACGTCTTGTAAGTACGGATAATATGCTGACTTGAATAGAAAAAAACACTTCGCAGTTTTGATTATTTACTGGAAAAATACGCTACATTTGTACGTTGATTGCTCAAAAAAGCACAAAATGTGCAATAATCGTAAATGAATTATTGCACATATATCTGATTATTAGGTAAATATTATTATCATAATTAGGACGATATATCATGAGTTTGAGAAAGACAGTCTGTCGTAGCTTACTGCGTGTGATGGGGTGGTCCGCACAGCGTCACTTGGATCTGCCACGCAAATGCGTAATCTGTCTCGCTCCTCATACGTCCAATTGGGATTTTATTTATGGACTGCTGTGCTACTATGCTTTCTACAATCATCGGCCGCGTTTTCTGATGAAGAAGGAATGGTTTTTCTTCCCAATGGGATATCTGTTCCGTGCTCTCGGAGGAATACCAACGGACCGAAGCCATCACTCTTCTCTGACCGACCAAATTGCGGAGTCAATGGACCGGAATGAATTCTTTCGCATTTGCATCACGCCGGAAGGAACTCGTAGTGCCGTGGACGAGTGGAAGAAGGGATTCTATTTCATAGCGCGAAAGGCCGATGTACCCATCGTCCTGGCATACATTGACTATGAGAAGAAATCATGTGGCCTGGTGAAAACAATGGAGACAAGCGAGAATATGAAATCAGACCTTTCTAAAGTGCGGGATTTCTATAGCGCAATTTCGGCTCGCTATCCCGAGAAATTTCTCCTGCCTGTGAATATGTAGAATGGTCAAACACTTTCTCGTTCTACTTTTTTTTCCTTTCTTTGTAGTTATAAACCACAAGAGATACTTCTTGATTTTCGTAAAACGGATATGAAACGCCATTTCCCGCTGATTTTACCCTTCTCCATCCTCTCTTTTCTTTCTATGTTGTGCCTTTCCTCATGCGAACAGGATACCGAGTTCCGACATGTACACGAATATTATGTGATGCAAATGACGGGAACAGAATTGCCAGACTCGATGGGACGGTGCATCGTGGATCTCGAACTGGACTATCCGTATGTGAAGGATTCGACTGATACGCTAATCAATAAACTGCGTGCCGAAGTATTGCTGGAGGCAACAGGAGATTCTTCCTATATGAATAAACGCCCAGAGGTGGCATTGCGAATGTTGCGTGAAACACTAGTGGAGGACTTCGCATCCGAAATGCGCGAAGCAGTGCGAACGGCTCGTAAATTCAAGAGTGTTAGTGCTAAAGTACCACCAATTCTTTTCCACAATGCAGAATATGTACTTCGAGCTTCTGCTGTCTATGCCGATGCCGATGTCATATCATACCGCATCGAACAGAGTATTGATAACGGAGCGGCAACAGGACCGGTGGAAAATGCTGTTTACCTGTCTTTCGATGCGCATACAGGAAATCGTATCGAGCTGGATGATCTCTTTATAGAGGGTTTTGAACCCGCTGCAACAGCTCAAATCAAGGAACAGATTATGTTCGACAACGGCTTTGAAAGTGAAGAACAGATGCTCATGGAGGGATATACCCGCATTGGAGAGATGACCCCATCGGCTAATTTCCTGCTCAAACCGGACTCCATTGTTTTCTACTATGCTCCCTACGAGATTGCTGTGGGAGCTATGGGAGCTACCGAAGTGACTCTTCCATTGTCTTTCTTGAAGACGGTCCTGAAGGAATCTTCTCCTTATGTCAAGGCAATGAAGAGATCACGAGATTGATGATGATGCCTCACGAATCCTTTCCAGACTTATGGACGAGATTTTGCGTTATTTCCCCGATTTGACCGCTGAACAGCAACGCCAGTTTGCGATGCTGGACAGCCTCTACCACGAATGGAATGCCAAGATAAATGTTATTTCACGCAAGGATATTGATAACCTCTACGTACATCACGTTTTGCACTCTCTTGCAATCGCAAAGTTTATCTCTTTCGTACCAGGAACTCAGGTGGTGGACGTGGGATGCGGAGGGGGATTCCCTGGTATCCCTCTCGCAATCATGTTCCCCGAGTGCCGATTCCTGCTCGTGGACTCAATCGGAAAGAAGATACGCGTATGCAACGAGATTATCAAGGCAACGGGTTTGACGAATGTCGAGGCTGTTCAGGAACGTGTCGAACTGGAGAAGCGGATGTTCGATTTTGTCGTCTCCCGAGCAACAATGCCTCTGACCGATCTCGTCCGCTATGCAAGAAAAAATATCGAGAAAAAACAGAAGAATGCACTGCCAAATGGCTTTATCAGCTTGAAAGGGGGAGACCTTCAAGCCGAAACACAGCCATTCCGTAAAACAGTGGAATTATATAATCTCTCCGACTGGCTTCATAATGAGTTCTTCTTTACCAAACGACTCGTCTATCTACCAATAGGGTAAATCGTATGCTCCACTGTAAACGCTTTATATTCAATCCACTCGAGGAAAATACCTACGTTTGCTATGACGAGGTTGAACAACAATGCGTTATCATCGACCCTGGGTGTGACTCCGAACGTGAGTATCACGAACTGTACGATTTTGTCTCGAACAATTCTCTTAAGGTGTCATTGATTCTCGAGACACACCTCCATTTCGACCACGTCTGGGGAGCTCATGATGTGGCGGAATACTATGGCGTACAAATCGCAGCCAGCCAACGGGACGCCTTTCTGCTTGATGAGGATGAACTGCGGAAAATGGGCATCATGAGCATGATGAACGGCACTTTTAAAACACCATGCATCCATCGCTACCTCAAGGAAGGAGAGAAAATACCAGTCGGGAAGGACGCTCTCCATGTGATGGAGGTCCCGGGACATTCGCCCGGCTCTTTGGCTTTCTATTCTGAACAAACGGACATGCTATTTGCCGGCGACCTTTTGTTTCGCTGCTCGGTCGGACGAACCGACCTCCCTGGGGGAAACTACGAACAACTGCAACAGAGTATCCTCTCGAAGATTTTCCGACTGCCGGATAATACGGTTGTCTGGACGGGACATGGACCGAGAACAACCGTCGGAGAAGAAAAACAGTTTAATCCATACGTCTAACCTAAATTTTTATATTCTGACTATGCATAAGAGAGTCTTTGTGGTAATCTTCCTGCTTGTAGGTACATTGTTCACCTATGCCACATCAAAAGCGCAATTTAATGCTATGGTTGGTTCGAAAGCAGCTAAAAATCGGATTGAACAGGTGGCAAAGACAATTCCTGGTGTGAAAGGAGTGAACGTGAACACAAAACAGGGATTGGTCGAAATATCGTACGATGAGAAAAAAACATCCCTGACACAGATCTCGTCGGCTTTGTCGGCAGCTGGTGTTTACGCTTCTTCTCTCGGCGAGAACTGCGCTAATAAACCAGGAGGCTGCCTCAATAACGCCCCTACGGTGACTAATACGATGCGTTGATCGTTGCCGTTTATTACACCACCATCAACACACATATCAATCACTTGTCGGTCGGAACCGAACGTGTGTTTACTGCGTTAAAAAATCAAAGAAAGCGATTCTTTTCCAATAGAAATACGTTATCTTTGTAATCGCCTAAATTTAAAATCATTTTTTATCAACTTCAATAAACTTAAAGTACAATGGCAAAAGAAAAAAAGTTTATTACCTGTGACGGTAATGAGGCCGCAGCGCACATTGCGTACATGTTCACTGAGGTGGCTGCTATTTACCCTATCACACCATCGTCTCCTATGGCTGAACATGTGGACGAGTGGTCGGCTCAGGGACGTAAAAACCTCTTCGGTGATACCGTTACCGTTCAGGAAATGCAGTCCGAAGCAGGTGCTGCCGGAGCAGTTCACGGCTCCCTCCAGGCAGGCGCTATGACGACGACCTTTACCGCTTCTCAGGGTCTGCTCCTCATGATCCCTAATATGTACAAGATCGCTGGAGAATTGTTACCTTCCGTTTTCCATGTTTCCGCTCGTACCGTCGCTACTCACTCTCTCTGTATCTTCGGTGACCATGGTGACGTGATGGCTTGCCGACAGACTGGCTTCGCTATGCTCTGCGAAGGTTCCGTTCAGGAAGTAATGGACCTTTCTGCCGTAGCTCACCTCTCTGCTCTTTCTTCCCGCGTTCCTTTCATCAACTTCTTCGACGGATTCCGTACCTCTCATGAGTATCACAAGATCGAACTGATGGATATGGAAGATATCCGTCCATTGGTTGATACAAAGGCTCTCTCCGAATTCCGTGCCCGCGCGCTGTCTCCGGAACACCCTCAGGCTAAGGGTATGGCAGAGAACCCAGAGACGTTCTTCGCTCATCGGGAAAGCTGCAACCGTTTCTACGACGCAGTGCCTGAGATCGTGGAGAAATACATGGCTGAAATCTCAAAAATCACCGGTCGCGAATACAAACCATTTACCTACTATGGTGCAAAGGATGCCGATCGCGTAATTATCCTCATGGGCTCTGCTACCGAAGCAGCTCGAGAGGCAATCGACTATATGACAAAACAGGGCGCAAAGGTCGGTATGGTCTCCGTTCACCTCTACCGTCCGTTCTCTGTAGAACGCCTCCTCGCGGCTGTACCTAAGACCGTTAAGGCAATCGCTGTTCTTGACCGTACCAAGGAACCGGGAGCAAATGGCGAACCTCTCTACCTCGATGTAAAGGATGCTTTCTATGGACAACCAAATGCTCCTGTTATCGTAGGTGGACGCTACGGACTCGGTTCTTGCGATACAACCCCGACAATGATTACCTCTGTGTACGACAACCTCGCTCTTCCACAGCCAAAGGATCATTTCACGGTGGGTATCAACGACGACCTGACTTTCACCTCTCTGCCTGAGAAGGAAGAAGTTCCAATGGGTGGCGAAGGTATGTTCGAGGCTAAGTTCTTCGGTCTTGGTGCTGACGGAACAGTGGGCGCTAACAAGAACTCTGTCAAGATTATCGGTGACAATACCGACAAACACTGCCAGGCTTATTTCTCCTACGACTCGAAGAAGTCCGGAGGTTTTACCTGCTCACACCTGCGTTTCGGTGACAACCCAATTCGCTCTACATACCAGGTGAAGACACCTAATTTTGTGGCTTGCCATGTGCAGGCTTACCTGCATATGTATGACGTGACACGTGGTTTGCAGAAGAACGGTACATTCCTCCTCAATACAATGTTCGAGGGCGATGAACTGGTGAACTTCATCCCTAACAAGGTGAAGAAGTATTTCGCTAAGAATAACATCACTGTTTACTACATCAACGCATCGAAGATCGCAAAGGAAATAGGACTCGGTAACCGTACCAACACCATCCTCCAGTCTGCTTTCTTCCGTATTACAGGCGTTATCCCTGTTGAACTCGCCGTAGAACAGATGAAGAAGTTCATCGTTAAGTCCTATGGTAAGAAGGGACAGGATGTCGTTGACAAGAACTACGCTGCCGTAGATCGCGGAGGTGAATATAAGACCCTGACCGTAGACCCTGCTTGGGCAAACCTGCCAGAGGATGCTGTGGTTGCCAATAACGACCCAGCTTACATCAATGATATCGTTCGCCCTATCAATGCTCAGAACGGTGACCTGCTCCCTGTATCTGCATACAAAGGCATCGAAGACGGTACATGGGAACAAGGTACGGCTGCTTATGAGAAGCGTGGAGTTTCAACTGCCGTTCCTGAATGGGACGCTTCTAAATGTATCCAATGTAACAAGTGTGCTTTCGTTTGCCCTCACTCTTGTATCCGTCCGTTCGTACTCGACGACGAGGAAATCAAGGGATTCTCGGCTGAGACCCTCGAAATGAAGGCTCCTGCCGCTATGAAGGGTATGCACTTCCGCATTCAAGTCGGCGTGATGGACTGCCTCGGCTGTGGTAACTGCGTTGACGTCTGCATGGCGAAGGAGAAGGCGCTGAAGATGGTTCCGTTCGACGGAGATCCTAAGAGTGCTGACGCTCAGAACTGGAACTACCTCGTTAAGAACGTGAAGTCAAAGCAGAATCTCGTTGATATCAAATCCAATGTTAAGAACTCACAGTTCGCAACACCGCTCTTCGAGTTCTCTGGCGCTTGCTCCGGATGTGGCGAGACTCCATACGTTAAACTGATTGCTCAACTCTTCGGTGATCGCGAGATGGTTGCTAACGCAACAGGATGTTCTTCCATCTACTCTGGCTCCATCCCTTCAACTCCTTACACAACGAACGAGAAGGGACAGGGACCTGCTTGGGCTAACTCCCTGTTTGAGGACTTCGGTGAGTTCGGCATGGGTATGGTACTCGCTAACAAGAAGATGAAAGAACGTATCGTACGTCTGCTTCAGGAACAAATCGCTTCTGATAAACCATCGGCAGAGTTCAAGGCTGCAGCTCAGGAATGGATCGACAATAAGGACGATGCAGAAGGAAGCCGCACTGCCGCAGAAAAACTCGTTCCGGAAATCAAGAAGTGCGCTGCTGCTGGATGCCCGACATGCAAGCAACTCGACGAACTCTCTCACTATCTCGTAAAACGCTCTCAGTGGATTATCGGTGGTGACGGAGCTTCCTACGATATCGGTTACGGTGGTCTCGACCATGTATTGGCTTCTGGCGAGGATGTCAATGTGTTCGTTATCGATACCGAGGTGTACTCAAATACCGGTGGTCAGTCTTCTAAGGCAACCCCAATCGCAGCAGTAGCTCAGTTCGCTGCTGCCGGCAAGAGAATCAAGAAGAAAGATCTTGGTCTTATGCAGGCTACTTACGGATACGTTTACGTGGCTCAGGTTGCTATGGGTGCTGACAATGCTCAATGTCTAAAGGCATTCCGCGAGGCTGAGGCTTACCCAGGTCCTTCTCTCGTAATTGGTTATGCTCCTTGTATCAACCACGGTCTTAAGATCAAGGGTGGTATGGGACGTAGCCAGGAAGAGGAACGTCGTGCCGTTGAATGTGGATACTGGCACCTCTGGAGATTTGATCCGCGTCTTGCAGAAGAAGGAAAGAACCCATTCCAGATCGATTCAAAGGCTCCACAGTGGGATAAGTTCCAAGAGTTCCTCGACAGCGAAGTACGATTCATGTCACTCCGTAAGGCTTTGCCAGATCAGGCTGACGAATTGTACGCTGCTACGAAGAAAGCCGCTCAGGAACGCTACGCTACGTACGTGCGCTTGAGCAAGATTGACTATTCTGAGCCAGTCTGAAACAAAGAATAGAGAGAAGGAAATCTTCCTTCTTCTCAAAATTCAAATAAAGTAAGAGAACAGGGAATGCCCCGAAAGGTATTCCCTGTTTCTTTTGTTTTTGGATGTCTTGGAGTCATTCGAATATTTTTCACACTATATTTTTTAAGACAGAGAGCATTTCTCCTTCTATATGTATAATGTGTTTTTTGTTTGTATTTGTTTCAGAAAAATACACTATCTTTGTCCCATGATTTAAATCATGAAATCGAATAACTAAACAATATTAAAAAATGAAAGTAGAAGAAATCGGTACAAACGCTGGTAAGGTCTGGGAAGCTTTGAATGATGGTTCTAAGAAGACTACAGCAGAAATTAAGAAGGTTACGAAATTGACAGATAAGGAGATTTATGCAGCAATTGGCTGGCTCGCACGTGAGGGTAAAATCAACGTAGAGCAGAAAGGTGCAAGTGTAGCAGTGAACCTTATATAATTTCTATAACCGCACAAAACAGAAATGCCGAGATACGTTTTACGTATCTCGGCATTTCTGTTTTTGTGTTTTACCCATCACAAGTCATATCGCGATGGAAAAATGAAAAAGAACCTTTTTGTTAAGCCAGATGAGCAAAGTCAAACTTGTTTGAACTTTGCCATGGCGAAAAAAGGACTAATGAAATTGAATGTATTTTTGAGGTGAACAGCGCTTACTTCTGTCTGTTCTTCTGATTTACTTATGGAAAGCGGTAGGAGTGGAGTAATACAGAATACTACTTGATTAGGTTGCCAAGGATATCACGTGTGATCTGCCTCGTGGCTGCCGCAGTGGCATTTTTCGCAACCCTTCCAGCCATACCTCTCGTTGTTGTACGACTCTTCTTACCTGATATCTTGTTGGAAACAAAAGTACCAAGCATCGTGGCAATAGAAGCGGTGATGGCGGTAAAAATAGCTTTTCCGATTCGAGCAAGAAGGCTTTTCTTTTTGCTATTCCCTGTGGCCTCTTTTTTGTCGTTCACAACGTCTTCAGAATTTTCGGATTCCTTCAACAGAACTTCAAATGCACTCTCACGATCATCCGCTTGATCATACTTGCCGGCAAGATCAGAGTCCTGGATAAGACGCTGACGCTGATCCGAAGTAATGGCACCAATCTGACTGAGCGGAAAGAGAATACGGGCACGCTCAACGACTGTCGGAGCTCCCTTCTCGTCCAATACGGAAACAAGAGCCTCGCCCGTCTCAAGATTTTGTATGGCATCCTCTGTCTTGAAGTCTGCGTTGGAACGGAAGGTCTCTGCCGCAGCTCGGACAGCTTTCTGGTCCTTTGGCGTGAATGCTCGGAGTGCATGCTGTATGCGGTTTCCAAGTTGTCCGAGAATGCTCTCAGGAATATCAGTCGGGTTCTGTGTGACAAAGTAAATACCGACACCTTTACTGCGTATGAGTCGGATGACCTGCTCGACCTTATCTACCATCGCCTTTGAGGTGTTGTCAAAGAGCATATGCGCTTCGTCAAAAAAGAAAACTAACTTCGGTAAGTCGCGGTCCCCAACTTCAGGTAGCTGTGAATAGAGTTCCGATAAGAGCCAAAGAAGGAATGTGGAATATAATTGGGGTTGCAACATCAGACGATCTGCTGCAAGAACATTCATGATACCCTTGCCGTTCTGTGTCTTCAATAAATCGTGGATGTCAAAGGAGGGCTCACCAAAGAAAAGGTTCGCACCTTGATTCTCCAACGCAAGGAGCGCACGCTGAATGGCTCCGATACTCGGCGTGGTGATATTCCCGTACTGCGAGGAGAATGAGGATGCATTACGACTGACATAATCCAACATTGACCGGAGGTCTTTCAGGTCAATCAATAGTAGTCCTTTGTCATCAGCAATGCGGAACACAATATTGAGAATGCCACTCTGCGTCTCATTTAGGTTCAGCAGACGTGAAAGCAACTGAGGACCCATATTACTGATGGTGGAACGCATGGGATGCCCTTGTTCCCCAAATACATCGAAGAAGTGAACAGGACAGGCTTGAAAAACAGGATCAGTAAGACCGAACTCGGCTTGACGCTTCTCAATGAAAGCGGATGATTGACCTGGTTGGCTGATGCCGGAAAGATCGCCCTTCATGTCCGCCATGAAGCATGGTATGCCTGCCTGGCAGAAACTTTCAGCAAGAACTTGTAATGTGACGGTCTTGCCGGTTCCTGTAGCACCGGCAATAAGTCCATGTCGATTGACCATCTTGCCCGTAATGCTGATAGGGCCTTTCGCGCTGTGCGCAATGTAGAGTCCTTCGTTCTGTGTAAACATAGCGGTATGAATTTATTATGTCCTGTTTCAATGAGATGTGATGTCATAACTTGACATCATACAACACGTATAAAGTTACGGAAATATTCTGATTGTCAGTCTTTATCCGTTATTTTTTTAAGAAGGTTCTCCTCTTTCTTAAGAATCAATATAGTGTGTACGTCTCAGTGGTCGTGCCGTCTGCATTTTTTGTGACAGTAGAGCCGTCTTTGCGTACTTTTGTTCGTATGCTACTGCTGTTATGCGACCGCTTGTCATACGCTTTCTCCAGTTCGTCCGCCTCTCCGCTTTCCTCTGCTCTTGATGATGGTCGGGACGGGCGTCCTGGAGCGGAATATTTTCCCTTGGTTTGACGGATATTCTTTGCTTTGCCGACTTTCGGTATGAAGATTTCGGTCCGACGATTCTGTCGATGCATCTCTTCGGGACAATCTACCCCATTCGCACACTTGTTGAGCAACTTCTTTTCTCCATAACCAACAGCAGTAACACGAGATTCGTCAATTCCCTTGGATATCAGATAGAGCACAGCTGCATCTGCACGCTCTTGCGAGAGCTTGAGGTTGTAGTCATCGTCTCCGCGTGAATCTGTATGACTGCTGAGTTCCGCAGTTAACTCAGGATTGGCTTTCAGAAAGTCTGCCAGAAGGTCAAGCTCCTTGGCTGATTCAGGTAGAATGTCACTGCGGTCAAAGTCATAATAGATATTTTTCAATATGAAATGTTGACCATATGCAACTGGTAATTGTATGGTGTCGCTGATGTCCTCATCTCGTACACGGTATTTCTTGGTCCGGTGAAGATAACCGAGCGCTTCAACATCCATGGTATTTCCCGTATTGCGGTTGACCGTGAAGGTGACTTCTCCATTTTCATCGGTCAGCATGCGATAACCACTCACTTCAACTTCCGCATTTGGAATGACATCCCGTCCTCCAGTGTTATAGACAGTTAACGTGACATCAACAGGGTCAGTGACTTCTCCAATGATATATGCAGATGGGGATGCCATAGCATTCTTGCTCTTTGGCTCGAATCGGTTCTTGTTCCGTTCCCGAGGATTCTTTTTCGATACGTAGATGAATTTCCACGTGTCTTCGCCTCCCTTTCCTTCAATACGGTTGCTGGAAAAATATCCGTTTGTGTGTTTCTTGTTGAATATGAATCCGTAGTCATCACTGATGGAGTTGACAGGAGAACCAAGGTTGCGAACTACATAACTGCATGTGCAGGAGTCCATCATCTCAGCTTCATAGATGTCTAGACCACCTAACCCATTGTGACCGTCGGACGAAAAGTACAGATAACCGGTGGTGTTGTCATAGAACGGGAACATTTCATTGCCCTCAGTGTTGATCTTGTCACCGAGATTCTCGGGTTTTGTCCATCTCTTGCCTACTTTGTAACTGACATAAATGTCCGATCCGCCAAACCCACCTGGCATATCAGAGGCAAAAAAGAGCATGGTGCCCTGTTTGTTCATGGATGGATGGGCTACACTGTATCGATTGGTCGTGTCGTTCCACTCGAATGGTTGTGGCTCTTGCCACTGACGGTGTTTCACCTGGGTGAAGTAAAGCTGTGGATGGTACATGTCATTCTCGTCAGGCCATTTATAGTCCACAGACGAAACGGCTGCCATTTTGCCGTTCTTGATAAAACACAATGGTCCATTCATGTATTTTCGATCCCATCCTTTGGATTTCCATCCCTTAACCTTTATCAAATCAACGTTGGGTGCGATGGTCGCTTCTTTAATTTTGGTCTTTCCAATCTTTCCAACCGTATTTTTTGATTGCAACAACGTGACCTGCTTTTTGTAAAAGAAAGCGGGACAATAGAGATTGGATCTGGAGTTGATATTCATGATGTCAATACGGTACTCAGAGGACGGCTTCTGGTATTCTGCAAACTTGTCCCACGTGAGATAGTAACTGCGGGAACGTAAGTCATCAGGACGCTTCTCTTTGATGCGTTTCATGTAGGGACGTATGTCTTCATGACGACCCAACGCTTTGAGAGTGAGAACATAGTTGTATAGGTCCTTGTGCGTGGCTCGGTCAGTGTTGATGAAGTAGGTGTAGGCCGTCTCCGCATGGGTGTAGTCACGCATGTTGTAGTACCATTCCGCTAACTCTCGCCATTCCGCGGTGGTCTGCGTCGAGTCTGAAAGATCTAATTGTGGCTTTTTGCCTATGTTGCGGATGAAAAAGTAGGAGTCCGCTTTGGGCAACTGATGAGCCAATACCGTGTCCTCAATTTCGTCAATCGGACTACGTCCGTCTCCATAGTAGTCGTAGGTAAGTTGTGCCTGCGTACTGAAGATAGATAGAACGGAGAACGTAAAAAAGGAAAGAGTTTTGCGTATCATTGCGTAATGGGTTGTGGTTTTCTATGGAGTTTTTCTCTATTCAAAATGAATGGATCGAGCAGGAGAGATACGACTGATAATATAGGAAGGAAGTATCAACATCAGTACGGAAATCAGGAACGTACCAGCATTGATGGCGAGTATATGCAGAAGATTCAGATCCATAGGTACGTAGGAGACATAGTAGGTGTCTGCATCAAGGGGAATGATGTGCGTGTAGTGCTGTACAAGGATAAGCGTCAAACCGATTAGGTTGCCGATAACCAAACCGCGCAGAATGAGGAATGATGCCTGAAAGAGGAATATCTTGCGAATGGACCAGTTACGGGATCCCAATGCCTTGAGAATTCCAATCATATTGGTTCGTTCTAAAATAAGAATCAATAATCCCGATATCATATTGATACCGGCAACAATGAGCATTAGTACAAGGATGATGATGACGTTTATGTCAAGCATCTCTAACCAAGAGAATATTTCTGGCTTTAATTGCTCAATATTTTGTGGCAATAGTGCACTGCCATCTGTCTGAAGACGATGGCTGACCTTGAAATAGAGTTCGTCTGTCGTTTCTTCAAGCCTGCCGTAATCATGGACCAGAACTTCTATGCCAGAAGCCTGCTCCTCTGTCCAGTTGTTTAATTGTTGTACATTTCGGATGTCCGATAGTATAAACTGACGGTCATATTCGGTGAAGTGCGTACTGTAAATACCATTGACTTTCAGTTTCCGTGCTCGGATATTGTCCTCACTGACAAAGTAAATCAGAAATTCATCTCCTATATCCAGTTGCAATAGGTCTGAAAGGTATTTCGAAATGAGAGCTTCTCGTGATGGAGGCGGAGGTAGTAAGTCTGTTATGGTATCAATCGCTTCTGATGACTTTGATGACAATGTCAACGTATCTCCTTTGATAAGATTGGGACGGTAAAAGTTCCAGTCAAAGTCCGCATCAATGCCTTTTAAAATGACACCCTGTACTTCCGTACCCGTCTTGATGATTCCTGGCTTTGTGGCAAATCGTTGGGCATGACGGACGTTGGGGACGGAACGGAGCTCAGAAAGAAGAGAGTCTGACGCTTGGATGGGACGGGTCTCGAACGAACGGTTGTCATCGTAGTTCGCAATCTGAATGTGAGACCCGAATCCGACTACTTTGTTGCGAATCTCGTTCTTGAACCCAAAGACGATGGCTACCGATGACAGCATCACTGCAACTCCGATGGCAATGCCCGCCGTGGCAATACGAACGGCTGGTCGCGAGAGAGCCTGTTCACCGCTCCGCCATCGCTGCAGTCGTCTTGCTATGAAGAACTCTAAATTCACAATATACTTCTAATGGCAGATAATGGAAGTGTCGGACTCAGAGCGTCCTGCCAGGATAGGCTTCTAACGCTTTCTGAAGTACGGTCAACGCTTTGCTGATGTCTTCCTTGTTGATGGCATATGCAATACGAACCTGATTCTTACCTAATCCAGGAGTCGTATAGAATCCCGAACCAGGCGAGAGGAAAATAGTCTGACCCTCATACTCGAATTCGTTCAGACACCATTTGCAGAATTCATCAGAATCGTCCACGGGAAGTTTCGCCATGGTATAGAATGCTCCCATTGGAATCGGTGAATAGACTCCAGGGATACGGTTCAATCCGTCAATGAGAACTTTTCGACGCTCTACAAATTCGTCATAAGTGTCTCGCAGATATCCCTCATCTACATTTAAGGAGGCCTCGGCTGCAATCTGACCTATCAGAGGCGGCGAAAGACGCGCCTGACAGAATTTGTTAATGGTCTTCTGCAATTCCTTGTTTTTGGTAATCAGTGCTCCAATACGGATTCCGCATTCCGAATAACGTTTCGATACGGAGTCGATGAGTACGACATTGTCCTCAATACCAACTAGATGACAGGCAGAGATGTATGGCGATGATGTATAAATGTATTCTCGATAGACCTCGTCAGAAAACAGATAGAGATCGTATTTCTGTACCAAATCACGAATCTGATTCATCTCTTTGCGGGTATAAAGATATCCTGTCGGGTTGTTTGGGTTGCAGATCATGATACCCTTCGTTCGTGAGTTGATCAGTTCTTCGAATTTTTCAATCTTTGGTAATGCAAATCCTTCTTCAATAGACGATGGTACCGTTCGAATAACCGCCCCTGCTGAAATGGCAAAGGCCATGTAATTAGCATAGGCAGGCTCTGGTACTATAATCTCGTCGCCTGGATTCAAACAGGCCAGGAATGCAAATAAGACCGCCTCACTACCTCCTGTCGTGATGATGATGTCGTCTGCTCCAACGTTAATGTTGTACTTCGCATAGTAACCGACCAACTTCTCTCGGTACGAACGAATACCCATCGAAGGAGAATATTCCAATACCTTTCGTTGAATGCCACGAATGGCATCCAATGCAACCTTAGGTGTCGGAAGGTCCGGCTGACCGATATTTAGATGATAAACCTTCAGACCACGTGCTTTCGCTGAATCAGAGAAGGGTACAAGTTTGCGGATAGGGGAGGCTGGCATTTCGATGCCGCGACTTGAAATTTTAGGCATTTTTTACTTAAATAGACTTTGGTTCGTCTTGTTGCATAGTCTTCGTCCTAGATTCATAGGAACAAGGCTGAATACAAAATTGCACAAAGTTATACAAAAAATATCGGTAAGAAAATCAATCTGATGAGATTTCATAAGGAAGATTCGAAACCAGATGACAATTCCTTTTGGCTTCATTCCATTCATATCTTATTCCGTTTTGTGTCCTTCTCATAAATTAAATAAAGTTTTATATAAAAGTAAAGCGATGGAATGAGGTTCTTGCTTGCCTCTGTTTTTCGCATCTCCTTCTTCTTCCGATTGACATAAAAAAGGAAGCGGATCTTTGTCGATTCTCCTAAACATACAGGGCGTTTACCCGTAGGGATTCGAATTCTGCGATACAAATCCCTCATTTCGTTTTATGTGTGTTTTTTATATTTTTTTTGTGTTTTTTTTATGTGTTATCTTTCCTATCTTTGCCACCGATTTTTTTATTGCAAGAAGTGTTCTTTGAGATGCAAAGGCATTGTGAAAGAGCATAATGAATTTATGAATCGTATATGAACGAAGGATTTCTTTTGACAGCACTTGCTACGGCGGTAGTGCTGGTCGTTGCGGGTAGCGTGATTGCGCTGATTGTGGCTCCCCGTACGAAGAACGAGCAGAAGGGTGAACCTTACGAATGCGGTGTCTTGACACGCGGAGGTACATGGATGCCGTTTCGTGTCGGTTACTATCTGTTTGCTATTCTCTTCTTGATGTTTGACGTGGAAACAATCTATCTGTTCCCGTGGGCTGTCGTGATGAAAGGAATGGGAATGCAAGGACTCATCGTGGTAGGTCTCTTTATTGTAATTCTTGCACTGGGCCTTGCCTATGCTTGGAAGAAAGGAGCTTTGGAATGGAAATAAAAAATATTGATATCAAGAATATTCCTCTTGAGGAGTTCAAGGATAACGAATATCTCGAACAATATATCGAGGAATTACGAAAGGCAGGAACAAATGTTGTTGTGTCGAAATTATCGGATCTGCTTAATTGGGGGCACTCTAATTCCGTATGGCCTTTAACGTTCGGTACATCGTGCTGCGCTATTGAGTTTATGTGTACTGCAGCTGCACGCGCAGATTTTGCTCGATTTGGATGGGAAGTGACCCGAAATTCTCCACGCCAGGCTGATGTGATTTTCGTGAGTGGAACAATTGTCAAAAAAATGGCTCCTGTTTTGAAACGCCTTTATGACCAAATGGCAGAACCAAAATATGTTATCGCAATGGGAGGGTGCGCCTCTACTGGAGGTCCTTTCCAGAAGTCCTATTCTGTCGTCAAAGGCGTAAATGACGTGATTCCTGTTGATGTCTATATCCCAGGTTGCCCGCCACGTCCCGATGCTGTCCTCTATGGAATGATGCAACTCGCACGTAAAATAAAACTAGAGAACTATTTTTCAACAAAACGTCTGGAGGTGAAGGAGATTGTTCCTCTCGCCGATATCGCACGTAAAGCAAAGAAGGAAAAGGGAGCCTGATGCATATAACTAATATCTAAGAATCCATTCAACTAAGAGATATGATTGAGAATCTGAAGCAACGGGTCTTGACTCTATGTCCATCGGCTAAAATGATGGGTGAGTACGAGGAATCGAAAATGCTGACCATCGAAGTTCCGAATGAGAATTGGCATGAATTGGCTGTTTCGCTTCGCAATGAAAAGGACTTGCAATTTGACTACTTGCAGGATATCATAGGCGTGGACGAGGAAGGACGACTCGGTATCATATGTCGCCTGTTCTCGACAACATACGCTCAGACTCCTCTTGTAGTTCACGTGTGGACGGATGGACGGGAACGACCAGAACTTTTGTCCGTGTCCGACGTCTGGAACAGCGCAAATCTCTATGAACGAGAAGTATATGACTATTTCGGTATTCGATTTGTGAATCACCCCGATATGCGCCGCCTGTTCTTGAGACCGGATTGGGTCGGCTACCCCCTGCGGAAAGACTACGATATGGAGTCAAATCCTCTCGTATTGAAGAACGAACCTGTGGCTGACTTCGAGCGCTCGGAACGTCTCGAATTAGACTCGAACGGACGAATCAAAGAGTCGTCATTCCAATTGTTCGATGATAAGGAGTACGTCGTTTCTTTTGGACCACAACACCCTTCAACACATGGCGTGTTACAGTTACGCGTCTCTTTGAAAGGGGAAACAGTTCAACGTATTGACCCGAATTTCGGATATATTCACCGTGGTATTGAGAAGATGTGTGAGGAATATACGTATCCTCAAATTCTTCACTTGACAGAACGTCTCGACTATCTTTCTGCTGCGATTAACAGACACGGTATGTGCCTGCTGTGTGAGAAAGCCCTTCAAATGGAAGTACCGGAACGCGCAGTCTATATCCGTACAATTTTTGATGAACTCACCCGTATTGCAAGCCACTTGTTGGGTTGGGCCTCTATGTGTAACGACATGGGTGCCATCACAGCTTTCATCTATGGCATGCGTGATCGCGAAAAGATTATGGATATCTTCGAGGAGACTACGGGTGGACGTCTTTTTACAAGTTATAGTGTGATAGGAGGTGTATCGCAGGATATTCATCCAAATTTCCAGAAACGCGTGAAGGACTTTTTGCCTTATATGCGTAAGATGCTACGCGAATATCATACGCTGTTTACCAATAATCCTATTGCTCGTCAACGCATGACGTCCGTGGGACACTTGAACAAGGCAACTGCAATAGCATACGGTGTGACTGGGCCTTCAGGACGTGCTTCCGGATGGCATAACGACGTGCGTAAGATAGAACCATATGCTGCTTACTCAAAAGTGAATTTCAATGAAGTGACCGATACCGTGGGAGGGTCCTTTGAACGTTATTATGTTCGTCTGGACGAGATCCTCGAGTCGCTCGCTATTATTGAACAACTTGTTGATAATATACCTGAAGGCGACTACAAGGCAAAGACAAAAGCGATCATCAAACTCCCTGAAGGAGAGTTTTTCGAACGCGTGGAGAATGCTCGTGGTGATTTCGGCATCTACGTCAATAGCCATGGCGATAAGTCTCCGTACCGTATCAAGTTCCGTTCCCCGTCAATGGCCCTTGTATCGGCCTTGGATCCAATCGTCAAGGGTGAGAAAATAGCTGACCTCATTATGATTGGCGGATCGCTCGATTACGTAATTCCATGTATCGACCGATAGTGAAAAAAATATTTTTGATATGACCTTGAGGGCTTTTTACGGCTCCTGTGTCAACAGTGGATAAGATATTTCTCTCCTAACTTTATCATTGATACTAACAAAACAAGACAATATGTTCGATTTTTCAGTTATAACATGCTGGATTGACAATCTACTGCGCGTGGAGTGGGGACTGCCGGATTTTTGGACTCTGGCAATTGAATTCGTACTCGTAGGGGTGGCCTTGCTGACTGCCTATGCTCTTATCGCCCTCGTACTCATCTACGCAGAACGTAAGATATGTGGCTTCTTCCAATGTCGTATCGGCCCGAATCGTGTTGGAAAATGGGGACTTTTACAAGTCGTGGCAGATATGATCAAGATTCTGACAAAGGAAATCATACCTATTAAACGAAGCGATAAATTTTTATTCCTTATGGCTCCATTTTTCGTGATTATCGGATCGATTCTTACGTTTGCTGCTTTGCCATTTGGACTCGGATTACAAGCCATAGACTTCAATATAGGCGTCGTGTACATCCTCGCTGTTTCTTCATTGGGTATTATTGGTATCCTGCTTGCGGGTTGGTCCTCCAATAATAAGTATTCACTTATCGGAGCTATCCGATCTGGTGCTCAATTGGTAAGTTACGAACTCTCAGCAGGTCTCTCTCTGATGGTGGCTGTTGTTTTGGCAGGTACAATGCAACTCTCCGGGATAGTGGAGGCTCAAAGTGACCTTTGGTTCATCTTTAAAGGGGGAATCTTTGCCTTTGTGGCTTTTGTGATTTATCTCATTGCAGGACATGCCGAAACAAATCGAGGACCGTTTGACTTGGCTGAGGCAGAATCAGAGCTTACTGCAGGATATCATACCGAATATTCTGGTATCACTTTCGGCTTCTACTATGTGGCAGAGTACACCAACCTGTTTATTGTCGCGGCAATTGCTACAACAATGTTTCTAGGTGGTTGGATGCCGTTACACATTCCAGGATTCGATGCCTTCAATGCCGTGATGGACTATATCCCGACCCCAATCTGGTTCTTCGGGAAATGTGCGTTCTGTATTTTTATGGCCCTGTGGGTTCGTTGGTCCTATCCGCGACTGCGCATCGATCAACTCTTGAAATTGGAGTGGAAGGTACTGATGCCGATTACTCTCGTCAATCTGGCTGCTGTTGCAGTTGCAGTGACTATGTAAGCATTTATTCTTAAGTTGTTTTTTTTCGATGAAGAGTTTTTATCTATATATCAAGGAATTGTTCGAAGGGATTTGCAATCTGATTCTCGGTTTGAAGATTTCAATGATGAATTTCTTACGTCCAAAGGTGACAGAACAGTATCCCGAGAACCGTAAGACCGCACAACATTTTGACCGCTTTCGTGCTCGTCTTGTGATGCCACATAATGAAAAGAATGAGCATAAGTGCATCGCATGCGGCATTTGTGAAATGAATTGCCCAAACGGGACAATACAGGTTCTCTCTTCTATGGTGGAGGATCCTGAAACAGGACGTAAGAAGAAGGTGCTTGATAAGTACATTTACGACCTCGGAACTTGTACGTTCTGTAATATGTGTGTTACGTCTTGCCCTCACAAGGCTATTGCTTGGTCTCAGGATTTTGAGCAGGCAGTATTCGACCGAGACAGACTCTATTGTCAACTCAATGCCGAAGGGTCACACGTTGAGTCGAAGACAATTCCGACTCCTAAGACGGAAGGAAAACAGAATACATCGACCGTAAACGGACAAGAATCATAACGAAATTATCTGTTAAAAACATGGATATAGCTTCTATTACTGCATCGCAGGTTATCTTTTTTATTCTTGCCGCCGTTATCTTGGCAGGTAGTGTGATGACTGTTGTCTCTCGCAAACTGCTTCATGCGGCTGTATATCTGTTATTTGTCTTGTTAGCTACCGCAGGTATCTATTTCTTGTTAAACTACCATTTCCTGGCTGCAGTTCAAATTTCAGTCTATATAGGTGGTATTCTTGTCCTCCTCGTGTTCTCGATCTATCTTACTTCACAGGTCGGCGAGAAAATGGATGAACCAGGTATTGTGAAAAAGACAGTGACCATGCTCATCTCCATGGGTGGTGCCGTTTTCTGCTTCTGGGTACTTTGCACAGGACAGTTTCCTTATGCTGATCAGATACACCTGAACGAGATAGATATGCACGCCATCGGACAGTCTTTGCTTGGAACCGAACGGTATCAGTACCTTTTGCCGTTTGAGGCAATTTCTGTATTGCTCCTTGCCTGCATCATCGGAGGTGTTCTGATTGCCACAGGAAACACTAAGAAGGAAGATTAAGTCTTATAGGAATTCCATAGTGCAGAATTTGCTAATCTTGAAATCTGCTATATTGCCACAATAAAATCAGCATAAAAACGAACTATATTAAATAAGTCATCAGAATATGGATATTCCAATGAGTTTTTATTTGCTTGTCAGCTTCGTTATGTTCTTTGCCGGAGTCTTCGGATTTATCACACGCAAAAACATGATTGCCATGCTGATGAGTCTGGAGTTGATCCTCAACTCGGTGAACATCAATTTTGTCGTCTTCAATCGCTTCCTCTTCCCTGAACAGATGGAGGGTATGTTCTTTACGTTGTTTATTATTGGTGTTGCCGCTGCCGAGACGGCAGTTGCCATTGCAATTATTATCAATGTGTTCCGTTCGGTTAATAATATTAGCGCAGACGATATACAGAAGATGAAGTATTAAACGCATACAACTTACTTGAATATAAATGGATACGAAGTTCATTATTGCTTTACTGATACTCGCCATTCCGGCATTTAATTTTCTGCTGCTTGGTTTGGGAGGTGTAAAAATGTCACATCGTACGGCAGGCTTGATTGGTACGATAGGATTGACTGTCGTCGCTGTATTGTCTTACTATACTGCTATAACTTATTTCTTCGATTATGGCTGTATGGAGGGTGCCTACCAGCCCGTCATAGGTCCTTTCCCTGATGAGGCGAATCCTGCTTTCCATTGGTTGCAGTTTACGGACCATCTCACTCTTGATCTTGGTATATGGCTCGATCCTATTTCGGTGATGATGCTTGTAGTCATTTCAACTGTCTCTCTCATGGTCCATGTCTATTCGAATGGCTATATGCATGGAGAACGTGGATTTCAGCGCTATTTCGCATTTCTTTCCCTGTTCACGTTCTCAATGCTGGGACTTGTCGTGGCTACCAATATTTTCCAAATGTATATTTTTTGGGAACTTGTTGGCGTCTCTTCTTATTTGCTGATCGGCTTTTACTACACCAAGCCAGAGGCGGTTCTCGCTGCTAAGAAGGCTTTCATCGTCACGCGTTTTGCCGATTTGGGCTTTCTGATTGGTATTCTCATCCTTTCATACTACACGAATACGTTTGATTTTGCTGTACTGACAGATGTCAATGGACCCGTCTTGACGTCTCCTTCTGGTGCAACGTTCCTTGGTATCAGCGTCTTCTCTTGGGCTACCGCCTTACTCTTTATGGGAGGTGCCGGAAAGTCAGCTATGATGCCTCTCCATATTTGGCTGCCTGATGCCATGGAAGGTCCAACTCCTGTTTCGGCCCTCATCCATGCTGCTACAATGGTCGTGGCAGGCGTCTTTCTCGTGGCCCGTCTCTTCCCTCTCTATTTTATCTTGACACCAGAGGTTCTGACAGGCATTGCCTATCTTGCTGCCGCAACTTCTCTCTATGCGGCTGTTGTGGCTTGTGTTCAGACGGATATCAAACGTGTTCTGGCATTCTCTACAATTTCGCAAATAGCCTATATGCTCGTCGCTTTGGGAGTCTCTGGTCTCGGAGGACACGAAGGACTGGGCTATATGGCTTCTATGTTCCATTTGTTTACGCACGCGTTCTTTAAGGCTCTGTTGTTCCTATGTGCCGGCGCTGTGATTCATGCTATCGGATCGAATGAAATGGATCGCATGGGTAATCTGCGTAAGTACATGCCTATAACACACATCACGTTCCTCATTGCCTGCCTTGCAATTGCTGGAATACCACCATTTTCTGGCTTCTTCTCGAAAGATGAGATCCTCGTTGCAGCGTTTGAGAAAGACAAACTTATTTTCTTCTGCCAATATTTCGTGGCCGGACTCACCGCTTTCTATATGTTCCGTCTTTATTATGGTATCTTCTGGGGAACCGAGCGAGACTACGGAAAACACTTGCCTCACGAGGCACCACTCAATATGTCTGCACCGCTTATTTTCCTTGCTGTACTCACTTGTTGTACAGGTTTACTGCCGTTTAATGAACTAATTACGTCCGATGGAAGGCCTTTCAATCTTCATACTGAATGGGGTATCGCTCTTCCAAGTATCGCAGTAGGTGTACTTGGTATCGTGGTGGCTACAGTACTTTATCGCCGACCGAATCCACTACCACAACGCATGGCTGATTCCGTCCGAACACTTCATCGTGCGGCTTATCGCCGGTTCTATTTTGATGAGATCTATATGTTCATTACGAAGAATGTTATTTTCCGACGCATCTGTTCCCCAGTGGCGTGGTTCGATCGTCATATCATCGATGGATTTATGGATTTCCAGGCTTGGTGGAGCAATGCACTCTCGTTCCGTATCCGCGCCTTGCAGTCCGGTTCGTTGCAGTTCTATGTCGGAGTGTTTATTTTCTCTATTCTTGTGATTGCAGGTCTTTTGATTGCTTTTGTATTTTGATGGGAGAGGAGGGGATCCCCTTCTCTCTGACTAAATAGATAATGATTTAATATAGATATATGAACTTCTTGTATTCTTTTGTTCTCGTACCGCTCGTCTTGATGATGGTCATAGCTGTTCTGCGTGATGTTCGCACGATACGCCGTGTCATGGCAGTGGGCAGTTCCGTACAGCTTGTTCTCTCATTCGTCCTCCTCGCTTGGTTCCTCTCTCTCCGTGCTTTAGGAGTACAGGACGAGATGTTGTTCCGAAGTGATTTGGTATGGTACCCATCTCTTAATATTGCTCTTTCGTTCGGTGTGGACGGAATTTCTGTCCTCATGATAGTGCTTTCTGCAATTATTGTTTTTACGGGGTCTTTTACTTCTTGGGCAATCAACGAGAAGGCTAAGGATTATTTCCTCTGGTTCCTCATGCTATCCATCGGTGTATTCGGATTCTTTATTACGGTGGATCTGTTCGCCATGTTCATGTTCTATGAGGTTGCTCTCATTCCGATGTATCTCCTTATAGGTGTTTGGGGTACAGGACGCAAGGAGTATTCTGCTATGAAACTCACGCTGATGCTCATGGGGGGATCCGCTTTCCTTCTACTCGGTATCCTTGGCATCTATTTTTCTTCTGGTCATACCACAATGAATCTTCTTGAGATTGCGAAACTGCATATCCCAGTTGATGCGCAACGCTGGTGTTTCCCGATTACTTTTCTCGGATTTGGTGTACTTGGCGCTCTCTTCCCTTTTCATACATGGTCGCCCGATGGTCATGCAAGTGCTCCTACTGCAGTCTCCATGCTCCATGCAGGTGTACTCATGAAGTTGGGTGGATATGGATGTCTCCGGGTGGCTATCTACCTCATGCCTGAAGGTGCTCAGATGTACACGACTCTGTTTCTCGTCCTGACGGGTATCTCTGTTATTTATGGCGCACTCGGTGCTATCGCTCAGACTGACCTCAAGTACATCAATGCCTATTCTTCTGTTAGTCATTGTGGAATGGTACTCTTTGCTATCCTGATGTTTAACACGACGGCAATGACTGGTGCTGTGATGCAGATGCTTTCTCATGGTCTTATGACGGCGCTTTTCTTCTGCCTTATTGGCGGTATTTACGGACGTACTCATACCAGAGAAATATCTCAAATGGGTGGGTTGGCTCGTATTATGCCATTTATGTGTGTATGCTGGGTGGTTGCTGCGATGGCAAACCTCGGCCTGCCAGGACTCAGTGGCTTTGTTTCTGAGATGAATATTTTTGTCGGAGCATTCCAACACCCCGATACGTTCCACCGTGTTATTACACTTATCGCATGTTGTTCCATCGTCGTGACTGCCGTCTATCAGTTACGCGTAGTTGGCAAGATTCATTTCGGCGAGGTTGTTAACGAACACCATCGCGCTCTTACCGATGCGGCATGGTACGAACGCATTGCAACGGTGACTCTGATCCTCTTTATTGCCGCCATCGGATGCTTTCCGTTCTTCACGGTTGATATAATACATGGTTCGCTTGGTGAAATAGTCTCTAAATTCCCCGCTCTCCCTTTTTGATTTTCTTTAGTATATTTTAAATTCTCATAGATTATGAACGATTTAGTCCAGTTGATGCGTCCGGAGATGCTCCTGCTAGCCCAGGTGGTCTTTCTTCTTCTCTTCGATCTTTTTGCTCCTGATCGGGCGCGCCGACATACGGATGCTGTGGCTTGTGCACTCTTTTTGGCTTCCATTGCCGTCGGTTTCCTGCCATCCACTACGGGTGAAGCTTTCGGTGGAATGTTCACCGTGACGGCTATGACACAGGTCGTTAAGAATGTCCTTTCTATTGGTTTGCTACTCGTCTTTCTCCAGTCGCGAGTTTGGCTTTCAGATGAGCGTACGTCCTTTAAGAAGGCAGAGTTCTACATCCTCACTCTTTCTACCCTGCTCGGTATGAATCTTATGATCTCAGCTGGACATTTTCTGCTTTTCTACCTTGGGTTGGAACTGGCTTCCCTTCCTCTTACAACGCTCGTCGCATATAATAAGTATTCTGACGAATCTATCGAGGCAGGTGCCAAGTTCGTACTCATCGCCGCATTCTCTTCTGGTATGATGTTGTTCGGAATTTCACTCTTCTACGGTGCTGCAGGTGCAGATGGGCTTTATTTCGATGTGTTGAGTTCTCGACTTGCTGCAACACCACTTCAATTGCTGGCTCTCGTGTTCTTTCTCTCAGGTGTCGCTTTCAAGATTTCACTCGTTCCGTTCCATCTTTGGACCGCAGATGTTTATCAAGGAGCCCCGACTTCCGTTACGGCTTTCCTTTCCGTGGTTTCGAAAGGAGCAGCGGTATTCGCTCTTATGTTTTTGTCTTTCAGACTCTTTGCTCCTTTATTCGAATACTGGCAGTACGTCGTTTGGACGCTCGTTGTTCTCACGATTACAATAGGCAATCTCTTTGCCATGCGCCAGGATAACATGAAGCGCTTTTTGGCCTTCTCTTCTATCTCGCAGGCTGGCTATATCCTACTTGGTATGATTGCTGGTACTCCGCTGGCTATGTCTTCAGTGGTTTACTATCTGCTCGTCTATCTTGTTTCTAATCTCGGAATCTTTGCCGTTGTTTCAATCTTGGAGAACAATAGCGGAAAAGTTCATATCTCTGATTACAGAGGTCTTTACAGGACTAATCCATACCTCTCTGTCGTTCTTATGCTCTTTCTCTTCTCGCTTGGTGGTATTCCTCCATTCGCGGGATTCTTCTCCAAGTTCTTTGTCTTTATGGCTGCAGCCGATCAGGGATTTTATGTGCTTGACTTCATCGCTTTGATTAATACCGTTATCTCGCTCTATTACTATCTTCTTGTTGTTAAAGCAATGTTTATTACCGATAGCGAGAACCCAATTCCAACTCTTCACACAGATTCCTGGTCTCGTCTCTGTCTGACACTCTGTCTGGTCGGAACGCTCTTCTTCGGCGTGTTCAGCGGTGTCTATGCTTTCCTGTCGTCTGGGGCTTGGGGACTTTGATATTCTCTCTGAAGTTTATTAAAAACTTGAATTCGTCATTATGGATTTCTCTATCATCGACCTCTTGTCCTTCATCGGTTCACTCGCTCTTTTCCTATATGGAATGAAACTCATGAGCGAGGCTTTGCAGAAGGTGGCGGGCGCACGTATGCGCAGCATTCTTACTGCAATGACACAAAACCGATTTATGGGTATCCTTACAGGCGTATTTGTCACGGCGGTCATTCAGTCTTCCTCTGCTACCACTGTCATGGTCGTTTCCTTCGTCAATGCTGGACTCATGACCCTTGCACAGTCCATCGGTGTTATCATGGGTGCAAACATCGGAACTACCGTTACGGCATGGATCATCTCAGCCATAGGCTTTAAGGTGAACATTGCAGCATTTGCCATTCCGCTCTTTGCTATCGGCATGCCGCTCATGTTTTCTTCTCGCTCCTCACGTAAGTCTATCGGAGAATTTATTTTTGGATTCTCCTTTCTTTTCATGGGACTTTCGTTCCTCCAGAAAGTTGCTATCGAAATAAATCTCGGATCTGCAGTTGCACACCTGCTCGCCGAGGTGCATGGATCGGGTTTTTTGATCATCCTGCTCTTTGTTCTCGTCGGGACTCTTGTCACGATGCTGGTTCAGGCTTCTGCAGCTACCATGGCCATCACACTCATGCTTTTCGATATGCATATTCCAGGATTTGGATTCGAACAGGCAGCGGCTTTGGCGATGGGACAGAATATTGGTACAACTATTACAGCATTCATGGCATCTCTCACAGCCAATACGCAGGCACGACGTGCTGCGTTGGCTCACATGTTTTTTAATGTCTTCGGTGTCCTGGTATTCCTCGTCTTCTTTTATCCGGCATGCCATGCCGTCTCATGGTTTGTTTCTTCTTTCCTCGGAGAAACGAATGACCTGTTTAAGTTATCCGCCTTCCACTCTGCATTCAATATCATCAACACACTCTTGCTTGTCGGATTTGTTCACCAGATTGAACGACTCGTTTGCCGCCTCCTGCCCCAGAAGGAACAGGATGAAGAATACAGACTTCGCTTCATCTCCGCAGGACTTCTCTCTACTGCCGAACTATCCATACTGCAAGCTCAGAAAGAAATTTTTGTCTATGTTGAACGTGTAGCGAAGATGTTTGGCATGGTGAAGGAGATGGATCGTGAAAGCGATGAAGATCGTTTCCTCAAGACATTCGAACGTGTTCAGAAGTACGAGAATATATCCGATCGGATGGAATTGGAAATAGCCAATTATTTGAATCGCGTTAGTGAAGGACGACTCTCCGATGAGAGTAAGGGAAAGATACACCGTATGCTTCGTATCGTCTCTGAAATTGAGTCCGTCGCTGATTCTTGTGACAATATCTCGCGTATTCTTGATCGCAAACGTCAGGGTAAGATAACCTTCCTTCCTGACATGCAATCCCATATTGACAAGATGTATTCTTTTCTAGACGAAGGTCTCGATTCGATGAGTCAGGTTCTTCATCTTATCAATGAACCTAATGTCGATACAGCTCGTTCCGAGTCCATAGAGACGCAGATCAATCGTTATCGAGACGAATTGAAACGTCAGAACGTATCCGATGTTAACGAACACCACTATTCGTACGAAACATCCGTCGTCTATATGGATCTTATCACCGAATGCGAACGTATGGATGACTATATCATCAATATCGTAGAGGCGGTTGCAGAGTACAAGCCAGTCTAACTGATGGCTCGTCTTTTCCTGCGTTACTATAAGACAGGAACAAATGACATGAACCCCGAAAGTTGGATAAAAACTTTCGGGGTTCATGTCATTGAGCGTCCTGACTTACTATAGAAGTTGCCTTTGATTAATACGAACGGGCAAAGATGACTCGTCCCACTGATGGACGACCAGTGACCATACACTTGCCTTTCTCTTCATCTCTTTCCAATGGTATGCATCGGATTGTTGCTTTTGTCTCCGCTTTGATTCGCTCCTCTGTCTCACTTGTTCCGTCCCAATGACACAATAAAAATCCACCCTTTTCAATCTCTTTCTTGAACTCATCATACGTGTCTACCTTGCGCGTGTTAGCACTGCGGAAGTCACTCGCCTTTTTGTAGATATTTTGCTGTATCTCATCCAAAAGTGATATAACGTGGTCAACAAGACTGTCAAACGGAATGGTCTCTTTTGCTAAGGTGTCGCGCCGCGATACTTCAATGGTATTGTTCTCCATGTCTATCGCACCCATGGCTAGGCGTACAGGCACTCCCTTCAGTTCGTACTCGGCGAATTTCCATCCCGGAGTCTGTTTGTCAGAGTCATCAACCAAGACTCGAACGCCTCTTTTTCGCAATGCGTCTATTGCTGGGGCTGTACGCTCTAAGATGGCTTGCAACTGCTCCGCTTGTTTGAATATCGGAACCAATACGACTTGCTCTGGTGCCAACAAAGGTGGAAGTACTAATCCGTTGTCATCCGAGTGTGTCATGATGAGTGCTCCCATCAGACGTGTTGATACACCCCACGATGTGGCCCATACATACTCCTCTTTCTGCTCCTTGTTTAGGAACTTCACATCAAACGCTTTTGCGAAGTTCTGCCCAAGAAAATGCGATGTTCCCGCTTGTAAGGCCTTCCCGTCCTGCATCATTGCTTCAATGCAGTACGTGTTTATGGCTCCTGCAAAACGTTCATTCGCACTTTTGACTCCCTTGATGACGGGAACAGCCATGTACTTCTCTGCAAATTCTGCATATACATCCAACATCCGACGAGCCTCTTCCTCTGCTTCTTCCTTCGTTGCATGTGCCGTATGTCCCTCTTGCCAAAGGAATTCTGCCGTACGAAGAAACAGACGAGTTCGCATTTCCCATCGCATCACATTAGCCCACTGATTACATAGAATAGGCAGGTCTCGCCACGAATGTATCCAGTTTTTATATGTTGACCAAATGATTGTTTCAGATGTCGGCCGCACAATCAATTCTTCTTCCAATTTAGCCTCTGGATCTACGACAACTCCTTTGCCTTCCGGATCATTCTTTAAACGGTAGTGTGTTACAACAGCACACTCCTTTGCAAAGCCTTCTACATGCTCCGCTTCACGACATAGAAACGATTTCGGAATCAATAGAGGAAAATAGGCGTTCTTTACTCCAGTCGACTTGAACATACCGTCCAAAACCGACTGCATACGTTCCCAGATGGCATAGCCGTAAGGCTTGATGACCATACATCCGCGTACAGCCGACTGCTCCGCAAGGTCCGCACGGACTACCAATTGGTTATACCATTCAGAATAGTTCTCTTTTCGAGAAGTAAGTTTGCTTTTTGCCATATTTTCTATTTTTTACTTTTGTTTCTCTATATATCTGTCAAAGCCAGATGTCTTCCGTATTTTTTCTTTTCCGGTGTCTTCAAGAATGATAAGATAGGCCTCGACTCCTTTTTCTCTTTCACACAGAGCAAGGGCACTGTCTGCTCCAAGTATCATTGAAGCCGTTGCCAAGGCATCCGCTGTCATACAGTCAGGAGCAATGACCGAAGCGGATAGGATCTCATTCTTTACCGGAATCCCAGTACGGGGGTCAATTTCATGACCAACCATTCTGCCATCCACCTTATGGAATTTATGATAGTTACCCGATGTTCCGATTGAAACATCAGAAAGTAGAACGATTTCTTGTATCTCATTATTGGTGGATAGTGAGTCAAACACCGGACGGTTGATGCCTACGTGCCATAATTCGTTCCGGGAATTGCGACCTGAAGCACGAATCTCACCGCCAATCTCAATCAGATAGTTTTGAATGTTTTTTTTGCTCATCAACGATGCTATGATATCACATGTGTAACCTTGTGCAATAGCATTTGCATCTAATCGCATGCGAGGGTCGTCTTTTACAATTTGTCCGTCCTTGAGTCTCACCTTTTGCCATCCAACCAGATTTCGAACTGAGTCAATCTCCTGTTGCAACACTTTTTCTGGTATAGCAGCATGGTTGAAACCCCATAGTTTTACAAGGGGAGAGATCGTAATGTCAAAGGCTCCGTTTGTAATCTTGGAAATTTCCATCGATCGCTTGAAAACGTTGCAGAATAACGTGTCCGACAATACATCTGTTTTTTTGTTTTCATTGATTCTCGATATGGTTGATGTGGAGTCGAAGATATTCAGCGAACGGTTGAATCGCAGAAGTTCATGACGTATCTCTTTTTCAATGTTTTCAGATGAGTAATACGTTATATGGTAGAAAGTACCTTGAATTTCACCTTCACATTGATGCCATGCCTTTCGTTCTACACACGAAGATAGCAACAGAGACAAAAAAAATATGAAAATTAGTAGTATTCGAGGCATCTTGTTTGGAAATTATGATCCGGAGTTTATCCCCTTATAAATTTCAGAGGTTGCGATGGTGAAGAAACTGCTTCAATAATCTTTCCTCTGTCATATACGGTAACGCCGTTTACAAGTGTTCGAACAATCGATGATGTGAATGTTTCTCCTTCATACGGAGACCATCCGCATTTGGAGAGAATCCCTTCCGAAGTCACTGTCGTATCTTGATTCGGATCAACCAATACTAGGTCTGCTTGATACCCTTCACGGATATATCCCCTTTTGCTTATTCCGTATATATCGGCTGGATGATGCGCTGTCAGAGTCGGAATACGCTCCGCCTGCAAGTGTCCTTGTTTTACCAGTTCGAAGAGTAGGGGAATGACATATTGAATCTGTGGTGTCCCGGAGGCAGCGTGCAGGCAGTCTCCTTCCTTGTCACTGAGTAGGTGAGGGGCATGGTCCGTACCTATGGTGTCGATCGTCCCGTCCGAAAGGCCTCGAAGTAGGGCCTTTCGGTCTTCCGGTGTCTTGATGGCTGGATTACATTTCATGCGTGCTCCCAGTGTTTCATACTTTCTGTCATCAAACCATAGATATTGGGGACACGTTTCTGCTGTGATATGTCTTTCTGCTCCAGTGCGGTCTTTCAAAAGTTCCAACTCCTCCGAGGTTGAGATGTGTAGTATATGCAGATGTGCTCCCGAACATTTGGCTTCTTCAATGATGAATTTCGTGGCTCTGACACAGGCTTCCGTAGATCGGATGACAGGATGCATGCAGATTGGAATTGGACGCCCAGCATACGAAGCCTCTATCTTCTTCCTGTTGGATTCTATGATTGCCTCGTCTTCTGCATGAACCGCAATAGGTAGTCTCGATTTCATAAGACGTGATATCAGACGGGAATCCCTGACCAACATGTTGCCCGTCGATGATCCCAAAAAGAGTTTTAGACCACACACAATGGATGGGTCAATATGCAGGGCCTCTTCAATATTCTCGTCTGTGATGCCTAAGTAGAATGCATAGTTCGCTAAAGAATTTGCAGCAGCAATCGACAGTTTCTCTTCAACAGCTGCCCTTGAAGTGGTCAGCGGACGTACATTCGGCATGTCCATATAAGACGTAACTCCTCCAGCTACTGCTGCACGTGACTCTGTTCGGATATCTCCCTTCTGTGTAAGACCTGGTTCTCTGAAATGTACGTGGGCGTCTATCATTCCGGGAATCAGATACAAACCCTCAGCGTCAATCCGCTCTTCAACCTGTTTCTTAAGAGATTCTGGAATTGGCTCTTTTTCCTCAAATAGATGTACAATGCTCTCACCCTCGATTAGAACAGAACCTCTGCGGTTCTGACCTTCGTTCAGGATCGATGCATTCTCTATGAGTGTTTTTTTTGCCATTTTTTCTACCCCTGTATCTTCTTTGTTAATGTGATTAGGCTGTCCTCAGTTTTTGTGATGAATGTCTGCTTCATTGATGAAATTGGAAAAGAACTCCGACTCACGCCTCTTGTTTAGCCTTCTTTGATGGAAACTTTTTCAATCGCAGGCGTATCACTCCAAACAGAGCTTCTGAGAAGATGCCACCCGACATCTTGGAGACCCCCTTTGTGCGGTTAATGAAGATAATCGGCACCTCCTTGATTTTAAATCCAAGACGAAAGGCAGTATATTTCATTTCAATCTGAAATGCATATCCTTTGAATTGGATTCCGTCCAGATCAATCGCTTCCAACACAGATCTCCTGTAGCATTTGAATCCTGCTGTTGTATCCGATATATTCAGACCAAGGACAAAACGTACGTACTTTGATGCAAAATACGACATCAAAACACGCGACATAGGCCAGTTTACGACATTTACTCCCGAAACATAGCGCGAGCCGATCGACAAGTCCGCACCTTCGTCATGACATGCAGCGTAAAGGCGCATCAAATCCTGTGGGTTGTGGGAGAAGTCCGCATCCATCTCAAATACATATTCGTACGACCGCTCCAACGCCCACTTGAAGCCTGTTATATAGGCTGTACCAAGACCTAATTTCCCTTGACGCTCAATCAGATGTAGACGACCTTCATACTCCTCCTGCAGGCGACGGATGATCGAGGCGGTCCCGTCTGGCGACCCGTCATCAATAATTAGTATATCGAACTCATGGTCCAAACCAAACACCGCTCGTACGATGTCTTCTGCATTTTCTTTCTCATTGTACGTCGGAATGATGACTACACTGTCTGACATGATTTGTTTTTTTTATCTGCAAAGATACGCAAAAGGTACTTTATTGACGTATCTTTGTTCCGAAATCCGTTATACGAATAAAAACTAATGAAATCCCAAAAAATGATTCTCCGTTTCCTGCGGATCTTAACCTCTTTTTTGCTGTTTTCCCAACTCTCTATCTTCGCATCTCACGCTCAGAATGTTTCTCATGCTGACGCCTCTCCGTCTCCTGGCCCTTGTGTTGGTCTCCTCGATGGAGAATACTATGCCGTCCTTTCTGACGACGGACGTTCTATCCGCACGTGCAGCTACAAGACTGGTAAGATGGGAACGAACCTTTTCGACGTCACCACTGCTCGTGGTGCAAGCCTTTCTCGTATCGAATCTTTCCAATTCGACAATGCTCAAAAGAATATGCTTCTGCGTACCGGTAATAAGTACTATACCTACGATATCCTCCGACACCGACTCCACCCTCTTTCGGACACTGCTTCTTTCCAGCGCCGTCCTGTCTATTCTCCCAATGGACGCAACATCGTTTTCGCAATAGGACGCGATCTCTATCTCAAAAAGATGGATTACGATGGCGTTGTTATGCGCATGACTCGTAATGGGAACCCCGATTCTGTCGCCAACGGCGTGCCTGACTGGATCTATGAACACCAACTTCACATCGGCGATATGGCAGCATGGGCTCCCGATAACCGCTTCCTCGCTTTCATATCTCTTGATGACGAAGGTACTTCCAAGCAGACTCTTGTGCAATATCCCCTGAATCCGGAGTCGGACAACTCTTCGGTTCCATCCCTTGTTTCTTATTTCTATCCCAAAGCAGGAGGTCGCCTTCCCCGTGCCTCTGTTTTTGTTTATGATGCTTTCTACAAATCCGTTAAACGGGTGCCATTGCCGTCCGACGGCGTGGATTATATTGTGCGCGTCGCATGGACCTCTGACCCCGAGACCTTTGCTGTATTCGGAATGAACCGAAACCAGAATCGAGTACGCATGTTCCTCGTCAATTGCAAGTCCCTGCTTTGGGCATCGCTTCTTGACGAACAGACGTCCTCCTGGTACGATCCGATTTGGGTGCAGAAGGTTCTTTTCCTTCCTGACAATCGTTTCGTCTTTCCTGCCGTTCGGGATGGATATAGACAACTGTGTCTCTATAACCGGAATGGTGTGATGATGAAACAACTGACGTCAGCACATTCCGATGTGACGGACGTGTATGGTTACGATAGTATCCGACAGAAGGTGTTCTTCCAGGCTGCTTCTCCGTCCGCTCTCGGACGCCATGTCTTTTCCGTTGATATGAAGGGAACTCTCTCGCGTCTTACGGAAAAAGATGGGGTGAATCGCGCTGACTTCAATCCGAACTATACCTATTTCGTGAATGAACACTCGTCTCTCAACAACCCTGTCTCTTACGAGGTGCGCTCTGCGCAGGGACGTCTCGTTCGTCAAATGGAGTGTTGGACGGAAGGTCAGTCCTTGCCTTCTTCTGAAAAGATTCCCTTACGTGAATTTGTGTCGTTCAAGTCTTCTCTCTCTGATACTCTATATGCATGGCTGATGAAACCCGAAGGATTTTCGCCCGCCAGAAAGTATCCGGCAGTTGTCTTGGTCGGGGGAGTTCCCGATTCTCAGGATGTGATTGACGGAGTTACGGGCTCAGAACTTGAGGAGGTGGCGTCTTGTCTAGCCGCCGATGGCTATGTGGTGATGTGTGTCGATGTGCATGGATGTGGAGCTCGTGGGGAATCTTGGCGACATGGCCAGCATACCCGTATGGGTGTTCAGGAGGCTTCAGATCTGACGGATGCAGCGAATTTCCTGTCTTCACAGAAGTATATCTCAACGGGACATATTGGTGTTTACGGTGAGGGGCATGGAGCTTATCTCGCATTGATGGGCATGAGCACAGGAAAGGCATCATTCCGAGCCGGAGTGGCAGTATCGCCTCTGACGGATTGGCGGTTTTCGTCTGCTGCCTATGCCGAACGGCTCATGCAACGCCCACAGGAGAATGGGGCTTATGGAATGTCTTCTGCCATCGAATGCGCAAAACGATTGCATGGCTCACTCCTTCTGATTCATGGAACGGCGGATGATGGGATGCATGTGGAGAATTCGTATGCGTATGCAGATTGTCTAATATCGCAGAACAGACCTTTCGAGATGCTAGTTTATCCGAACCGCTCTCGCATCAGTTCTGATCCTGTTGCAAAACGCCATCTCCATACCTCTGTCCTCTCGTTTTTCAATCGGAATCTGAAGTGACAAATTAAGGTAATAGTAGGATGAATTCTATTCAAAAAGGTATGGAGGTAGGACGGACGCCCGTCATCGCGTTCGCCATGATGGTAGCATTTTATTTTAGTATCGCGTTCACAACAGGACTCGGAGATCCGTTCTCTAAGGTTGTTCAGTCCCAGTTCCACCTCTCCGTATTTCAGTCCCAGTTCGGGAATTTCGCCTTTTTTCTCTCCTATCTCCTCATGGGCATTCCTGCTTCATGGATTGTCGGACGTCTGGGGTATAAGAAGGCGGCACAAACAGCTCTCTGTGGTATGTTTGCTGGAGTTTGCATGGTTCTCGCAGGCGGAAACCTCCACTTAATCTCACTCTACCTCTTCGGCATGTTTTTCCTCGGATGCGCCATCACGGTTCTTCAAGTTGTCGTAAACCCTTTGATAGTCGCCATTGGGCCCGAAACAGGAGCAAATCGACGCATGAATATCGGTGGGGCTGCCTCTTCGATAGGTGCAACGTTCGCTCCTCTTGTCATAGGGTTCATCATCGGTAATGTCGCAGTCGAAAAACTTGGGGTGGCAGATGTCGGTCCGCTGCTTTATGTGCTCATGGCTTTCTATGTCCTGCTCTTTACCGTACTTTGTTTTACGCGGATTCCAGAACCAGGGATACGTACTGACGAGGGCGAACAGGTCTCCTGGCGCTCTTTGCTCCGTCCGTCTTTCGTCTTGGGACTTGTGGCAATCTTTCTGTACGTAGGATTCGAGGTGACTACCGCTAATCTGACCAATCTGTTTCTTATGAACGAATTGGGTACGGACCCCGCTGTTGCAGGTGCCATCGTGGGTTCCTATTGGCTGCTTATGCTCGTAGGACGTCTTGCGGGGGCTGCTGTCGGGACTCTTATTGGTAGTCGCAAAGAACTTATCGTGGTCTCTGTATCTTCGCTTCTGCTCTATGTTGCTGCCGTACTCCTTCCTCTGAATATGACGGTTCATATGCCGGCCGTTGACAGTCATTTCCATGTCGTTTTTGCGGATGTGCCCCTCTCGATTTTGTTTCTCGTTCTCACGGGGTTCTTCAATTCGGTGATGTGGGTCTGCATCTTCATTTTATCAATGTCTGGACTCGGCAAGTCAACGAATCTTGCATCGGGCATTTTCATGATGATGGTTTGTGGAGGCGGCATTATCCCTGTCATACAGGGACGATTGGTTGATGCTTTGGGTGGCTTTCAGCATAGCTACGTGGTAGGTGTTGTCTGCGTGTCGTTTATTTTGTTTTATGCCCTTTTCTCAAGAATAAAGTCTGGCAATAAAGGATAGGTAATAACATCGAAAAAAGATATATGGTTATCGGTATTGACATGGGGGGAACCTCTACGAAGTACGGTCTCGTTCGTGACGATGGAGCGGTTGTGGCACGCGGTTCTATACCGACAGGTGGTACGCTGGATGAGTATGTGGATCTGCTGTGTCGGTCCGTCTCTGGCCTTGTGCTTTCCAATGGTCTTAAGCAGACGGATGCTGTAGGTATGGGATGTCCAAATGGTAATTACCATACGGGATGTATCGAACATGCGGTGAACCTGCCTTGGAAAGGAGTCGTTCCCATTGCACGAATGGTCTCTGAGCGTATAGGTGCCCCGTGCGCTATTACCAATGATGCGAACGCAGCTGCTTTGGGCGAGATGCGCTATGGCGCTGCTCGTGGCATTAGTGACTTTATCATGGTGACCCTCGGGACGGGAGTCGGTGGGGGAATCGTGACGGGCGGCCGCATGCTTTACGGACACGATGGCTTTGCAGGAGAACTGGGACATGTGATTGTTGAACGCAATGGAAGACTCTGTGGATGTGGCAGGAGAGGGTGTCTTGAAGCATATTGTTCCGCTACTGGAGTGAGCCGTTCTGCTCGCGAACGGACAGGACGTGAGATGACGTCGAAACAGGTATTTCAGGCTGCTGTCAATGGAGAGAAATGGGCTCAGGAAATCTTCTCACAGACAGGGGCATTGCTGGGCAGAACCTTGGCGGATTTCGTCGCTGTAACTTCACCCGAGGCAATTGTGATTGCAGGTGGTCTTTCTCGGGCGGGCGAATTGCTCCTTCAGCCCGTTCGTAAGGCAATGGATGAGTCTCTCTTACCGATGTGGAAGGGAAAAATCCGAATCCTATCTTCCGCACTTCCTTCCGACGATGCTGCCGTGCTGGGAGCCGCTTCGCTCGCCTTGGAGATACGACATCCATTGGACTGATGGGAGATATTAGGATATATAGATTGAAGATAACCCTTTTCGATGAGCCCCAAGAGTAATGACAAACTTGTTTAATCACTGTTTGGCTTCCAAAAGAACAATCAAAACTACATGAATGTTAGAACTCCGTGACTTATTTATTCGCTACGCATCCCATCCACAGATACAACGGATCATACAGGCTCTCGAAACTCAGCCTTCGCAGGTCCGCATAACAGGTCTTACTGGATCGGCCACCGCTCTCACGCTTGCGGCTTGCCAACAGCGTTTACATCGTACTGTCGTTTACGTCTCTGACGAGCAGGAGGCCTCTGCCTATGGATATCAGGATGCGATGCAGGCCCTTCAGTCGGATAATGTCCTCTATTTTCCGTCTTCGTTTCGCCAACGTTCCGACCGAAAGATGGTGACCGATTCCGTCAGTGAAGTACTGCGCACCGAGGTCCTCAACCGCCTTTCTTCTTCAGACGAGTCTCCTCTGCTCGTTTTTACTTATCCCGAAGCTCTGGTCGAAAAACTGGTTTCCAAGAAGTCGCTGCTACGCAAGGTGCGCAGACTCCATACCGGAGATGTTTGCGATACGGAGGAACTGATAGAGGAACTTCTTCAGAATGGATTCCAACGGGTGGATTTTGTGTACGAACCGGGTCAGTTTTCTCAGCGAGGATCTATTTTGGATGTTTTTTCCTATTCCAAGGAGTTGCCTTATCGTATCGATTTCTTCGGTAATGAGATCGATAGTATCCGTCTGTTCAATATCGAATCCCAACTCAGCGAGGAAACGATGGATGCGGTCAGCATCGTCCCTGACATCACTGAGATGAAGGGCGTAAGCGAATCGGTCGCCTTTACCGAGTTCCTGCCCAAGGATGCCGTCTTCGTGTTCAACGACTTTCTCTACGTTCGCGATAGGATGAATCACTTCGCCATGGAGCTGGACGATTCGGTTTCTGGTGATGTGTTCTTCGGGAATCTTTCTTCTTTTTCGTCCATTCAACTCAAGGGTGATGCTTCCGACAAGTCCACGATAGTATTCCATACGCATCCGCAACCGCTCTACCATAAGAATTTTGACTTGGTAGCCGAGTCCTTCCGTAGGTTTCTGGCGGATGGATACGGCCTGAATATTCTGAGTGACAGTAAGAAACAGACCGACCGTATCCAGGCAATCTTTGAAGATAAGGGATTGGACCTGACGTTTACCCCCGTTCTTAGGACCGTACACGAGGGATTCTCTGACGAGGATATGCGTATCTGTGTGTTCACCGACCATCAGATCTTCGACCGCTATCATAAGTATGCACTCCGTAGCGACCGCGCACGCAACGGCAAGGTCGTGATGACGCTCAAGGAACTTAACGAACTGAAGGTCGGTGACTATGTCACTCACATCGATCACGGGGTCGGACGTTTCGGTGGATTGCTGAAGATGGATGTGAACGGACATCAGCAGGAGGTAATCAAACTCCTTTATAAGGATAACGATACCATCTTCGTCAATATCCACAACCTGCATCGCATCTCTAAGTATAAGGGACGCGATGGCGAACCGCCAAAGGTGTATAAACTTGGCAGTGGCGCATGGGAGCGCCTCAAGGAACGCACCAAGAAGAAGGTCAAGGATATTGCTCGAGATCTGATAAGGCTCTATGCACGGCGCAAGGCGGAGAAGGGTTTTGCCTTTTCGCCTGATTCCTACCTGCAGAAGGAACTCGAGGCAGGATTCCTCTATGAAGATACCCCCGACCAATACAAGGCAACACAGGATGTGAAAGCGGATATGGAGAAGCCGTTACCGATGGATCGACTCGTCTGTGGCGATGTGGGATTCGGCAAGACGGAGGTGGCTATGAGAGCGGCTTTCAAGGCCGTTGCCGATGGCAAACAGGTGGCTGTGCTCGTCCCTACCACCGTTCTGGCGCTACAGCATTACAATTCTTTTACTGAGCGGATGAAGGACCTTCCGTGCAACATCGATTATCTCTCAAGGGCAAGGACTGCCTCTCAGACAAAGGAGGTCCTCTCACGCTTGGCTGATGGACAGATCGATATCATCATCGGTACTCACAAACTCGTTGGGAAGCGCGTGAAGTTCAAGGATCTCGGTCTTCTTATCATCGATGAGGAACAGAAGTTCGGTGTCTCTGTCAAGGAACGACTCAAGGCAATGAAGGTGAATGTGGATACTCTTACCCTCACAGCAACCCCAATACCGCGCACATTGCAGTTCTCGCTGATGGGAGCACGCGATCTTTCCATCATTAGCACTCCGCCGCCCAACCGCTATCCGATACAGACCGAACTGGCGGAGTTTGGCGAACAAGTGGTGCGCGAGGCCATCGTACGGGAAATGGAACGTAACGGACAGGTATTCTTTATCAATAACCGCATCCAGAATCTCTACGAACTGCAGGCTTTTATTCATAGAGTTGTGCCGGAGGCTCGCATCGCTGTCGGACATGGACAGATGGAGGCTGAGAAACTCGAACAGATCATCCTCGATTTCATCGATTACGAGTACGACGTTCTGATCGCTACTACCATTATCGAAAGCGGTATTGATATCCCGAATGCCAATACGATCATTATTAACGATGCTCAGAATTTCGGACTTTCCGATCTTCACCAATTGCGCGGACGCGTGGGACGAAGCAACCGCAAGGCATATTGTTACCTGCTCTCTCCGCCCATGAGTGTCGTGACTCCAGAAGCAAGAAGACGACTCCAGGCCATTGAGACGTTCGCCGATTTGGGAAGTGGCTTCCAGATTGCCATGCAGGATCTGGATATCCGTGGTGCTGGGAATATGCTCGGAGCCGAGCAGAGTGGCTTTATCGCCGATTTGGGCTATGAGACCTACCAGAAAATCTTGAACGAGGCAGTACACGAATTGAAGGACGAGGAGTTCTCCGATTTGTACGAGGAGGAGAGAAAGGAGAACAAGGACGGAAATAACTATGTCACCGACTGCCTCTTGGAGAGCGATCTCTCCCTCATGATACCGACACTCTATGTGGAAAGCGTGTCGGAACGCATGTCCCTCTATCGTGAGTTGGATGGCTTGCAGAGCGAAGAACAACTCGAGGCGTTCGCTTCCCGGCTCGAAGACCGTTTCGGTCCTGTCCCGCCAGAGGTACAGGATCTTTTTACGGCCTTGCGGATCCGTTGGTTGGGAATGCGCATGGGTATGGAACGCCTTTCTATCAAGCGTGGTATGCTCATCGGGTATATGGTGTCTAATCTGCAGTCTTCCTACTATCGTAGCGATGTGTTTGGTGCCGTTTTGAACTATGTGGCAAGCCACCCGATGGAGTGTCGTCTGAGGGAGGATGCTGGCAAGCGAAGCGTCTCTGTCAGGGACATCAAGACCATTAATCAGGCCTTGGATGTCCTGAAGCAGATGTCCGATTCCGTATCCGATTCTCCGAACGGACGATAAGTATTTTCTTTTCAGTTCTACAAGAACGATAGAATCGAACTGATGCTAAATGGAAAGAGCCCGGTGCAATACCGAGCTCTGTTCCAATCAAAAACTTCATAAATGAATGTAAACCGTCCAACTTTCAATGGTTACATCATTATAAGGAGTCTCTTTTTTTAGTCACTTTTATAATCTGCCGTCTGCGACGTCTCTGTCCACGAAGTTCTTGACGTCATAGACAATGGCTCCGTTGCGCTTCTGCTTCTTGAAGTCAAAGTCCTTGAACTGCTTATGAGCAACGGCAAGTATGACTGCGTCATACTTTTTCGCTTCATCGTATGTCGCGGAGATTTCAACATCATATTCCTTTTTCACCTCATCCTTGTCCGCCCACGGATCGTAAATGTCCACATTGATGTCAAACTCTTTAAGCTCGCGGATGATGTCTATCACTTTGGTGTTGCGGATATCCGGACAGTTCTCCTTGAAGGTGATGCCCATCAGCAGGATGTTTGAATCCTTGATGCGGCTGCCGTTCTTGATCATCAGTTTCATGACCTTATGCGCTATGTGTTCGGCAATGCTGTTGTTCACACGCCTTCCCGATGAGATGACCTCTGGATTGTAACCCACAGCCTTGGCTTTGTGCACCATGTAGTACGGATCGACTCCGATACAGTGACCGCCTACGAGACCCGGACGGTAGGGCTTGAAGTTCCATTTCGAGCAGGCAGCGTCAATGACGTCATTCGTGTCGATTCCTAACTTGTCAAATATCAGAGCCAGTTCGTTCATGAATGAGATGTTTACGTCGCGCTGCGCATTTTCAATGGCTTTCGATGCCTCAGCCACCTTCATGTTAGGAGCTTTGTAGGTCGGCACCTCCAATATCGAGGCATACAGTTCATCGACGAAGTCAGCTGTCTCAGGGGTCGATCCCGATGTGATCTTCCTGATTTTGGTCAGCGTGTTTACCTTATCACCTGGATTGATGCGCTCCGGTGAGTATCCGCAGTAGAAGTCCTGATTGAACTTTAAACCCGATTCCTTTTCCAGAATAGGAACACAGTCCTCTTCCGTACAGCCAGGGTACACCGTCGATTCATAGATGACAAGGTCTCCCTTCCGCAGGTGCTGTCCGACCGTCTTGCTTGCGCCCAGCAATGGACGGAGGTCTGGGTTGTTGAAGCGGTCTATGCCCGTAGGGACGGCAACGATGAAAATGTTGCGCTCCGTCAGACGCGAGTCGTCGGCAGTGAATTCCAGACCGATTCCCTTTCCGCTCTTTTTACGCTCAAAGCCGGCTTTCAGATCCTCTGGATCGGTCTCCAGCGTATGGTCTTCCGCACGGTTCAATTCGTCCACGCGCATCTGGTTGATGTCGAATCCCAGTACATCGTACTTCTTGCTGAATTCTACAGCCAGTGGCATGCCTACGTATCCTAGACCTACCACTGCAATTCTGATGTCTTTTTTTTGCATCATAAGTATCCTTTCTTTCGTATTTCTCTTTTTTCTTTTTTGTCTTTCCTTGGGGCGGGAGAGGGGAGGGGGCTGGTTAATAGTATTCCCGCTTCAGTTTCTTGAGCTTCGTTTTCACTTTCTTCCACAACGACTCGTCCTGTGCCTCTTCTTCCTCGTCATCGAAGTATTCTTGAGTATAGTTGTGGTACTCGTCTTTCTTCATATAGTACGACCTGCGTCCGTACTCGTGGTAGTTCGAGTACGATGCTTTTTTCTGGTCAATGTCATTCAGCACCACATAGACGTTCGGCACGTTGTCCGACTTGATCTGCTGCAGGATGCTCTCGAAGAAGTTTTTGTTCGTCTTGTCACTGCGCACAATGAAGATGTTGATGTCAACCTGTAGCATCAGTGCATACGCATCAGCTACCAGTCCTACCGGCGAGGTGTCTATCACGATGTGGTCATACTCCTTCTGCAACATACGGAACATCTCAAGCAGTTTCTCCGAACGGATCAGCTCGCCTGGGTTGGGAGGGACCGTACCGCCGGAGATGATGTCGAAGTTGTAGTGTTCGTCGCGGATGATTAGTTCGTGGTAGTCGTCAATTTGACCGATCAGGTAGTTCGAGATTCCCGTTCGTTTGTCGTTCGGCAACCCGAGGCGGTCTATCACGCTCGGCTTGCGCAGGTCAAGGTCCACCAGTACTGTCTTGCGCTTCGTATGGGCATACATGGCGGCAAAGTTCAACGCAAAAGTCGTCTTTCCGTCTCCCGATTCTGTCGATGTGACCAGCAACATCGTCGGGAACTGACGCTGGACAATGAATTCAATGCGCGTCCTGATGATGCGGTATGCCTCCGCCAGTCCTGAGCGAGGACTGCCCAGTACGGGGATCTTGCTCTTGCTCGTCGTGTGACGGATTGAACCGAAATACGGATACGGAGAGTATTTCTCCACGTCTTTCCGGTCCATGATTTTCGTGTTTAGGAAGAATTTCAGCAGGATGAACAGGAACGGTATTAGTACTCCGACGGCCAGATAGAATGTCTTTGTCTTGCCTTTGACGTCTCCGTTTACGATCGACACGACGTGCGCCCGCTCCAGTATGACGTTGTCCGACGAGTTCGAGGCTTTCTGCACCTGTGATTCTGCACGCTTCTGCAATAGGAAGGAATAGTAGTTGTCGTGGATCTTGAACTTCCGTTCGTAGTCGCTCATGCGGCTTTCCTTGTCTGGGAGCGACGAAATCTGTCCCCTGACCTCACGTGTCTGGCTGACCAGGTTCTGTTTCTCGATGTTCAAGGCAGAACGCATGTTCGTGGTTACCATCCGCATGTTCGTACGCAACTGCTCCAGGTCGTTCGTGTATTTCGTGTAGTATGGATTCTTCTCGCCCATCTCACTGCGCTTCTGCAACAGGGTGTTGTAGTCCTGTACGTATTTGTTCAGCGTGGCATCCGAGATGCCCAGTGACGATGGCAATGCGATGATGTCGGTCGTGTTGTGGCTGTTCAGGTAGTTCAGCAGGTAGTTGAAGTACGTCTCTTTCAGACGGAAGGCAGTGAACTGGTCATCGAATTTCCGGTTGTCCGAGATCAACTGCGATGTGTAACTGCCGATATCGACAATCTGATTGCTGATGCGGTAGTTCTTCAGACGGCCTTCTGACTGCGTCAGCGAATCGGAGATGTTTGCCAGTTGCGACTCGATGAAGTCGATGGTCTTCGAGGCTACTTCGTTCTTGCGCTCCAGCGACTGGTCGATGAAGCATTCACATAGACAGTTGATGAAGTCCACGTCACGTTGGGCCGACGGTCCCGTCAGCTGGACCGAAACAACCGACGAACCTTTCATTACAAAGTCAAACGACAACCGACCGCTGTAGTTTGCAATCAGTTGCTCTTTGTCCAGGAACTGGAAATAGAACGTGTATTTTGGGATGTAACGTTCGTTTAGGTCAACTTTGAGGTTGAATTTCGGACACGTCAGCGGTATGCCGTAGTGACCCTTTACTTTGAAATTCTGCTCGTTCGATACCCATGAGATGTAGTAGGTCGACTGGTCGCCGACATCACTGATGGTAAATTCCGTACCGTATGCGTCCTGCGAGACAAAGGCCTTTGAGATTGTCACAGGTTCCTGTTTGTAGATGTCGTTGGTGCGGTACTTCCCTTTGGTGTAGCAGTTGATGTCTAGGGGCAGACGGTCCAGAGCCTTTTCTATTAGGTCGTGCGAACCGAAGATGATGATCTGGTTGTTGATGTTTCTGTACGACGACTGTACACCGAATCCCTGCATCGTCGAGTTGTAGCCGCCGAAGTTGCCGCCTTTTCCGTCCTCAATCAGGATGGTCGCTTTCGTCTGGTAGATTGGCTGCCACTTCCTGTTCTGGTAGTGCGAGAGTACAAACGCAACCGTGATGCCGATGACGAACAGATACCAGTAATGCAGGATGCGGAACACCCACGACATAATGTCGAATCCCCCGCCGTCTTGATCATCCGGCTTGAAATTGCTCTGTCTCGACGCCTGCGAAGGCGCTCCCGTGCCCGCGCTCGGACTCTGCCCTTCCTCCGGCGTGAGGGATGTATGTGGATAGAAATTGGAGTCGTTCATATCTTTTCTTTGTCAGCCAATCTTGGCCTGACTGCTGTTTCGTTTAGTTGTTGGTGTAGTTGATGACCAGAAGGATAAAACTGATGGAGGAAATGACAACGCTCAGGAAAGTCGAGAACGAAGTGATCTTGAAGAAGGAGGCCTTCGGCCTGTTCACCAGGATGACGTCTCCTGGCTGTATGTAGTACAATTCCGAATCGACGATGTCTTTCGAGCGGATGTCGAATTCGATGATCGTGTCCTGACCATTCGTGTTGCGCAGGATCTTTACCTTCTTGCGGTCCGCCTCGATGTTCAGGTCGCCGCTCTGTGCCAGAGCCTCGAAGATGTTCATCTGGTCTTTGTACATCTCATAGTTCCGCGAACCCGTCTCCCCGATGGTGTAGTACATCTTCTTGCCCAGCTCCACTTTCACAAACAGGTCGTTCGAAATGTAAGGGCGTAGCACCTCCGTCAGGTACTGACCCGCCTCTCGGGTCGTCATTCCGGCTATCTTTACGTGGTCAATATACGGCAGGTCCACCGTCCCGTCGTCATAGATCCGACGGCCTCCGAACTGATTGCTCGTCTGCGTCGCTCCGCCCGCCGTGTTGAACATCTTCGCCGCGTTCTCGTTCGTCGTGAACACCTGAAATAGAATCTCGTCTTTCGGCTGCAGACGGTACTCCTCGTACTGCGCCTTTCCGAAGTCCTCACGTATGTTCTGCAGATACTTCGTGCTGCGGTTCGTTACGCACGATGCACACAGCAACAGCACAACCCCTGCCGTAATGCCTATTCCGAACCGTATCCTCTGGCTTCTATGTGAATGATGGCGTATTTCCATTTCTGACTCTTTCTATTTGTTGCTCAACGAATAGATCAGCACTCCGAACGATATGGCCGATGTGATGGTCGATAGCAACGCACTGAACGATGTGATGCTGAAGAACTGACCGGTGATGTTCGGGACGTAGATGACGTCATTGGGTTCTATGTAGTAGTACTCCGAACCGATGATGTCTTTCGACCTTACATCGAACGTCTTCACAATCGTCTTCCCGTCTTTCTTGCGCAACAGATGGATCTTCTTGCGGTCCGATAGCGGCTTCAGGTCGCCAGCCACCGAGAGAGCCTCGAAGATGGTCAGACGCTCCTTCGGCATGTCATACGTGCCCGTATTGCCTGGTCCGATAACCGTGAATTTTGCCTTCGCCAGCCACACCTCCACGTTGCAGTTCGGCACATAGTCCTCCAGGGCTTTCTCCAGCACCTCTTTCGTCTCTCTCGTCGTGTGACCCACCACTTTTACCGGACCGATGAACGGAAAGTCAATACACGAGTCGCTGTACACCTTGTACGTCATCAAACCGTTCTGCATGTTTGTTTGCATCGTACCGCTCTGACCGAATATCTTCGGCGCTTCATCCGAGGTAGACAGTATCTGGAAGTAAATCTGATCTCCTACCTGCAGGCGGTAGTCGTCGTGCAGGTACATGCTGTCAATCCTTTTGTATTGCTCAATGTCGATGCCCGAATCCTGAAGGTAATTCGTCTTCCTCGATGTGATGCAACTGCTCATCAGCACTCCCAATGCTATAAACAGAATATATGTTCTTATCTTGCTTCTCATTCAGCAGTCCGACATACTAATAATATGCAAAAATAGTAATAATTTGTTAAAATCATGTACCCCACGCCTTTTTTCATGTATTCTTGTGCTTCTTTTCCTCTTCTTTCATCTCGGCAAACCGTTCCGACATCTCGTTCGGGATGCCCGTGAGGGCGTCCGTGATGCGGTCCGTCTCCTCGTCCGGCACGATCAGCGGTGTGCCGCAGTGCTGACAGAATCGGTCACTGCGCTTGTGGTCCGTCGTGTGGCAGTGTGGACACTCTAACACTTTCTTGCCCTTCACCGTCCGGAACATTGCTACCGATACGATGCCCGTCGGTATGGCTATGATCGTGTATCCCAGCAGCATCACCAGGCTCGACAATATTCTCCCCACCGCCGTCGTTGGCGTGATGTCGCCGTATCCGACTGTCGTCAGTGTCACAATGGCCCAGTAGATCGAGTCCGGTATCGTCCGGAACTCACTGCCAGCCCTACCGCCTTCAAACATGAACATCAACGTCCCGATTGCGATACACAGGATCAATATGAACAGGAAGAAAACCAGCAACTTCCGGGCCGAGGCCACCAGACTCTCGATCAGTTGCTCTCCCTCGCTTAGGAAACTGAATAGCTTGAACACGCGGAAGATTCTCACCAGACGGAACGCTCGCAGGATTATCAGGTACTGGGCCGATGTGACGAAGAACATCAGATACAGCGGGATCGTGGCGAGGAAGTCAATCACTCCGAACACCGACAACGCATATTTTCTCGGCTCAGGCGAACAGTACAGACGCAAGACATACTCTGCCGTGAAAAACAGCGTCGTCAGCCATTCCGCTACTAAAAACAGCATATGACACGATGTCCTGATCCACGGTATCGATTCCACGATCGTGACCACAATCGAGAATAGGATGAAACATATCAGTATGACGTCAAAACGCTTCCCTGCCGGCGTGTCCGTCTCGAATATCACCCTATACAATACCTCTTTCTGACGCTTGCGGTCCTTGATGCCCGTCACCAGACTCACCAGGTGCGCCACGACCCACGTGATGGGACGAAGTACCACTCTCAGACGCTTCGTCGCCCGCGTTAGACTGCTGTCTTTCCTGCTCATGGATGTGCAAACTTGTTGTTAGGTTGGGAACTTCTGACGGAACCCACCAAGACCTCGCTGCGTTTAAGGTATCGTCCTCTCCGGGAATTCCACCTTTCCGCAAGCGTCTGTACGCTCCTCCTTATGTTCCCCATTACAAAGATACCTTTTCTTTTTTTTCTTTGCAAACAACCGTTCCGCCTCCTTTTTTACCCTTTCGGACAACCCTTACGACTCCACTACGACTCCACCACGACTCCAATACTACTCCAATACGACTCCAATACTACTCCAATACTACTCCACTGCTAATCCACCGTCTTTCATCCTCGCTTTTCGTACAATTCTGCGAACGGGTACGAGCCCGATGAATGAGTTTGAATGGCTATCCTGTGGCACGATGGCGAATTCTCGGAAATATATCGAAAAAATTGTGCTGACACTTATTGCGATTTTAAGTTCCGTTTCCTATCTTTGCGACATTTTGTAACCGAAAATTCAATAAATCAGATTCTTTAAAAGGATAATAAGTATGAAAATTGAAAAAATTCATGCAAGAGAGATCCTCGACTCAAGAGGAAATCCGACAGTGGAAGTTGAAGTGACGCTCGACAATGGCGTAATGGGACGTGCAAGCGTTCCTTCTGGCGCTTCGACAGGTGAAAACGAAGCCCTCGAACTCCGCGACGGCGACAAGAATCGTTTCGGCGGCAAGGGCGTACTCAAGGCAGTTGAAAACGTCAACAACGTCATCGCTCCTGCGCTCAAAGGCGACGATGCGCTCAACCAGCGCGCTATCGACTATAAGATGCTCGCTCTGGACGGAACTCCGACCAAGAGCAAACTCGGCGCCAACGCCATCCTCGGCGTATCACTCGCCGTGGCACAGACGGCCGCTAAGGCTCTCGGACTTCCGCTCTATCGCTATATCGGCGGTGCCAATACCTATACTCTTCCTGTTCCGATGATGAACATCATCAACGGCGGTGCTCACTCTTCCGCTCCGATTGCATTCCAGGAGTTTATGATCCGTCCGGTCGGTGCTCCGAACGAGAAGGAGGCTATCCGTATGGGTGCTGAGGTATTCCACGCGCTCGCTAAACTCCTCAAGAAACGTGGCCTCTCCACCGCCGTAGGCGACGAAGGTGGCTACGCTCCGGCTCTCGACGGCATCGACGACGCTCTCGACAGCATCTGCCAGGCCATCAAGGACGCTGGCTACGAACCGGGCAAGGATGTCAAGATTGCTATGGACTGCGCGGCTTCCGAGTTCGCAGTGGTCGAGAACGGACAGTACTTCTACGATTATAAGCAGCTGAAGAACGGTATGCCGAAGGACCCGAACGGCAAGAAACTCTCTGCCGACGAGCAGATTGCTTACCTCGAACAGCTCATCACCAAATACCCGATCGACTCTATCGAGGATGGACTCGATGAGAACGACTGGGAGAACTGGGTCAAACTCACCGCTAAGATTGGCGACCGTTGCCAACTCGTCGGCGACGACCTCTTCGTGACCAACACCAAGTTCCTCCAGAAGGGTATCCAGATGGGCGCTGCCAACTCAATCCTCATCAAGGTCAACCAGATCGGCTCGCTCACCGAGACACTCGAAGCAATCGAGATGGCTCACCGCCACGGCTACACGACTGTGACGTCACACCGCTCAGGCGAGACTGAGGATACGACCATCTCCGACATCGCTGTGGCAACCAACTCCGGACAGATCAAGACCGGCTCACTCAGCCGCACCGACCGTATGGCGAAGTACAACCAGCTCATCCGTATCGAGGAGGAACTCGGCGAAGTTGCTAAGTACGGCTACACCAAACTGAAGTAAGTTCCTCGCTTCTCAGAAAGATTATTCAATGCTTGAGGGCTGGCACTCTTACCTGTGCCGGCCCTCAGTCTTTTCCTAAGATTCCGATCTCCACCCTGCCTGAAAAAAAATAATCGTCGTTTTCTGCCTTGATGCTTTGACGTATCCGTTTTTTTTTGAAACTTTACTCCTCATTATTTTTACAACCGAAAAAAAATTTTTTTTCCCTTTTTAGTACGATGGAAACCTCAACGCTTGTTATTCTTCTTGTCGGATGCGTCGGCATCCTTCTCGGCTATCTCATTGCCTTCGTGCTCCAATCCAGAGAGACCTCCCGACTCCGGATCGAGAACGCACGGCTCTCACAACAGTACGAACAGGCTGTAGAGGGAATGAATCAGTCTTTCCGGGAGAAGGATAAATTGTGCGAAGAACGCATCGCCGCCGTTCGGGACGAAGCCTCACGCCAACTCTCTGACATGAAGGAACGGCTCAACCAGGAACGTACCCACTTCGACGAACTCCGACTCCAGAGCGACCGCCAATGGAACGAAAAGTTCGAGACCATGAGACAACAGTTGGCGAAACAGTCCGCACAGCAACTCATCGACCGACAGAAGGAACTCCAGGAGACCAACCGCTCCCAGTTCGATGCCCTTATGCAACCCATACGCGAACAGTTCGCAGCCTTCCGCAAGTCCATCGATGACTCACGCACCCAGAGCGAGGTCAACAAACACAGCATCGAGAAGACTTTTCTCGACACCATGAAGCTCTTCCAGCAACAACAGGATGCCGCCGTCCGCAACCTCACCGAACAGACCGAACGCATCGGTAGCGATGCCGCCAATCTCACTCGTGCACTCAAGGGCGAGAGCAAGACTCAGGGCGATTGGGGAGAGATGATCCTCCTCCGCATCCTCGAGGACAGCGGACTGCGGCGTGGCGAAGAGTTCCTGGTGCAGGAGAATGTCAAGGATGCCAGTGGCAGCAACTTCCGCCCCGACGTCATCGTGCGCTTCCCCGAAGGCACTTCCGTGGTCATCGATTCCAAGGTTTCCCTCACTGCCTATGCCGAGGCTGTTGCCGCCTCCGACCCTCAACAGCGCGAACACCTCCTCGACGAACACGTGCGTAGCATCCGCCGACACATCGACGAACTCGCCGACAAGAACTATGCCGACCTCGTCAAGGGTTCTGTCGGCTATGTCCTGATGTTTGTTCCTAACGAGAGTAGTTACATCGCCGCCATGAAACGCCAGCCTTCGCTCTCCTTCGATGCCTACAAGAAGCACGTCATCATCCTTTCCCCGACCAACCTCATGATGACGCTCCATCTTACCTACAACCTCTGGCAGGTCAACCGGCAGAACCGCAACGTCGAGGAGATCGTTCGACGTGCCGCCGATCTCTACGACAAGGTGGTTGGCTTTCAGGACGATTTCAACGCCGTCGAGAACGCTCTCCAGCGACTCTCCAAGGTCTATTCCGATGCACGCCGCAAACTCTACGACGGACCCGGCAATATTCTCCGACGCACTGAGACGCTGCGCCAACTCGGCGTCACGCCACACAAGTCCCTCAACATCGACCCCCCATCCACCCCGATTTAGTCCCGTAGGGACGACAGAATACAGGCAGGGGTGTAACCCCTGCATAGAACGGCAGTTCTAAAATAGTCCCGTAGGGACGATAGAATACAGGCAGGGATGGAGCCCAAAGGGCGGAGTCCCTGTATAAAATGTATCTTCCATATAGAACTCCGTAGGAGCGTCACCACCCCATAGCCCAATTTTGGAGCAAGCCGAGAGGAGAACAAATTTATTTGTTATTCCGAGGCGCCGCCCAAAATGTCTTGTAAAGCAAGACAAACGAAGAGTCCCGAATTTTGGAGCGAGCCGAGCGCAGAGTCAACTTTTTATAAGCCAAATGAGCAGAGTCAAGCTTGCTTAGGCTCTGCCATGGCAAGAAAAAGTTCTTTATGAAATAAAAAGTTCACTTGAACTCTGCCGAGGCGCCGCCCAAAATGTCTTGTAAAACAAGACAAACGAAGAGTCCCGTAGGGACGTTATAATACAGGCAGGGACGAAGTAAAACGGAGTCCCTGCTAAACAACGTTCGACCATATAGAACTCCGTAGGAGCGTCACCACCCCATAGCAAGTCCCTTCGGGACGTTAGAATACAGGCAGGGATGTCGGAGCAAGCCGAGCGCAGAGTTATGCATGCATAATCTCTGCCGAGGCGCCGCCCGATTCCTTGCGAAGCAAAATGCAGCGAAGCGGAGTCCCTGCATAGAACGGTAGTTCTAAAATAGTCCCGTAGGGACGACAGAATACAGGCAGGGATGCAGCCCGAAGGGCGGAGTCCCTGTATAAAATGTATCTTCCTCTTAGAACTCCGTAGGAGCGTCACCCACCCGTCCGCCCAATTTTGGAGCAAGCCGAGAGGAGAACAAATAAATTTGTTATTCCGAGGCGCCGCCCAAAATGTCTTGTGAAACAAGACAAACGCAAAGTCCCGTAGGGACGTTATAATACAGGCAGGGACGAAGTAAAACGGAGTCCCTGCTAAACAACGTTCGACCATATAGAACTCCGTAGGAGCGTCACTTTCTCGTCCGCCCAATTTTGGAGCAAGCCGAGAGGAGAACAAATTTATTTGTTCTGCCGAGGTGCCGCCCAAAATGTCTTGTAAAACAAGACAAAACACAAAGTCCCAATTTTGGATGATACAAACAATGTCCCCCTATCTCCTGACTATACAGGAAATAGGGGGATAAATACTTTTTTTTGTGGGGGCGAACAAAACGCATCCCAGTGGGGAAACGCCTTGGACGAACCGTTTTTACCTTATCCTAAGAACGAAATCAAAACTCCAGCTGCCACAGCCGATCCGATTACTCCAGAGACGTTGCTGGACATGCAGTAGTTCAGCACGTGATTCTTTGGATCTATCTTCGTTGAGATATCGTTGCAGACGCGCGAGGCCATCGGGACGGCACTCAGACCCGTTGCTCCCACCAGCGGATTGATCTTCTTCTTGACGAAGAGATTCATCACCTTGACCATCAGGATACCTCCCGAGATGGACAGACCGAAAGCAAAGAATCCGCCTACGACGATTCCTATGGTCTGAAGGTTCAGGAACGCATCCACCGTCATCGTGGCTCCGACACAGAGACCGAGGAAGACCGTTGCCGTGTTCATGATGGAGTTGGAGATTGTGTCGAACAAACGGCTGGTATCCGAACCAATCTCTTTCAGCAAATTGCCGAACATCAGCATGCCGATTAGCGGAACCGCCGTCGGAACGATAATCGCAACCACCGTCGTCACCGCAATTGGGAAGATGATTTTCAGTACGCGCATGTTCTTGAACTCCGTCTTGTTCGGATATAGTTTATCCTGCTCCTTCATGTTGATGCGCAGCTCCTTTTCCGAACACAGCAGGCGTACCACCAGCGGGATAATCACCGGAACGAGGGCCATATACGAATAGGCGGCGATGGCAATCGGACCCAGTAGGTGAGGGGCCAGTTTGATGGTCGTGAAGATGGCGGTCGGACCGTCTGCACCTCCGATGATACCAAGCGATGCTGCCTCTTTCGTCGTGAAGCCTGAAGCAACAGCCACAATCAGGACAGTGAAGATGCCCAACTGAGCCGCTGCTCCGAAGATGGCAAGACGCAGGTTGCGCAACATCGGACCAAAGTCCGTAAGTGCGCCCACTCCCATGAAGATCACAGGCGGCAGGAAACCCGTCTTGATGAGCATGTAATAGAGGAAGTTCATCAGACCCAGGTCATGCGCAATCTCTGGCAACGACATCTGGTAGATGTCTTTCATCTGCCCGTGAACCTCGACCATCCCGTCCGAATTGGCCTGTATCACACCCATCTCGCCACCCGGGAAGTTGGCAATCAGCACTCCGAACGCAATCGGGATGAGCAACAGCGGTTCGTAGTGCTTCCGGATTCCGAGATAGAACAGTACGAAGGCCAGCAGATACATGATCAGGAACCGAGGGTCTTCGACGATCGACCCGATGGCCGTCATGTCATACAGTTTTTGTAATATATCTTCCATGATTCTGACTGGTCGTTTATTTAATTTTCATCAATACGTCATCCTCCGAGACGCTGTCACCGCTCTTCAGGACAATCTCGGTTACCACGCCGTCCTTCTCCGCTGCAATGGCATTGAACGTCTTCATCGCTTCGATGTAGCAGACCGTCTGACCCTTCTTGACGCTATCGCCCACCTTGACGGCTGTGTCACCGGATGTCTTGACCAGGTAGAACTTGCCCTCCAGCGGTGCAAGCAATGGCTCGCCCTCGCCTGTGCCGGCACTGACTCCTCCTGCCGATGCAGGGGTAGTGCCCGTCGCTGTATTTCCTGCTTCTCCGATCACTACGCTGTATTTTGTTCCCTCGACTTCCACCTCGATCGTCTGTGGCAGTTCGAGACTTCCGCCCTTGACGCCTTCCGCCTGACGGCGCTGTGCACAGTCGGCTTCGAAGTCTGTCTTCGCCTTGCCACTCTTGTAGGCACGGTACTGCTGCGGGTGCATCGCCAGTTCGAATAGCTCCTCGTTGTCCTCGCCGAAGTCCCAGCTGTTCTCCTGCATCTCCTGACGGAACGTGTCCAGTTGGTCCGGATAGTTCGTCTGTGGATCCTCATCGTGGAACTCGCGACCCTGTGCCTTGGCCATTTCGACCAGCTTCGCATCCAGCGGACCAGGCAGACGGCCGCTCTTGCCCAGCATCATGTCCCAGATGTCGTCGGCAATCATCGACCAGCGGTCCTTGCCCTTCTCCATCTGCATGACGTTCATCAGGGCCATGTTCTTTACGTACTGGCTGAACGGTGTCACCAGACACGGATAACCCATCTTAGGCCATACGTAAGCCACTTCGTTGAATAGCTTGATGAGCAGCTGGTCCTGCGTGAGTTTCTCCTGGTTGTGTTTCTCCTTCCATTTGTTCAGCGACGCAAGGTTCGTTTCCAGGTCCGTCATCAGCGAACCCATCATGCCGCCAGGCAGGCCGGGACCGATTAGCAGGGAGTTCATCAGACGGTTACGCTTCGGAATGTACAGGCCGAGGAAGTCGTCCATCATCTGTGTGACCAGGGTACGCACTTCCATGTAGGCCTCCATGTTGATCTCCGGAACCTCGAATCCCGCATCCTTGAGCATCGCCTGCACCGTCAGCACGTCCGCATGTCCCGTACCCCAGGAAAGGGGTTCCATCCCTACGTCGATGTAGTCCGCACCAGCCTTGGCAACCTCCAGGATCGACGCTACGCTGAAGCCCGGTCCCGAGTGGCTGTGGTACTGAATAGGAATCTCTGGATATTTCGCCTTGATGTTGGCTACGATCTTGCCCAGACTTGCAGGACGTCCGATGCCAGCCATGTCTTTCAGACAGATCTCGTCGGCTCCGGCTTCGATCAGTTCGAAGGCCATCTTCGTATAGTAGTCCACCGTATGGATTGGTGAGAACGTGATGCACAAACAGCACTGACTGATCATGCCGCCTTCGTGTGCATACGTGATGGACGGCAGGATGTTGCGCGTGTCGTTCAGTCCGCAGAAGGTGCGGGCGATGTCCGTCCCCTGCTTTTTCTTTACTACGTAGAAGAGTTTCCGCACGTCTGCCGGCACGGGACTCATCCGCAGGCCGTTCAGGGCGCGGTCGAGCATCTGGGTCTGAATGCCTGCCTCGTGGAACGGCTTGGTCCAGGCTCTCACCGCCTTGTTCGGATTCTCGCCGAATAGGAGGTTCACCTGCTCGAAGCCGCCTCCGTTGGTTTCCACTCGTGCAAAACAGCCCATGCGGACAATCGCCGGTGCTACCTGCGTCAGTTGATCTACTCTTGGTACATACTTTCCTGCTGCCTGCCACATATCGCGGAACACCAGACAGAACTTTATTTGCTTACCCATCTTGCTCGTTTAATAGGGTTATCGGTTAATTATTTTTTAGATGTGTCTCTCTATCGTTTCTCTATCTTTTCGACTCGACCCTTGCCGTTCGTGATTCGACGGACCGCCTCCTCAATGATTCTCCGGTGACGGTCGCTCACCCCGCCCGTTTCTGACGCGGACACTTTGGATGCCTTGACTTGCTCTTCCGGTGCGAAACGGTTGACCAGGGCAATCAGTGCCTTGCCGAACCAGATGACTATGGTCAGCACGATGAAGACACTGATGATTCCCACGATCAGGAGTTTCAGCGCCATGTCCATGTTTTCCGACAGGAGGAGCACACAGGATAGGTGACTCGACATACTGGATAATACAATCGTCATTAACATACGCTACAGAACTTTCATTTTGTTATTTTCATTCCGACAAAGATAATCTTTTTTTTATACAACGACGCTTTATCGCTGTCGAATGTTCAGCGGGATGCCCTTTCGCACCTTGCAAAATGGAATTTTTCAGTAAGCCCGTCCGTCATTCCTCTTCTTCGCTGCGGTCCCCGTCGCGGTACTCGGTCAGCAGCGGCAGGCCGATGTCAAACCTCATGGCAAGCAGACGGGTCAGGATCACACTGCCGGCGGCTGCCAGTTGCGTCGTTGTCAGACCCAGACCGAGGAAGTTGCAGCCCATATACACCAACCCGCCGATGACGCATGCCATCGCATAGATCTCCTTCCTGAATATCAGCGGTACCTGAGCCAGCAGAATGTCGCGGAAGACACCGCCGGCGGCTCCGGTCATCGTACCCATGATGATGGCAACCCACTGCGTACATCCCGCATCGATGGCCTTCTGGAAACCGACGACTACGAATAGCCCCAGACCGATCGTGTCGAAGATGAAGAACGTGTTGTTGAAACGGAAGAGGTGCTTGCGAAATAGGACCGCAAAGAGAAAGGCAGTTCCTGTCCAGACGAGATAGGTCCCGTCTTCCATCCAGAAGGGTGTGCGACCCAGACAGACGTCTCTCATCGTGCCGCCGCCCACAGCCGTTACCAGTCCCACGACGAAGGCACCGAACCAGTCGAAATGCTTGATAGCCGCCATCCGCAATCCGGATATGGCGAAGGCAAACGTACCGATGTAGTCAATGATGTCAATGAAGGAGATGGACATTCTCTGTTATCTTTAGGGTAGGTGAGAGGCTACTTTCGGATGCCGCGACGGTCCAGACCTTGTTGGTACGACGCCGCATTCTTCTGATGCTCGCCGTAGGTCACGGTGAAGTTGTGACCGGGCAGACCGGCACCTTTCGCACACATGAACAGATAATCATGCTGCTCGTATTGCAACACGGCTTCGATGGTCGACTTGGACGGAATGCGTATCGGGCCTGGGGGCAGTCCGGTGTGGGTATACGTGTTGTACGGGTTGTTCCGCGTGGCGTTGATGTGCTCCAGCAGGATCCTCCGCAACGTGAAATCCCCCGTGGCAAACTTGACCGTCGGGTCGGCTTGCAGTTTCATTCCTTTGTGCAGGCGGTTCAGGTACAGACCCGCAATGCGGGGCTGCTCCTCACGCAGGTTGCTCTCCTCCTCGACGATCGAGGCGAGTGTCATCGCTTGCGGCGGCGTCAGGCCCGCCCGCCTGGCTTTCTGAGTGCGCGCCGGAGTCCAGAAGTCCGTATATGCCTTGTGGAACTTGTCCAGTAGCGCAACGGGTGTCACGGTCCAGTAGAACTCATACGTGTCCGGCAGGAAGATACACAACATCGTGGTCGAGTCCAGACCATAGGCTTTCTGCAGCGAGTCGGACGCCAGGACCTTTGCCACGTCGGCGGAGTCGAGTAGGAGGGAAGACGCAAGGCGTGCACAGAGTTGCTCCTTCGTACGGATATTATTGAACGAGACGCGTACCGGCGTCTGATAACCTCTGGCCACGTTTAGGGCGAGACGCAGAGGCGAAATCCCGTTGGTGAGTTCGTAACTGCCGGCACGGAAACCGCCGTAGCGGGAACCTACCATCGTGAAGACCGTACGAACGACGAATCCGTAGTCAAGCGTACCTTTCTGCGACAGCGAATCCATCACATCCTCTGTCGTTGCGCCGGGATAGACACAGAGCCGATCCGGCTTGCTCCCCTCAGGCACCGACACACACGAACCAAGGGCCATACACGAAAACACGACACCGCACAACACTATCACGCCCACCACAAACAAAACAATCTTCAGAACCTTTCTCATAGAAACTAAAAAATTACTCGCAAAAGTAATAAAACAATTTTGAGAATTAAGAAAAGAATACGTACATTTGCATCCGCAATTCGGGGGAGTACACTCCGTTTGCGCCTTGGGGAGACCCTTTTCTCCCTGTCAGAAACGACACCCACGTTTTTTTATCTCAAGGAGAGATGGGTGAGTGGCTGAAACCACCGGCTTGCTAAGCCGACGTGCGAGCAATCGTACCGAGGGTTCGAATCCCTCTCTCTCCGCAAAGAAATCGCTATAACAATCTGATGATCAGAAAGTTATAGCGATATTTTATTTATATTTCACCCAAAAACTCACCCAAAACCGCCCGATAATTAACCCGACATTGAGCGTCTTTCCAAGAAATTGCGTATCTTGGCTCCGTCATATTGCCAATAGGCTTTGACAGACATATTGAAGAAGCGCATTTCGCTTATTCCTACTGCGTAAATTGGACACTTACAAAAGTAATATAGGAATGAGTAAGAAAGACGCTCTCTTGGTGTGTATTCGTGAACAAGCGAGATACAGCCAAGCGGAGTCTCTATTCTACTTATCTGTATTACGAGGAGTCCAACCTTACGCAGCGGATGAGAAGATGTTGACCCCGCTTTTCTTTTTATGCCTAAACTTCAAAAATAGCAACAGCACTTTCGGGTCATGGGTGCATAAAACGAGAAGCAATGAACGAATTTGCGGTTTATCTTAGAAGATTAGGATTGGCTTTGTCCTTCTCTTTCGTTTTATGTGCCTCAATGTGGGCGCAGAAGAAGCCGACACTGATGATTCTGCCATCGGATAATTGGTGTACTCAACGCTATTTCACAATGGAATTTGACAATCAGGGAGTGATGGAACGCATACCCAACTATAAACAGGCTTTTCAAGAAGATATTGAGTTGGGGCCCGTTATAAGTAAGGTGGGTGAACTTCTTACCAATCTTGGGTATAGCCTCAAAGATGCAGAAATGGAGTTGAAGAACATTTCCGCACGTACTGCTGAAGACAACGTAACCTTTAGCAAGTCAAGTAGAGCGCAACTTACCGAAAGTCCTTTAGATGTATTGAAACGTAAAGCAAAAGCAGATATTATCATACAGCTTGGTTGGGTTGTCAATTCCTCCACCATTTCATTTACATTAGAAGCTTTTGACGCTTATACAAGCAAGCGCATTGCTACCTCAACTGCCACAGAGAGCAGAACAGGGAATGCTATTCCTTTACAACTGCAAACAGCGGTACAGAAACATATCAAGCCTTTCGATAAGCAACTTGACGTATTCTATTCCAACATGAAATCAAGTGGGCGAGAAATAATCCTTACCATCCGCACATGGGATAATTGGGATGGGGATTTGGAAAGCGAGTTTGCCAACGAAGAGCTGTTGGGACATATCCAACAATGGTTGACCAAAAACACCATTAGGCAGCAATACAACCTTTCGGACGCATCGGAAAACTTTGCTCAGTTTGAGCAAGTAATGATCCCGTTGAAGAATGAGAATGGTGTGGCGATGGATGCCCGCAGCTTCACAAGAGGACTGCAAAAGTATCTCAATGCAGCACCTTTCAACATCCCTTCAAAGTTAATGATGCGAGGATTGGGAGAAGCGATACTTGTATTAGGCGAAAAATAAAAACGTACCATTATGAAAAAGATATGTTTGATATTGGCTCTGCTCTGTCCAATATTGGTACAGGCTCAAGACAGATTAGACGATGTGGGACGTATAATAATTCATGCATACGTTCCCGAAAATGAAGACCTCCCCTACGAGGCGCACAAATTGCTGACGACAAAACTTTCGCAGATAATTACGGCCAATGGCATTGCCGACAATGAGAATTTTGTTCGTTTTGTTCTTACGGCAAAGATAAATGTAATTTCAAAAGACATTGTAGCAGGTCCGCCTCAACGCATTTCGCAGAAGTTGGATATTACATTGATGTTGGGAGATATTGAAGAAGACAAGGTTTACTCTCAACTCACTATTTCAGCAATTGGTGTGGGACAGAGTTATGAGAAATCGTTTATTTCCGCTTTCAAGAACATCAACCCAAAGAGCACTGCTATCACCGCTTTTATCCGAGAGGGAAAAGAGAAGGTATTGGGATATTATCAGACGCATTGTGAAGATTTAATTACAGAGGCTAAAAAACAAGCCTCCCTGCAAAACTATGAAGATGCACTAATGCTGTTGGCTTCAATTCCTGATGTGTGTACTGATTGCTTTGAAGAAGCAGCACGGATTGCAGCTCCAATTTACACTGATATGGTAGAAGCAAGAGGGGCAGAGTTTTTGAACCAAGCCCGTGCAGTATGGGCTAAAAATCCGACGAGAGAAGGCGCAAGAGAAGCCACACGTTTACTTTCTCAAATCAATTTTGCCGCATCGTGTCAACCGCAAGCGACATCCTTAATGCGCGAAATCACAGCCAAGATGAACGAGATTGACCGCAGGGAGTGGGAACATCAAATGCAAGTGTATCAAGATGGTATTGAGCGTGAAAAACGTCAATGGGATCAGCATGTCAAAGAATATGAAGACCGAGTGCAAACCCAAAGGATGTATCTTAAAGCAGCAAGGGATGTGGCAATGACTTATGCCATGAATCAACCCAAAGTAGTAACAAGAATCGTAAATTATAATCGTATTATATTATGGTAAAACAATTCTTTATATTAAGTGCTAAGAGATTTGTCGTGTGTTTGTTGATATCTGTGCCTTTTTTAGCAGACATCTCAGCACAAGATTATCAACCAACTAGGCAGAATGCCTATCCTTCAAGATATAGGCAAAGTTCCACACAGAATCAAAGAACTCAAAATGCCTATCCTTCAAGGTATAGGCAGAGTTCCTCACAGAATCAAAGAACTCAGGATACTTTTTTTTCGAGATTTAGACAAAGTTCTTCACAGTATCAAAGAAATGGAAGTACTCGTAGAGAATACAGTAATCCGTTCATGAAACAAGATCAAAACAATAATAGCAGAAAAACAGAAAAATCGTCGAAAAGAAGCGCAAATAGTGGAGAAGAGTCAAGACAGTTATCTCCTTCGGTTTCAGATAATACGCCAGGCGATGTAGAACTTGTTGTTACAGGCGATGGTCCCACTAAGGAAAAAGCTACACTTTCTGCTCTACGTAGTGCCTTGGAACAAGTGTATGGTACAATGGTTTCATCTAATACCAAAATTCTTAATGATGAATTGGTGAAAGACGAAATCGTTTCTATATCTACAGGCATTGTAAAAAAGTACACCTATTTGTCAGAAAAGGAGGTAGGAGGAAGATTCTATGTAGTTGTAAAGGCACTTGTAACCCCACAGAAACTTATCACTTACGTAAAACAAAAAGGGGCTTCTACGGAACTTGCAGGTGCTACTTTTTCAGCAAATGTTCGTATTCAAAAGTTGAATGAGGAGAATAAAAGAATTGCAATTAGAAATATCACGGAGATGCAATTGAAATTATTAGCCAATAGTTTCGATTGTGTAATAACAGACATGAAAGAACCAAAGAGAAGATCCGATTATGAAAGGAAATTTGGATTTGGCAGTGAAGTATATGCAGTAAGGTTCAATATATGCTTAAAATTTAATGACAATGCAAAACATATACAAGAATTACAACACAAAAAGGAAGCAATTGGTGGAATAGGTGGTTATAGATACATATATGACAAGGTATTAAATATATTGTTCGATAGGATTATGGTATATGATGACATTGGTACATATAATCTAAAAATAGTAGAAAATAAGAAAGGCTATTACTCCAGGCAAGGTGGTCGATTTTATGCTGATGGTGGCCTATACGTTACCCGTGAAAGTAGTTTAGCAAGGCCTGCTTTGCAATATGGAGGTGGTGGTTATCTTGGTGAATTTATGGTGCCGTATGAAAATACAATGACGAAATTCACTGTATATAACTATATGTTTGTATATGAAGGCAGTTCGGGTTATATCATAAGAGATAGAGATAATGGTGAGGAATTACATGAATATGAAAGAAAGGTGAATTGGCATTTAGTGAAGCCAAATGAAATTTTTGTAGAGATTCCTGTTGAAATGATTTATGATCTTAGTGACCTTGAAAAAATTACAGGTATTCATGTTGCTCTAAAAAATAGTGAATAAGACGATGGTTCTGCAAACACAACTTCTACAAAAGTCCCTCAATCCTTAGTTAAATATGGGTGGACTGATGCACGGTGGGAAAAATTACTATCACTAAGAGAAGAAGAGCTTTATAAAGTTCTTGAACGTTGGAAGAAAACAGTGTATCCCCAAGGTTATGGCAAACTAACGGGAACGAGTTCGTTTTCTGATGAAGAGATGGAAATAATCATTCAAGAATACAAAAAACAAAAATTAAACATTAAATATGGAAATAGCAGACTACATTCAATTGGGATTGCTGATAGCAGCAATAGTTTCTATTCTCGTTACACAACAGCGAGATGCAAAACAGCGTAAACTACAAATGTTTGCCGAGTACACACGCAGGTATCAAGACATATTCATGAATATGCCCGATGACATATATAATGGTACAGCAAAGATTGATACGAGAACTAAAAGACATATGCGGTTGTATTTTGATTTGTGTAGCGAGGAATATCACTTATGGCAAGACAGAACCGTACCCGATAATGTTTGGAAATTATGGTTAGAGGGAATGCAGATTGCTTGCAATCACCAAATATACAAAAACTCTTGGGATGCCATTAAGGGCGAATATAGTAGAGAGTTTTGGCAGTATTTTGAAAAGAACGTGATTAACTACAAGAGAACATTATGAAGAAGTTTATATTAACCATTTTCTGTGTTGCGCTTGGAATAACGGCTATGGCACAGAGCTACGACCAAGAGCGGACAGCATTAAAGAATTTTCTTGTACGCATGTACAAGGCAGAGCCTTTTGAGGGTGTAAAAGTTGTCTCAGACTACGACAACAACTATTTGCTTTCGGTTGTTCTTGTTGCTAATAATGGCCAATCTGAAACGGCAAGAAATCGTATAGCTCAAGTAAAGAGCCAACGACAAGTGAGCCAATATCTCGGAGGGCTTGTACAGGTAAGTAGCGAGACGATTATCCGTACGACAGAGAAAGTCAAAGAAGAAAAGAGTGTTGAGGAAATCACAGATATAATCAAAGAAAACTCCATCGGTTTCACAAAGGCAATGGAAGTGCTTACGGTAATTGATACTCCCAACAAACAGAAATGCTATATGTTTTACCGTAAGGCAGAGGAAATGAAAGAATAGTTTTTAACGAGGTTAATTGTATTCAATTATGGCACTTATAAAATGTTCAGAATGTGGACAAATCTTTGATGGCAATTTGGAAGATTGTCCTAATTGCGGATGTCCAGCAAGCGAGTGTGAGCCGTTAGATAATAAAAGCTCAGAAACAAATGAAAACACAAACAATGCAACTCCGCGGCAAGAGGCAAATAAAGAAACCGGCAATGATCAAGGTGAAAAAACTTATGAACAACCGAGTAGAGGGATTCCTCTCAATAGTACGGATGTGAGGGACTGTTATTCAACTGCGGGCTATTATCGTCCATGGTGGAACATTATGCAACCGTGGTATGTTAGCAATAATGACCCAAAAGAGCAAGATAGGTTTGATGAGTTGAATGAAGGCCTTCTACTAGCAAATCTATCCTTTAGGGTCTTCCTGTGGTGGACATTGTTCTTCGGGATTGCTATGTTATGTTTCATGACCGTCATCTTAATACCTCTTGGTATATATGTCATCATAAAGTTTTTCCCATGGGCTCTTAGTAGATATTGGGCTAAGATGCATCGATTGTGGCGCAGAATTAATCAGCGTTATTGGATTAGCATGGAACATGCAAAGAAAACTAACAAGATTGACGAAATATATTGATTATGGCACTAATCAAATGTAATGAATGTGGACACATGATTTCGGACAAGGCGACGAAATGTCCGAAGTGTGGCTGTCCGACAACGAAGCGATCGGAACCCCATATTCCACAAGAAACGCCGCAAGTACAACCTGTTTATTATGAAGATGATGAGGGTGGAAGTTCTCGTAAGTGGTTGTATGGTATCATTGCACTATTAGTGGCTTTTATTGCAGGTGGTGGCTATTGGTGGTATAGCCGTTCTGGTGATGAACGTGAAGTAAAACAATTCGTAGAGAAATTTGCAAAGGCCGTTGAATTAGGCGACAAGCAGACCATTCGACGACTCTATCCCAAATCTGACGGAGCCGAATCTCTTCATGTTTCATACTATGTTGATTCGATGTCAATCGTACATCCAACAGGTAATGATACAATAGATGTAAAATTATCTCACTCCCAAAGTATTCGACTTGCCAAAGATGCAAAAAGGCAAATGTATATTGTGTCATCAAAAGGATTATTCTATTTCCCGAAAGAAATAGATTTTGCAATAAAAACAGGATGGATTAATTCGTCATTAGATGATGCCGTAAAGGCTGAAAGATTAAAAGATAAAGAATTTATTCCTTGGCTTGTAAAAGATTTTGCAAGTAGATTCAAAGGCAGATTAAGGGTAAAAGGAAGTGTACAAACAACTGGTGATCCTGTGTATTTCACTGATGAGTATGCTATGTGTAGCGTAAATGTTGAGAATCGAACTAATCATACTATTTCCGGAAACGACTACAACGTGATTTTTAAAGGAGTTTTTGCTTGGCAAGGTATTTATGAAGATGAAGAACGGGTTGAATCAGGAAAGACCATTTCTCCTGGGGAATCTTTATTATTTACAATACCGATTTCTATTAGTCATTCTTATGATAACGCATATGTAAAGTTTAAATTAAACAATCAGGATATTTTTGATAAATACTTTACTGCAGAGGGAAATGAGTACGAAAACTATCTAAAATCAAGGAATTAAGAACGTGGTTGGTTCTTTGAATTATAAAAAATAGCCAAAAGAAAAAAATAGTTATAATAACATATATGGCACTAATCAAATGTAATGAATGTGGACACATGATTTCGGACAGGGCAACGAAATGTCCGAAGTGTGGCTGTCCGACAACGAAGCGATCGGAACCCCATATTCCACAAGAAACGCCGCAAGAGCAACCTGTATATTATGAAGAAGAGGAGGGAGGACGTCCTCGTAAGTGGTTATATGGTATCATTGTACTTTTGGTAGTGATTATTGCTGGCGGTTGCTATTGGTGGTATAGTCAGATCAGTGATAAGCGTGTGGCCAAACAACTTGAATCTGACAATGTGTCTGAAATCAAAATGGCTGTAGATCAATTTGAGAAAGTTGGTACATTAAGCGCATATTATGCAAAGGAAGATATAGAACACTTTAAAAAAGGACAATTGATTTGTGATAGTAATGATCCTATAAATAGAATAGTTGACAATAACGCAACTCATTACAAGTATGAAGGAGACGATACAGGCGTGTATTATTCATATTTGCTTCCAAAATCAAAAGTCGATAAGAAAACCTACACAATGTATCAATTACCCGTTGCTTTGATAGGAAAGAGAGCCGTTTTTGTATCAAACGAAGGTGATTCGGCTAAAATATTTCAATCAAATATCAACAAACACAAATATTGGGAATACGATATAATAAACGGGGAGTATAAGAAAAGGATTAGTTATGAAGAAACCGACAAGCATAGTGCATGCTATGTTATAAGCGTCCAATACTCCAATGGCTATTTGTTTGAGGAACCACTTGAGGAACAGCTTGGCAATGTTAGATTATACCGTAAAAACCCTAATGGTAACGGGGTTGCCCCGAGTTGTTGTAGGTATCGTGAAGGGGAAATAGGAATTATAGAAGGCAATTGGATTATAGATAATTACGATGAGTGGCCAGATGGGAAGTCTGCTTACGACGCAGACGGCCGCCTTTTAGTTGACCAATGCAGAAATGATGGTATCTCAGGATACATGTCCATTGCATTTTTGCCAGCCCTTGATGCCCTTTATATAGATGGAGATTTATACTATAGGAAAAAGTGATCAAAAGGTAATTATGATATGGCACTAATCAAATGTAAGGAATGTGGACATGAGGTTTCTGACAAGGCCTCGGCATGCCCTAATTGTGGATGTCCGATAGACAATGTTGGAAAAATCCAAGAAGAAATTATTGATCCAGAACCCAAGAAAAAGAAAGGTTGGATATGGGCATTGGTCATAGCTTTGCTCTGCCTAATTGGGGGTGGAGGCTTCTTTGCTTATTCGCATTTGGTAAACAAAAATAATGCTGAAGATATCGTGGAACTTACTCCCAACTTCATTAAAGCTATTGAGAAGTATGATAAATTAGGGGCTTTCAGTGAGGGATATGCAGCAGTGTGTAAAGATGGCAAATGGGGATATATCAATACCAAAGGTGAAGAAATCATACCGACTAATATCAATGCTACATGTGTCGGACGATTTTCAGAAGGTTTGGCATTTGTTCTATATTGGGAAGATGCAAAGTTTGCGGTAATAGATAGAACCGGCAAAATAGTTTTTACCAAAGAGGCGGTACTTTTTACCGACATGGGGAATATACAAGAAGATGGAGCAAATCTGCCTCTGTATGAAAACGGCAAGTTGAATGTTTGTGTTCATATTGGCGATAATATACATGATGGAGAATGGAAAGACTTTATCTATGATACAAAGGGCAATAAAGTTGGTGAGAGTGATGGTAGTCCACTCGAAGAAAATGCAGGACAATATGAATTATTCACACAAGAACATGGGCAACATGATGACTATCATTGGTACACCGTAGGATTAAAGGATTCACAAGGGAAAAAAATCCTTCCTGCAATTTATAATGAAATCAGTTTTGCCTATGCAAAAGATAGTACGATTTCAAATGGTGTTGTATTGGTAAGGTTAGACATAATAGGAAACGATGCAATTGAAGGCGGAGGTGGCGAATGGGATTCAAACGAGACCAAAAGCTACTATGGCTATGCTGATATGAAAGGCAATGATACTTTTTCTAAAGAAATAAAGCTGAAAAGTGCAGATTCTCATGAGAGAGCAGCCAACAAACTCTATCAAGAAGCTGAAGAAAACGAACGTATAATGAAAGAAGGACAAGTCAGTGAAGATGACGATTATGTAATTTCAAAAGACCGCATAATATTAGATGACGAAAACGATAATTACAACAACTCCACAGCCTCAAATAGTAACAATATAAATAATGAGCTTGCTGAGTATGACAGAACTATAGAAGCCACTGTGCCAATTATGGAAAAAGCTTATCAGCAATTCTTGCGTGATGTAAGGTCGGGTGGGTACACAACGATAACACCCCCAAGTTCATTCTATGAGTTGAGCAATGCTTGCACAAATGTAGGGGCGGCGGCAAAACAAGCACAAAGACTATGTGAAAGAAATGGAAATATGGGAAATGCGCAAAAATACGAACGAATTTGGGAACATGAAAGGCAGTTGTATAATTCTGCTTATAACATACTTGGAAATCTTCATTAGCAAGCAAATTTGAATATTACAAAAACATCGGGAATGCCTTTATTTATGGGTGTTCCCGTTGTTTTAATTACATTTAGAGACAACCCCTTAATTTTTGAATATGGTTATGGTGTGCCAGAGCACACCATAACCATCATTAGCTATTTCTTTTCTGCCATTTTCCTTTCTGCCTCATTCAGTGCTTCTATCACGCGTGCTGCACCTTTGGCATTCTCATCAATAGAGGCTATCTGTTTTTTGAGCACATCGTTTTCTTCAGTCAACCGACCCTTCTCCTTTATCAGTTGCTTGTTCTGCTCTATGATGGCTCTCACATTAACTTGTTCTTCTGTTCTTTCAGGTGTTCCTTTTGCCTCTTCATGTCCCTCTCTCTCCGCTGAGCAATGAAAGAGAATCCAAATCTTTGGGTTCTCTTTTTCGTTATGTATCAATCCGACAATATCACTTGATTATCAGTGATTTTCGAGATTTACACCCAAAAAATGTAAAGTTGCGATCAAAGGTGCAATAGCCACCGTAACAATAGGCATGGCATAGGTAGTCGGTAAACTGCTCTTCGCCTATCCTTGACAGCGTATTGTCAATGATGATGTGCTGAATGGTTTCCATCTTTCTGCTTATATGTAAATTCCCCTTCTGTCCCTACGGAGACAGAAGGGGATTCTTATCTATATTGACTGTATGAAGTTTACCTCATGTCGGTGTATGGGATCTTGTCCATGTCTCCGTAGTCCAGATTTTCTCCTCCCATGCCCCAGATGAACAGGTAGTTCGACGTTCCGGCAGCTGCATGGATGCTCCATTCAGGCGACATGATGGCTTGCTCGTTGTGCAGCCATACAAGACGCTCCTGTTGAGGCTCGCCCATGATATGGCAGATTGCCTGACCTTCCGCCACGCCACAGTAGAAGTAAGCCTCTACACGACGCCCGTGGAGGTGGGCTGGCATGGTGTTCCACACACTGCCCGGCTTCAGTTCCGTAAGACCCATCTGCAACTGACAGGTGCCTCCGCCCTTGACTTTCTCCAACACAGGCTTGATGATGAGCTGGTTGATGACACGGTCATTGGAGTCTTCCATCTTTCCGGCCTTCAACAGGTTCGCCTGAGTCGCCTTTTTGTTCTTTGGGTCCGTGCTGACTACCTGCGTTACGTACGATTTATGAGCGGTGGTGGAGTTGATGTAGAATTTTGCTGGATTCGAAGGGTCTTTGCTGGCAAATACGACTTTTTCATTGCCTCGTCCGATGTAGATTCCTTCCTTGTAACCGATTTCATAGCTCTTCCCGTCAACCGTCACCGTACCGGGACCACCGACGTTGATGGCGCCCAACTCACGGTTGTAAAGGAAATAAGGTGCCTTCAGGGCATCGATGGTGTCCAGCGTCAGCGGTGCCACAGGTACGATTCCACCGAAAATCAGACGGTCATACATCGAGTAGGTGAGGTTGATCTCACCTGGTACCATGACTTTTTCCATGACAAAGGCTTCTCGCAACCGTTCTGTGTCGTAGGTCTTGACGTCACTTGGATGACAGGCCGTCTGGATGGTCCAGTTGGTCTTGGCAGTGGTGCTCACAGCTACAGCTGCCAGAAGAAGGATGATTGCACTTTTTTTCATTTCTTGAATTTTATGTTTGTTTTATTTGTTTTTTTGTTCTGATTTCAACATCTCTGCTGTGGTATTCTCGTCTCGCAGAATACAACGACGGTTCAGTAGCATGAGGAACAGGGATATTACGACGAGAACTCCCGCTCCGATGTATTTCAAGGCACAGCATTTGTAGATAACCCATCCGAAGAGGGAAGAGGCAAAGTCCATACTGCCGGCAAGGAATCCGTCCGGTATCTTTGCCGCCTGATCTCCAGTCATCGCATACACGGCATTGGCGGCCTCCGTGAACGCTGGAGCCATATCAGTAACAAAATAGAGACCGATGACCAAGGCAACCAAACCGATAAGGTAGGTCTTGATGACGTTGCCATTGGTGAAGGGCAGAATGATAGGGAAGAGATAGAACAACCCGGCAAGCGATGCAAGAGGCAGGAATTGATTCCCAGGTAGGAATACCGAGATGATGAGGTAGGTCGGAATCAATAACAGCGTGACTACAAGCGTGGTCGGATGACCGATGACCAAGGCTGGACTCATGCCGATGTGTACCTTTTTCCCGTTGAATTTCTTATTGACAAGTTCCTTCGTCTTTTCCGAGATAGGCATCAGTCCGTCAATGAAGAGTTTCGTGATTCTCGGTATCAGTTCCATAACCGCTCCCATGGTCACACCCAGGAAGAGAATCTTCTTGATGTCCAGTTGAGCAACAACTCCGATGAGGATACCGACGATGACTCCAAGGACGAGAGGCTCGCCCAATACCCCGAATTTCTTTTTCAACCCTTCAGCGTCAATGTCCAGACGATTGAATCCCGGAATGCGGTCCAGACACCAGTTGATGCCGACGGCAAACGGAGCGAAACTCTGACAGAAGGGCTGAGGAATCGATATGCCGTCCAGGTTACCGTAGTATTTCTGGAATCGATCGGCGGTCAGGTCCGCAGCCACCAGTGTGATGATGTAGCAAATGATCGCTGCAAAGTAACCCCAGGCAAGACTTTCGCCCGACAGGAAATAGACAACGGCACCGATGAAGGCAAAATGCCAGTAGTTCCATAGGTCAATGTTGACGGTGCGCGTCGTCTTGGTAAGGAGCATCAAGACGTTGATGCCTAGACAGATCGGAATGATTAGGGCTCCTACGGCGGTGTTGTAGGCTACGGCAGCGGCTGCCGGCCATCCCATGTCGAAGACTCTCAACTGAAGGTCGTAGAGTGACGAGATATCCGAGAGAGGACCTCCGAAGTTGTTGGTCAACAGGGCGGTGACAATGCCCAGACCTACAAATCCTACTCCGACAAACAAACCCGACTTCAGGGCCTTGCCGAACGACATGCCGATGAGAAGACCGATGACGGTGAAGATGATAGGCATCATGACCGAGGCACCGAGACTGATGATGTAGGCAAATACGGATTGAATACTTTCTGTGATGATTGTTAGATCCATATACGGTAAGTTGGATGGTTAAAATGTTTTCTTGATGTATGGTTTCTTGAGTTGAAAAAACAAATATAGCAGTTTTTTAAGTATATTTGTTAAGAAAAGTGGATAAACAAATCGTTACTGCACAATGGCACGAAAGGCAAAGTCAACAAAAAAGAAGACCTCATCCCGCAAAAGTCCTCGCAGGGCTTCGTCGAAAGGGAAGCATGGATGCATGGCCCATTTCTGGCTGCTGAGCCTCTCTTTGCTCGCTTTGCTGTTGGGAGGCTTCTATCTTGCCGGTCACTACAAGGAACAGTTGCGCATCGCACAGTTGAAGAAGGAGGACGAGAAGGTGCTGCTCGATTACCAGGTCTTGGGAATTGACCTCTCTCACCACCAAAAAGTAAAGGACTGGAAGGCAGTGCGAAAGGATAATGTCCGCTTCGTCTATCTGAAGACGACGGAGGGTATGTCCGTCGAGGACCAGAAATACAAGGAGTACTACGAAGGGGCGAAGAAGGCAGGCATGCGGGTGGGAACGTATCATTTCTTTATCTTCGAACGCGATGCACACAAGCAGGTTCGCTTCTTCCTGACCCATCTGCGCTATGAGAAAGGTGACCTCCCTCCGGTCGTGGACGTGGAGTATGAAAGTCGCAACCGTCGCAAACCGGCGAATAACGCCTCTCGTAGGGCAGAACTCCAGCGATTCTCCAACGAGGTTTTTGCCGAACTGGGGATCTATCCCGTTTTCTATACAAATAAGGAGTGCTATCGTGACCTGTTCGAGGGAATCGAACTTCAGAACGAGTTGTGGATCTCACATATCTCAACGGAGACAAAACCGAATATCTCGACCCCTTGGATATTCTGGCAATATACCCACCATGGCTATGTGAACGGAATTGAGGGCGATGTGGATAAGAATGTATTCAACGGTACACAGGATGCATTCACCCAATGGATCAACAGTAAATGGAACTAAAGACGATTTTGTAAACGGTGTTTTTGAACTAAAGCAGTAGAGTCAACGATGCCTTCTTGCCGCCCGATTCCTTGCGAAGCAAAATGCAGCGAAGCGGAGTCCCTGCATAGAACGGCAGTTCTAATTTTGGAGCAAGCCGAGAGGAGAACAAATTTATTTGTTATCCCGAGGCGAAGCCCAAAATGTCCTGCGAAGCTGGACAATGGAGCAAGCCGAGAGGAGAACAAATTTATTTGTTATCCCGAGGCGAAGCCCAAAATGTCCTGCGAAGCTGGACAATGGAGCAAGCCGAGAGGAGAACAAATTTATTTGTTATCCCGAGGCGCCGCCCAAAATGTCTTGTGAAACAAGACAAAATAGTCCCGTAGGGACGACAGAATACAGGCAGGGACAAAGTCCCTGCTTTTCCACCATACGACCGCTTAGAACTCCGTAGGAGCGTCACCTCTCCGTCCGCCTAATTTTGGAGCAAGCCGAGAGGAGAACAAAATTATTTGTTATCCCGAGGCGCCGCCCAAAATGTCCAACTTGTTGGACAATGGGACGACACAATATCCATAGTCCAAACGCAAGTCCCGTAGGGACGTTATAATACAGGCAGGGACGAAGTAAAACGGAGTCCCTGCAAACTAACGTTCGACCTTATAGAACTCCGTAGGAGCGTCACCGCCTCATCCGTCCAAACGCATGTCTCGTACGTTCTAACCCTTCCTAACCCGTCCCAATTTTGGTGCGAGCCGAGTGCAGAGTCAAGTTCACTTGAACTCTGCCGAGGCGAAGCCCAAAATGTCCAACTTGTTGGACAGCGGGACGTCAGAATACAGGCAGGGGTTTCAACCCCTGTTATAAAACGCCTCTTCCTCTTAGAACTCCGTAGGAGCGTCACCTTTTCCAAACTACCCAACTACACGCCCATTTGCCAAAAATCTCCCGCAACACAGGACAAGAGTTGTCATACATAACAGAGCCCATTCACATGAACCACACCATAAAAAAACACCAACGAAAATTAGGCTGAAGCAACAGGAACGAAGAAACAATAAAGGGGTGCAACCTTCTGTTGCGCCCCTTTAACTGTTTTCCTTTAAGTATTTCGTTCGTTTATTTGACGAACTTGATGCTCATGTTGATTCGCTGGTACTGTCCCTGACCCTTCTTTTCGGCTCTCTTTGGATCTGGATCGTCCTCGATGGCAACGATCTTAATCAGACCCTTAGCTCCCGCCTCGTAGGAGTTCTGAGACATCTCGAACAGGATGACATCTCCTACCTTTACGTCCTTGGCCCAATAGGAGTCCGCAACGGTAAGACCGGAAATTTGTTCTGCCGTTGCAGCGTCAAAGTCAATACCGTCAAGCTTCTCAAGCTTCGTGTCATTGCGCTTCTTCCAGTTCTTCAAGGCATAGAAGGCATCTGGGTCGTCACTCTTGCCCTCGAACTTGCAGTAAGGCGACGTTCCTCCGTCTTTTTCCCAGTCAATGTCCAACGTTGGATTACCAGGCGAGAAGAGGGTGAAGAACTTTGTCTTGGAGTGATCGACTTTGCCATAGTAGAGCATTACGTCAATGTCTTTCGGATCAGTTGATGCTGCCTCCAGACCTTTTGTGATACCTGTCGAAAGGGAGGTCGCACTACCCTTGATCTTGGTGTTTCGTGACGACTGTGCATAGATGTAAACGTCGTTGAACGTCTTCATCTTCGATTTCTTGGCTGCGGTTGCAATGGCTGGAATCGTAAGTGCCATTACAAGAAACAAAGCAAACTTTTTCATAGTGAATGATTATTGGATGTTAGTTATTTCTGAAATGTGGTTTCACAAATACAATGCCAAAGATAACAGAAAAAATATCGGAATGCAAAAAGAGAAGTGTATGCGAACCATCGGCGGAATGGTACACCAGATACCGATGGTGTCTTCGTTCCTGATGGGACTGGACCTCTCTGCGTGTTTTTAGGTATCATGCCTCCGTATGCCTTGTACTTCACCTCACATTCCTTATCTTTGTTATTGATTTTTATGAGAATAACGGTATGAAAGAATTGAAGTGCCCCCATTGCGGACAGGTGTTCCAGGTCGATGAGGCTGATTATGCGAGTATCGTCAGCCAAGTGAAGAATGCAGAGTTCGAACGAGAACTCTCCCGCTTGCTCAAGGAACAGAATGAACGAATAGACGCCGAACAGAAACTCGCTGCGGCAAAGTCAGAACAGTTTTTTCAACAGCAGCTGAACCAGAAACAAAACGAGCTGGGCGCCAAACAAGCGGAATGGGAACGTCTCAAGACGGAGATGAACTCGCATCTGAATCAAGTGACAACCGAACTCCAGGCGGAGATCTCCCGACTGAAAGAACAATTGGAGAATATCGAGTCCCGTAAACAGGGCGAACTCGATCTCGCCCTCTCTAAGAAGGATCAGAAAATCACAGAACTCAATGCTGTAATCCAAGAGAACGAGTCGAAACGTCAACTTGCAATCCTCGAGGAACGGACACGGACACAACAACTCGTGCAGGCAAAGGAAAATGAGATTTCAAAACTGCGCTCTACAGCGGAACTCGAGAAACGGGAAGCTAAGATACACGAAGCAGCATTGCTGAAACGACACGAGGAGGAACTGCGTATGAAGCAGGAACAGGTCGATTACTACAAGGATCTGAAAACCAAAATGTCCACAAAGATGGTCGGAGAGACACTCGAACAGCATTGCAGCATCGAGTTCGAACAGTATATCCGGCCGATGATGCCACATGCCTATTTCGAGAAGGATAATGACGTGACCGACGGAACCAAAGGCGACTTTATCTTCCGCGATAGTGAGGACGGTACTGAGTATATCTCTATCATGTTCGAGATGAAGAACGAGATGGAAACGACGGCAACGAAACATAAGAACGATGATTTCCTGAAAAAACTCGACGAGGACCGACGAAAAAAGAAGTGCGAGTTCGCCGTCCTGGTATCCCTGCTCGAGGCCGACAACGAACTCTATAACAGCGGCATCGTCAATAAGTCACACCTCTATCCGAAGATGTACGTCATACGGCCGCAGTTCTTCGTGCCGTTTATCAATCTGCTGGTACAGACGTCGAAGAAGAGTCTCGAATATAAGAAGCAACTCATCATGGCTCAGAATAAGGAGGTGGACGTGACTAATTTCGAGAACCAACTGGAGGAGTTCAAGGATAAGTTCGGACGCAACTACCGACTGGCAAGCGAGAAGTTCCATACGGCTATTGAGGAGATCGATAAGACGATTGACCATCTCCAAAAGGTCCGTAAGGCGCTCGTCGGAAGCGAGGATAATCTACGGCTCGCTAATGACAAGGCAGAGGGACTGACCATCCGTAAACTGACCTACAGGAATCCGACGATGAAGGCAATGTTCGATGAGGCCAGGAACTCGGGCGAGACAGTTGATTTCAAGGACGGGAACTCCTCTGCTCTCTCGGATTGATTCTCTCTGCTGTTTTGCCATATACTATGACGCCACCGGCTCAGGTCCTGCTTTTCTCTGTCTCACATGGAAGGAATGTCAACGCTTCGCGTGTCGATGAATGCAGGAAAAGAAGTATCTTTGCTAGCGTTATTTCAGACGGAGTATGACTAAATTCCAAGAACTATGATAGAACTGATACCCGCCATCGACTTGATAGACGGGAAGTGTGTGCGGCTCTCACAGGGGGATTATGCACAGAAGAAGGTGTATGACGAACGACCGGAAGAGGTCGCTAAAGCGTTTGAAGGTGCCGGAGTGAGACGACTGCACGTCGTGGATCTCGACGGTGCGAAGGCTCAGCATATCGTGAATTGGCGTACGCTGGAACGAATCGCAACACAGACATCGCTCGAAATCGATTTCGGGGGTGGACTGAAAAGCGATGAGGATCTCAAGGTGGCCTTCGAATGCGGTGCAAAGATGGTAACAGGCGGCAGCATCGCCGTCAAGAATCCACAGGCTTTCAGCAACTGGCTCCAAAAGTATGGGGCGGATCGCATCATTCTCGGAGCAGATGTGCGCGACGGAAAACTCGCCATCAGCGGATGGCAGGAGGTGACCGAGACAGAGCTGCTTCCATTCCTTAGTGAATATGAGGCAAAAGGCGTGACGAAGACAATCTGTACCGATATCGGAAAGGACGGGATGCTGCAGGGACCTTCAGTGGATCTCTACACAAAGATCCTGTCCGCAATGCCCGACCTCTATGTGATTGCCAGTGGAGGCGTGAGCAGCGTGGATGATATCGTGGCTCTCGAGGAGGCAAAGGTACCCGCGGTGATTTTCGGAAAGGCAATCTATGAGGGACGCATCCGACTCGAAGATTTTAAGCGTTTCCTGTAGGGATTCTGACGCAGAATGCGTATTTTTGTGGATATTTCATAAAATAAAGTAATATTTGGATAGCATATTAGGAATATGGAAAAGATAGAGGTGGATTTCAACAAACAGGGTGGACTCGTTCCCGCCATCGTGCAGGATGCCGAAACGAAGAATGTGCTGATGTTGGGATACATGAACCAGGAGTCGCTATACAAGACTGTTGAGACGGGATACGTAACCTTCTTCAGCCGTAGCAGACAGAAACTCTGGGCCAAAGGAGAGGAAAGTGGCAACTTCCTGAAATTGGTGGATATCAAGGTAGACTGCGATAAGGATACCTTGCTCGTGAAGGCTCATCCGATGGGACCGACCTGTCATACAGGTACCGATACCTGCTGGGGAGAGGAGAATAAAACCGATATCCATTTCCTTTCCTATCTCCAGGATTTTATCGATGAACGACACCGACAGATGCCGGAAGGCTCTTACACTACTTCGCTCTTTAAGAAGGGGGTGAATAAGATGGCTCAGAAGGTCGGCGAGGAGGCGGTTGAAACGGTGATAGAGGCAACAAATGGGACTGACGAGGATATGATTTACGAAGCCTCCGACTTGCTCTATCACCTGATCGTCTTGCTCACGTCAAAGGGACTCCGAATCGAAGATCTGGTCACAGAACTGAAGAAACGGCACGGTGGTGTGAAAGGAGTGGACTACGGACAGGGACCTCAGTTCAGCTCGAAAAAATAACAAGAAAGAATAATAACGAGGGGTGATGAGACGGGGAACGTCATCATGACCCTTTTTTTATAAGAAAGAACGCTTGAATCAAAGCAAGGAAACAAACGATGGACGGAACGAAACGATTGATTAAATATAGCAACGTAGATCTGCGTCAGGCAGAGGTTGTTGTTTTGCGTAACGTTGATCTGGAAGTGCATGAGGGGGAGTTTATCTATCTGATAGGACGCGTCGGCAGTGGCAAGAGTACTCTGCTTAAGTCGTTCTACGCCGAAGTCCCTATAGCAAGCGCTGATCAGGCACAGATCTTTGAGTTCGACCTTACGAAGATCAAACGACGCAAGGTGCCCTATCTGCGACGTCAACTCGGTATCGTCTATCAGGATCTGCAGCTGCTGACCGACCGCACGGTATTCGATAATCTGGCTTTCGTTCTGAAAGCAACAGGTTGGCGAAAGGAGGAACGCGAGAAACGTATCCGAGAGGTATTGCTGCAGGTGGGTATGGAGAATAAGGGCTATAAGATGCCACACCAGCTCTCCGGTGGTGAACAGCAACGCATCGTGATTGCACGGGCGCTGCTGAACAATCCGCAGATTATCCTTGCCGACGAGCCGACAGGCCATCTTGACCCGGAAACAGGACGCGAAATCGTTCAGCTTCTCCACCGTATCAGCGAGAACGGTACGACGGTCATCATGTCCACACATAATCTGAGCTGGCTCGAACTCTTTCCGGGACGTGTTCTGAGATTCGACGATGAGCGTATGCAGGAGGTGTTCGCCTCAGAGAATGAGGACGATTGGGCTGAGGATGAACTGAGCCAGATCATCACCGATGTACAGAAAGAGGAAGAGGAGAACGAACCGGCTCAGACGTGTTCGGTAGCTGTAGCGGCTGTGGCAATGGATGCCACAATGGACGACTCCGAAACTGAGACATGGAAGGTGGAGGAGACAGAACCGGAAGAGGAGAAGGAAAACTTACAACAGATGGAGAGTTCTTATGAAACAACATCTTCTGAGAATCCTTCCGAGACAACACCCCTGGTAACAGAACCGCTGACAGAAGAAACGACGGCAACATCCGGGAACGAAGAACGTAAGGAGAACGAGGACGAGAAACAGGACGAACGTATAAATGAACAGACGACCGTCTCCGAAGAAGAGGAAGAGGCGGTGATTGCTTACGATAAGGAAGAAGAGGAGACTCCTGTAACAGACGAAACGATAGAAGTGTATCCGCAAGAATCGGTAGAACCGGAGACCGAACCGGCAATATTGACAGAATCGGCTCCGACAGAGACAGCAGAGACAACGGCTCCGGCTGAGAATAAGACGGAAGAACAGCCTGTTGCACGGGTCAATAACGACCGATGGTCTCTGCGTGATGAGCAGATGCGACGCATCCGGGAGGCTCATGAGAAGATGGCGCGAGAAGCACGGGCACACGATGAACGTGAAATGGAGGAACGAAGGAAAGCTAATGAAATGATGCGGAAGGCAGAGGAAGAACACGAACGGCTCATACGAGAGGAGCAGATCCGCAATCAGGCAGAACAGGAACGCGAGGAACGTAACAAAAAGGAACGCGAACATCGTATGGCTGAGGAACATGATCGCATCGTGAGGGAGACAAACGAACGGATGGAACGAGAGGAACGCGAAAACATCGAGGCAAACGAACAACTCAAGGCAAAGACGAATTCCATTGCGGATGAGGCACTGAGATGGACCGATGACGATTCGTCGTCTTATACTGAAATACAATCGACGAAGTCAGAGGAAGAACGACAGCGCGAAGCAGCACGACGACAAGCGGAGGCAAACGCTCGGGAAGAGGCACGACAGAAAGCTCTCGAGGAAGCAAAGGATGAGGTGATGCGTGAACTCGAACGACAAATCGCCGAGGCGCACAAGAATAAGAAACGTATCGAGATTCCGAAACGAGACGTAGAGTAGGTGTCGAGAGGATCTTAAACGCTTTCATGAAAGATACACGAAGGGCTTGCCGATTTATTTCGACAAGCCCTTCGTGTAGGATGCCCCCAAAAATCACTCATATTCTTTAATCGACGAGCCGGTTTGTCTTGGTATCCGGAAAGACAATGGTAGGACGGAAGGCCTTCGCCTCCTCAAAGTCCATGGTCGCATACGACATGATGATGACAATATCACCCGGCTGCACTTTTCGTGCCGCCGCTCCATTAAGGCAGATATCTCCACTGCCACGACGACCTGGGATGACATAGGTGGTCAGACGTTCACCATTGTTGTTGTTGACAACACTGACCTGCTCGTTGGCGATGATATTCGCAGCGTCCATCAAGTCTTCGTCGATGGTGATGCTTCCGATATAGTCAAGGTTGGCCTGTGTGACGGTGACTCTGTGAATCTTTGATTTAAGTATCTGAATAAGCATTGTCCGCAATATGATTATTTTCTGTGGGAGGGTAGGGAAGAGCGGGTTATTTCAACCGGATGTTGTCAATAAGGCGTACCTGACCGCAATAGACTGTTACACACCCCATGACGTATGACGAGTCGTCCCAGGAACTGATCTTTTGCAACGTGTCTCCATCGACGATTTCGTAATATTCGACTTCAAGTCCATCCTGGGCGTTGATCTGAGTTACGGTCCAGTCCGTGAGCTGCGCTGGTGAGCAATTCGGTAGGTGAGAAAGACTCTCGCGCAAGATACGGTAGATGTTCGATGCCTGTTCCTTCTGTTCCTTGGTGAGCAATTGATTGCGACTGCTCCGGGCAAGACCGGATTCTTCTCGCACAATAGGACACGGGATAATCTCTACATGAAAGTTCATCTCTCGGACCATTAGACGGATAACGGCAACCTGTTGGAAATCTTTCATGCCGAAGTAGGCTCGGCTCGGCTCGACAATCTCAAATAATTTGCTGACAATCTGAACCACCCCATTGAAATGACCCGGACGCTGCTTGCCTTCCATTACCTCGTCAAGACCATGGAAATCAAATGCAAAAGGGTGAGCCATGTCTTCGGCTGTATAGACATCTTCAGGCTGTGGCGCAAAGACAATGTCTATGTCCGCCCAGTCAAGCAACTTGGCATCTTTTTCCAGATTGCGCGGATAGGTGGCTAAATCTTGTTTGTTGTTGAACTGGGTAGGATTGACAAAGACACTGACTACAGCGATGTCATTTTCTTCGCGACAACGACGGATTAGAGAAAGATGACCCTCATGAAGGGCTCCCATCGTCGGTACCAGACCAATCGTTTTGTTTTGCTTGCGATAGGACTCAAGAGCGTTTCGGACATCGTCAATATGATGAAGAATAATCATGTTCCCGTTATTGGTTGATATCATTTCTCAAAATGAAGTGCAAAGAAAATAAAAATGAGGGTCAAAAGAAAGAAAACCGGTCTAAAAGTTTGGCAATCATTGAAAAAAAAATAATATCTTTGCATAAACCCAAAGAAGTTCAGTATGAAAGAGGCATCAAAAGTTTTGTTTGTTTCGCAGGAAGTCATGCCGTATCTGCCTGAATCTCCGATGTCCCAAATCAGCCGTGAGCTGCCACAGAAGGTTCAGGAAGCGGGTCGCGAAATGCGAGCGTTTATGCCTCGTTATGGATGTGTCAACGAACGGAGAAACCAGTTACACGAGGTAATCCGACTCTCCGGAATGAACCTTATCATTGATGATACGGATCATCCACTTATCATAAAAGTGGCTTCTATCCAGGCTGCCAGAATGCAGGTCTATTTTATCGATAATGAGGACTATTTTCAACGAAAAAGCATCTTTGCCGATAATGACGGGAATGAGTTCGAGGATAACGACGAACGCGTCATCTTCTTCTCGCGTGGCGTGATAGAGACCGTAAAAAAACTGCGCTGGACTCCGAACGTCGTTCACCTACACGGATGGATGGGCGCCTTGGTGGCTCTATATCTGAAGAAGGCTTACTATGTCGATGACCCGTATTTCAAGAATGTCAAGATTGTCCTCTCTCTCTACGACGAATATTTCCACTCGACTTTCCCTGATGCCTTCGTGTCTTTGTTGCAACTCGATGGCTTGAAAACAGAAGATACGGAAATAATCGCCGATGGTAATATTGATTACATCAAACTGATGAAACTGACTTTAGAGAACTGCGACGGCGTGATCTATGCCGGACACAATGTACAATCTGAATTGAAAGAATACGCCAAGGCAATCGGCGTTGCCGAACTGGATCTGCCAATCGGAACAGAGGATTATGCGGACCGATACATGGAGTTCTACGACAGTCTGTTTGAATAATTTAGTCTATCAATCTAAACGATGAAGAGTTTTTTTTGTCTGCTGTGTGCCGCTTTGCTTCTTCTACCTATGAGCGGTTGCACAGATGATGATGATTTCAACAATACCCTCCAACCACAACGCGATGCAATTAACTTGCAACTGGATACGTTCCGGCTGACAAGCAGTTCTATTACGTTGGATAATATTCCTGCAAAGGTTTCGACGGATACCTTGATGCTCGGAATCTATACGGCAGACACCATCGGAACAATCAATGGCTCTATTTTGGCGCAGTTTGATGCAAGCGGAGAGATATCCCTGCCGAGCGAGAACGGTAGCCTTGCAATCGATTCTGTCAATACGATGCTGCGTATCTATTTCGGCAGTTATCTGACCTCGGATTCGGAACATCCGCAGGTCGAACTCTCCATTCATCGTATGACTCAGGTGCTTGCCTATCGCAGGGTCTATTACAACAATATCGATCCGGCATCTTATTCCGACGCTTCCTCTCTGAAGGATACGCTCGTGGAACTCAATGCGTCTATGTCGTATATTGATATCCCAATGCCGCAGAGTTTTACCGATGAGTTTACTTCCCAAATCCAGAACGCCTCCTCTACTTTCGCTTCAACGGATGCGTTTGTTCAGTTCTTCCCGGGACTCTGCTTGAAGACCGAAGGCGCTTCGAATGCCTTGCTCTCGGTTTCTTCCATGGTGCTCTACTATCAATACCAGTATGAGAATACGCTCGGTTCGAAGATCTCATATTCTACCGCATTCTTTGCTAATAAGAACGTGCGTCAAGTAAATGCCATCAAGCAGACTCCCGAGTTTTCCAGCAAGGACGGGAAGGAAATGCTGATCCTCTCACCCGGCGGACGGTCGATGTCCGTCACCATTCCGTCACAAAAGATTAAGGAACAGTTCGGCATCACCGGAAACGGGACGACGGCATTAGTCGAAGGAGGACGGAAACTGGCAGTCAGCAGCGCTTTGATGCGACTGCCAGTGGCAAAACAACTGAGTATGGTTTCCCGACCGGACTATTTGTTACTGATTAGAAAAGATAAGTACGATGAGTATATGTCCTCATCACGCCTGCCAGACAATGTTAATGAGATTCTTGGTACCTATTCCTCATCGGATACCGCTTACCTCTTCACTCTCAAGTTCTATCTGGCTGACCTCTACAAGCGAGAAACGGTGACCACGGATGATTGCGAGTTCTATGTCGTACCTGTGACGGCTACGCTTAACTCAGCAGGTAATGTGGTCGGACTGGTGAGTGCTTCCGAGATTCATGCTGTTCTGGTCAAGACAGAATTGGATGAGGAAGATCCGTTGCGTGTTAGCGTTGTTGTAACCGGATTCTGAATCAATCTCCATTCCGAATCAACCCACCCCCCAAAAAATTAAAAGAGAGACAAAACCATATGGGATTTGTCTCTCTTTTTGCACTTCTCCATTGGAATTTCAGATCAATCGGAATGCTCTGAGATGCTCTGCCATCTGTTTCTGAAGTTCCTCGGCAGCCTGGGCCGCACTCTCCGCATAGTGTTCGGAGGAGTCTGCATAGATGATGCCGCGAGAGGAGTTGACCAAAAGACCGCAATGATCATTCATGCCGTAACGACAGACTTCATCTAGACTGCCTCCCTGCGCTCCAACTCCGGGTACAAGGAGAAAATTGTCCGGCACAATTCGACGGATGTCCGCCAGCATCTCGGCTTTCGTGGCTCCTACGACATACATCATGTTGTCCGGAGTCGCTCCCCATGCTTGGGAGGTCTCCAAAACTTTCTCAAAGAGACGCATGCCCGTAACCTTGTCTTCCATGAACTGGAAGTCAAAGGCTCCTTTGTTGGAAGTTAGCGCAAGCAATGTTACGAATTTACCCTCGTATTCCAGAAACGGTGTGACACTGTCAGCTCCCATATAAGGCGCAACAGTCACAGTGTCAAAGCACATCTCCTCAAAGAACGTGCGGGCATACATCTTGGAGGTGTTTCCTATGTCTCCGCGTTTGGCATCGGCAATCAGAAAATGATCAGGGTAGTGTTCACGGATGTAGGAAACCGTGAACTCTAAGGCCTGCCAACCTTGCAAACCCGACGATTCATAGAAGGCAAGGTTCGGCTTGTAGGCAACACAGTAGGGCGCGGTGGCATCAATGATGTTTCGGTTGAACGTGAACATGGCATTGGCGTCATCACGCAGACACTCCGGTATTTTACGAAGGTCAGTGTCAAGTCCGACACAGAGGAAACTCTGCCGCTTACGTATGTTTTCAAATAGTTCGTTGCGTGTCATGTGCGTGTTTTATTTAGAGTTCGTTTTCTTTCATTCGTTCTGCATTCTCGGCGATGATGAGCTGATCAATGCAGTCCTGAATATCACCGTTGAGAAAGGCATTGAGGTTGTAGATGGTGTAGTTGATTCGGTGATCGGTGATACGCCCCTGCGGGAAGTTGTAGGTGCGGATCTTGGCAGATCGATCTCCCGTGGAAACCATGGTCTTGCGACGGGAAGCAATGTCATCAATGTATTTCTGATGCTCCTTGTCGTAGATGAATGTGCGAAGACGTGAGAGCGCTCGCTCTTTGTTCTTGGGCTGGTCACGTGTCTCGGTACATTCGATGAGAATCTCCTGCTCCTCATTGGTGATGGGATTTTTCCACATGTACCTCAACCGAACTCCCGATTCCACTTTGTTGACGTTCTGACCGCCGGCTCCGCTGCTTCGGAAGGTTTCCCACTTGATTTCTCCTTCGTTGATGACGACGTCAAATTCGTCTGCTTCCGGAAGCACCGCTACCGTGGCTGCGGACGTGTGGACACGTCCTTGGGTCTCGGTGACGGGAACACGCTGAACCCGATGAACACCGGATTCGTATTTCAAAGTTCCGTACACATTCTCTCCTGTGACGTTGAAGATGATTTCCTTGTAACCGCCCGCCGTTCCTTCCGTGAAACTGCTGACGGACGTTTTCCATCCCTTTGTCTCACAATATTTGGTGTACATGCGATACAGGTCTCCGGCAAAGAGAGCTGCCTCGTCACCTCCAGTCCCTCCGCGAATTTCAACGACGCAGTTCTTGGCATCCTCTGGGTCCGACGGGATGAGCAGAAGCTTTATCTCGTCTTCCATAGGGGCTACCTTGGGCTCTAGATCGCTGAGTTCCATTCGGGCAAGGTCCTTGAGTTCATTGTCGCTTTCCGTGGCAATGACGTTTTTGGCCTCTTCAATACCGCTGAGCAGGTTCTTGTATTTTTTCAGTGCGTCAAGGACACGCTCCAGATCTCGGTACTCACGATTGAGCTTGACGTAGCGTTTCTGGTCTGCAATGACGGAGGGATCCGTGATAAGGGTGGAAATCTCCTGAAACTTGAATTCCAGTCCTTCCAGTTTTTCAAGCAGGGCGTTTTCTGCCATGGCTGTGGTGTTTTGGGTGATGTGTAAAACAAAAAAGGAAGCCATGTCACGCATGGCTCCCCCTTCTGACTGTCATATACTATTTTCTCTCTTCAATCCACTTGCGGGCATTGACAAATGCCTCAATCCAAGGGGTTACTTCGTCCTGTCTGCGATTTTCAGGATAGTTGGCCCACTGCCAAGGGAAGATGGCTCGTTCAAGATGAGGCATCATCGCAAGATGTCGTCCGTCAGCAGAACAGATTCCCGCTACGTTATAGTCGGAACCATTCGGGTTCGCAGGATATTCCTTGTACGTGTATTTGGCAATGATGTTGTACGCACTTTCCTCCATCGGCAATGAGAATCGTCCTTCTCCGTGTGCTACCCATACACCCAGCTGACTGCCACTGAGCGATCCGAACATTACGGATTGGTTGTCTGGAATGGTCAGACCGACAAAGGAGGATTCGAATTTGTGCGATACGTTGTGAAGCATGCGTGTGCGCTTCGGATGCTCAGGATTGAGCAGGTTCAACTCTACCATAAGCTGACATCCATTACAGATACCGAGCGAAAGGGTGTCCTCTCGGTCATAGAAACGACGGAGAGCTTCATGTGCCGTGTCATTGTAAAGGAATGCTCCTGCCCATCCTTTGGCTGAACCCAATACGTCCGAGTTAGAGAATCCTCCACAGAAGACGATTAGGTTGATATCTTCCAAAGTCTCGCGTCCGCTCGCAAGGTCAGTCATGTGGACATCCTTGACATCAAATCCGGCGAGATACATCGCATAAGCCATCTCTCGCTCTCCGTTGGTCCCCTTTTCTCGTATGATGGCTGCACGGATGCCACTGTGTCCATTACGCTCTGGCGTGATTCCGTACTGCTGTTGCTTGCCGGTGAAGGTCTCGTTGAAGTGGAATAGCAACGGCTGCTTCTTGTAGTTCTCAAAACGTAACTTGGCACATTCCTTTCCGCTCTGTTTGCGGTCAAGGAGGTAGGAGGTCTTGAACCAGAAGTCTCGTAACAGGTCAATATCAAGGGATATCTTCTTCCCACCTTTCCGGATGGTGAGAAGACGGTCTGACTGTGGCTTGCCAATGATGGCGAATGCCACGCCTTCCTTCGTAAGACGCTTCGCAACGCTGTGTGCGTTTTCTCCGCTGATTTGAAGGACTACACCTGGATTTTCAGCAAAGAGAAGTTTGGTGAGGCTCTCTTCCTGAAGTTCTCCTAAGTTGATGTCCAATCCTCCCTTGGTGTTGCCGAAGGTCATTTCAAGCAAGGTTGTGACAAGTCCGCCTGCGGAGATGTCGTGACCGCTTAGGATCAACCCCTCTTTTACGAGCGACTGGATAGTGTCAAAGGTGTCTTTGAAATATTCAGGTTCACGTACGCTCGGTACGTCATCTCCTACTTTTCCGAGTATCTGGGAGAGGGCAGAACCACCAAGCTTCAGTGCATCAAAGGAAAGGTCAATGTGGAATAGCACGCTGTCTGGGTCGTTGACAAGAACCGGACTGACGGCCTTCTTTACGTCGGTCACTTCTCCCTCAGCCGAGATAATCAATGTGCCAGGCGCATAGACTTTGTCTTTGCCGTACTGCTGTGTCATGGACAGGGAGTCCTTGCCGGTCGGGATATTGATGCCAAGTTCTATGGCGAAGTCAGAGCATGCTTGGACGGCTTTGTAGAGACGTGCATCTTCTCCTTCGTTTTTGCACGGCCACATCCAGTTGGCACTCAGCGAGATTCCTTGAAGATCTCCGTTAATAGGTGCTAACATGATGTTGGTCAACGCCTCCGCAATGCTGAGGATACTGCCGGCTGCAGGGTCTGCCAATGCTGCTATAGGCGCATGACCGATGGAGGTGGCAATGCCGGCACGCCCTCTGTAGTCGAGAGCGACAATACCACAGTCACTGAGAGGAAGCTGGATGCGCCCCTGCGTCTGTTGACGGGCAACTTTTCCTGTGACGCTTCGGTCTACTTTGTTGGTCAGCCAATCCTTGCAGGCTACTGATTCCAGTTGTAATACCTCTTCAACGTATTCTTTGATCTTGGATTCGTCTGTCTGAGCATTCTCAAAATGTTCCTCTACGCTGTTGTCTCTGATGACCGTGCGAGGTGGCTTGCCAAACATGTAGTCCAACGGCATGTTGATAGGCGTATTGCCGTTCTCCCGCTCAAAGACAAATTTCATGTCTCCGGTTGTCTCGCCTACAATATACATCGGAGAACGCTCACGCTCCGCTATTTTATGGATACGTTCGATATTCTTTTCGTCCACGACGAATCCCATGCGTTCCTGACTTTCGTTGCCGATGATTTCCTTGTCGGATAGGGTCGGATCTCCAACTGGCAGACGATCTACGTCAATCTTGCCTCCGGTTGACTCAACAAGCTCACTCAGACAGTTGAGATGACCACCAGCTCCGTGGTCGTGGATGGAGATAATAGGATTGTCATCGGATTCCGCCATGGCACGGATGACGTTGGCGGCACGCTTCTGCATCTCAGGGTTGGCACGCTGTACGGCATTCAGTTCAATAGCATTGCTATACTTGCCGGTGTCAACGGAGGATACCGCTCCTCCACCCATACCGATTCGATAGTTGTCTCCTCCGATGATGACGATTTTCTCACCCTTCTCCGGAGTCCCTTTAATCGCATCGCTCTTCTTTGCAAATCCTACTCCTCCCGCCAACATGATTACCTTGTCGTATCCGTAGTGTTTTCCGTTTTCGTCGTGTTCGAAAGTAAGAAGGGAACCGCAGATGAGTGGCTGACCGAATTTGTTTCCGAAATCACTGGCTCCGTTGGAGGCCTTGATGAGAATCTGTTCCGGTGTCTGATAGAGCCATGGACGCTCTTTGGTGTATTTTTCCCACGAACGGCCTCCTTGTTCCCTGGGATAGGAGGTCATGTAAACAGCTGTTCCGGCAATCGGCAAGGAGGCTTTGCCTCCTCCTAAACGGTCACGTATTTCGCCTCCGGATCCGGTCGCCGCTCCATTGAACGGCTCGACAGTGGTCGGGAAGTTATGTGTCTCTGCTTTGAGGGAGATGACACTGTCAATTTTCTTTATCTCAAAGTAGTCAGGTCCTTCTGCAGATGCCGGTGCAAACTGTTCTATCTGTGGACCTTCATTGAAGGCTACGTTGTCTTTATATGCGGAGATGATACGATTAGGATTCTCCTCAGATGTTTTTTTGATGAGCTTAAAGAGTGACGATTCTTTTTCTTCTCCATCAATGATGTAGAGACCGTTGAATATCTTATGACGACAATGTTCGGAGTTGACCTGTGAGAATCCAAAAACTTCGGAGTCGGTGAGACGACGACCTAATTTCCCTTCTACTTCTTTTAGATAGGCTATTTCCTGATCACTCAGTGCTAATCCTTCCTGTTTGTTGTAGGCTTCCAGATCTTCAATATAGAGGATCGGTTCCGGTTTCGCTTCGCTTGTGAATATGTTTTGATTAAGCCCATTATAGATGCGCTGAAGCATAGGGTCGTGTTCTGCTTCTTTGCCGGATACGGGGACGTATTCTTCAATGCGCATGATGCCGCTGATGCCCATGTTCTGGGTTATCTCTACGGCATTGGTGCTCCATGGTGTGATCATTTCGCGACGAGGTCCGAGAAACCATCCGGAGATTGTTTGGTCGCCAATTGCTTCGGCTTCTCCAAAGAGCCATTGCAGTTTCTTGATGTCAGCACTTGCGTTGAACTCACTGGTGGCCTCTACCGCCAGCACGTTGTTTTCGTTTGAGCGAAAAAAAAGAATCATAGAAAGAAACGTGTTATTGAAAAGTATCAAGGACAGAACGGATTTTCTTTTTGTAGAGGAGACCGTTCTAATCTAAATGCGAAGCAAATATACGCTTTTTTTACTATACTCCATTGACGCTTCGTCTCCTAAATCACCCTTTCTTTATTTGAAGTTGTGTCATATTGTCAGTATGTGGTGATGATAATGTGTCAAAATGACATATTTGACTAACTTCTGTCATGAAGAGATGGGAAAAATAATCCTTTCTAGTCGGTGGCACGCAAATTGACTATAGATGGGTGAACCTTTACTGTAAAGCAGTTGCAGAACGGTATAGGTTCGTTAGGTAAGTAAAATAAACTAAACTAAATTTAAAGGAGGTATTGACTTATGTTACCAACAAGAAAAAACCAGAATTGGATTCCTTCCATCTTTAACGAATTCTTCGACAATGATGTCGTTGAGAAATGGACATCTCAGACTCCGGCTGTCAATGTGTATGAGGATGAGAAACAGTTCCGTATGGAAATTGCAGCACCAGGAATGGTGAAAGAAGATTTCCACGTTCATATCGGCGAGGATAATACGTTGGTTATCTCTGTGGAGAAGAAAACGAACGATGAGGAGAAGGATGCGCAGGGTCGCTATTTGAGAAGAGAGTTTTCTGCTTCTAAGTTCTCTCAGGCGTTTATCCTGCCGGATGAAGTGGACCGCGAGAACATCTCGGCAAAGGTCGAGAATGGAGTCTTGACGGTTGCGTTGCCAAAGAAGACCGAAGAGCAGAAAACAAAGGCTCTCCGACAGATCGAAATTCAGTAAAATAGATGTTTTATCTATAAGTTAAATCCGCTGCAATATCTATTGCAGCGGATTTTTTGATGTCATAAAAAACAATATCTTTGCACGCTGTCTCGTCGAAACAGTTTTACCGTTAATTCAACATGGCATTACAGATTTTTCTTCTTTTTGTCGGAGCCGTTCTCGTGCTTTGGGGGGCAGACCGTCTGACGGACGGAGCTGTGGCAATCGCCAAGCGGATGGCTATTCCCGAAATCATAATCGGCCTGACCATCGTTTCCGTCGCTACGTCAATGCCCGAACTCTTTATCAGTGTCGTTGCCGCATTGAAGGATAATCCGGATATAACGGCAGGAAATGTCGTAGGATCCAATATCTTCAATACGATGATGATTGTGGGTTTGGCGGCGTTCATTTCTCCGATTACCATTTTGAAATCCACCGTCAATAAGGACGTTCCTTTTGCTGTCATAGCCTCGGTTCTTTTCTTCTTTTTTTGGCTTTTCGGTGGAGATATTACGCGTCTGAAGGGTGTCGTTCTGCTCGCAGGGCTGGTCTTTTTCATGTATTACACCTTGCAGCAGGCAAAGAAAGGAATGGAGGAGGATCAAAATGTTCAGAGTGGGAAGGGGATGATTGGCGCATCTGTCTTCTATATCGTGATTGGTCTGGTCTGTCTGGTGGTAGGAAGTAACCTTTTTGTTGACGGCGCAACTGCACTGGCAAAGGGACTCGGTGTTTCAGATGCCGTAATAGGTCTGACGATCGTCGCGGCGGGAACATCGCTGCCGGAATTGGCTACCAGTGTCGTCGCTGCTTATAAAGGCCAAAGCGGAATAGCCATTGGCAATGTGCTCGGAAGCAATGTGTTCAATATTCTTTTTGTGCTGGGACTCACAGGGGTGCTTTCTCCTCTCCGGATTACGGGACTGACTCCAGTCGATCTGGGTGTGATGATTCTCAGCATGATAGTGCTGTGGCTGTTTTCCCGTACCAAATACATCGTATCACGAACGGAAGGGTTTCTCTTGGTAATCCTGTACGTGGCTTACGTAGGATGGCTGATTTGGAATCTGTCTCATCAGGTTTTCTGATCTGCACGGGAGGAAAGTCTATTCCACTTGCAGAACAAGGCCTTTGAGGTATTCTCCTTCCGGATGGTAGATGTTGATGGGATGGTCTGCAGGCTGTGTCAGTTGATGGAGGATGCGAACGTGTCTTTTGCTGATGGCTGCGGCACTGAATACCGCTAGACGGAACTGTTCTCTGTTCACGGCTTGTGAACAGGAGAAGGTAAAGAGGATGCCTCCTGGACGTATTTGTTCGAATGCTCGGGCATTGATTTTGCGGTAACCCTGAAGAGCATTGCGCAGAGCACTGCGGTGTTTGGCAAAGGCGGGAGGATCGAGGATGATAAGGTCGTATTTGTCTTTTATGTTTTCGAGAAACTTGAAGGCATCAGCAGCAAAGGCCTGATGACGCTTCTGAGTCTCTTCATCGAAGTTCAATGCCACATTGCGGTTGACCAGTTCGACAGCCTTGGCACTGCTGTCTACCGAATGTACCAGTCGGGCTCCACCACGCAGGGCGTAGCAGGAAAAACCACCGGTATAGCAGAACATGTTGAGCACGTCCTTTCCATTGGCATAGTGTTCAAGTAATGAACGGTTTTCTCGTTGGTCAATGAAGAATCCGGTCTTCTGACCGCGAAGCCAGTCAATGCGGAAACGAAGCCCGTTCTCAGTGGCTGTGGGTTCGGTCGTTTCACAGCGTCCGATGAGATACCCGTCCTCTCGTTCCGTGTCAGGGATGTCGGCTTTGAAGGGAAGTGTCGTTTCGGATTTGTAATAGACGTTCCGTATAGGTGGAATGGTTTCACAGAGTAGTTCTGCAATAGTATGTCGTTCTCGGTGCATACCGACACTGTGAGCCTGAAGGACTGCCGTGTCACCATAAAGATCGACGATGAGGCCAGGTAGCCCGTCTCCCTCACCGTGAATGAGACGCATGGTGTTGGAGTCTGCATTTCCACTTCCGATACGGAGGCTCTGACGACAGTGCCAGGCATTTATGATTTTTTCTTTCCAGAAGTGACGGTCAATCTCGCGTGCTTGGAAGGAAAGAATACGTACTGCAATAGAACCGATTTGATAGTGTCCGAGGCCAAGAAAATCTCCTTTGGATGAACAGACTTCGACGAGATCCCCTTCCCGAATATCGCCTTCGATGCGTTTGACAGCTCCTGAGAATACCCAGGGATGGAATCGAAGCAGTGATTCCTCCTTGCCCTTATGCAGGTAGATAGTTGCGTTCATGGTTTTAGTTTACGCGTATTTTGCGTGTGGCGACTCGTCCGTTCTGTTCAATCCTCAGGGTGTAGGTCCCCTTGCCGTAATCGCTCAGTGGAATGAATGCGGTGCCACGAATGCGCTTGGTGAACAGACGTTTTCCGTGAGTGTTGATGACGGTTATTTTGGCTGATGTTTTCCCGCTGTTGATGTAGAACCCCTTGTCTTTCGCATTTTTGGCCTCATTCCTTTCTTTGGGTGGAATAGGTATGCTGTGCGTTAGTTTGGAGAGAAAGACCGTCTTTCGTCCGTCAATCTGTTTTCCGGCAAAGGTATAGATAGGCTGGCGCCAACAGAAGCCGTCCCAGATCATTTCATTGACGTATGCGGTGTTGTCACTGTCGGTGAATTGTTTGTAGAGATAGGTGTCCATGGAACGGTATTTCCAGGAGAGACCTTTCCATTCGAAGAGTTCACGCTTGGTAAGCCTGCCGATGGAGTCGTAGTGTATGCTCTCCCGCAACGTGTCTTTCCACTCGGTGCCCAGATGGTGCTGGGTGAGAATCTCAACCGGATCCAACCGTTCGTTGTAGGTTACTGAGATGCGTAGGGAGTCTTTTAGTATCCATTGGTCAATGGTGTTCAAAACATATCGGTTCAATAGACAGGCATCGTCTCCGCTGTAGCGATAGGAGTAACGCTGGAATTCGTGATACTGTTTGAGTTTCTCGTCCCAGCGTGCGAAATAGGAGTATTCCAACCGCCCGTCTGTGTCAAAGTGGTTGGTGCGCCGAACGGAAGGAACAATACGCATCTGTGGATTGCAGACGTAGAAAACCTCTTCTGTGACATTACCTAAAGCGTCACGTTTCTTTTTCAGTGTAGTGGCTGTGAATCGCAACCCGTCAGGCAGGGTGCCTTCCAGATCTATGCTGTCTATGACTTGATGGGAGGTATTTTCTCCGACATAACGGAAATACGAGTCTCCGCTCATGAAGGACATGATTTGTGCATCTGCTCCCATTGCAACCGTCAGAAGACAGAGAAGTATATTTATGGTTTGTTTCTTCAATTATAGAATGTTTTGATGTCGTTGAAGCAATAAAAAAACAGGAGGAAATCGAAACCGATAAACCCTCTTATTTGTCCTGCAAAGTTAATATATTATTTTTTCCCAATTATATACTTTAATACACCAATATCCTTAAAAACTCCTTGACATTCTTAATCTGGAATCAAGGAGTTATATAGTATCAAATAATATTTGAATACCATTATGTTAATAGTTTATATGAATGGATTATCCGCCTCCATTGTATTTTATCCTAAGTATCTATGCGGAAAACGGTGCGTTTTTTCAGGCCTTTTTGAGCCATGGCATAGCTCGAGTAAACTCGGCCTCTGCTCATCTGGCTTTCAAAAAAGGTTCAATTTCATTAGTCCTTTTTTCGCCATGGCAAAGTTCAAACAAGTTTGACTTTGCTCATCTGGCTTAACAAAAAGGTTCATCACACAAAGAGTTGTGCGATTTCATTTTCGTATTGGCGCATGAGTATGCCTCGTTTGAGTTTCAGTGTCGGGGTGACAACTCCCGTTGCCGTACTCCATTCGTCATTGACAAGACGTATGCGCTTGATCTGTTCCCAGTCACCGAAGTACTTGTCGAATTTACGGATGTTGTTCATGAGCAATTTTTCTATTGCTTTGTCTCGTATCATTTCCTCGTCCGTGTCACAGGATATGCCATTTTTCTCCGCCAGCGCACGTAGATTCTCTATGTTTGGGACAACAATGGCAGCAGGAAATCGCTGGTTTTCACCAACGACCATGATGTTGTCAATGAGAGGGGAATTCTGGAGTCTGTCTTCAATGATTTCTGGATTGATGTATTTCCCAAGTGAGGTCTTGAAAAGGGATTTGATGCGTCCGGTGATGATGAGACGCTTGTGTTCGTCGAAACGGCCGGCGTCTCCAGTATGGAACCATCCGTCGTCGTCGAACATTTCAGCGGTGAGTTCAGGTGCTTTGTAGTACCCTTTCATAATGTTGTGACCGCGACAGCATATCTCGTTGTTTTTCGGATCAATACGTATTTCGACTCCGTCAAGGGCAGGACCGACGGTACCGGACTTACGACCATGGGGACGTCGGTTGCTCACGGCAATGACTGGTGAGGTCTCACTCATGCCGTAGCCTTGAAAGACAGGCCATCCGATTGCTTCAAAAAAGTTGCAGAGTTCAGGAGCTATTCCACTTCCTCCACTGACAACAATGTCGAAGTCTCCACCGATGGCGTTACGCCATTTGCTGAATATCAAACGGTCTGCTATACTGTGCTTGATGCGGTACCAAAGGGTGCGATGTTCGATGTCATAGGCATTGGCAACTCCGATGGACCAATAATAGAGTGTCTTGGTGAGACCAGAGAGGGATTTCCCTTTGTCCCGGAGACGTATGTAGATTCTTTCGAGCACGCGCGGTACACAGGACATAATCTGAGGATTGGCTATTTTGATGTCGTCAACGATGGTTCCGAGACTTTGGGCATAGTAGGTTGTGATGTTCATGTAGAGGTAGAGGTAAACGAGCATGCGTTCATAAACATGACATAGGGGCAGGAAGGAGAGGGCACGTCGGTCGCGTACAGGGTCGATGATGTGTTTGAGGTGAAGAATCTGGTCGATGAAGTTGCGGTGCGTGAGCATGACCCCTTTGGGATTGCCGGTGGTCCCGGAGGTGTAAATCAGGGTACACACATCGTCGGTCGAGATGCGGGCACGGACCTCATCCAGAAAGACGGAGTCGTAGTACTGCTCGCCCATGGAGAGCAGAGTGGCATAGTTGGTGTGTGTGTCGTTCGTAGATTCGATGGTGAAAATGTGGGAGATGCCGACTTTCTGTGCGATGGGACCGACCTTGTTCAGAAGATGAGCGTTCTCAATGAAGACAGCTTTGACCTCGGCATGACGGAGGATGTATTCGTATTCTGATTCCGATATGGTCGGGTATATGGCTACATCGACAGCTCCGACTTGCTGGATAGCACGGTCAATAATGTTCCACTCGGGACGATTACCGGCAATTAGGGCAACCTTGTCATCCTTTTGTATCCCCAAATGCAGAAGGGCGGAAGATAGAAGGTCTGTCTGGCGACTGTAATGATCAAGGGTCATGGTTTCCCATTGCCCGTTTCTTTTGTAGCAGTAGCAGGGAGTGACCGCTCCGTACTTTTCGATGTTGAGAGGAAGGATGTCAAACAGTCGCGTAGGTTCCATCGTTTTTTTCTTTTTTGTCTTAAATAAACAAGAGGTGGAGTGGGATGGGGAATAAAAGGAGTGAGATTAGGATCAGTCAAAGAGTTCTTTGATGACGTCTTCGTATTTGTGCATGAGTTTACCGCGTTTGAGCTTGAGTGTCGGGGTGATGACACCCGTAGCAGGGCTCCATTCGTCATTGACGAGACGAATGCGCTTGACTTGTTCCCAGTCTCCGAAGTATTTGTCGAAACGGCGTATCTCCTTGAGCATGAGTCTCTCGATGGCTTTGTTATGAACAATGTCCTCGTCGGAGCCACATGCAATGCGCTGTTTCTCGGCTGCTTCACGCAGGGCTGTGAATTCAGGTACGATGATGGCAGCAGGGAAACGCTGGTTCTCTCCGACAACGAGTATGTTGGATATGAGTGGTGAATCGTGCAGTTTCTCCTCAACGGCATCTGGATTGATGTATTTGCCGAGGGATGTTTTGAAGAGCGATTTGATACGCCCGGTAAGGAAAAGACGTCCGTGACGGTCCAGGTATCCGGCATCGCCAGTATGAAGCCATCCATCGGAGTCGATGATTTCAGCAGTCAGTTCTGGTGCTTTATAGTATCCTTTCATGACACCATGTCCCTTGCAACACACTTCATTGTTCACAGAATCAATGCGGATCTGAACTCCAGGGAGAGCAGGACCGACGGAACCTCCGATGCGTCCGTGACGCAAACGGTTGCTCACGGCAATGACCGGCGAGGTCTCACTCATGCCGTAGCCTTGGAAAATAGGCCACCCAATCGCATCGAAGAAGTTGGAGAGTTGTGGCGAGATGGCACTGCCACCACTGATGATGAAATCGAAATCACCGCCCAAAGCCTTGCGCCAGCGACGATAGACAAGTACATTGGCACAGAGGTGCTTGATGCGATACCAAAGAGAACGATGTTCTACGTTATAGCGGTTAGCAACACCGACAGACCAAAAGTAGATGCGTTTGTTGACGCCCGTGAGTTTCTTTCCCTTGTCTCGGAGGCGGAGATAGACTTTTTCAAGTACGCGTGGCACGGTGGTCATGACCTGCGGGCGGATGGTTTGTATGTCTTCAATGACGGAACCGAGCGATCGGGCATAGAAAATACGTAATCCAAGATACTGGTAACTATAGACAAGGGTACGTTCAAATACGTGACAGAGAGGCAGGAAGGAGAGGACTCTCCGGTCTCTGTTCAGGTTGAAGATATGACCATTCTTGATGTTTACTGCTTGCTGGAGGAAGTTGCGGTGCGTGAGCATCACACCCTTAGGGTTGCCAGTTGTTCCAGAGGTGTAGATAATGGTTACGATATCCTGTTCGTCAATCGAGTCACGCAATTGTTGAAGTTTCTCTTCGTCAAGGTGCTGACGCCCTTCGTCAAGGAGATCGTCGAAGGAAAGATGGGTATCATCGACTTTGTCGATGGTGAATATGTTCTGTACACAGTCCGTATTCGTGGCGATGGGTTCTATCTTGTGCAGGAGGTGCTCGTTTTCGATGATGAGAGCCTTCACCTCGGCATGATTAAGAATGTATTCGTATTCCGCAGGCGAAATGGTCGGGTAGATGGCAACATCAATGGCTCCTATACTCAAAATGGCCATGTCGGTGATGTTCCATTCAGGGCGGCTGCCGGCGATGAGTGCAACCTTGTCGCCCTTTCGGATTCCTTTCGACAAGAGTGCGGATGCCATTAAGTCCACTTTTTGTGCGTAGTCATTTGCGGTAAGGTCATGCCACTCTTCATCACTGTAACTGGTGAAGACGATGTTGTTCTTCCCTTTCTGTTGGATGCGGTAAGGAATCAGGTCAAATACGCGTTTCGGTTCCATATTTCGTCTTTTATTCGTTTTTCTTGGTATGCGATGTCGCTGTGCGACGGATTATTTGCAGAATGGTTTCAGTGGCTTTTACCAGAGAGGTGACGGGCAGATATTCAAAACGTCCGTGGAAATTCTCGCCACCCGCAAAGAGGTTGGGACAGGGAAGGTGGCGAAAGCTGAGTTGAGCACCATCGGTTCCGCCACGAATGGGGACGATGAGGGGAGTAATACCGATGTCCGTCATGGCCCTCTCTGCTATTTGAACCACATGCATGACGGGTTCAATCTTCTCACGCATATTGCGGTATTGGTCTTCTATTGTTATGTCAATTTCTGCATGCGGATGCAGTTGCGAGATATGCGTGACGATTTCCTGCAGTCTTTCCTTGCGTTGTGAGAACCGTTGTGCATCGTGGTCTCGGATGATGAGGTCAATGGTTGCGCTCTCGACCGTTCCTTCCATGGCAACAAGATGATAGAATCCCTGATATCCGTCTGTTTGTGCCGGAGTCTCGTCCTCGGGAAGAGTGTTGATGAAGTCTGACCCGACAAGGAGGGCATTGACCATTTTCCCTTTGGCAGCTCCTGGATGTACGCTGCGTCCTGTGATACTGACCCTTGCCCGTGCGGCATTGAAGTTCTCGAACTGTAGTTCGCCACGCGCACCACCATCTACGGTATATGCCCAGTCTGCCCCGAATCCCTCAACGTCGAAATGGTCTGCTCCTCGTCCGATTTCTTCATCTGGAGTAAAGGCAACACAGACCGTCCCATGTTTGAGCTCCGGATTTTTGCAGAGCCATTCCATGGCAGAGACAATTTCGGCAATACCCGCTTTGTCATCTGCTCCGAGCAGTGTGGTGCCGTCCGTGACAATAAGATCTTCTCCCTTATATTGGGTCAGTTCAGGGAAGTCCGACACGTGCATTACAATTTCTTTCTGCTCATTCAGAAGTATGTCGTTACCATCGTAGTTCCGGATGATTCGGGGGTGGATATTGCTTCCCGGAGCGTCAGGCGACGTATCCATGTGAGCAATGAATCCAATGGATGGAACTGATGTTTCGTCATCCAGATTGGAAGGGAGGGTGCCATAAACATATCCGTAATCATCCATACGGACATGGGAGAGTCCGATACTGCGCAATTCATCTGCCAGAAGAGTACCTAAATTCCGTTGTCCCTCTGTCGTAGGGCTTTTGGCCGTATGTTCGTCCGACGTTGTCTCAACGTTGACATATCGAAAGAAACGGTTTATTATTTCTGATGAAGGTTGCACAGAATTCGTAATTTTGTGCAAAGATACACACTTTTATGAAAAGTGTGCAATATTTGTTATGTAAAATCAAAAAAACAGATAGACAGAGGATTGTGTCCCTTTATGCAAGTAGTATGAAGGTTGGTGTCGTATGATAGGAAAAAAGGACGGATTGTAGTTCTGGTACTTCCGATAGAGGTTGGATGGACACAGATGTAAAAAAAAGACTATATTTGCGTTACAATACTAAAAAATAAAGGAAATTATGGAAAACATCTTGAACAAATTTTCTCTGCAAGGAAAAGTGGCACTGGTGACTGGTGGCTCTTATGGTATCGGAATGGCAGTAGCGAAGGCGTTGGCCTATGCTGGAGCCCGAATTGCCTTCAACGGACGTCGTGCCAATCTGATTGAGGAGGCGGAGAAGGAGTATAAGGCATTGGGAATCGACGCGAAAGGTTATGTGTTTGATATTACGAAAGAGGAACAGGTAAATGAGTTTGTCCCACAAATAGAAAAAGATTTTGGTGGTTCAGTGGACATTCTCGTGAATAATGCCGGCATCATCAAGCGTATCCCAGCAACGGAAATGAGTGTAGAGGAATTCCGACAGGTTATCGATATCGACCTTACGGGAGCCTTTATCATGTCGAAGGCGGTGGCCCCAGCTATGATTAAGAAAGGCGGTGGCAAGATTATCAATATCTGCTCGTTGATGTCGGAACTGGGTCGTGAGACGGTATGCGCCTATGCGGCGGCTAAGGGAGGCCTGAAAATGCTGACGCGAAACTTGGCTTGCGAGTGGGCAGAGTATAATATTCAGGTAAATGGAATAGGTCCGGGCTATATTGCGACACCACAAACTGCTCCGCTGCGAGAGCGTCAGGCTGATGGCAGCCGCCATCCGTTTGATCAGTTCATCATTGCAAAGACGCCTGCAGCACGTTGGGGTGTGCCAGAGGATCTGATGGGAACATCGGTGTTCCTGGCATCGGAGGCCTCGAATTTCGTAAACGGTCAGATTATCTATGTTGACGGTGGCATCCTCGCATATATAGGTAAGCAACCGAAGTAATGAAGAATTGCCTAATATAAGCAGGCAGGATATCTATATTCCATAAAACGGCAGGAATAATACTTTGAGAGAAGCGGATGACAGAAATGTGTCGTCTGCTTCTTACTTTTTATGGTCTTTTCAAGACAACGCTCTGCCGTCGGAAACCAGCAATAAATCCGACAACCTGACCTTTACGGTATCAGACAAAGACGGCAAGAAATGCCGCATCATCATGCGTCAAGGCAATGACGGAAGAGCCGGAACCAAACACAGCTTGTATGGTCATTATGGTACGAATAAAGGTGTTATTACTGCAGAGGATGTACTGCGTATTCCTGAGGTTGTCTCTAAGGGAAAACGAAAGCCCATAAAACGCGGAAAAAACCAACTCTACGAATACACTTTGAGTGAGAACGGTGTGAAATATACCGTCACTACCGAGATTAAAGGGAAAGGAGAGTTGTTCACGAACTTTTATACGAACAGAAAACCGACGGTTGCAGAACAAGGTACGCAGAACACTGACGAACAGCGCGTACAACCACAACAGTCGGTTTCGGGTGCAAAACTACAGAAAACATCTACAGCATTTGTTGTAGCAGTTGATAGTCGATTTTGCCAGAATCTTTAACCGGAATACTTTCAATGACTTTCACCGCAAAAGCAATCGGATTCAGTCCGGTCTTGGCAGCCAGTAAATCTTTTATGTCTTTCTCCAACCCATCTTTAGTCACAAAGACGGTGATATGGTCATCCACTCCTGCACAAGCACATGTCGTGATGATGGGTTTCACCAACTGCTCCACTTGATCTAAGTTGCACCGATTGCCCCATACCTTCACAAACCGCTTCTTCCGTCCGGTGATATAATAGAACCCATCCTCGTCCACACGCGCCATATCTCCCGTATGCAGCACCCCATGGTTCTCATCGCCCTTCATCAAATCCTCCGCACACTCCGCATAACCCATGCTCACATTTGGTCCACGGTACACGAGTTCACCCTGTGTACTGACAACTGAATCCTGAACACTGAATCCTGAATTCTGATCACCCTCGAGCCAAAATTCTCCACCAGGTATTGGTACTCCAATACTCGAGAATTTTTGCTCGGCTTGCTCCCACGGCAGATAACTCATCCGTGCCGTTGCCTCCGTCTGACCATACATCACAATAAAACGCTTGCCTTGCGACTTTGCCCATTGGATATATTCATTGGCTATCTCGGCATTCAGTTTTCCTCCTGCTTGCGTCATGGTCTTGACAGAAGGCAGATCCATCCGCATGAACCGCAACCGTCTCAACAGCTCCCATGTGTAGGGTACTCCGGACATAGAGGTTGCTTCGTTTCCTTTGAGGAAATTCCAGAAATCTCGCTGCGCGTAGGTCTTATCCGTCAGCAGAATAATGGCACCTTTGAGCAGATGACTATTGATGATGCTTAACCCATATGAATAGTACATCGGCAGCATCGTGATAGGTCGCTCGTTCTCACCTATTTGTAGATACTCAGCTATCGATTCTGCATTAGCAAGGATATTTCGTTTCGTCAACCGCACTAACTTCGGCGAGCCGGTACTACCACTTGTGGTCAGGCATAATGCCAAATCCGGATGACATTTCGTTTCTCCGGGTTTATATATCTTCCGCAGATTCTCAATTGTCTCCGCATCTTTGGTTGCATCCAGCAACACCACTGGTGCTCCTGCTTCCAAGCATGCCAAGTACTCTATGATACTCTCAATCGAGTTCTTGCACAAACAGAATTGCAGCACACCGCGTTGGAGAGAATGGCTTCTTTGAGCGATCAAATTCCCCAACTCCGCGTACGTCAATCGCCTTCCATCATCCGCGATGATAGCAAGACGTGAACCATATTTGTCTATATCAAATACCATTCAGTTTCTCCTCAATGCGTTTGGCAATACTCTCCGCGTCCAATCCGGTCTGCGCTAACATATACTTATACGAACCGGCATGAGGGAAGTCGCGCAATCCGATTTGCAACATCGGCACTACTCTCTTACCGCTTTGCAGCAATTCTTCTGCCACCGCTGCACCAAGTCCACCGGTTACAAATCCTTCTTCTGTCGTTACTACCAGTTTGCAATCGTAGCAATACTTATCCAGTACTTCTGTATCCAACGGACGGATGGTATGCATATTGATTACAGTGCATTCAATCCCCTGCTCAGCCAGTTTCTTTGCAGCTTGCAACGATTGATACACCATCGTTCCTGTTGCTACAATCGTCACATCCGCTCCTTCACGCAGCGTAATCGCCTTGCCGATTTCAAAGTCATAGTCCTCTTTATACACCATCGGATCTCCAGCCTCTCCGCACAAACGCAGATATGCCGGTCCTTCATAATGTATCAGCGCTTCCGTCATCTTCACCACCTCCGCACTATCTGCCGGAGAAAGTATCGTCATTCCAGGAATTGCACGCATCAAGCATATATCGTCCAATCCGTAGTGCGTATTGCCTTGCTGTTGCACACCGAATCCTGCTGCCAAACCAATCACCTTGATGTTATGCTTCATGTAGCCACAATGAATCTTCACTTGCTCATAACTACGAGTACAGATGAACGCAGCAAACGATGTAGCAAACACATTATATCCTTCCGAAGCCAAACCGGATGCTATACCGATTAGGTTCTGCTCTGCAATTCCTACATTCAAGCACTTCTCGGGGTATGCCTTACTGAATCGCTCCAATCCGGACGAACGAACGAAATCAGCAGACAGCACTATACAATTATCTTCGTTCGGTGCCAGTTCCGAATATGCGGAACCAAAAGTGCCACGCTTCCCAAGCATGGACCATGTACGTAGTTGTATTCTATTAAAGTCCATTTTCGTTCAATTCGTTTAGTGCCTGATTATATTGTTCTTCGTTCAGTGATGCATGATGCCAACTGTTCACATTCTCCATGAACGAAATGCCTTTACCTTTTATCGTATGCCCCACAATCACCAATGGTTTACCGTTCACCGGACGATGCTCCAATGCATCTATGATAGCATCCACATCATTTCCGTCAATCTCTGCTACGTTGCAACCAAACTCACGTGCCATACCGGCTAAAGGTGAGTTCATAATGTCCTTCGTCAATCCGTCTTGTTGATAACCGTTATGGTCGATGAACACCACCAAGTTATCCAATCCGAACTGCGCAGCAGAAAGCAATGCTTCCATAGCGCTACCCTCATTGCATTCTCCATCACCCATAGCCACATAGGTGGTATAACACATCCCGCGTTTTTTAGCAGCCAATGCTTTACCTACCGCAAACGACAGACCCATTCCGAGACTACCGCTGGAGCATTCGATGCCTTTATCTAATTGCTTGATCGGGTGAGCGGGATAAAGTCCACCATCCGTCATATAGTTAGCACGGAACTCTTCCTGACTAAAGAACCCACATACGCTCAACGTCGAATAGAATGCCGCATAGCCATGTCCTTTACTCAAGATAAACCTATCTCGATCGTCCATCATCGGGTTCTTTGGATCCACATGCATAGCACCACCATATAGCACTGTCAGATAGTCTACCAATGACAATGCCGGACCTATATGCACACCTACCTTACCCGTAGCGTAAGCCGATTCGATAATCTCTCTTCGAATCGCTTTAGCCAATTGTTTGATTGCTTCGTTATTCATCGTCTGTTTGCTGTTGATAAGAAATTTACGCCTCCTCCATCAATCCGTATCGTTTGTCCAGATACATAACTCGACTCGTCGCTTGCGAGATAGAGTGCCAGGTGCGCCACCTCTTCCGGTTTGCCTTTGCGACCTAAGGTGTTATGACGAATCATATCTTCCGTCACCGCATCTTCCATGCCACCAATCATTTTAGTATCCGTCATACCCGGAGCAATGGCATTGACGCGGATTCCCAAAGTTCCCCATTCAAACGCCATCTTCTTGGTCGCACAGATCAGTGCAGCCTTACTCGACGCGTATTCCAATTGCGCATAGTCGCCATCCAATCCGGCTATCGAAGCGATGTTGATGATGCTTCCGTTCTTCTGCCTACACATCACACGCGATGCCAACTGTGCCACATGCACTGCTGCAAAGAAATTCACTTGCATCACATCGCGCATCGTCTGGATATTCGTCATCTGAATCAACCGATTCTCACTGACGATTCCAGCTGCATTCACAAGAATATCTATCGGCAACTTCTCCTTGATGATGGTTTGCATACCTTGTTTGATCTGCTCCTCATCGCTCAAGTCAATATACACCGGTTTGATCCAAACCTGATGCTCGGCAGCCATCGCTTCCATATCGCTGAGCCAAGCACTATCTTCTCGATGCACAATTGCCCATACATTTGCTCCTTCCCGAGCAAACGTCTCCACAATCGCACGACCTATTCCTGTCCGTGCTCCTGTGACAATGGCATTTTTATCTTGCAATCTCATCAGAACTCAACATTATAGTTCTTGGTCAAAATTTCTTTGCCTTTCTCGTAGGAAGACAGATCGATGATGAAGAACGCCAAAACTCCTGTTAGCAAGGCTGAGAAGCCATAAAATAAACCTTTAACTAATTTTGTATTCATATTCATAGAAAAATAATGCTTGTCTTGATATGGTCGTGAAATGGTCCAGATTTCACTGAATCAAGAATCAGCTATAACGCTTTATCTGTTTTTTATGTCTTTGTTACTTAGTGATTTTCTGTTTCTTGTTTGTCGCTTTTTCGGTTAATATTCTGTTTTATCTTCTATATACGCAAATATAGAGATTATGAGAAACAACAGCAAAGAATTGATATTTGAAAATTGGCAATGGATGTTGTCTCTGTATAATTAGTATATTGCACAAATAAGAATCCCCTTCGTCATTTCTGACAAAAGGGGATTCTTGTTGTGTTTTATTCTTTTTGTGAGAGTTAATACATCTTCTTGATGACGGTGTGTGGGAAGTAGTGGCTGACGATGTCAGTGTATGAGTAGCCTTGTGCTGCCATGACGGCGGCGCCAATCTGGCCACGTTGGTTGACAAGGTGCTCGACCCGTTGCGCGAGTCATACGGCAAGCCCATAAAGGTGAACAGCGGCTATCGCTGTCCGAAGCTGAATAAGGCAGTGGGCGGCAGCGCGACGAGCCAGCATGTGCTTGGTTAGGCGGCGGACATAACGGCAGGGAGCAAGGCAGAAAACAGGAAACTGTTTGACTTAGTAAGGTCATTGAAGTTGCCGTTCGACCAGCTGATATGGGAGAACGGAGGGGCTTGGGTGCATGTAAGCTGCGGTCCGAGAAACAGAAGACAGGTATTATCAATCAGCAAGTGATTAAACTGCATTCATCCGCCGTTTGAACGACAAAAAGGCAGAGTTCCGCCACTTACCGGTTCTCTGCCTTCCTTTTTTT
>Ga0247611_10000092_pt1 | contig 171661 bp, 313 predicted proteins | sample 177DNAGHGhighgp2_FD_192422 | JGI IMG/M metagenome (GOLD analysis project Ga0247611, IMG submission 192422) | Sheep rumen microbial communities from Palmerston North, Manawatu-Wanganui, New Zealand - 1770 DNA GHGhigh gp2 | ecosystem: Host-associated > Mammals > Digestive system > Stomach >...
TTCCAGTATTTAATTTAAAAAAGCGTACTTTTACAGATAAGGATGTTCTTGATTCTTTTACAGTGCAAAATTGTTTTACATATCAAGGAACTAAGATTATAAATGGTAAACTATATGCATTCAGTGGTCTTGATACTAAAGAATATCCTACGTATCTGCATATTATTAATTTACAAACCCATGAAGTTGAAAATAGAATTAATATTAATGGATTAAGTGAATTAGAAGCAATAGGCCATTATGAAGATGGGTTTATTTCTGTAAATAATGCTTATAATCCCACTTATACATTTTTAAAAATTAAGGAAAAAATTTAGATATGGATGGAATACTTAATCAAATAACATATTATTATAATAAAGATAAATATAAAAATACTATTATTGATTTAGAAGATCATATAAATAATCATTCAAATTATTTTAGAGTAGATGACTGGTTTTGTTCTTTTACTGAAGATTTCTTCTCTAATTTTTAAGCATTATTCTTTTAAATGCATATTGTGCGGAATAGTCTCAACTTTCAGAATATACATTTAAAAGTACTATCAATGAAGTATAAAACATTTATATTGTTCTCCTATTTCTTTTGATAAAATTAAAAAAATACTAGAACAGCATCTAAAATGAAATCTTTAGAAGATAAGTATTCTCTTATAGAAGAAGATTCTTTTTATCCCATGTTCCACATTTGATATTGTGTGCTCATGTTTTTAATTTTTTCTGTTATTTATATTTGTGTAAAAATTAACAAAAATCATGACTATTACATATTCTGATAGTATTATAAAAATATTTGAGGAATGTAAGAAGGATTACGATAGAGCTCATATAGTACATACTTCTTACACTTCTTGGACAAAATATAAAAAACTAAAATATAAAAGAAAAAGAGGATTTCGTAAAGAAATACAACAAGTATTAGCTCTTATATATTAAGTATTAATAAAGGCCCCTTAGCTCAATGGATTAGAGCAACAGATTTCTAATCTGTAGGTTCTGCGTTCGACCCGCAGAGGGGTCACTTATTTATAAATTTAATATGATTGCATCTATAAAATGTCCTAAATGTGGTTCTATATATACTGCATTATCTATATCCTATTTTAATAAAATAGTAGTTTTTGATGCCTGTGGTAAATGTGGAACAAAATTAACAAATTGGAAAGAACAATGAATTATTTATTCACTCAAAAAAAGATCTCTCTTGGAGATGTTTGTAAAGTAATTTGTAATAAAGATCAATTAAAACTACTACATTTTGACAGATATTTTCCTACTACATATAGTACAGTACAAGGTATTTCTATGATAGGTATTAAAGTAACTCAAATTTCTGATACTTATTGTAAAGGATACATGGTGTATTATAATAAAACATCTAAAAAAGTATGTCCCAATCTTAATAAAGGGGAAAAAATTTATTTTTATATAAATCAATCTAATATTATTGGAATTTTAAAATATGAACATCAATGATTTTAAGAAGCAAATTTATAAATTAGTTGATAATGCTCCTAATTGTTGGAGACGAGGTCAATCTGTTTTTAATGTAATAGAAGAACATTATGGAGAAGTTGCAAGACATGTTCAATTTGTTGATGGTGTAGATTGTTTTTATAATGATAGTTTAATTGATACATTTATATTTAAATGTTATTGTTATTTAAAAGAACGTAATATCATATAATGAAATATCAATTCTTTGGAGACACACATGGTGAAACTTATTGGAAAACTTTATTAGATCCTGAAGCTATTCAAGTATTTTTAGGAGATTATTTTAGTCCATATAGAGAACAATCTTATGAACAATGTAAAAATAATTTTCTTGAAATTATAAATCTTAAAGAAAGTAAACCTGAAACTATTTTATTAATAGGAAATCATGATGAAGATCATTGGCATATTAGAGAAGGATATTCTAGATTTGATTTTTATAATGTAGAAAAAATATCTTCTTTATTTGAATCTAATAAAGACAAATTTCAAGTTGCTTTTGCCGTTGGTGATTATCTTGTTACTCACGCTGGAGTTACACAGGAATGGAAAGAGAAAAGACTTCCTTATGTAGAAATAACTCCACAAAGTTTAGCAGAAGGTATTAATCAATTATGGTTAAATGGTAAATATTCTGCTTTTAATTTTCAAGACAATGCTTCTTATTTTGATTATTATGGAGAAACAGAACGTCATGGTCCAATGTGGATTAGATGGAAACAACTTTGTAAACATAATGTTTTTAAGAAAACCTCTTATAAACAAATTGTTGGACATACTGTTGATCCTGAGTTTAAATATTCTCCTAATAAATCTAATTGGAATTTAATATGTATTGATTGTATGGCTTATAAGCCAAATTCATTAATATTGGAAATATAATGGAAGAGAAAGTATTAAAATTAATTTATGCTGGCCCAATTCTTGCTGCTTTAATTAAGCAATATTCTACTACTAAAGAAAATTGGGAAGAATATTGTGTGAATAAAACTTGTGAATTGGTAAAGCAATTAGAAGCTAATTTACAATGAAGCCATTTGAATTAGAAAAAGCTTTTAATGGAGCTGCATTATGCACGAGAGATGGTCATGATGTAAGAATTATTTGTTATAATAGAAAAGATTCTCATAATCGTGCTCCACTAATAGGACTTGTTTTAAGTTCTAGTGGGCATAATGAAAGAATTATTCAATATGATAATTTTGGAAGACAAATAAACTTTTGTAAAGACTTAGATTTATTCTTAAAAGATTAAATATATATGTTATATTGTAGTCAGATAAATAATTATGAAGATTTTAGAGCTCGGTTTGGTTATAAAACTGGGCAAGATGGGAATTACTTAGTTAATTCTAATGGAGTAAGACAACGTAAAAATAATATTCCTTATTTATTCTGGAAAGAAACCAGTATAGAGGAACATAAAAAAGGAATGTCTTTAAGTAAATCTTTTGATTGTGGTATTAAATTAAATACTGCGAAAGATGTATTTAATTTAATGCTTAGAGAAGTCTTTAAAAAAACCAGTAACGATATTTGCCCAGTTATTAGTTTTGGTAATTATGAAATTCAAAACTATGGTATTTGTTTTGATGGAGATGTAAATTCTGTCAGATATAAAGATACTAATACTGGAAAAATCTATAAAATGAAAATAGGAAAATTTACTGGCAAAGCTTTAGATTTCTTAATAAAACAAGGTGCTGTTATAGGTTGGATTAATAATCCTACTTTGCGTATTTTCTTTATAGAAGAATTAACAGAGCTTTGGAAAAATAAACGTCTTAAAGATAAAACTTTAAAAGTTGTTGTAAATAAGGATTTTGAAGGTATTTATAGGAGAGCTCGTAGACCTTTTGACAGTCGTGATTTTAGTTCTTGTATGGATGATGATCAGAATTATAATTTTTATGTTAATCATCCAGATCTATTTGATGCTGTTTCTTTACAAGATGATGATAATTTAATTTATGCTCGTGCAATTCTTGTTCATTGTAAAGATGAAAAAGGAAATGAACATAAATATCTTGAAAGAATTTATTGTAATAAGAGAATGTATAAAGATTTCTTATTTGATAAAGCTAAACAAGAAGGAGTATTTGATTTATATAAGAGTCTTGAAGCATCTTGTCATGAATATGAAAAAGTTATTGATGCAAAAACTGATAAACAAATAGATTATACTCTTGTTATTCCTCTTACTTTAAAGAGTGGAGACTATATTTCTTATCAAGATTCATTTAAATGGTATTATGATAGACAAAATGTTGCAAAAAATAGACCTCCTAAAAATTCTTCTGATAAAGAGCATTGTTATAATTTAGCAACCACTAATGAAAGATTTCATACATGATCGATTTAAATTTACTTAAAGATCTTTACAAGATTAATAGTCAATCAGGTAAAGAAGAAAAAATTAGAAGATTTTTATTATCTTACTTAAAGAAACATTATACAGGACTTAAAATTAAGGTTGACAGTCTTGGTAATATTTATATAACAAAAGGAAAAACTGATTTTTATCCTTGTTTGGCCTCACATATGGATCAAGTGCAAACTTATACGGGTAAAATATATATATTTCGCCATAATCACTTTATGATTGGTGTTGGAGAAAATGGCCAACAAGTCGGTTTAGGAGCGGATGATAAAAATGGTCTATGGATAGCTTTACAAATGTTAAAATATGTAAAAGCTATGAAATGTGTATTCTTTGTTGGAGAGGAAGTTGGTTGTGTAGGCTCTTCTAAATGTGATATGTCTTTCTTTAATGATGTTAAATATGTCATTCAATGTGATAGACGCAATGGAGGAGATTTTATTAATTATGCTAGTGGATCACAACTATGTGATTCTTCTTTTGTAAGCAAAGAATTAAAAGAAAAATATGGATATAAGGACCAATATGGATTGGTAACAGATGTAGCTACTCTTAAACATAATGGATTAAAGGTAGCTTGTTGTAATCTTAGTTGTGGTTATTATAACCCACATTCTTCAAACGAATTTACTAATATTAAAGAATTAATTAATTGTTTAAATTTTGTACGTGAAATAGTACGTATTACTCCCTTAGTACAACATGAAGATAAAAGATTTTATTCAACAATGGGTTCAAATACAAATTACGGATCCTACAATAATAATTCCAAAACAGGAGGAAACAATAATTCCTATCCACCTTATTACAACTGGGAATACGAAGATTAAAAAGTGCTATAGTTGGTCTTGTAATGATCGTTGTCTCTATTTTAAAGACCAACTTGTTTGTTTTAAATCGCATGGTTTAATTTTCAATGATTCTCGTTTTTCTGAACAATTGCAGCCAATTTGGAGTGAAATAGGAATAAGATCTTATTTATTTACTGATACTCCATCTGATGCTGAAAGATTGGTTGGAATAGTATTGAAAAAATTCTATGATTGTGCGAAAAATGACAGTTGGATAGATGAGATAATCATTACTTTCTTTCAAACATTTAATTGTAAGTTTGAAGATAAATATCTAAATTATTGTTCAAAACTTACATTAGATAAATTTCAAGAGATTAGCGAGAAACACGCTAAAAGAAAGAAAACTACTATTGCTTCTTCTAAAATATTGAATGGGCTATGGTATGAAGATCAAGATTCAGAAATTGTTAAGTTTTCTTATGATCGTCCTATTGGTGCCCCTGTAGACGCTTAATATATGAGTAATTATCAAATTGTAGAAACAAGTACTTCTTCTAGAATGTCTGTAATAGATTTAGATTCTAAATTATTACAAGAAGGAGTAATAGAAATTAATGATGCGTTTTCTCCAGAGACAGTATCTTCTTGGAGAAACGCATTATTATTTTTACGTTCAAAACTATCTCCAGAAGAAACTCAGTCTAAACCAATTCAGATTCATATCAATTCTCCTGGAGGAGAAATATGTTCTATGTTAGGTTTAATTTCTACCATTAAAAGTATGCAAGAAGTTGGATATATTATTTCTACTATTAACGTAGGAATGGCTTATAGTGCTGCTTGTTGGCTTTTAATGGCCGGTTCTCCTGGGTATAGAAAATCATTAAAGTATTGTCGTATTATGGCTCATACGTTATCTTCAGGTACTTATGGTAAGATTGCTGATATGATCATTGATGTAGAAGAATGTAAAGCATTACAAAAAGTGCTTGATCAATTGACTATAGAAATGGCTTGTCCAGAACTTATCGAAAAAAGTAAGTATCTTGATTTTTATATGAGTCCAGAAGAAGCTATAAAATATAATATAATTGATTCTATAGTATGACAATTAAAGACTTTAAAGACTGGTTAAATTCTTTTTCTAATGATAAAGAATTAGTAATTGCTGGACATTTGCCAACACATGTTTATAATTTTAAAATTATAGACATTGTAGAACATAATAATTCAGTAGAATTAATTACTGGTGTTATTTAATAACATCAGTTTGCATTCTTAGTATAACGGTTATTACTTCGGCTTTGTAATCCGAAAATCTCAGTTCGATTCTGAGAGAATGCTCAATTTAAATTTCATATAATATGAAAAATTTCTTTACTAAAATTATAAGATTTATTAAGTACAAACAATCATGCAATATTCAATTAGATATATTATATGATTATATAGCTCAATTAGAGACATTATATAAATATACAAAGAGTAAAAAATATAAAACATCTCAAAGAGATTTACTTAATTTAAAAATGGCTGAAGTTAGATATAATATATATAATCATTTAAAGAATTTTGTATGTTAGGAACATGTAGTATTGGAATTCCTGCTCCTATTTATAGAGGAGATAGGAATGTTTTAGATTTTATTTGTGATGCTTTATCAAAATCCGCTACATTAGAAAATGGAGATGTTGTAGGAATTACTGAATCATTAGTAGCTCGTTCTCAAAACAATTATTGTAATGTAGATGATATTGCTAAAAGTGTAAAATCTCTTTTCCCAACAACTTCTTCAATTTATTTATATGAACCTATTGCCAGCAGAAATAGATTCAGTTTAATTTTAAGAGGTGTAGCTAGAGCATTTAAAGGTGTAAATGTTGTATGGCGCAATAATTTTGATGAAGTTGGAAATTATATTAGAGGAGAACATCCTTTTACTGGTTTAAATTATAGAGAATTTTATAAAGGTATATGTGAAGAAGAAGGTGCAACTTTTTCTTTGTTTACAGAAGTTCCTCCTTATAAAAATAATTATGTATTAGATTGTAGATGCCATCCAACAGAAAATGAGTTTGAACATACTTTAAAAGAAATTCTAAAAATTCCTGTTATTAGAGAAGATAATACTCAGAGTGGATTTAATCCTGATTATGGTGTTCTTGGCTCTAATATTGCTGGACCAGAAAGACTTAAATTATTTCCGAGAAATGGTCAGGAATTTGTCTTACGACTGCAAGAAAAATTACAAAATTCATTTGGTGTTCATGTTGAATGTCTAATTTATGGAGATGGTTGTTTCAAAGATCCTGTAGGAGGTATATGGGAATTTGCCGATCCTGTAACATGCCCTGGAAGTACTATTTCTTGGGATTTAATCCCTTCTGAATTAAAATTAAAGTTGCTTGCTGATACTAAAACAGATGATGAAATAATTTCTGCAATTAAATCTGCTCCACAGCAAGCTTTAGGAACAACACCAAGACGAGTTAATGACCTTTTAGCTAGTCTTATGGATCTTACTTCTGGATCTGGAGATAAAGGCACTCCTATAGTAGTTGTTAAAAATTATTTTACACATTTTACTAAATGATTTTATGGGAAAATTAAAAATAATTGGTTATGAATTAAGAGATATTGCAGTAATGCAAGCGCCTGTTTCATTTGCCAATCATCGTGGTGATGTTAATCCATTTATCAATGTATGTAATAGAGAAGTATATCCTATTTTTGTTGCTCCAATGGCTTCGGTAACAGATCAAAATAATTATCATATTTGGATTGATAATAAATTAACTCCTGTAATTCCAAGAAGTATTCAAATTAGTGAATGTAATCCTAATGGATTAACTTTTGAGGAACGAATGGAAATTGCAAAAGAAACATTTGTTTCTATTTCACTTAACGAAGCTTTAAAAGATATTTATGAGTGGGCAGTAACACAATTAAACTCTCCTAGTCCACAAGATTATCTTGGGAAAGATCCAGATGTTAAATACTACATTTGCATTGATATTGCTCATGGAACATTAAGTGAAATGTATAGAGCAGCAAAAGGTCTTAAACAGTATTCTAATGTTGTTTTAATGGCTGGAAATGTTGCTACTCCTAATGCATATTCTTTCTATGCTGATGCTGGAATTGATTGGATGCGTGTTTCAGTTGGTTCTGGAAGTCGTTGCACATCTGCTTGTAATGTTGCAGTTCATTATCCTATGGCATCTCTTCTTGATCAATTAAATGAAGAAAGAAAAGCATATGCTCATAGTCATAATGGAAATGCTCCAACTAAGATTATTGCTGATGGTGGTATTGGATGGTTTGATGATATTCAAAAATCATTAGCCCTTGGGGCAGACGCAGTTATGTGCGGCAAAATTTTTGCAGAATGTGATGAGGCGTCTGATCCAATTTATTTTTCTAAAGATCTCGAGCACGCTAAAAATAAAGATTGCCGAATTTATGGATCAGTTCCTATAGGATTAGGATGGAAACGTTTTCGTGATTATTATGGTATGAGTACTAAACGAGCCCAAAAACAAACTGGAGGCTCTGGTAATAAAACTGCTGAAGGTATTGATTGTCCTGTTGAAGTTAAATATCCTGTATCAAAATGGACTGAAAATATGGAATCATATCTTCGTAGTTGTATGACTTATACAAATTCACACAATATTAAAGAACTTCGAGAAAACTCACAAGTAATTATTCTTGGTGGTTCTGGAGATGCTGCATATAGAAAATAAATAAAGTAAAAAAATGCCAAGAAAAAAGAAAATAGAAGTAGAAGAAGTTGTTCCTGTTGAAGAAATATCACAGGAACAGTCTTCTTCGGACGTTAAGGAAGAATTAACAGATGAACAGAAAAAGAAAGCACAAGAATTTGTTGATGCTTTAATTAAGAAAAGACTTCATCCAAGAGTAGTTGATCTTTATAAATATTTGATATTCACAAAAAAGACTTTAGATGAAGTTTATCACGATCTTATAAATAAGAAGTGTGGACTTTCTAAATTAAACAGAAATTTTTTAGAATCTTTTGAGAGATCTCTTATTGAAGAATTGCTTACTGAACATATTAAATATATAAAACATAATGCTAGTTAATGTTATTCAAGAAACTTCTTGGAAGAGAGCTCTTAATGCTGCAAGACGTACTATAGGTAAATCTCCGCTAGATAAAGAACCTTCTGATCAATGGAAAGATAGTATTCTTTATGCTGAACATTCTCCTATACGTCTTGTTGAATATAGAATTTCTTTTGAGGGGATTCGTCAATGGGTAACTACTCATTTAGTTAGACATTGGCTTGGGTTTATTCCTTTTGTTCACTCTCAACGAGAAGACAGACGAAAGTTGGATGTTCCAAGAGATCAATTACCACAAGGCACGGAAAATGATGCTGATTTTGTTGCTAATGCTCAAGCAATTATAAATATTTCTCATAGAAGATTATGTAATTGTGCAAGTAAAGAAACTAAAGAAGCTTGGTCTGCTGTAAAAAAAGAAATGGAAAAAGTTGACCCAATAATGGCAAAACATATGGTTCCCTTTTGTATTTATAGAGGTTTTTGTCCCGAATTAAATTCTTGTGGTTATTCTAAGACACTAAAATTTCAAGAAGATTTAAAAATATATAGAAATGGAAAAGAATAATTTCTTAAAAATTTTAAATTCTATATATTTATGTTGTAAATTTTCTTTTTTATATCCTATAAATAGATTTACTAACAAACATCAAGTTAATATTTGTAATAAAAGTATAAATAAATTATTTAAAAATCCTTTTTATACTTTTTCTATTGCAGGAAAAATATAATATGAGTGGAAAATTTATAATTAATAATCATACATATTTAAAACTTTACAACTTTGATAAAACTTTTTTTCTATGTTATTTTAATTCAATTTTGCCTTTTAGAGTAATCGGTGATATTAATTATCCAGATGCTTTAGATCCTTCTGGAGGGCCTTATATGGAAAAAAATGTTTTTACAATTAATGGTTTTAAATTAGTTAATATTTGTTGGATTCCAGAAGAAAAAAAGTATTTTTTGGAATTTAAAAAATATGAATAAAAGTTTGGTATTATGCCAAAAACTAAAAAACGATTTAATTGGGAAATTTATGATGAAAAGGGAACATTTTTAGATATTTTAACAATGACTCGTGATGAATCTAAAAATTATCAAAAAACGTTTCCTAAGTATAAATTACAAGAGATAGGATATACAGATAATGACTGAAGAAACTTTTCATGGAGCTTTAGTACAGAAAAAAGAAGGAATGTATACAATATATGTTTTCCAAAAGGATAATGGTGAGTATTTAATGTGTACAAAACTGCCAAATTGGGGGCCATATATAATTAATATAGGAGATTCTGGATTTTTTACTGTAGATTATGTAACTGCAGGAGAAGAGTATTTTGACAGGTTGTCTGGAGAAACTGTTAAATATATGTTTTCTAACATATATTTCAAAGAGTTTATTAAAGATAAAGAACTAGTTAAAGAGATAAGATTATGAAAAAGAATATAGAAAATGAGTAATTTGAAGATTGAATCTTATACATGGAAAGATAGACGATTAACAGATGATCGTACTGAAAAAGCAGCAGAATATAAAATGATTGATATGGCTGATTATGAACTTCAGCAAGCATATAATCATTGTAAACATATGTTATATAATAATGATCCAACTAATCCTGGTAGAACACTAGTGTTAGACATGATTTCTGAACAATTAGAATATTGTGGTGCTGAATTAGCGTTACGATGGTTTAAATCTTTAGTAGATAAAGATAATAATCCTTTATATTCTAATGATAGTTTATTGACAGACATTAGAAATTGGTTATCTACAGCTCCTGAGGAAACAGGTGTTGTATATAGACTACAGGATTTTGTAAAGGTGCATCCAGATTATAAAGGAGTGCCTATTGAATCTTTAATTAAAGCGTGTAGAGATTCTCTTGGATTCATTGATTTATCTAAAATTTCATTTTCTTTTATTTATAGACTTGGTCTTTATTTTACTCCAGATGAGTTAAAAGAAATGAATGCTTACACATATGGGCATGGTCTGCAAGAGAAATTTGATATTTTAAAGTATCAACTTGGTTTGAAAGATGATGTTGTTTTACATGCTAATCCTAATGGATTAACTGAACAACAATTTAGAGATATGATTCATCTAAAAAAACAAAAAGGTTTTACTAAGTGTAAATATTCAGAGCTTACTACTGGGCAATTGGAAACTTTACGAAAAAAAGTACTTTATAGTCTTGAGGATGAAGTATTATTTCAAATTCGTATTTGGACTACTTTAATGAAACAAATTAAAGAAGTCGCTGATTATAAAAATTATACATTAATTGAATGATATGGCAGAATGTAAAATAATGAAATGTACTTGTACGTCTGATTTCCAAGATTCTGTTTATGGAAAGGGAATGAGAGTATTTAATCCTATTGGTAAAGGAAAAGATCAAGGTAAGGATTATATTTGCACTGTTTGTGGTAAAACTACAAGTGGCGTACTTAAAAAGAAAAAATGATAAATAACGTTGATTTATTTAATCAAATTGTGAATGACATGTCCGAACTCTATTCTAAAAAGAATAATGATTATGGGAATAGTTTTGAGGAGACAGCTAATGAGTTCGGACTTGTTGCTCCAGTGATAAGAATTTCTGATAAATTAAATAGACTTAAGTCATTATTAAAAAGACCACAATTAGTTAAAGAGAGTATTGAAGATACTTTATTAGATATGGCAAATTATGCTATTATGACTGTTATATGGTTAAGAAATAATGATTTATCTAGTAAGTAATCAGAAAGAATTATTTAATAATCCACATTATAAAATTATATCTATTGAAGAATCTTTAAATAAAATTTCTCGATGGTCTTGTATACAGTTTGATACTGAAACTACTGGAAGAGATCCACATTTATGTAAATTGTTATGTGCTCAATTTGGTAATGACGAGTTTGATGAAAGAATTATTATAGATTGTTCTTGCGTAGATATTTGTCTTTATAAAGAATTTCTTGAAAATAAACTAATAATTGGGCAGAATTTAAAATTTGATATACAATTTTTATATAATTTTGGTATTATTCCATTAAATGTTTATGATACAATGATTGTTGAACAACTTTTATATCTTGGATATCCACCAGCTGGCAAACCAGGAGGAATAAGCTATAGTTTACAATCTATTGCATATAGATATTTAAACATTGATATTGACAAAACTGTTAGAGGCGAGATAATATGGAGAGGATTAGATCCTTCAGTCATATTATATGCTGCTGGGGATGTCACATATCTAGAACAAATACGTAGATTACAGCTGCTTGAATGTGAGAAAAAATCTTGTGTAGTAGGAGCAGATCTTGAAAACAAGTTTGTACCTGTTATTTCATATTTAGAATGGTGTGGTGTAAAGCTTGATCAAAAGAAATGGAAAGTAAAAATGGATAAAGACGAATTAAATTTAAAGAAGTTTGAAGAACAACTTAATGAATTTGTCGCTTCTCGTCCAGATTTAAAAGAATTTGTTTATTTTGATACGCAAGGAGATTTGTTTTCTGGATTTAATCTCACTCCAAAAGTAAATATTAATTGGTCTTCTTCTCAACAAGTAATTAAAGTAGTTAAAATATTAGGTTTCAATACTGAAGTTAAAGATAAAAAGACAGGAGAAAGTAAAGATTCTGTTCTTGAAAAAACTCTTGCTGTACAAAAAGGAATTTGTGATGAGTTTCTTAATGCATATTTTAAATATCAAGAGGCTTCAAAACTTGTTTCTTCATTTGGTCAAGGTCATTTAAATGTTGTTAATCCAATTACTGGAAGATTATATACTAGCTGGAGGCAGCTAGGAGCGGCATCGGGACGCATGTCCTGTGGTTCTACACAACCTAACACAGATCTTGCCGCATATAAACATATACCAAGTTCAGAGTGTTCTTATCCAAATTTACAACAACTTCCGCATGATGCTGAAACAAGATCTTGTTTTGTTGCTGAAGAAGGAAATAATTGGGTTTCTTGTGATTATTCTGCAATGGAAGCACGACTTGCTGGAGATATTTATAATGATCAGGCTGTTAAGGATATTTTCTTAAAAGGAATTGATTCTCATAGCATGTATGCAAAAATATTTTTTAAGGATGAATTAAAAGATATAGATGTGAATGATGTTAAAGAATTAAGGCCAGACTTAAGGTCTCGTGCAAAAAGTCCAGAATTTGCTCTTAACTTCGGTGGTGGACTCCCTTCTATTATGTCTGCTCTTCAGTGTTCTAGAGAAGAAGCAGAGCAAATTATCAAAAATTATGAAGAGGGCTTTAAAGGTACTGCTGAATTTGCGAGAATGGGAAGTAAATTTGTAAGAGAAAATGGATATGTTTTAATATCTCCGATTACTGGGCATAAAATGTATTGGTGGGATTGGAAACACTGGTTAGAAGAAGAAGAAAAATTTAATTCTGATTCTTGGAGTTGGAAAGATTATAAATTATATCATAAAGGTTCTGGAGACATTGTAGAACAAGAAGTAAAGATGCATTTTAAAGCAGCATCAAAATGGGATAGAATGGCCCGTAATGCCCCAACACAGGGTACTGGAGCTTGTATATTAAAACATAGTCAAATTTTATTATTTAAATGGATTATTAAAAATGGGTATTTTAATAAAATAAAATTATGTACTTTAGTACATGATGAATGTAATTGGGAATACCCTGAAGAATTAATTGATTTTCCTAATATAGTTTCTAAGTGTATGGAAAGAGCCGCAGCAATATATTGTAGATCTCTTCCTATACCAGCAGAAGCAACAGTAGGAAAATATTGGATACATGAATAAGTTATGGTAAAGATAATAAAAAGAATAGACGATTATTCTGAAGAATTTAAAGAATATTGTAAATTACATAGTTTTTCTTATGATTTATTTCATTGCATGTATAAATCTTGGGCTATATCAAAAAGAGAAAATGAATTATTTTTCTTCATTTATAATACTGGAGAGGACAATATAGTAAAAGTTACTGGAACTGTTTATATAGACAATGAACGTCATACTTTAAAACCTAAAATATTATCTTTATTTGAAGCTTTTAATCAGATATTAACTCCAGATATTAAAGATTATATTGTTATACAATCAGCTATGGGAAATTATTATGTCTTAGCATATCATGACAGAGGACATAATGTTTTCAAAATTTACAATGACAAGAACACAAAGACAACAACTAGCAATTGAGAGATGGAAACAAGCGAAATGCAGAGGAAGTATAGTTGCCGGCACAGGATTTGGCAAAACTAGAACTGCTCTTGATGCTATAGAAAGAGTTTTTGCAAAAAATCCAAATATTCCAGTTACAGTTGTTGTTCCTACAAAAGTTCTTAAAAATCAATGGGAAGAAGCAATTTTTAAACGAAATTTTGATTATCCTGTAAATGTATTAATAATTAATACAGCAGCAAAAAAACCATTTAATTGTGTTTTTTTAATTATTGACGAATGTCAACATATATCTGCAGAAGGAATGAGTAAAGTGTTTAAAAATTGTTCGCCTACATTTATTTTAGGATTAACAGCTACGTACGAAAGATTAGATGGAAGAGAAAAACAAATATTAGATCATTACGCTCCTGTATGTGACGAGATTACTATTAATGAAGCTTTATCTAATGGATGGGTTGCCCCATATGTAGAATATAAAGTTTTATTAGATGTAGATCTAAAAGAGTATGATAATGCTAATCAGCTTTTTCTTAAATGTTTTAGCTTCTTTAATTTTGATTGGGATTTAGCAATGACTGTTGCTACTAATGTTTTTAAAGCGCAACAATATGCAAAACATATTAATTGTACATTAAAAGAAGTTCAATCTTGTGCTTATGGCTTTATTAAATCCTTAAAAACAAGAAAATCTTTTATTGCTAATCATCCTAAAAAGTTAGAAATAGCAAAAAAGATTATAGAAGCACGCCAACATTCTAAAATAATTACTTTTAATGGTAGTATAAAACAATGTGAGGCTTATGATATGGGGTATGTATTACATTCTGGAAATACTAAGAAAAAGAATCAAATGACTGTTGAAGAATTTTCGTTATGTAAAGAAGGGGCATTGCATACTTCAAAAATGGCTGATGAAGGACTTGATATTCAAGGACTAAATGTAGCAATTATAACTGGATTTAATTCTTCTAAAATTTCTAAACGACAACGAATCGGGCGCTGTATTAGATTTGAACCAGGAAAAACTGCTGAAATATTTACATTAGTTTTAAAAGGAACTGTTGAAGAAAAATGGTATTCTAAATCTGGAGAAAGTCTCGAATATATCGAGATTAATGAACAAGAGTTAGATAGCGTATTACAAGGAATACCGCTAAAAAATAAAAGAAAGATTTTACAAGAAACAACAACATTTAGTAATATGTTACGATTCTAAATTACAGGTAACTTACTAACAGCTATACAAGCATTAATTAGTATGAGTAATGGAATTTACTTATACCTATGAGAAATTTAGAATTAAGTATTGAAAGAGAAATTGATTTTCTTATTCATTATAATTTAACTCCTGATGAGTTATTTTTAATGAAATTAATTTGGTATGCTCAAGATGGGCATGATGAGTATTTTTCTGAATATTTTTCAGAAAACACATTAACTTTGGGACTTCGTAGTACGATGCTTTCTCTTCAGAAAAAAGGTATTATTAATAGCACATACGAAGTTCCAGAGGACGGAGAAATTTTAAATCCACGAGATGTGGATTTTAATCAAAATGTTATAAAAACTTTTTTAAAACATAGTCTAGAATTAGGATTTGAATTATTTGAAATTTATCCTGTTGAAATTGTTGTAGAAGGGAGACAATTTGATATGCGAAACTTTGCTAAAGTATATAAATCTTTTGATGAGATGTGCTTTGCTTATGGTAAAGAAATTAAATTTAATCCTAAAAAACATCAAGAAATATTAGAATTAGTTGAATGGGGTAAAGAAAATAATCTTATTACAAATAATATAAGTTCTTTCATTATTTGTCATCAGTGGGAATATTTAGAACATCTAAGAGATAAAGGTAATGGATTTTTTAATACTAATGAATTATTATGATTGTTGATAGTTTATTTCAAAGTATTGAAAAAGGCCGAGAAGGGTTAAATAAAGGGTTATCTACAGGATTGCCTAAATTTGATTCTGTTACATATGGTGTTCAAAGAAAATGGTTAAATGTAATAGCTGGAGACAGTGGTAGTGTTAATAATACATATAAATACATATCAAATATTTATCTAGATAGAAAATATGATAGATATTTATATTACTGCCGTCTATATGAGTAATTGTATAGATTATTACAGGGCAAAAACGGCGAAGACTGAGATGTTAATGTCGTGCTAACTAATTAAATTACGAAAGGTTAATTAGTAGTGTAGAGCGTAGAGAGTGAATAAATATAATCTCTCCAAGAGTGTCCTGCTCCTATTAATAGGATGAATACGTACGCCGAACTAGTAAGAATTAAATTACTAGAGGTAAGGATAAAAAGCCTTACGATAACAATTTGAGTGGCAAATCCAGCTATATGCTTTATACTCAAGTATTTAGTCCTTTTCAACAGTATATGAAAGATAAAACTATAGATATTCATTTCCTATTATTTTCATTTGAGATGAGTGCTGAAGTTTTATTAGCTAAACTTTTATCTACTTATGTATATGAAGAATTTAATCAGGTGATTTCATATGATGAAATTCTTTCTTTATCTACTAAATTAACAGAAGAACATTACAAATATTTACTTGCTTCTAAAGAATGGTTATCTGAATTTGAAAGTAAATGTGAAATTATTGATAAACCTGTTACTTCAGGAGGATTATATGCTATTTGTAAAGAGTGGTCTAGAAAATTTGGTAATTATAAAGAACTAGGGCAAACTGGAGAATATACAAAAGAAGAATATATTCCAAAAAATGATAGACAATATTTAATTGTGTGTGTTGATCATATTAAATTATTATCTACATCTCCAGGAAATACATCTAAACAAGAAATTGATAAAGCTTGTGATTATTTAATTCATTTTAGAAATAAATGTGGATTTACTATTAATATTGTTCAACAATTAAATAGAAACTTTAAATCCATGGAAAGAAGACAAAATGGATTTCAATTATTACAACTAGATGATTTATCAGATTCTTCTGGTCCTGCGCAAGCTGCTGAAACTGTAATTGGAATTTTTCATCCTTACAGAGAAAAGATGGCAAAATGTGAAGGATATGATGTGAGACAATTAGGAGACAGAATAAGAATTTGCCAAATTCTAAAACATAGATTTGGAATGGCCGATAAATCTGTTGGTGTTACATTCTTTGGTGAAAATTCTGTTTGGAGAGAACTTCCACTTCCATCAGAAATAAATGACTATGAAAAGTTTAAAAGTTTATAAGATATTGCTATTTTAGATAATATAAATTAATTTATATTATTATTTTATATGGGATTACTTCCTACAACAAAATCTGTTAAGAAAACAGATGATCCAAGAAATTTAATTATATTTTCACTTCCAAAAACTGGTAAAACAAGTTCAATAGCTCAACTTCCAAATTGTCTTATAGTTGATCTTGAAAATGGTAGTGATTATGTTTCTGGTTATATTGTAAAAGCAAATACTTGGATGGATTTAAGAGACATTGCAAAAGAGTTATGTTCTACTGAACATAAATTTAAATTTGTTGCATTAGACACTTTAACAGCTCTTGAAGAAATTGCACAAGATCTTGCTTGTAAACTATATCAGAATACTCCAATGGGAAAATCTTGGGATTATAAAAATCCTACTGATATTTTAAAATTACCTAGTGGTGGTGGTTATTTATATTTAAGAGAAGCAATGCAAACTATTATTGGCTGGTTTGAAAAAACAGGTCTTAATTTGATTTTAGTTTGTCATGTGAAAGATAAGCTTATTACTGATTCTGCTTCTGAAGAAATGACTGTTAAAGCTATTGATTTAAGTGGTAAAATTGGTAATATTCTTTCAGCAAAATCTGATGGCATAGGATATGCTTTTCGTAATACAGAAGAAAATAAAGTATATTTGAATTTTGGTGCAAATACTTCTATTATTTGTAGTGCTAGACCACCACATTTGAATGGAAAAACTATTCTTTTATCTGAAATGGATAAGGATGGGAATATTATTACACATTGGGATAATATTTATCCAAGTTTAAAAAATGCTTAAAATAGAAAATAATAAACTAATTTTATCTCCTGAATTAGTTAATTTATTACAAGCTACTCCAGGAGATAAAATTATAATTGAATATTTAACAGAGGACAATAAAATAACTCCTGTAATTCTTAAAAGTGATAGAGGGAATGTCTTAAGTAACTCTAATACCATATCTTTTAGAGGAAAGCAAAAAGAATCTCTATTACAATTTGGAACTGAATTTCAAGAGGTATTAAAAGAAAGTAATATTTATCTCCTTGGGAATAAAGGAACTATTATTTATACTCCTGTTAAATCTATTATTAAGGACTCTTTAGATAAATCTATAATTTTAGATACAAATTATAATATACAAAAATTTGAAACGTATGAATTATAGTTTTGATGAAACTGCTGGTAATAGCCAAAACAGTGCTCGTAAACTTTTTGATGGAAATGCAATTTATGATGTAACATTTGATGGGTGTGAAGCTCGTGATATTCAAGGAGTTCAAGATCCCACAAAAGTATTTCATGTTTTAGATATTAAATTTTCTAATCCTACTGGATATTATACACATACAATTTTTGAACCTAATCCTGAGGACGCTACAGATCGCCAAGGACCTTTTGGACCACAGCCTTCTAATGTAAAAGCAATGATGTTGTTATTTAAGCATCTTATTGATGCTGTTAATCCTACATTAGGTCAAGCTATTGATAAAAAGGAAAAGAATCTTAACACCACAAGTTGGGATGCTCTTCGTCAATTAATGGTACAGGCAACTGAGCCTGGAAAGGGAACTTCAACAAAGATTAAACTGTTTAAGAATAATAAAGGTGTTGCTACATTCCCATTCTTTGCTACTTATACAAAAGATGGTAGATTAGGAATGCAAACTAACTTTATTGGTAATAATATATTCTTTACAAATAAGGAATTAGATCGTATAGCAAAGTATACTGAAGCTAAGCCAACTGAAGTTGTTGATTCGTTTGGAACAACTGCAACTACAGTTCCTTCAGATTATTCTTTTGATATCTAATGACTTTTGAAATTCCTCGTACCGAGCCTAGAATAACTAAAGAGTATCTATTATCTAAAAATAGTGAAGAAACATATATGAGTACTTATCTTGGAGTTCCTGTAAAAAAGGGACTCCTTGTAAGTCCATTAAGAAATGATCATAGACCCACTGCTAGTTTCTATAGAAGTAAGAAAACAGGAGAATTGATTTTTCATGATTTTGGTACAGGATTTCACGGAAATTTTATATCTGTTGTTGCTGAATTAAATAAATGTACATATTGGAAAGCTTTGCAAATAATAGCAGAAGATTTTCATTATATTGACAGAATTTCAGAAAGACCACAGATTAAAATTAAGCATACTTCTGCTAAAATAGAAGAAAAAACTGATACTTTAATACAAATAGAAGATCGTCCTTTTTCTGAAAAAGAATTACAATGGTGGAAAGATTTTGGAATAACAGAAAAAACATTACATAAATATCAAGTACATGCTTGTAATACTGTATTTTTAAATGGTAATTATTTTTGTTCCTCTTCTTCTAGAAGTTTTGCTTTTGGATATTATGGCGGAACAAGAAATGGTATACAGTTATGGAGAATTTATTTTCCGCAAAAGCACTCTTATAGATTCATTTCAAATTGGGATAAACGATTAATACAAGGAGCAAAACAATTGCCTGAGTATGGAGATTTATTATGTATCACAAAATCATTAAAAGATTGTTTATTAATGCATGAATTAGGAATTCCTGCAATTGCTCCAAATAGTGAACTGCTATTTTTATCAGATGCTCAATTAGAAAGAATTAAATTGCGTTTTAAAAAGATTGTTTGTTTTTATGATAATGATCTTCCTGGTATTAAAGGATTACAAAGAATAAAAAAAGCACATCCTGAATTAAGTTATTTTATAATTCCACGAAAATATAAAGCAAAAGATGCTTCAGATTTTTGTAAATTGTATGGATTTGAGAAAACAAAAGAATGTGCGGAACAATTAAAACATTATTTCTTGTATGAAGAAAAGTAAATTACGCTCAATAGGTGCACGTAATAGAACAAGAGGGCAAGAGTATGAGCGCAAATTAGTAAATGAATTAAAAGAAATAACTGGGAATAATAACTTATGTACTTCTAGATCTGAATCTAAAAATTTAGATAATATGAAAATAGACATTGCTGATCCTGATAAGGTTTTACCTTTTTATGTTCAAGCAAAAGCTACAAAAGCAGTTCCAACAATTAAAAAAATATTTGATGAAGTAGGTAAACAAGATCTTCCTCTTTGTATTTTTTGGAATGCTCAAGAATCTAGAACTACAAAACAAATATCTAAGGGAGAATACTGTATAATTCCAAAATCATTTTTTTATGATTTAATAAAACAATTTTATGAACGTAAGTAATTATAAAGTAAAATTTCTAAATATTTCTGGAGAAGATCTTTCTGATAAGGATTATTTTATGCGCCCTGGAATTAGTAATTCTAGATTAAAATATATTAATCCAAAAGAAGGAGGTTCTCCACAATTATATTTAGATCCTCCTAAACAAGATTTTAATCCATCATTATTATTAGGTAGCGCTATACATCAACTTATTTTACAACCAAATGAGTATGAATTAAGTCTTTATGACAAAAAACCTTCAGGAAAATGTGGTGCTTTTATTGATCGATTATTTGAATATAGACAAAAAGGAATGTCCTTAGAGAAAGCTATTCAAATCGCTTCTGAACAAAGTGATTATTATAAAAATAACATAACACATAATAGACTAAAAACTATTATTTCGTCTGGATTAGATTATTATTTAAAAAAGTTAAATAATAATTTTATTAGTCTTGGAAAAGAGGTAATAGTTCTTCCAAAGCAACAACTAGATACATGTGTTAAATGTTTAAATTCATTTAATAATAATTATAATATTCAAAATATATTAAAAGATAATATATTTGATCCAAAAGAATTTTTAAATGAAATAGCTTTATTTAGTGATATTGAAGTTGTATTACCGGACAACAAAACTGTTTCTTTGAAAATAAAAGGAAAATTTGATAGCGTTGTAATAGATCCTGAAACAAAAACAGTTTATTTAAACGATATTAAAACTACATCAAAACCTCTTGAATATTTCATGGGAACTGTGCTGACAAATGACGATGGTATAGAAGAATCATATAACGGTGTTTTCGAAAGTAAATCATATTATAGACAACTGGCTTTATATACATTACTATTACAAATGTATTTAGATCATGTATTATATAAAGCTGACTATAATATTAAATGTAATATTTTTGCCATCGAAACCACAGGAAATAATAGATCTCAGTTATTTAGAATAAATAATTCCTATATTCAATATGGAATAAAGGAATTTAAAGAATTAATTTGCCGCGTGGCATATTGTGAAGTTTATGGCTACAACTCAGAACCCGTTTAAAGATTTAGATGCTGAAGGCAAAAACACAATTTTTATGCAATTATTTTCACTTGGTACAAATTTAAATCAAAGTATTGATGATAAATTTGAACTATTGAAGTTAATTTGTTTTCTTTCATATAAAATGAAAGAGAAAGATCCTTTAAAATTCAAAACAACATTAAGTGTTCTTCAGCATTTATATGGCAGAAACTTCGTAGAAAAAACAGGAGAAGACTATTATCTTATTAGTCTTTCAATTATTTGCGATGATTTGTTATATGGTATTAAAGATATTAAAAAGCCTGATGGTTTCACTAATATGAGTGAAATTTGTGCTAGAATTAAAGATCTAGTTAGTCAATGGATGCCTTTTTAATAAATGTTTAACGAACAAAATATAGATTTTATAGTAGACCAAGCATTTGAAGATGCTTCTATGGAGCATTCTGATTATTTAGAAAGTACTCCTTTCTCTATTTGGATAGCAGATGGGGATAAATATTCGCCAGCCGTTAGTATTACAAAAGCAGATAAACTGCCTAGCGGTGTTTATAAAGTAGGATATCAAAATGATAATTATGTTGTTACAAAAATAACTATAAATGGTGACGAAATATTTACATTTACTACTAATTTTACTAGCAAAATATTAGAAGAATTAAAATCATTTTGGTCAAAAGCCGAACTTTATAAACAAAATAATATAATTCACAAAAGAGGAATGCTATTAATGGGGGGGCCAGGATGTGGTAAAACATCATTGGTTACATTATTGATCCAACAATTACAGGAACAAGACGGAATTGTTTTTTTAGTTAATAATTATAAAGATTTTACTATTTTAAATGATTGCCTTAATCCTGTAATTAGAAAAATAGAACCAGATAGACCTATTATTACAATTATTGAAGACGTTGATAAAATGTTACAAGAAAATGGTGAGAATGATGCAGAATTATTAAATTTTCTTGATGGAAAGAATTCTATTAATCATCATGTTGTAATAATGACGTCAAATAATACTAGTGGTCTGTCAGAAGCGTTATTAAGACCATCAAGAATTGACATGCATTTTGAAATTACACCCCCAGACGAAAATGTTAGAAAAGAATATTTTCAAAAAAAAGGAGTTGAAGAAAGTAAAATTGATGGTTTTGTTGCTGCTTCAAAAGGACTATCTTTTGCTGAATTAAAAGAAGTATTTATTGGTACTCAAATTCTTGGTAAACCATTAAAACAAGTAATCAATAGATTAAAAAATCCATTAAGTAATAAAGATTATTTAACAACTTCTAAAAATTTAGGATATTAATGGATAAATTAAAAATTATTGAATGTCATGGGTATTCTCGTGAAGAGGCCTTTAAGGATTTAAAGTTTGACCCTGCGTGTGCTGCTATAAGAGGAAATAATGCAACTCAAGCATGGGTTAAATATGGTAAGCCTATTCCAGGAACTGCAGCTTTTAACAGATTTGTTTCTCAGCAGTTAATGGAAAAAACAAAATGTGTTCCAGGATTAGGATTACATATTGTTTTAGAGCAACCTATACAAGATACTCGTAAAAGACCTTATACGTTAATAAATATGATAAATAAAGGAAAGAGAAATTGGGTATTAAAATATCAAATTAGACAAGATGATATATTCATTAATTCTCTTCCTAATAAAAGTATAGATTATGACGGAACACTAATTTCTGATGGAGATGTATTAGATATTAGTGTATCAAAGATAGGATCTGTTATTGATATATGTGATAGTAAATCTGAAGCTCTTGCAAAGGCAAAGCAAAAGACTACTGAAACACATAAAAATTATTCTATTATACCAATTAAAGTACCAGATAAAACTCCTATATCTGCATTTAGTTTATATACCCCTGCTAGTAAAACAAAAGAGGGAATATATATAGCATTTGGTATTGATAGAGACTAATATTATATGAATATAGTAGAATTAGTTAGAAATGGTGCTCCTTTCGTAAGCCAATTAACTCATCTTGATAGTAATAAAATATCTGAATATAGAATCATCACTGATACGAATACTTTTACAATGTCTAGAGAACAAGTAGAATTGTTATATAGATATTATGTACGTGATGGATATGATTTAAGTATAAGAGATATTGCGTCTTATTTTTCATTATTTTCTGCTTCAGATTTAGCAAGAATAAGACAAGCTTTTACAAATACATTTGGATTAAGAAAGGAAGATACAATAATTACTCCTCATGAAGTAGAAGAATATTCTACAGAGGATTTAGAGTATATTATTGCTGAATTTGTTAAAAATAAAAAACTTCTTGATGTTAAAAATAATCTTCCAGAAGTTCTTACAAAAATAATTGAAGAACAACAAGAAGAAATTTTAGCATTAAAAGATTATAAATCAATCATTTTAGAGGGGTTTCAAGATGTTCCTTTCACTGTACCACAAATTATTTCTACCCCTAGTAATCGTTCACTTGCTATATGGTTAGCTGATATGCATATAGGATGTCAAGTTACATATCCAGGGGCTGTTCTTAATGAAAATATAGGTTGGAATAATGATATGGTAATAGAAAGATTAAATATTCTTTTATCAACAATATCTCAATTAGGACATTTTGATGAAATTTGGGTATTTAATTTAGGAGATGCCATTGATGGTATGGATGGAACAACATCTAGAAGAGACGTACACCTTCCTCAAAATATGAATAATTCCGAAATGGCAAGAAATTATAGACAAGATATTAATTATCTTTTCGATACTATGATTAGTAATAATATGGCTAATAGGTATTATTTTAGAACTGTAAGTCAATCTAATCATGGTGGAGATTTCGAGGCTCAAGCTAGTGAATTTCTTGTTGAACAATTACGTCATAAAGGAATAAATTCATATATGGCTGAAACAGCTTTCGATATATGTACTATTAAAGGAACCCCTATAGTATATGGCCATGGTAAGGATAATCATTACCAAATGAGACCATTAAGTGAGCGTCTTGATACAAGAACTAAAAATTATGTAGATTCTTTGATAAGAGCTAAAGGCCTTTCTAGTTATTTTGGAAAAATTCTTGTTGTAAAAGGAGACTCACATCAATATAATATTTCTGGGTGTGCTGATTATACATATATATCTGTAGGTAGTTTATTTGGAAGTAGTGAGTGGGCACAGTCTAATTTTCCATGTAGAGGATGGGAAATTAATTTCAGTATATTTGATAATAATAATATTTTACATGGATCAGTAAGAGATAATAATACGTACACTTCAAATATACAGTTTAATTAATATGATAGAAAATTTACAAACTGTATTGTTCGGAAAGGCTGTAGATATAAAAGGAAAACATTTTTTATCTACTGCTGCTTATCTACAGCCTTTTATAGACCGTTTAAAGCCATTTAATGTTGAGTTTTCATGTAATGTCAAACTTCCAGATGTTATTACAATAAATGATTCCTCAGAAGCAAATATAACTTATACTAGAGTAAGCATTAGTGCAATATTCCCCAAAGAACCAGATAGACAATACAGAAAAATCTTAACCATGTCTTATGGATTGGATATTAAAGTACCTCTTGTAAAATTTTATGTTGGCGCTTTATTAGATGATAATTCATTTGTTGCCTTTGATAAAGAAGCTATAAGTATTCAAGAATTAGAACCTGATACTCCAATTAATTATTCTCCTATTAGAACATTATTAGAAAAATCTGATAATATCAATACTATGATTACTTCTTTACAAAATGTATATATTCATAAAGATTTATTTCAAAAGTATTTAGGAGAATGGATTGATTTTACTATTGATGCTTGTTATATAAATCCTTGTGGCAAAGTTAAGCTTGCATCTACTATGCCAATTGATGTTTATAAAATGATTATTAAAGATTCTTCTTCTGATTTTTATATTCATGATGATTTTGATATAAGTATATTTGATGTCTATAATGCTTTTTTGACTTTAATCAGAGATGACGATAAAGACATAATTAATAGATTTGAGAAAACATTTCTAGTAGATATGTTATTAAAGTTATAATGTTCCACTCTTTTATAAAATATAAAGACACTTAAAACTTTTTTTATAAAAATTTCATTTTTATTTGTTTTTATGAAAAAAATTTATTATCTTTGTACTTTATTTCGCTAATTTAAAAATGATATTATATGAAAGTAGTTAAAAGAGATGGAAAAATAGTTGATTTCCAACCTGAAAAAATAAAGAAAGCAATTGAAAATTGTTTTCAACAGATAGAAACAAATCATCTAGCTTTTGAAGTAGAAGAAATTGTTGTAAATGAATTAAATTCTTGGCAAAGAGACGCCGTTACAGTAGAAGAAATTCAAGATCTTGCTGAAGATGTTTTAATGAGTCTTGATGAATATGAAGCAGCTAAAGCTTTCATTCTTTATAGAGAAAGACATAAAACAATTCGAGACTATGTTCAAAATAAAATCGATTTCATTTCTAAATATAAGAAAGCTTCTAACACCGCTAATGCTACTGTTGATGATAATTCTAATGTTAGTAATCGGAATGTTGCTGTAATTAACGCTGAAATTCACAAACCTGATAATATTGAAATTAATCGAGGGATGGTAATGCATAAGCTAAAAGAATTGTATCCTGATTTTGATAATAAACAATATATTCGGGATCTTGAAAGTCATATAATTTATAAACACGATGAGAGTTCTTTCTCTGGTGCTATTGCTCCTTATTGTTGTTCTATATCAATGTATCCTTTCTTAACAAGTGGTATAGAAGGTATTGGAGGATTGTCTGCTGCTCCTAAGAATATTGATTCTTTCTGCGGTATGTATGTAAATCTTATATTTGCTACAGCATCACAGTTTGCTGGTGCAGTTGCCACTTCTGAGTTTCTTTTGTACTTTGATTACTTCGCAAGAAAAGAGTGGGGAAATAATTATTATACCCATTCTGATGAAGTAGTTACTAATAGTCTTGTCTGCAACAGAGAGAAGACTATTAAGAAACAAATTCATCAGTATTTTCAACAGGTTATTTACAGTATAAATCAACCTGCCGCAGCAAGAGGAATGCAAAGTGCTTTTGTAAACTTCTCGTATTTCGATAAACCATTTTTCGAAGGAATGTTTGGTAATTTCTATTTTCCTGATGGAACACAACCAGACTGGGACTCGTTAAATTGGATTCAAAAAGAATTCATGATGTGGTTTAATAATGAAAGATTGCGCTGCTTATTAACATTTCCTGTAGAATCTTTTGCTCTTGTTTATAAAGATGGAAAATTTGTAGATCAAGAATCTGCAGATTTTGTAGCAGAAGAATATGCAAGAGGACATAGTTTCTTTACATATATTAGCGATACTGTAGACAGTCTTTCGTCATGTTGTCGTTTAAAAAATAAAGTTCAAACTAAAGAATTTAATTTTACAAATGGAAACATAGGAGTCGAGACAGGTTCTAAATCAGTTATTACTCTTAACCTAAATAGGATTGTACAAGACAGTTACAACGAGTGGATCATGAAATTCTCTAATGGAGCCCCTGATGAACTAAAAGAGGCATTCAAAAAAGACTATAATATGCTTACTACTCATCTCAAACCAATCCTTGAACGAGTTTATAAATATCATACAGCTTATAATGAACTCTTATGGGACATGTACGATTCTAATCTTCTTCCTGTATATAAAGCTGGATTTATTGATTTAAATAAACAATATCTTACAATTGGAATTAATGGTTTAAATCAAGCTGCCGAATTCTTAGGAATTAGATGTTCTGATAATAAAGAATATGAAGAATTTTGTCAATTTATATTTGGAATTATTAAACAAAGCAACGAAAACAGTAAATGTAAATTTAATGGGCATCAGTTGACTTTTAATACCGAATGTGTTCCAGCTGAAAGTCTTGCTATTAAAAATTACAATTGGGATAAAGCAGATAATTACTGGGTTCCCTCTGATACTAATCTTTATGCATCTTATATCTATAAACCAAATGATCCTACTACATCTGTATTGGAAAAAATTAGAATGCACGGATCTAGATTCATAGGCGATTTTTTGGATGGTAGACATTTCTGCCTGTTATACCTTTTCGCTTAATCAAGCGGGTATTATTTATTTAATAATGCTAACGGTGGAGCCTAAACTGGAAACAGCATGGTAATACCGTGGGAAAATAATTATATTATGTTAATTTATAAAATTACAAATCTTATCAACAGTAAGGTATACATCGGCCTTACAACTCTCTCTTTAAATAAACGATGGATATCTCATAAAGCTAATTGTAATAGAGGTAACTAGAAGCATCTATATAAAGCTATGAGAAAATATGGTATTGAAAATTTCATCATAGAAGAAATAGACACTACCAACGATATTGTAAAACTTGGAGAATTAGAAAGGTACTACATTAAACTTTATGATTCTCAAAACCCAGATAAAGGGTATAACAATACAGCAGGAGGAGAAAAAAATCAATTAGATGCCAATCCTCGTGCTACGCTAACTGTTGATGAAGTAATTCAAATAAGAGAAATATATTCTAGTTGTGAAATTACTTGTAAACAATGTTGGTAGATATATAAATCAAAAATATCTTTCTCTGCATTCTAGAAAATATGGGAAGGAACAACATGGAAAGATATTAACTTTGAAGTTTATACAGAAGAAAACAAAAGTTGGCATCAAAAGCAAACGCAATTATGTGGAGAGAATAATCCGTTTGCATTATATAAAGATTTGGAAGTTTTAGAAATAAGAAAATACTACGTAAATCATTCGCTTACTGAGTGCTATAAAAAGTTTGGCTAGAACTGTAAATCAAAAGCTTCTTTTAGAAACTTAATTGATAGAGGGTATCAAACTATTCCAAGGTACTTAAAGAATGAGAAAAAGTGGATTTTCAAAGGAAAAGAAATTAACATAAATGATTATAAACCTGTATCGACTATCTCCGAATCGGGAGAGTAGGTTTGCTATTGATACGCAAATCGAAATGGGTATTGTGGTATTAATACCACTAAGATATAGTCAGTGCGTATAGAAATATACGATTGCACGGGAAGTGCAGCTCATATAAATCTTTCTGAACACTTGTCTAAGAAACAATATCAGATGCTTCTTGAATATGCTGCTAAAGAAGGGTGCCAATACTTCACATTTAATATTCCTAACTGTGAGTGTGATGATTGTGGTTATATAGCAAAACAACCATTTACAGTATGTCCTAAATGTGGCAGTACACATGTAAGCCTATGGGATCGTATTATTGGTTATCTTACCAAGATTAAGAATTGGTCTGAAGGAAGACAGATAGAACAAAAAACTAGAATTTATTCAAAAGAAGTATGATAGATGCTAAATTTGTAAATAAAATAGGGGTGTGCATAAAAGATAGGCCAATTGAAGATTGGATTAAATTTCTTGGAGATTCTTATTCCGTAGATGAAATTAAAATCATAAAAGCAAAGATTCATTCTAAAGAAGTATGAGTATATTAGCAGAAGAATTAATAGAATATATAAATGAAGGTTTATCAGAAGTATTTTTAAAAACAGAAGATACTGTAAATTTAAAATTTCATGATTTTGTTGAAGATCATGATAATTACGTAGTTGCTGAATTTTATGGAGGTATCAATGGTTTGGGAAATTGGGCAAACTACTTAACAGCAATTACTGAAGTAGTTACAATTTTAAATTCTGACTACAAATGTTGGTTAGTAGATCTTCATAATGATTGTTTAGATGATGTATTCTATTTAAAATTAGGAATTCAACAAAATGATAATAGAAGTAACTAAAGACAATCCGATAGTACTTGGAAAAAATCCAGTACTATTGGATTTTTATGCAGAATGGTGCGGACCGTGCAAATTAACAAAAAAGCACCTTGAAGAATATTGTGAAGAACACCCAGATCTTATAATATATAAAATTAATGTTGACGAGCAACCGGATTTTACAGAAACATTTAATGTTATAAATTTACCAACATTAATATATACCACATTAGATGATGTTCTTTGGAGACATATAGGTCTTATGACTAAAAAACAATTAGAAGAAAAATTGTCATGACAGTAAAAGAACTAATTGAAGAATTATCATATTTTGATCAAGACCTAGAGATTGCCCTTTGGGACGGATATGCTGGTACAGCTCAGCAAATTGGATCAATTTATGTAAACGAAAAAGATCCAATGTACCCTGAAGATATGGTTTGGATTGAAGGAGGGCAATTAGTATGACAGTACAAGAATTAATTGATAAATTAAAGCAAATTCCTTCAAACGCTATTGTTGGAGAATATGTAAACAAAGAAACAAGGTTTTCAGATTATATTGAATTCAAACCTTATAATACAGTGGATTATAGAAATTCTGAGAATAAAGTATTTATTTATTAATGTGTTTATGTTAAAATATACAACAACAGAAGTTACATTTAGAGAAATTCCTGATGAAATTACTCTTTGTATAAATATCTCAGGATGCCCTATACATTGTCCAGATTGTCATTCTAAAGAACTTTGGCAAGATATTGGAGAAATCCTTTACCCAGATACTTTATTGCGTCTAATCGAAGAAAATAAGGGTATAACATGCGTTTGTTTTATGGGAGGGGATTCTGATATTAATGAACTTATAAAATTAACAACTCTTATTAAAAATACATATGGTGAAGACTTAGCAGTTGCTTGGTATTCTGGCCAAAATAAAATTTATAATATTTTTGATTATGTTAAAATAGGTTCGTATAAAAAAGAATGTGGTAGTTTGGATGTTCCAACAACAAATCAACGACTGTTTAAATCAAATTTCAATGAAATAAATAATGATTTATTCTGGTGCTGGGAAGACATAACTTATAAATTTTGGAGAAATGACACAAATAGTAATTAAAGAAGGATTTAAACTTAATACTCCTAAAATTGTTCATAATATTCTTAAACGAATAGAAAAGAACGGGGGAGATTGTCCTTGTACACATCCTGAAAATGATGGATGTATTCATTGTCCTTGTGATAGCTATATGAAAAGAGATCTTTGTTATTGTGGTTTATATATTAAAAAATAAAAAAATGAATCAAGTAATAAAAGTTGTTAATAACAGTACTAACCCCCTTCCAACATTTGCTAAAGAAGGAGATGCCTGTGTTGATTTAAGAGTTTCATTTGAGGAAAGTGTTCCTGCTGGATATAATTATACTTATAATTCTGACTCAAGAAGCATAATGGTTTATCCTCATGGAAGAGTTTTAGTTGGTACCGGTTTACATATTTCTTTTGACAAAAATTTCTTATTCAAAATTATGGAAAGAAGTGGTATAGGGTCAAAAGGTATAAAAGTAAATGCTGGAAATATTGATTCTGGGTATACTGGAGAAATAAAAATAAGTTTGTCTAATCTGTCTGAAAGACCTTTTATGATTTATGAGGGAGACAGAATAGCACAAGCAGCGCTCATTCCTATAGAACGATTCACTTGGGATGTAGTTGATAAATTAGACGAATCAGATAGAGGCGATAGTGGCTTTGGTGCTTCTGGTCTTAATTAAGATGTACTTTTATTTTTTATTTAAATTTTTATGATTATGATTACAGCAAATGATGCACGTGGAATGATGAACTATGAGAAAGCAATGAATTTTATTGACAAAAACATTAGAGCAGCTGCTTTGGAAGGAAAAACTGAGTATACCTATACTACAGATTATAAAGCAAAAGCCAGCAAGATTGTTTCTGAGCTTAAGGCTCTTGGATATGATGTTCGCTTTATTCATACTCCTAATGGAGTCAGAGAGCATAAAATTGTAGCTCGTTGGTAATTATGGATAATTTATATCACGAATTACAAACTCTATTAGAAGATTTTAGTAGAGATCGCACCCATGTAGCAGATAATACAGATCTGCTCATGGGATATGCTGATGATTTTTATGATATGTTAACAAGAATTAAAGACAAATTAGATTCTTTTTTACATGAGTAAAACAAAAGACTGGTTAATGGCATTGCAATATGGTTATGACATACGACGTACAGATATGCATAATAAGCCCAGTAACATACAAGGCAGTACTACAAAAGTGTGTTATTAGTATAGACCATGTTCCTGATTATAAAGACGTTGTATGTGAGTTTTTTAAACAATGGGATAAGGAAGATAAATATACAACTTGTTATGCTATTGGTGTAGAATCAATGAAACTTCATGATAATCAGAACTGAACATTTAGTTATTTTAAATAACAAAAATAGAGTACAACACGTATTACTCCAACTTGAACAAAAAGAGTTGGGTAATACGTTTTGTATTTATAGAACAACTGGGCAATACGGTGGTAAAGAAGTTTATCAGCCTGCTATTACTATAGAATTTGGAAAAGGAAAACGAACAGTGTCTGAGCAATCAAGTCTTCAATTTAATGCATTATTAAAAAATTATTTAAATAAAGGATATAAGAGACTTTGTGATTTAACTTCTATCCCTTATGACCAACTATCAGAAAATGGAATAAAAGCATTACTTGGAGAAACTTATACTACAGATACTTCTGGTATTCCTAAACCAATGTTGTGTAAATTACTTGACACTTGTACTACAGGAATAACAGAGAAGTGCTGGTATGTATCAAGAAAAATTGACGGCGTACGTGCATTGTTTTATTTTAAAAACGGAGAAGTACATACTGCATCAAGAGGAGGAAATACGTACGATCCTGCAACAACACACTTAAGAATGTGCCCAGAACTAGTTGAGCTTTTTAAATCTAATCCTAATTTAATATTAGATGGAGAATTATATAAACATGATATTAATTATCCTCTTCAAAAAATTTCTGGTCTTGCGAGATTAGATAAATGGAATGAAGAATGTGGAGAATTAGAATATTGGATATATGATTACGTTTCTAATGAGCCTTTTTCAGAAAGGGCTAAATTTTTATTAGGATTAAAACCTTTATTTGGAGAAAATTCTAAAATAAAAATTGTTGATCATGAATATATTTGTGGTCTTTATAAAATAAAAAGAAGACACGATCAGTATATTAGAGAAGGATTTGAAGGATTAGTAATGAGAAATCCTGATAAAGAATATGGAGTAAATAAACGTTCTTCTAAATATATGATCAAAATGAAAGAACGTAAATCCGAAGAGTTTACAATTGTTGATGTAAAAGACGGTTTACGCCCTGAAGACATGTGTTTTATTTTAGAAACAAATAAAGGCAAACGCTTTGCTGCAAAACCTATAGGTTCTGTTGAAGCAAGGCTCGAATATTTATATAATGCTGGAAATTTTATTGGTAAAAAAGCAACATGTACGTTTTTTAATTATACCTCTGATGGTATTCCTAGTCAACCGATCTTCCAGCACGTTAGGCCTGACGGAGAATAAGGCTATTGTTTAATTTTAAATCTTTAATAGTATGGTACAAAAACCTCCAGTAGACATAGAATGGTATGACGATGGTTTTTCTATGGAAGAGCAACAAGAATTAAAAGCAAAATATGCTAAAATTAAAGCAGCTAATCGTCCTAAAATTAAAGTAACAGAAAGATATCACAATAACACAAAAGACAAAATCATTTCTGAATTAAGACAAAAAGTTGCAGCTAATGAAGAGTATATTAAAGAACTTGAAGATCCTTATTGTAAAAAAACACGTCAAGAATTAAAAGAAGATAATGCTAAATTAATAAATCAGCTTAAAGAGTTTGAAAATCTTAAAAATCAGTATTCTCAACTTAACAAAAAATATCAAGCTGTTTTAGAGAATCCAGAACTTGGAGTTCAAAAGTATAGAGATACTATTAAAGATTTAGAAAAACAAGTAAAATCTTTAAAAAGTATTAGAGACGAATTAATTACAAAATTAAATAAACAATAATATGGCAAGACTAACTTGGGCTAAAAAATTAAATAATAGACTTAAAAGAAATTGGAATTTAGAAATTGATTTTTCTAAATGTTTTATAGCTGTTGCTTGTGGTAAGAGAGATAGAAAAACATGGTCTTCTCCAACTCCTATAAATGATGAACGTATTCGCAGAATATATAATGAATTATTAAGAGCATCAAAAAGAGATTCTATTGATGTTTGTTATTTAAACTGTTACGATTGGAACGAAGGATGGGAAACAGATAGAATTAGAGAAGTTGAATATTATGGATATTATAATAGTTATATATTAATTTCTGTGAAAACTCCAACAGGAAGACAAAAATTAACAATTGATAGTCGCCATGTTTGATGAAATTTTTAAAAGATGGATCAATACCGGGCAACTATCTGAAAATGATATCGTCCCCTTATTTCTTGAATGGAATCAAACATTTGGAGATGGCAAGGGAACTCCACAAGAAGTTATATCTTTATTACATGTTATACAGACAGATTATTATAGAATAATGTGTAAAATTCTAAAATACGTCGGAATAATAAAAGGGTATAATTGGGCTGAAATTTATGACAAAAATGGAACTTTTGTCGCTAGATATTGGAATAAACCTTTAAAAAAATAATAATATGAAAAATTGGAATTGGAAACAATGGACTGCTTTTGGTATAATTTGTGCTATTGTAATTGCTGCAGTAGTATGTCATTTAGTTCAACCTGCAGTTTCTTATGCATGGCTTGAAGTAGTATCTCTTTGTACCGCAGCTTTAGGTGGTGTTGCTGGATATTTTATAGGCAAAAATAAGAAGTAATATGAATCAAGAAGAATTACAAAGTTTGGTAACTAGATTATTAGACAGTAAAGCAATAACATCAAAAGAAGCAATTGAACTTTTGAAATTATCTTTACCAGAAAAAACTAATACTATCTATGTGCCAAGTTATATACCTAGTTATTGGTCGTGGGGATATCCATATTTTACTACTACGCACAATACATCCTCATTTACAAATGACACAAGTACACATAATTAATTATGTATAAAGAAATTCAAAAATTAATGTCTTCTGCATTAAAGGTAGGAGATAAAAATAAACTTAATACTTTACGACTAATTAAATCAGAATTTTTACTTGCTGAAAAAAACAATATTACAATAACCGACTCTGTAGAACAAAAAATCCTGTCTAAGATGATTACTCAAAGACAGGATTCTATAGATCAATATATAAAAGCTGGAAGATCAGAACTTGCTAATAATGAAAAAATTGAAATTGATATTATTAAAAGCTATCTTCCAGAACAACCAAACGAAGAAGTTTTAAAGAATCATATTAGAAAATGTATAGATGCTTTTAAAGAAAATAATTCAACAGTTTCTCTAAAAGACACTAAAACAATAATTGATTTAGCAAAACAAAAATATAATTTTCCAGTAATTGGAAAACTAGTTAGTCAAGTATTAAAAGAATATGTATAAAAAACAACCCCTATCTGGAGAAATCCAGGTAGGGGTATTTTTTTTTCTTGTTATGCTAAATGTGCATCTTTTACTATTGATAAATTATTGTTTATTGCATTCCAAAAACGATAATTATCCTTTTGTAACACTTTTACAGAGTCTCCATATATCTAGCTAATGTACTCTGTGCCAGCAAAATCAAAGTCAACTACTGGATCAACAACAGACTGTTTAAAATCTAGGTCTCCGCCTATTTTTATTGCCAAGTCGTATGCTTGGTGTTCTATAGTGGAAAGCTCTTTTTTGTCCATAGAACCTTCTGTCATTAGCATTAACATAATTGTTCCGAATAATGAGCCAAACAATAGATTAAATAATGCTAATAACGCCAGCTTCCATTGCTGAGGATTATCTTTTAAGTGTTTTCTGTCAACCAAAAGATCTCTTCCTGTTTTAACTAAAGAAACCAACAATCCATCCATTGGAGTAGATTTCCATGACATTACTGGTGTGTTATATTTTCCTTCGGCATTCTTCTCGTTAGTTGTTTTTATTTTATTTCCTAGAGAATCTTCTTCCCAATATAATGGCAAAGGATTACCGTCTTTATCTTTCTCTATTGGATCAACCTCTTGAACATAATGCCCTGCGCTGCCGTCTAATCCTATTTGCAACCATTTCTGTACATCGCCTGGCAAATATGTTAAGAATTGTGTAAACATGTTATACCATGTTTCGTTCTAGAATATTGACTTTTCTTCGTGATCATAATATCCATACAACAGACCTATTTGCTCTTTGATAGAATTACGTTCTTGCGTTGTATAAGCCATTGGTAGAGGATCGTATTTTCCGTCTTGACCATAGTGCAGATTTACAAAGCCCTCTGATTCAAATTGCTTCATCAGCGTCATATATAAAGCTTTTTGCTTTTCGAAGTTCTTTGTCGAATAACTTTTATCATTTCTATGTGCCCAAAATTCATTAAAGCGCTCATCTTTAGCTATGTCATAATGTAATGTTCCATCATCTCCTTTTGAGTGCGCATTCCATGTTCCATCAGCTATCATCTTAGCGACAAAAATTGTCATTCTTACAAACCAGTCAGGTCTTACGGTGTTGTAGAATAATGTTCTACTACCAGTATTAAATATTCCATAGTTATCAGCAGATAGTTTAGCACTTAATGCATTAGCATCTCTATCTGTAATAGCATACTCATCATTAATTAATCCAAGCAGATCTTTTTCTCCCAAGTCTAATTTGCCAGTTAACTTGTCTACTTTTTCAGTTATTAAACTTTTTCCATAAACATATGATGCAGCTTCTAACAAAATAGGAAGCGTTATTTCTTTACCATTTTGTATAAATCCTGACATTATAGCGCTTATGTTTTTAAGAGTTCCTAATGTCATTTCCTTGAAATATAACATTGGTCTTAAAGCAATCTTTGTATAGCTGCCAAATGATTTTGCAAGCCCAAGTAATGCCATAAGATCTGTATATTCTTTATCAACTAGAGAGTCATTATATACAGAAATTTTTACTCTTTTAAACATAGCCTCAATCCTATCAGACATGTCTTGGCCAGTCATGTTTTCAATTGCTTTTAAAACAAATATCTGATTATCAATTGTTTTTAAAAGTTTCTTTTGAACGTTATATTGAATGTATGCAAGTGTAAAGTCATTTGTTAGTTCAGTAAAGTTCCATTCAAAATCAGTCGGAAGTTTCTTTTCTAGTCTTTGAACTCTAGATTCCGAATCTTCTAGGAACTGATTGAACGCCTCTAAAGAATTTTCTTTATTTAACTTTTCTTGTCTTTGATAGGATGTTAGTCTTTGCGGATTGATAAATTCTCTTAATCGATCTAACTATTCATTATATAATTGCTCAAAGCTCTTGTCTCCAGACAAAAATGCAGTTACACCTAACGCTAATCCTCGTGCGCCACTTGCTGGTTTTAAAGGAATATTTAATAATGATATATCAGAATTAACAGCTTTCACATATTTGTCAAAAGCAACTTTGTTTTCTTTTAACTACTTATATGTTAGAGATTTATATTCTTCATCTAATTGAGAGTTGTGAATCCTTTTCCTATTTATTGACCAAAGAATTACCTCAAGATATTCTTTTTCGTGTTCAGCAAGTTGCCCCGAGCTATATGGATTTATGAATCTAAATCCTCCAGCGAGTTTACTTTGGTCTTTTGGGTCTTTTTCAATTAGCGCTTTATAATATGGACTATGTCTTCCAAATACAGCATCTTGGATTCTTCCTCCAGGCATTATATTGTCTTGTATATAATTGAAGTACTTTCTAGCAGCATCGTTTACTTCTTTTATTTCGTCTATAAACTATTTACGAACCTAAGTAAAATACGAGTCGATAGCCAAGTTAATTCTTCGTCCCATTTCATCTGGATTCTTATATGAAACAGAACTTTCTAATCCATTAGCAAGTCCAGTAATCAGATATCCATCAGAAGTATACGCTTTTATCTGTCCTCTAGCTAAAAGATATATACCAGCAACAAGAGAATCCTAGAATGAATAACCCTGTTTTGTTATATTTGGGATCTTGTCAGACAATATTCCTTGCAACTATGCTGTAAGCGCAGCACAATATGCATATGCTCTTTGGACTGGAGTTTCTACTTCCTAATGTGTCTTTTTCTGTTGATTAAACTCTGCTGGGTATGATCTTTTCAGCTCTGACTAAATAGTCTCAAGTTTAGAAATTTTTTGTTGTAAAGAAAGAGTTGAGAAATGATCAGGAAATTCAATGTCAACATCCATTACAGACGTAATTACTAAGTCCTCCAACCTCTACTCCATACTTACAAATTTAATTTCCTTGGCCTTTGTATAAGCATTTGAGAATACGCCAACGTTTTCTACTGGCGATTTAGAATCTCTTGATTCAGCTTCTAATAATCTTAATGAGTTTAAGAACCCATCAAAATTTAAGTTGAACGAAGAAGAACCGTCAGTATAAGAAAATACTTTTATATCCTAAACCTCGGCTCCCTCAGGAATAAGGTCATTGAATTGGCTAATATAAATTAATCCTTCCATTAATTTTGCATTTGCCATGTTCATTACTGGTAAATCCTTATATCCAAAGTATTTAGATTTGATGGAATCTGGAACGATATCACTTATAATCTTGTCGCCTTTTTCTTTGTTTTCTTTATCCCAGTCAGGATTTTGATATAGAGATTTACTGTCCGTTAGAATTAAATATTCTACCCTATTTAATCCTTTATTATACATCGTAAGTATACCCTTTCCTTCAAGTGCATTATTGCGTATTACTTCCCACGTAGGAGAAAGATATTTGTGTAAATTCTATGCAATACGCTTATTTTGTGCTTGCTCTCTTGATAATAAATACGACAATGCGTCTTTATCTCCAGAAGTTAGTACTCTAATATATTGTCCAATAATTTCGTCCTTCTTATCTTTTATTGCTTGAATTTCATCATTAATAAATGATTCTAATGAAATAGCTTCGTCTTTCTTAGTTCCGTCAGCATACGTTATTTGTATCTTACCATCTGTAATTGTTCCTGAAACTATTTCGTTTTCTTTGTGTAATTTAAATGGCTTGTTTTTGCGGCATTGTTCCTCAATATATAATTTATAGTTTTCCTTTTCTAACTTATTAAAGAACTTACTTCTATATAATGTAGACGTCATCTTTCCAGCCTAATCTAAACGATTCTATTCATCAGACGACATTATATTCTTTACAACCCTTGGAAATATATCTTTTAACTCAATATTTGCAGAACTCTTTTGATTAAATTCTAATTCTGACTCAGCATCAACCATTCCATTAAACTTTATTTTCCCTTCTGAATAATGAATGTTGATGTTCATAAGCTTACAAGTTTTCCAGTTAACTCCATTTAACTATAGCATTCTTCTATAACACTCTAACTGCATATAGTGTGCTCTTTTTGACTTTGAGCTTACCGCCTTAGAACTAGTCTTGAAATCTACTATTATAACATTGCCTTCATTATCATAAACAAGCAAATCTATTTTTCCTTTTATAGGATTATTTGCATTAGGATTACTTACTATTGGAAGCTCACATTGTAAAGATTTGCCTCTTAAATTTTCGTTGTTTACAATGTCTTCTATTAAGGCTTCTATTTGATTATAAACTCCAGATTCCTCAGAATTAGCCCATTTTATAAAATCAACAACTCCTTTCTAAAATCCTTGAACATTACTGTTTATAAAATTTTTATCAGAATCTGAAAGCTGCTCATATTTATTTAAATAGTTTTTAAGATTATTTTTAAGCTATACTCTTGCAGCGGTCTCCTTATCTAAATCTTTAGATAGCCTATACTGAAGAATAGCATGAATATCAGTTCCGAAGTCTTTAACAAAATCATTCATAAATTTTGTTATTTTACTATCGCTGTCTTGGTTTGATTTTTTCCCCTCAACAATAGATGTTACAGACTATCCTGATTTCTTTTCAGCTGTTTTTCTGATTTCATTTAATTTGCTATTCATTTCTTCAGTATAGCTTGCGTGATACCGAACAAATTTTCCTCTATTATTATCCCATACAGCCTATTTTATGCCCTGCAAAGTAGGCCATTTTATAATACCATCATTATCGCCGTAGCTTAATTTTTTTAAATCTTCCGAGGACTTTTTCAAGTCCTCAGAAGATTCAGAATATACATAAAAGCATGCCATATTAACAAATTTCTTTTATATTATCATACATTTTAAGAAGAACAGATTCATTTAGTATAAAGTTTATATTAAGATCACTTGTGGTTTCTTTAAAGAAATCGGAGTTATATCTTCCTAAAATAGAAGCAACTGTGTTATCTAAAGAAACTGGATTAGAATTTAACTTAAACAACTATCTAAATCCATTATTCATTGCTAACTTTATGAACTCTAATTCATTAGTTTTTTCATTAAAGTTAGCTGTGTTTTCAATATATCTTACTATAAATTCCTCTGCCTATTCAGTTGTTGACTCATAAACAGACTTCTAACTTAATATTTCTTTAACGAGACTGTTTTGCTTTCCTTCTTCAGATTGCATATAATTTCTAACACTATCAATCAATCCAAAATAAGCTTCTGGCTATTGTGCCTACATATTAGCTAATGCTATATGTGTAAACTCATGCAATGATTGTTTTGCTATGTATTCGCCATCAGTCATTGTTGGTGGCTTTTGACTAGTATTTATATATATTATACCATCTTTAATATAAGCAAAATTCGTGTCACTAGAATCATCTATTATTTGTATATCTACGCCAAACATTTCCTCGAGCTAGTCTACTATCTTTAGACCTTTTTGCGTCATTGTGTCAAGCATGTCTAACTTTGGAGATATATAAGATATATTAAGCTTGATTTGATTTGGGTCATTACTATATACTCGTAACTGTTTGTTATCAAAGAAGTGTCTATCGACTTTTTTCACATTATAATCTCCAGAATCTGTTATCTCCAACAGAAGTAATGTTCCATTGTTATCTGATAAAACTTTATAGCAATTCTCAATATCGCCAGTTCTTTCTATAATAATGTTTCCAGGCTTAATAGAAGTTGTTGTATTTAATAATGTATGATCGTATATATTTCTAACAGCCCAGTCACCATCCATATATTCATATTTAATTAATGATGAGTTACTCATTTCAATTGGATTACTTTTAGTAAAACCAAATGTTTCAGGATAAATCGCAAATGATTGTTTCTTTTCAGAGCTTGAAACAATTACTTGTAATTTTTCCATCATTAATTTGAATGACTTGTCAGGATTTATAGGATGTTTAAATATTATCTTAGATACATTTTTAATATCAACAGCAGAAATATTATTATTATTATCTTTTACCAGTAAAACAGAATCACTTTGCTTTCTGTAGAAGCTATACGTAGTATCATTATATACTATTTGATCTCCGATTTGTAAATCTTCACCAGGATTATAGTAATCAAACAAATCTTTCGTAACATCTACAATAGAGTTTTTAGAGCTTGATACAGAGTCAAACTAATAATTACTCTTTGCAGATTTAACCTCAGCTCTATCAACGATTTTGTTTATTCCGTCTTTAGATACTATTAACTGTTTTTTATAGTTACCACTTTCGTCTCTATCATATACTATATCAGACACAATCCAATCATCAAGTCCAATCTTTACTTTGTCAGTTATATTTATATTCTCTATTTTCGTAAGAGAAAAACCTGAATATTTGTATTTATTTGGATTGAGTTGCACAAGCGTATATAATGGAGATCTTTTTATCTGTGCAGTCTTTTTATATTTAGAAATCTCTTGATCGGACAGCTAAAGAACATGTGGCTCTTTTTCATTTATTGATACAAATGTATGATCGTTTCCTTTCTTTTTTCCTAAATATAAATAAGTTACTCCATCTTTTTGGTACTTATCTCCGATACTAAATGTATCATCTTTATAAGACGAATAATAATACAATTTAGGATCAGCAGTTAATCTATTTTGATACAACGTTAACTCTGCTAAACATAATTTCTTAAAATGATCATCTATCTACAGCTATTTCAAATAAGAAATATACTAATTTACTTTTTTCTAATCAGCAGAACTCAATTTTTCTATGTTTCTTTGATAATTAGGCTCAATTCCTATTTTTGGATTTAGAATTGAAATAAGTAAATTAATTTTTGCATTTTCTGTAGTAGAACTATTTCTCTAAATTAAATTCAGTTCAAGCAATGCGTCATATACTTCATTAATTTCAGTAGCTAGAGCTCCTTCTCTGATTATTGCAAATGATTGATCTCCTTGCTTAACAACAAACGATCTGTTAACTCTACGTGGCAACTATTCTCCATCGTCTGTAACGATCAAGTCAGAATCATCAGGCAATGCATTTAAAAGCTTATTAAACAAGGTGTTTCCAGATTTTCCATGATAGTAATCTTTTAACTCAGAAATTTTAGCAAATGTGCTAGAAGAACTTAATGGTAATTCTGCTAAGATTTCGGTTACAGATTTCGTGTTTGCTAAAATTTCATCAGTTATTATTTTTACCTGTTCTGCAGACATCCCAACTGTCATTGGATCTGTAGATGAAGTTTCAACTCCTTCTATACTTGTTTTATATCTAAAAGTCCTATTTCCAGACTATACATCGACAGAAATATATAAATTACCATCTGTTAATTTATATGACGTTTTAATAGTACCGCAATTAAGATCTTTAAATAGTTGCTTGATATTTAGATCAAATCCCTTTACAGATGTAGCCTAAACAAATGGAGCATCAACATAGAACCAACTATCTTTTAAATTAATTTGTTTACCGTTAAACACGGCTGATTTTGAATCACTCTTTAGAGCTTCTATTATAGCTCTTAACTTTTCTATTCCAACTTGTTCAATTACACTATTAATCTGCCCAGATTGAGTTTTCTAATCATATTCTCTATATGCCTTGTCTAGCATACTAGGAAGATCTAAATATTGCTGTACTCCAGATCTAACTGCAGTATTTAACGACGAAACCGCTCCCTTTCTTGTGATTAAATCATATAAGAAGAATAATTCTCCTATTGAAATAACTTTGCCATCTATTGTCTTTAACCCAGAAGAATTTTTCATTATTGTTTCAAACTAAACCTTTGCTTGATTTACATTTGCTATTTCACTCTTATCTTCTGTGTTAAATGCATTATATTTAATTGTCCAGATCTTTTGTTTAGTGTTCCAATCTTCCTTCTATTCCAAAGACTGCATAAAGAAATTATCTTTATACTATTGCATTAGCTTCGGAATAATTGTGTCGTTTAGAATTCTAATAAAAGTATTTGTCCCTTGATATGTTTTAAAATCAAACACAGTATTCATGCCAAGATTAAGCGTAGTCTTTCCAAATTCGGATTCTATATCACTAACTTTAAATGCATACTGTAGTTTATTTTTTAGCATATCAGATATAACTATATGTCTGGCAATGTCTTTTATCTTTATATATATATTATAATCACTTTTTGTTAAATTATTAGGAACGTCTGGCTAATCTTCTGTACTAAACTCTTCAGAGTTTTCTTCTTCGTTAAAATCGCCCATAAGCTATTGAGTAAGACCGGCAACGAATGCAACATTCTATATAGATTTTAATGAAAAGTTTACTCCGCTAAGCTGAGCTCTAAAGCTTGGACTATTTAGGATGATGTCTATGTAGTTTATTCCAACTTTAGTCATATCACAATATTCAGAAAGTCTTTGTGCATAATCACTGTCAGTAAACATTCTGTCAAAATCAATAGGCTAATTCACTATGTCAGAATAGCGTTTATTTCCATTTTCATCAGTAATATTTGCAATTGTGCTTATAATAGAAACGCCATCAATTCCTTTACTTTCACTTAACAACTAATCTCTTTCCAATTTCAGCCTCGACAGAGAACTAACCCATGCAAGTAATTTTTCATATTTAGCATCAACGCCCTGATTTACCTTATAGAAACTTGTAATTGCTCTTAACTCTTGTGCGAAATCATATAACTTTAGTAAAGATTGTGTTGTTATTTCATCATACACTTTATCCTTACCTAGCTATTGTATTACATCTCTCACATTAAGCTTCTTTGTTCCGCTTACGAATCTATTAGCTGACATTCTATCTGCAATAGCGTCCAACAGGTTAACACAGACTTTAACTACAGAATACTAATCCATTCCAAGGGAAGTCATTGCTAATGGTAATGACATCAACTCTGGAGTTGCATTTAATCTTGCTAATGCTAACACTTTAGCATTATCAGTCGCTAATGATATATAAACACTTAACTAGTCTGCAGCATTTTCTTCAAACTGAGTTCTAAACCACAAGAAATCTTTATACTGTTCGTGATTTATCTCTCCTTTGATTTTTGCCGTTTTATTATATAGCGTCCATTCGTCATATAATGACTGATAATAAGGATTCAGTATAGTCTAAGAATGATCTACTTTTCCTTCTTTTGTATCATAATCATCATAAAAGTCAGGATTTAATTCTTTTGACCAACTGCCGTTTACCTATAACAGATTAATAGCTTTAAAATCTTCATCTTGACTAAAGTCTTTATCAAAACATAGTTGGCTAAATTGTCCATAATTCATTTTAACATTGGCAAATCTAACAAATCTTTTTCCAAATATTGGTTTATAGCTCTATGATTCGTTATCTTTATTGTATTTAGAATTAAAATGTAAATCAATGTCTGTTAATAGCTTTTCACTAACTACAGGATCATGTAATAATGCATAGTTAAAATATTGCTAAATAGCACCATCTGCTTTAACACCATTTGCTGCTATACCAACGTTATCTTTTCCAACAGAGTTTTCTTGCTAAATTTTATACTTTGTGATAGGAGATAAATAGCTGTATACAACACTATGTGATTTACCAGGACTTGTTTTTTCAACGCGCTCTATTGTGGACATCATAGTATCCATCTCCATGAGTTGTTGTGAAGACTCCAAGTTATGAATATCAGAAGAAATAGCATAAACACCGTGCATTATTCTATTTTTTAATGCTGGAGTAGAAGCGCGGGATGAATTGTGACGATTTAATAAGTCTATCAATTTATTAGATGTAGGAGTTGTTGCTGTCTCTAATAGTCTAAAGAACTATTCATAACTTGACTCAACATACTCTGACAAATATACCAGACGCTTGCCTTGTCTATAATTATCTAACACATCTAATAACCCATTATAAAACTTAACTTTCTAAACACCACTTAACGTCTTAGAAAACTCAAATAGTGTGTCAAAAGTTGTAGCTTTTAATAAATCTCCGCCATCATCAGTATTTATCCCAAATTGCTATAAGAACTCAGCAAATATCTAGTCTCTATTTAATAACACTGGGAGTGCTATTTCATTTTCTGACAATTCAGATCCGGAATTAATTTTTCCGTTTTCTTTTTTGCTAATTTCCCTATAAGCTATATATAATTCTGGATTTGGATTTTTTAATTTAAACGAATCTAAGATTGCTTGCTGAGAATCATATTGGAATAATGGTGACGATCCTGCTATCTTACCAGTTGCATCAGTTTCGTACATCATTGTATATGCTTTATCCATTTATGTTAACTTTATCTTTCGATAAAGATCAGACTATATCTTCACTCTTTCGAGTGGTGTGCATTTCAGTCCCGTCGTTTATAGGACTTACTTTATAAAGCATAGAAGGAATTTGTTCTACATAAGGTTTTACAATTTTTATAAATTTTCTCCCCTCTTTCGTTCCACAACATAATGAATAACTATCATCTTTTCTTCCTTCGTGAAATGTGTAAAATTTAACTCCAAATTTATCATAAATTTTTTGTATAATTTCGTTACATTGTTCTTTTGGAAGACATGTTGAAATTTTAACATAAAACCCATGGTATTGTCCATTTTGGCACTTTCTATTATTTAAATGCCCATCATCCATATACCAAATCGCTAAACCTTGTTCGTCAATACGATTTATTAATTTTGTATATGATTTCACTGGTTTATACATTATTTTTCTCAACATTTTTATAAATGGAATTATATTTAACTAAGTATAACATACTCTCTTCCCTATATTATACCCTTTTGTACTTGTATAATATTTAATCCCATTATTTCTTAAGCCGTGTTGATTTAGAAGATTTATTTTCCATTTCAAATAATCTTCTTGTTCTACTCCATGACTTAATTTCATTACATTGTTAGAACAAATAGTACCATCGCCTAAACATAAGGCAATTAACAAATTTCTACTTTCTTTATTTATTTTTGTTTTCATATCCTATTGGAATGTTATAATTAAAAATTAGTCGTTGAACCTTTTCCTTTTAATGAACTTGGCTGCTGATCGCCCAATCTTTTATATTTTTAAGCATTCGCGTTTGATTTTTCAACCTGCGCTGTAGCTATAAAAGCTCTAAGGGTTTTCCAGCAATTAACACACTTTAATGACATCAATTAAAGTTTAATGTCAAAGTCAGATCCTTGAAATATTATTTCATACACATTTACATAACCATTATTTGTATCACCATCTATGAATGCTACAGTTTCGTTAGCCATAAAGCTCTAGAATGCCTGTGAAGGAATACGTGCAGAAATAGTATAATTAGAAACCAAAAAGCTGTTATATACTTTTACTGCTTGTTCATATATACTCTTATCAATATTTCTTGAGTTTAAGTCTAACTCATTATATCTTTCGCAGAAACGTCTAAATTGTCCACCATCATAATAAGCAGTAGCTTCCTTATTATTTGCAGCAATTTTTGCAACATCAGACTTTTTGAAATCTTTGCTATATATTACAATTTGAGTCTTTCCGTTTTCTAATATTTTAGTTGTAAAATAACACGAAGATGTAGGAATTTCTACTATTTTTTCTCCTATATAATTATTTAAGTAGTATTTTCCGTCATCTTCCGTTATTAAAGCATTCTCCTGGGATGCAAAAGTTGCGTCGTCCGGAATATTATTTGTTGTGTAACAAATCTCATTATCTTTAGTTACAATATTTAATGCAAAACCATCCTAATCTTCTGCTTTTACGATTTCTTCGATTTGTATATCTTTCTTTATTTTCTCAACAAAATATTGAGGACCTACTCTTCTTATTTTACTTAGCGAATCATATAGATGCTATGAAGACTTATTTACTTTTGGTAAAATCTGTTCGCCTGGTTTATATTCTACTTTTGATATAGAAACTAGCCGCCCAGCCAAATAATCTTTGTATGTAGGATAGTATCCAGGATTTTCTTTATTACCAATGGCCTTAAGATTTGCTCTATAATATAGAACGTTTTGTTTACTCTTCGGATCTTGAAGTTTTCTTAAAGTAGAATCAAGCATCCAAAGAGATTTCTTTTCGCCATTAGCATCTACAAATGTAACTGAAGTTGGCTTCAAATCTCTCTGTTCTTGGAAATGCTAATATACAGTAATGTTCTTCGTTTTTATTAGCTTATCTACTTTTATTAAATCTTGCGGAGTTCTTATCTCTATTTTATACCAAGACTCTTTATTTCCATCCTCAATATTTACCCAATCACCTATTGTAATATCATTAGCTGATGTAATTAACTTGTCCTAGAACTCTGGCCTAGACAACACCTAACTAATAATACTTTTCTCATTGCCTATATATTTATTTTCTCTTCCTAATTCAAGCAAATCTGTTCTTGTGTAACGATTACCAAAACTGTCTTCATAAATACCAATAATTCCATGAGACGGGTTTTGAATAATTGCAATACCAGCAAACTTTTGTCTTAAAGAACTTGAGTTAAGATTACTAATAAAGTCAGAAGTTATTTTGTTAAATATTTCAGGAGAGCTGTATGGTAATTGTATAAATTCACCTTTACCTGCAGCATTGGCAATTGCAGATTCAAGAGTAGTTCTTACAATGTCTATTGCATTAGAGCTAACAACAGACTTCTTAAGAGATTCCATAAGTTCTTTTGCAAGCTTAATATGGAATGCCTTGTGATCTGCTGACTTATTCCATGCTAACCTAAGCGGTCTTAAACTGTTTTCAAGAATTAGGCCAAGATCAGAATAAATTTCGTTACAAAGATCTATATTTTCTCCATTGAACGATAGTGCAGTTAACACCTAAGTTAAGGCAGGGATTAAAGATTCGTCAGCCTCGTGAGTGTAGTCTTGTTGTATGCCCATTCTAGAAGTATCTGCTGTAAAATATTCAAAATCAGAATCCTCGTCGAACATTGTATACTAAGGATTTAGGTTACAAACACCAGATTTAACGGCAGAGACATCTGCTGTTTTTGCAATAATCTGCTCTTTAACATTTGCATCATATTCTGATATTAAATCTGCAACAATATCTTGAGATACTTCGCTTAATGCAATGTTACCTTCTTCATTCTTGCTCATTGAATTTTTACCACCAAAGGCATTCCATAAGTCGTAAACATTGTTTAACTAATTTTCAATAGGCGGCTTTGCAACACCAGTATTCAGAGACGTCCATGTAAATATTCCGGTCTATAAGTCGAAATCTGTTAGCTCACATAGTTCGCCATCAATATACTAATAAACATCATATCCAAGATCTGGTCGCTTTTCTTCTGGCGTGTTTGCCCAATTCTATATTAACTACTATATATTGCCTACTCTGTTTTGTTTCTTGAAGATGCGTTCAAAATCATAATGGTACTTATCAGGATTTTTAAACGAATTACGCATCAATTCATTTGTGATGATAAATTCTGCGTGTTTCATCTAAGTAAAAGTAGCCCCTCTAGGGAAAAGACCGATAGACTTACTTGTACCAGCATAATCTTTTCCGGGGAAGCTTGCTTCTTCCCATTTTGAATGTATACCATTTGTGAATGTTCCACCATCATGAACTGGTTGGTCAACTCTGAATCCATTATACGTATACAATGGCGTTTCCATAGATTCTACTATGGCAATTTTCATTGTCTTTCCAACACCGCGTTTTAATCCAGATGTCATTGGTTCATAAGATGCAACAGCAGAGTTATTGCGCTTCTTGCCTTTTACCATTCTTGCGGACATCTCTTTAAAGATGCCATCATAGATAGACTTATCTACAGATTTCCATGTCCTAAAGTCACTTATTGCCTCTATATCAGAAATTTTAGCGTGTCCCTTATTCTACTCATGTATATAAGGCTGTTTAATAGAAACCATTAAATCAGCATCAGTGCATAATTGCTGCATTATAAACCACTTACGCAAAATACAATCTGCAGTATTAGTTAATTGCCCATCTTTTTTACCATCGTTAGTCTACAACCAATAAGGGCTTCTAAAGAATTGATCGATGCTACTTTCATTTACGCCAGGATATTTGCTCTTATCTAAGAACATTTCGTGCAAAACGTTGCTATCTGACTCATGAATATTAATTGGGATGTTATTTTCTCTTATAAACGCAATAGTGTCGTCAAATCCTCTATTTAATAAATCATTTAGCAATTCTCTGTTTTCTGCACAAGCTATAGAATAGTATAAAGTGTTGTTAAATCTTAAGCCTTGATTTGTGCGAACATAATGAATTTGGTCATTAAGCTCTATTCTATTATTTGGATTAAGTTTATTATAGTCTGCAAGTCTTTTATATAATTCATCATAAGAAATTGTTTCTAATTTCTTTATACATTCCTCTAATGTAGCAAAAGTTGTTCCAAAAAGTCTGTTATAATCAGATATTAAATTATCTCTAATTATAGAGTAATAAGAAGCATGCTGTTCATAATAAAGATCTTCTAACTCTTTATATGTTAACTAATAAAACTTCTTACCATTATATTCAGCATAAGCATTAAATGCCATAATAGGTATTCTTGGCTTATCTGAAACACATTCCAACTAATTAAAGAATGTTTTATATTTGCAAATACCTTCAATAAAATCGTTATTTAAGGCAGTGCTCATTATTTCCTCTGCAGTTAATGATCTTGCAGCAACAATACTTTTTCCACCTCTAAAAGCAAAGTCCTAACGGTATAGAACTCTATCAGTAAACGAATATGTGCTGTTTGGATCATTAGAGGATGTTAGTCCTTCTATCTTATGGAAAATTGTACTTGCAGGTTTGCCGTTAGCATCGACGAATGTTCTATTAAATTCGTGTAAGTTCTTTGCAAAATCTCCTATCGTATTAGGAACATTCTGTGATGATGTTACGTTCCCAGACTAGTCTCTCAATATGATGTTGTCATTTGAATTGTCTGATATTAATTCATCAGTAAATGCATTATACTCAGGAGAGTTTTTTATGAAATTATTAAAAGCATTATTTATTTGTGCGTTTAATGCACTCTCGTTTATATAACGATATGGCAGGATCTCATCTCGAACCATCGTGTTATATGCTACCAGAAACTGTGCAAGCTTATCTGCCACTATCGGATTTTCTAACTTTTTCTAAAGATTCTCACTAAAAATATTAATTCCAGTTAATCTTTGAACATAGTTTTGGAACTCTGGCGAATATATATCGTTAAATGTTGCAATTGTCTTGTTAGAGCTTCCTATTACGTATCGAGGATTATATAATTGCCACTGCCCAAGCGTTAAAGCGTCTTGTAATCTTGACTTTAAATCTGCAACAATATATTCCTTACCTCTCAATACTTTTGTTGTGGATTTTGTTTTCACACCTTCTGGTGTAACAGCCAAGAATGCAGTATGTTGATGAGTCAAAACTTCATGTAACAATTGATCAGCCCAGTCATATTTTTGTGCAAGCTTTCTACGCTCTTTTAGACTCTTGCTGTTCATTATATTTTTATATTGCTAGTCATACGTCTTGATCGCATTATATATTGCATCTGCAACATTCTCACCTATCCTGTCTCTTAATGCCGACGATTCATTTAATGCTCGCATTATATATTCAGCTCTTTTTCTTGCGCTTAATGATGAATTAACAATGTCTCTGAAGTTAATTGTGTCTGCAATTCCTCGTACGTCAGAAACAAATGACTCGTTTTCATCAATCAAATTGTGAAGATGCTTAAATAATGCGTTTAGATCGTATACAGTACAATACTCACCTGGATTCTTTTCTATTGTTTGTATAAAGCCAAGGAATAGTTTACCAGTTATTTCTCCAGCATCTACAGACTTATAGTCATCACTAAAAGATTTCTTTCTGCCAACTTGACGCTTTTTTGTATATTTATCACCAAAGATCTCCAATTTACCTTTAAGCTGTGGGGCAATCAAGATTTCTCCTGCAGAAATATTTTCAATAAATGCATCAAAATTATTAAGCAGATAATATGCTTTTATTGGCATTAATACATTCTGTATTGTATCTAAAGAAACTCCAAGGTTAATTACTCCTCCATTACTATGAATCATACTTGCTATTTTATTTTTAGCAATTTTCATAATCTGTGGGTAAACGTCAGCATTCTGAATAGAATCACCATCTGGATCATATAAATATCCATCTCCAACTTGATCTAAAAACTCCTAAGCATTATTCTCTGTCTTTATAAATTCAAGCAAAGAACTAAACAGATTATTCTTATAATACTTTATAGCAGTATTTAAATCTTCTCTCGTAATCTGTATAGTAGATGTCGTTGGGTCATATACAGAGAATCTAAATAAATCTTTATTTATTTCTGTAAATAAATATTGATTTAGTGACGCACTTAACCCAGGAAATAATTTAGCACGATTTTCAAAGTTAATGGTATCTTCAGGATTAACGTTCTCTTTATTCGAGCTAAACAAGTTATCAAAATTTATAATAATAGATTGAATATCACTTGCTTGCACATTTCCTTTTTCTGCTATTAACTCTTTTAATGTAATTAATGCATTTACTATGTCGGTTTTAGAAACCACATGATCTTCATCAAACAAATATACATTAAGCATATCTGTTTTAATGTAATCAATAATTTCTTGCTTTGAAGCTTTGTCTATAAGCTTTGTGGCAAGAAGAGTGAACTCACTCTCCTCGCCATTCGGCTTAATTCTAACTGAACAATAATTCATATTTATCCTTTACACTTACTATTAATTTCACTTGCAATACGTCTTAACGAAGTTCTCGAAGAGTTATACTTTCCCATAAGCTTGTTAATTGCAGCATTAATATCTTTAATAGAAACTCCACCAGCAACATCCTCTAAATTTGTTAGTGAACTAATCCAATTAACTAGTTCTGCCATAGTTGCTGACACGTGTTTACTTTGTTCATCTTCTGTTGTATAATCATACTCTACAATATCAGAACCTCTGCGAATCTGTAAAGTTTGTGCCTAAAGGAATCCTTTAGCGTCGTCAATATTTTCTTGAGTTACTTCTACAGTGTCTAATTCTTCTTGTGCTGGCTAAGATTCTGTAACTTCTGTTGTATCTGTAATTGTAGCAGTACCTAGCGTTTCGCTAGGGGTAACTGACTCCATCTAATCCCAATCTATTAAATATCTCGGCATTTCGAATATTCTAGATATACGAACATTTCGACTATCAAATGCTTCGTTAAAGTTTGTTTTAAAGAAATAATCTGGATAAGTATAATTCAGATATGATATAACAGCCTTAACATCAGCATCTTCCTCAACGCCCCATGTTTTGTTTTGTACGCTAAACGCGTGTTTTGCTTTCGCCAAAAATTCTTTAATTGCTGTTCCGCTTATTGAATTTATTTCTCCATCAACGTTAAACGTAACATTGCTTCCGTCAAACATTTCATTTAATTCGTCTATTCTAGCATTTATTGTCTCATAATCTCTAAACGAGTTCAGCTCATCAAACAACTAAGGATTTCCTTTGCTTTTTGCTAATCCCTAAAGAATTTGTTTAAGAGAAAATAACCGAATTCTTCCTGTTTTCGTTTTTTGCAACTATATTACATGTGATATTTCGTCTAGCAAAATTGGCTGCCTAGATATTTTAGATGCATGATATTGTACAACTGCCCATCTTCGTTTATAAACCTTATCTATCCAATTGTCATCCGTCAGGTCTGCAAGTCTAAACTAAGAATACCATTCTTTAAATGCTGATTTTGCCTTTTCTGGAGTAGGATATGTTTCTGGACTATATACATATCCATTAGTACCACCTATAATTCTCCATCCAATATTAGCTAATTGATCTTCTGTAATTCTTCCGTATGAAAATTTACCAAATAAGATTCCATTTGACGTTATTACAGAAGGCTCTTTAATCTTATACGGACGATAACCTGTATACTGAACAATTCCGTGACTGTATGCACCAAGCTTAGATAGATCTTTAATCTTACGATCACCTTGTAAATAACTAGAAATTGTTGTTTGTCTATCAGGCACTTGTCTAAACCTAAACTCTCTAACTTGTGTCGTATTAGTAGCGCTCATTTCAGTAAATAAGGTTTTTTGCTATTCAGATAACACATTTCCTTCAGAATCCAGATTATAGCCAATCCTACCTATGCTAATGTATCCATTTCCAACTTTAATAGCAAGCCTCAAAAAGTATTCTTCTCCATTAGACTTCAGCCTTTCTTCATTGTTTACCTTGTTGTATGCATAGTCAACATTAGAATCAAAAATTTTTCCAATAACTGCTATTATCTAGAATCTACCTTCCTCATAAAATTTATATGCATCATTAATAAATGATTCATAATAATCTAATAAGTCTTTTCCTGATTCTATACTAGCATGTTCACCATATAATGGTAATATTGCAGTGCGTTCTATCCAGAACCTTGCTAAGTCAAACTGTTTTTCGGCCTCAGGAACTTCACTCATAATAGCGTTAATCTCTGCTTCTCCACTTGCCTTCTTTAACTTTTCCACCTAATCTGTTGTTAATCCAATTCTTATAAGAGCAGGATGGACACCAGACATGTTGTTACCAACCTTCTTCTTTGCAGTAGTTTCTTCTGAATCCTTCGTGCTAGCCTCCTCCACAACAGGAGTTGTTTGTTCTATAGGAGACTCTTCTTTAGGGCCCTCTATTTCATCCTGAAGAGGTTGCTCTTCTTCTGCATCATCTAAGTTAACTTTTAGTTCTGGTTTATTCTCTGGCTCTCCAGTTTTTGGAAGAGATTCCAAGATGGATCTCAACTACTAAACGGTGTTTTTAGAAACAACATCTGTATCTGCATATTCTTGTTTTCTGATAGAAATATCTTTTACAGTAGTTATGCTATTATATGACATAAGTCCATTGATAGGATCCTCGTAGTATAATCCAAAATCACGACTTCTGGTAATAAGCATATTAACTTTTTGAGTATCAATGTCTTTATTTGTATTGCCAGGAGTTCTGGAAAGTTTATACCCAACGACATAATCATATTCATCTCCTTGAATTTGTTCAAGAGTTAAATATGTTACGTTATCTCCTGCAATAGTTTTTATTTCGTTGTATATTGAATTATTTTCATTAACTTCAGGAACAACAACTGCTATTTCTTTATTCTTAAGCTTTAGTTGTTCTAGATGTTTCTTAAACTCTTCAATATCAAATGTAACAAGATCACCAAAATATTCCCCAGTATCTGTTATGTTGTATTTTAATGGATGCGCTTTGAAATAATCATTCCATAGATGGTTTTCTGGATAAAGAGACTCTTTATATAAACTTAGATATGGTCCAAACACACCATTATCTTTTATTAATGAATCTCGCAGTATTCCAGCATTTCCAGATTTGCCTTCATTAGAAGCCCTATAGGAACCAACCAAAACACTTGTATTATGCCCAGCAATATTTCGTAAATTATAAGGCAGTTCTGTATCCCCTCTACGAACAGACCATCCCATCTGAGTTTGGTCACCTAACAAGAATATTTTTGCTCCTTTTTTACTAGCCTGTAAATCAATCAGTTGAGAAACATAAGGGTTCAAGAATGTTGCTTCATCAATAACTACAGAATCTGTTATTTCAAAATCTTCGGCAGATTTAATACCAAAATCTTTTACAGTTATTCTCTATATTCCAGTATCTTTGTAATATAGCGTTTCTACTTGTATTGTGTAATCTTCACCTGCTGCAGTTTTTGCAAAAATCTATATATTAAATAGATCGTCTTTTATGTGTGTGGCAGATATATTACCATCCACAACGGCCTCTTTATTTGATAGCAATTTATCATAGTTCTTTGCAACAACTTCAGAAGCTTTTCTCATTCCCTCTGAGAATACTTTTGCCGCTGCAGAAATTTCTTCTCCTAAGAATTTCTCTAATGACTATCCATCGCTAACGCCAAGATCTTTTTCGAGACTCTTTACTTTGTTTTCTGTTTTCGAAACTGCCTTAACTTTTCCAATTTTGTCTTTTAATAAAGAAATTATATGGTTTTTACCACTGCCTGGAGCACCAATAATTGTGATCGTGTTCAAGGCTAATGTTTTTCCTACAAAAGCTTTATCGTCTTTATGAACTCCGATTTCTCTAATAACATATTTAGCTTCTTCGAAATTATTTATTGTCGCTAAAACAGATCTTAAAACTAAACTTTGACTAAAACCTGGATCTGATAATGGATTTTTTTCATATATTTCAGTAATTTCTGTCAAGTAGTTTTCAGGAGAATAATAAACAAGCTCTCCAAGTCTACGAGCTAAAAAGTTACTTTTTACTTTAGGTTTTTTTGTCTAGTCTTTAGTAACCGCTGTTTCGGCATCATAATCAACATCCGTAATATCACCGTCAGTTCCAAACTTATTATCTCTTATTGCATCAAATAACGTTTTGATAAATGTAGTAGCTTCTATGTCTTTGTTTTCTTCTAAGAATGCCTGTACACTATTATAAAACGACTATTCTACAGCTAAACAATATTGTTCATTATCTGGAACATCGGGATTTACGGATTGGTCAACTATTAACTTAAACTCTCTTTCTTGGACAGTTAAATTAAACGTGCCTTTTTCTATCAAATCTTTATAGAAAGAAGACAGGTTTTCGTAATGATTTTTCTTTCTAATCTAATCCAGCTCTCTACTGTCACGAACTATTTGCTCTGAAACAGAAACTAAGAACTTTATCTTATCCTTTGTTGCGGCAACCCATTTCTAGACATAGCCAGCATCTTCTCTCGATATAACTTGATATTGCTCTTTCAGCGCATCGTTATTTCCATATAAGTCTATAAACTCTCTAGACAGTTCAGAAATACTCTTATAGTTTTCTGAGCTTGCCATAGAAATGGCTATTGCGTTTATTGCATCAAGAGCATTAAGTGCACTGCGTAGCCTGTCTACGTCATCCGTCGTTAGTGCAAATGAAGAGAATCTATGTGCGTCGCGCAAAGACGTTTCGGCGCTTTCTAGTGCAGAAAAGATGTCTGATCCAAGTGTGCTGCCAACAAGTTGAGAATAAATGTTTTTAGCAACATCAACAAGTGGGTTTTTGTGGGTTACTTTTTTCTTTAAAGCGACTAAAGATGTTAAAGCTTTAATCAACAAAGCTGCATCTGCCTTAGATATTGTTGCTTCTCTAGATAGGTCTGTTTGGTCAGACATGCTCTATATATGGTCTATCATTTGCTTAGCAAGCGCATCACGTCCATTGTTAGCATGCAAGAAAAAAGCATCAATTTTGTCCTTGATTACGCCAAAGTCGTCAAGTTTAGATGCTCTTTCAATTATAGGATTATATAATTTTTCTAAAAGATTATACAATTCTTCGTCTATATCTACACCATCAAGATATTGCTCTAGTTCTGACAATTTAAAGAAGCTTATATCTTCGTCTTTATTTAACTTTTCTTCATTAATTCCAACTGTCTCTAGGATTACTCCTAACGTATGCTCTTCCTACTTTTTCTCATTTTCTTTTTCACTAGAAGCACGCAACTCACGAATTTTCTTGGCATAAAGATTATTACTATCTGGCGAAAGAGCCGCGTTTACATTTGAAACAAGCTCTTTAATTTGCTCTTTGCTCCAGTAATTTATTCCACTATGAGCGGCGAATGTGTTAAGTAGTTTTTCTACAATTTTCGTTTCTTGATCAGAGAACCCGTCTAACGTGATAATTCCCCTCTTAATAAGTTCTGTTCCAAATTGTGTTTTAAAAGCGTCAGATAAAGTAAACGATAGATTATTGTCTTTTATTATCTTTGACAAATATTTAGGAATTCTGTCTCTATCTAAGGCATATGCCTGTCTTTGCTTTTCTTCGTCAGAAAGATCAGGATTATTTAATATTTCTGTAATTGCTTGCTAATAATCATCTAAGTTATACAGCTCGCGAATAAATGCGCTTTTATGTTTTGAATTTGCAAATTTTGCTATGTCTTTAGACGTTTTCCCTATCAGTGATTGTAACAGTTTACGCAATTTTGGTAGATAATCATGAAGATTCTCAGAGGTTCCTTCTTGTATATTTTTCCATTCATCTATTACAGTCTTCTTTTCTTGCTCTGAAAGACTATTAAAGTCTTCGATACCATATGTGTTGTAAGCATATGATTCTGGATCCATACTTAACAAGAAGTTTCTTATTCTATCATCTTCAAGAATCTTATATTCTATACCGAAGTTAATATTTTGGTCACCATTAAAGAAGCCCTATAGTTGTTTTTTCTTTTGCTCAAATGCTTTCTTTTTAGCTTCTTTTTCTTCTTTAGAAGCATTCTCTCCTAAAGCGTTTAAATCATTTTTAGCACTCAGTAATTCGGTTGCTAATGCACTAAATGAATTAGTTATATATTCGTCAAACTTGCTCTAAGCAACAGTTGAGTTGGTGTATGCCTAAGATATAATCTGTCTTTTTACATCATCTGTTAACGCTTTGAAGTCTGGATTTAAATTATAAAATGCAAGTGCCTCTTTTACATCTGTATCAACAAATTTTTCTAAGGCTTCAACATATCTTAAAGCAGCCTCAGCAACAAGATCCGCTTGACTTTGTCCTTCTGCATTTAAGTAGACTGTCTGTCCATTTACTTGCATTGCACCTGCAGATAAATTATTATTTATAATATCGTGCTGTCTTCTTATTTCCTTTTTAATGTCTTCGCCACGTCCTGCTATAATAGCTTGTAGTAAAGTGTAGTCCTATTTCGTTTGAGCTGGAGATTTTCCAGTCATTCTCTATATAAATGGCTCAATATGGTCAATATTCAAATGGAATAATGCACCACCTGCAGCTCCTCCTACAAGAGTGGCAAGATAGCGCTCAAATCCTTCCTTGCTGAATACGTTTTGGAAGCCTCCAAATGATCCTTGTGAACCAGTAAAACCAAGCCACGACATTGTATCAACAACGCCTTTTACCATGTCTTGTATAACTTCTTCAGACACTTCTTCAACGCCTTCAACTATTGCAGACTTCCACATTGATTCTGTAGGTTCAATTAACGTCTCTTCAGCAAGATTACGTAATTTTGATCTATATGATTTAAGAGTGGTTGCAAATGTCTTAGGATTTCCTTCGCCTAAATCTTTAACAGACTTTTCAAACTTAGGCAGCAGGTCTCTAACGATTTTTGCAACAGGGCCTCTTAACACGCCTTCTTCAGTTCCAGTAGTTTCTCGTAAGAACCACGTTCCAAGACCTCTTGTAGACTCGTTAAAGTTCATTATACCATATAATCCAGACATAGTTGCCAATGAAGCAAATCCTGCAGTTCTGCGGTCATATCCACCATTTAATGCATCATTATATACATCTGCTCCAGATATTAAGCCCATATAAGCTAAAGCAAATTGCCTTGCAGCTTTGTTTTTCATGTCTGCATTTTTAATAAATTTTGCAAGACTTGCTGCAGCTCTTTGCTGATATAACTATCCGAATATGTCAGAAGTTAAGTTTCCTACAGACTCTAATGACCAGAATCCTTGTCCTTCTCGTGATGTAGAAGAATCAAATTTTCTAAACCAGTTTTCTAGTTTTGTTGCTTGCTTTGAAATTTCTGATGGCTAGTCTCCAGTAAAAATACCTTCTAATGATTTATACACAGTAGGTAATACACTAGCAAGACCTACCGCTGCAGTAAATGCACCATAATAAGCATTAAATCCAGGAATTAAATATGGCAGTACATGAACAAAGGTTTTCATGGCTATTCCTGCAGCTGATTTATCATACCCATCTGAATCAAAAAAATCATATTGATTAATCCATGAATCTTCTTTTGTTAATATATCAGAAACAGAAACAACTTTTTTATCTAAAAGTTCACGATCACCAATTAACTCAGTATAATAATTACCATTTTCATCGGTTTTTCTCTGTCCTTTATAATGCTACACTTCTTGTCCTGTCATAGGGTCAACATGTGTTCCGTTTTCATCCCACTGAGCATAAACAAGAGTTTCTCCAAACATCTTCTTAAAGAAAGACATTGATTCTGGAGTTTCATCTAGCCATTTATTATTTTTAGGGTCGAAGATCCTATTACTCTATGCATTCTCTTCTTCCGTATATAAAGGATCACCTTTTTTATTTATCCCATTTATACCATACGAATAACCAAGAGGATTTACTAAATTTTCATATTTAGAATCATTAGATTTAATATTTGCGCCAAGTGGTTTATATCTACTAGCACTACTATATTCCAATTGTTTTTCTAATTCATCTACAGCTTTTTTATTAGTAAGATCCTGATATTTTTGTGCAGCTAATAAATATGCCTATGTAAATGACTATTCGTCAAAAACATCGTCTTTTGTAAATATTTTTTGCACTAAAGGTGTGTTTTTATATTCTTCTGGAGATAAAAAACTAGTATTATCTGGAGTTAGACTATTTTGATATAAATCTAATACCGATGCCTATGGTGCTTTTAATGTAGCTACAAAAATATCATTTGGTTTTTTTACTTCGTTTGCCATATTATTGCTAATATAATTCAGCCCCAGCAGCTGTAAAAGATAACTGTTGAGGTACTTGATTTAACATATCTTGTTGTAATGTTTGGTTGTCTACCTGGCTTCCGTACCCTGCGAATGTTCCAGCATTTAATGCAGCATTAGGAGAAATTTTTATAAATATTGGAACCTATATTATATCATCCCACTTATTCTTCCCCTAAACAGTAATTCCTGTATCTTTCTTTAGTTTTTTACTATATATAGATTCAAATAACTAATCAATATAATCTTCTTCAGATCCTTTTAATTCTCTAGTTAGTGCGTTCTTACTATCTACTAAATCGTCTATAGTATACCCATGAGTCATTAAAAATTGTTCCGTATTCTGGTTATTTATGATGTTACCACTTGCATCATACATAACTCTTGAGCCTTTTTGCATATGAATTTGATTCTTTTTAACAGGATCTGTTATATGCTTTTCTTGTATTTCTGCTTCAGCAGCAGAATAAGCGTGGAATGCTTCCCAATCTATATTGCCATTAATATCAACAGGCATCCACACACTAGCAACCTCATCTTGTGTATATAAAATATTTTGAAGCATCCCCTCTGATATTTTATCAAATCCCATATATGCTTGAGACATATCTAGATATTTTCCAAGACCTTTTCCTGATAATGCCAGAGAAAGAGGCGCATTTGTTACGGCTTCATTTTTATCATTAACCAATGACGGGATAACAGTTCCTTGAGCAACAAGAGCATGTCTGTTCTTATAATTAGGATCTGTTATTTTAATCTGAGTCTAATTTAAATCATTATTAAATAAGACTTCTGCCATAGTTAAATTATGTGTTTTTGGTTTTGTTTCCGCACCAGTTCCTGCCGCTTTATTAATGCTTGCATCATAATCCATGCCATGAGAAACCTTAAAATCATTATTTGCAGTTGCAGCCATGCCTATAATATCTGAAGCATACTTAATACTGTTTTCATATTTCCCGCCAGCAGCAACATTTCTAGCAACAAGTTGAGTTCTTATATTATTTGGTAAAACACTCATAATATAACTCATTGCCACATCCATGTTTTTTGATTTATATTGGTCCTTAACTTTAAATATAGCGTCTGGACCTATTTGTTGAGATAATTGATAAAGTTCTCTTAAAGCCTATAATTGTTCTTCGTGTAAAGGCTTTTTACCTGCCTCTTTTCCTATGATAGAACTTAAATTAGTATAAGCTTCTGTAGCGTTCTCAGCCGTACCAACAGCTTTAAGAATTCCCTATATATAATCGTTAATTTTTTCTATTCCTATATTATTTCCAACAGTTGTAGCGATAGACTCATTGTCTACTAACTGCGGATTATATTTTCTTTGTTGTAAAAGCTCTCCTACTGTTAATGCCTAATGTTTAGAAGCATCAAACTAAGAGGCATGTATTAATTGGAGACTTCCATTTTCTCCAGCAACATATAAATTACCTCTGGCATCTACTGCAAATTCATCTAATGCACCATTGTCGTCGGCTCTTTTCTCTGCAGCATTAAGATATTCAGAATTTTTTATAATCTGATTTGCATATGCTTGAAGTTTGTATAACTGTCTTTTATCCACGCCAATCCCAAAGTTAGCCTGCTGTTCAAAATCAGCTAACATATCGTAAAACCTGTTTACATCATTAGGAATTCCCTTTAGTCCTAGTTCTTTCATTAAATATTCTGGAATTAATCCAGAATCTTTAGAAGATTTTGAAGATGCTGCCTCTGCCTAGCGATCTGCAGTGGCTGCACTAGAGTGGGGGTTAGCTACTGATGAGTAGAAAACCCCACCTCCGCTTTGCAGTATATTTAGATTTTTCATTTAAAAATAGATCTTAATAAAATCATTTGTTCTTTAGATAATCTATCTAAATCGTTTGTAAGCTTTTTTGTGCTTAATTCATTACGTTTATGCTAAGCAGTTTTTTGATATTGCTGCTCTTTCTATCTATGATTCTAATAATCAATATATCTAGCTCTAATAGTTCCTCCTTTTGCAAGACCTGCTATAACAGGCTGTACCTATCCAACATATAATGGAGACACATTAGACATTTTAATAGGTCTATACCTGCCCTGATTGCTTATAATTTCTGGCTGCATCAAATTTTGTGCCTATAACCAATTCTAAATTCTATACCATTCATTTGTATAGTCTTTCCAAGAATCATTCAAAGAACGTTCAAATTGTGCTCTATAATTTTTAGCAAATGCCGAATCTCCTTGGAATATTTGTTGTAATAATTCTTCTTTTTCTGGAGAATCTTGCTCACTATTTAATAATTCAATTTGCCCTGCAGTTAATCCATCAATAGAATCAAGATTATTAATTAAATCTTTCTTAAATGCATCATAAGCAGCAGACTTAGTAAAATCTCTTGCATCTATTAAACGTTGTTGTGCTGCTCTAATCTACTAATCAGCAAGCATTCCATTGTAACCTTTTAGCCATCCCTATTGATTTATTCTAGTGTCTTTAAGCCACTCTCCATGAGAGGTATACATATTACCAATATAACTATTTGTAGCTTGTGTTTTTGCTAAATCATATCGACGTCTTGCATCAAGAATATTATTCCAAGCCGCCGTATTTGCAGCATAATTATGATTTGCTACAGCCGCAGCAGTTTGTTTGTTTTTGTTGACGGTTTCCTCAAAAGCCTATCTTTCTTGAGCATCCTTTTCTGATTTTATTCCCTCAGCTTGAAGTTCAATTTGTGACGCTTGCTCATCCGCTAATCTTGCATTTTCAAGATTTGTGACCATGTCTGACCCATTTTGCATTTCTGCTCTATGTCTCATGTCTGCTGCAGTTTGCCCCATCGCAGCTCTTCTGAAATAGTCATTTGTCTTAATGTGCTATAAGTATGGTCCTTCAATTAAAGGAAATCTCATCTTTTCTTGAAGACTTTTCTGTCTTGCAGCAGAAATAAGATCATTTCCATACTAAGCAGAAAGAGGAATCCAGTCAGTCCAAGGATCTGGCTTTGGCGGCATAAGATTAAGACGATCAGCAAAAGTTACTGGTTTAACTCCCGGCGTTTCAGTTGTACTTTTTGTGCCGCTTGTATTTGAAGGCGTTGAAGAAGCTCCAGGAGTTTCTCCATCTTCCCCACCGGCATCACTATTACCAGGAGTTAGCTTTTCTATTCTATAGAATTTTCTACCATCTCCAGTATATATGCCAGAAGCTCTATCGTCTTCAACCCACTAAAATCCTTTCTGTTTAGCACGCTCATTAGCCCTCTAAAGTTCTTCATCATTAAATGAGTTGGCATATCTCTAATGAGTTATAGCCCCATAATAAGGATCAGCTTTCCAAGAATCTCCAAATCTATCTCCAGAGTCTGCTAAGGCTGGATCATTATATTCCCATCCTTCCTAAAAAGCATTAGTGTGAAAACCATAATCATTAAATCGCTATTGGTAATCCTAAACACCATTGTATTTTATGGCCCTATCTCCAGAATATCCTGTGCCTGTACGTAAAGCGTAATAATCTCCAAGAAAGTTATTAAAAGACTCTACATCAAAATTAGGATCATTAAATATATTGTCATATACATCTAAGTAAGAGTCGTTAACTTTTCCTCTATCAAAGATTCCAGAATTACTTGTATTAGATACTTTAGTAGAACCTCCGCCTCCTTTATATTTCCTTACAGACCCTCCTGATTGAAGTAGTTTTGTAAAATTATATTTCATATTATTTATGTGCTTTTAGATATTCACCAAAACGATCTAGTTTGCCTCCTTGTTTTTCTTCTACCATATATGGATCGGAATTACGTCTTGTTCCTGACTAAGCCTGCTCGGTCTATTGCTGACCTCGTTTCCATCCACCAGCGCCTCTCTTTTCACCACGAGCATCTTGAGCTTTTCTTTCTTTGTGAATTTCTGCAGCCTTTTTATCTCTTCGTATTGGTTCCGCAATGTAATTATATCCTTTTTTAACTCCAGATCCTACTGCTTTGCCTGCTGACCTATAAGCACCATAAGTAGCTTTTCCAGTTCTAACAGTACCAGTAAGAAGCATTAATCCTCTTCCAAGAGTTTGCCAATCTTGTGCTGTCATGTTCTTAGGATCTTCTGTTGTAAGCTTCTTTGCCGCAGCAATGTATTTATCACCATCTGCATATGCACTCCAAAGACCAATTAATAAAGGAAGGGTTCTTGAAATAACTTTTACAGCGTTTTTGGTTATCTTTAATGATTTTCCTCCAGGTAATAAACCTACAACATCTAAACCAATATTGACACCCAATGTTCCTAAATCTTTCCATTGGAAACCGTCTTGCATTATATCTGCAGCGAAATCAGTTCCAGAAGCTCCTAAGCCCAAAATACCAGATGCAATAGTACCACCACCTGGAGCAAAGGAAGCTCCAAGTGAAGCAATATCGGCTGCAAGTGCTCCAAGTCTCATCCACTCTGTAGTAGAAAATCCTTTCCTCTAACTTGCCATGTAATCTGCAACACTAGAATATCCAGCTTTTTCGGCAGCTTCTATTAATTTCTAATTTTCTGCAGCATCAGCATCTTCGTCAGAAATAACTGATTTAGTAGAAACTTTATCAACACGATATTTCTCTGTTTGTTTAAACCATTTTTTAAGAGAATTATCATCTAATTTAATAATTCCTGACTCTAATAAAGATCCAATATATGCCAATATATTTTCAGGATTTTTAAGACCATCAAAAGCTTCTAGTTCTCTTACATCAGAGGCTGTTCTACTATAAGGTCTTTTGTCTAAAAGATCCAGCATTCTTGTAGCCCATTCTTGTGGATTTTGAACTCTATCGCCTGTAATAGTAGTAGGAGTTGAAAATTGAATTCCTTTTAATTTACTGCCAATTTGGTTATCTGTTTCTTTCCATCCGTTTGGATTATATTTACCAATCTTTTGTTCTAATTCAGGATCATCCCAACGAGTTGCTGCCAACTCTCCATTCTAATCTATATAATAGAACCATGTATCAGGTCTAAATTCTAATGTTCCTGTCTCTAAATTTTCGTCAGACCAAGGAGAACCATTATCATTAACAGCAATAACATGACCTTTACTATCAAATAAAGACGAAACATCAACGAAATTATTTAAGTTGTGTTTGATATTAGCAGCAGCACCTAAACGATTTACAAAATCATGAACTGCTTTACTTTCATCTGTATAGTTCATTTGAGGATTAAAATCATTATAAATAGTAAATAATCCCCTTCTCTCTTTAATTTTTTTGTCTTTGTAATTTTGAACTGCCTCATAGAAAGCGTCTTCAGGAGTCAATGTACTAGAATCTCCATACCAAACTTTTCCATTAGCATCAGAGAAAATACCTTGTCCAAAAGTAGATCCTTCTAGCCCACGAGTTCTCCAATCAGTATTTAAGTATTCTAGCGGAGCAACAGCAGAATAATCCTCATTAAATGCATAAACATTATTAGCATCATCACGCATTAATTTAATCTTATTATCTGCAAGATATTTCTAAACTTCTGCATTATATCCTAATGAAGATATATCTTCAATCGGATTATATCCTTGTTGTTGCCTTACTTTTAAATTTCTACTCGCTTGAGACTCCCTAGGAAGATAGTCATTAAAATATTCTTTAAATTTAACAGGATCAACACCTGCCCACATAACAATATCAGCAAGCTCTTTTACTGTACTTGAATCTATTTTTTTAGTAGGCAAACTTTGAATAAATTCTCCTAATTTTCTGTGAGCTTCTTTATATGTAGCAACATCAGAATCTTTAATACCATAAACTTTATTCCCAACTCCGGCATTTAAATGTTTAACAGCGGCATCAAGATTATTATAAACATTAGTTGCAAAATTCATTATTTTAGATTCTAATGAATCCGTATCAAAACCCCAACCAGTTTTCCATCCTTTATCCCACTGATAGTGAGACCAATTTATAGACGGAGATTCCGTGCCAGAAGATGTGGCTCTGGAAGAAGATGTGGCTTTTCTATTCTAATCCAGATACAAACGAAAAAGCTAATTAGCGTTATTTGTATTTTCCTCTCTAGAATAGCCGTTAAATATATTTTTTGTGGAAGCTCTTGGAGACGCGCTAGGACCAGAATATTCAACACCATTTTTACGAGAGTCTGCCATTTCCTTTCCTATTTCATAGACTCTAGTTAAATATTGCTCAACACTTCTGTCGTTCATTTGATCAACTGCCATATAATTAGCACTTGACTCCATAAATCCATCTAACCAGGATCTCGTTGCTGGACTTGCTTCCTAATAAGCCTGTTCATATTGAGCTCTAGCTGTATTATAATCCATATTATATTATAATTTTAAATTCTATTAATAACAAATAAAGGGGCGTTATTTGCGCCCCTTTTTAAATGTGAGCAGCCTGATTACTTTCTAACCAAACGTCCACCTTTGCGTTGGAAGGTCGGTTGAGCTTCTTGTGCTGCACCAGCTACCATTTCTAAAGCTGCTTGAAGAATTGCAGCTACAGCTTGAGGATCACCAATTTGCTGCATCAGCATTTGAACTAACTGTTGAGCAACTTGCATTAAAGCCTCATCTCCGCCTTGTGCAGGAGCTGCTTCTGGAGCTCCACCTTCAGGTGCACCTTGTGCTTCAGGAGCAATTTCACCACCATCCTAAAATTTCTTTAATAATGTATACTTCATTTTAAAAACGTTTTTAAGTTAATTTTTCGTTTTAACATACAAAGTTAATAAAAATATCTTAAATAAAATATATTTTGACGACAATTTTTAATTAAGCGCTCAAATATTACTCTGGTGCCTATACGTATTGGGGAGCGCGCGAATCCTAAGCATCAAGCTCTTTAAACACCATTTTGGCTACTTTTTTGTAGTACATGTCGGAATCAGATCTATAAGCTTTTAAAGCAGTTTTAATTAATTTTCTAGTAAATATTCTTGAAAAAATTCTTTCTCCTCCAGAAAGTCTTCCCTGAACATCCCCATTAGAATCTAAAACAAGCATTTTACTATGTTTGACTTGTTCTTTATCTTCTTCGCTTAACTCATCTGACTCAAATTCTAAGATATCTCCTATATTAATACCAGAATCAGGATTAACTTCAAGAACATATTTATAGTTTTCTCCTTCAACAGGATCTTCGCTATGTGCTTTAACAGTAGATACTTTTATTACTTTTTTATCTTCTCCTATAAAAATAATATCTAAATCTATAGAAGTATCTTTCATAGTATAGTAACCTGTAGTTACATCGTCATGCACAAAAAGCATTCCCTCGTCTTCATCTAATGTTTCTATTCTTGACAATCCATCTTTTCGCTCTTCTTCTGTATCTGCAATTTCAACGTCATATTCTTTATTGCCTATAGTAATAGTTTCTGTAGGATTAAGAACTTTAACAGAACCTCCTTCTGCTTTAACAGTAATACCTCCTTGCTAAAGAATAGTAATCATTTGAAGTTTCTGAGAATCAGATAAGTCTGATTTTAAAATATCATCTATTGTCATACTTGTTCCTCCATTCTAGGTATTAAATCTGTATTATCATCTGTGTTTGTTAATAACTCTTTTACAATCCGTTTTCCAACTTCCAAAGCTAGGTCTAAATCTTTTTCGTCTGACTCATGCCATTTCTTTCTAGCATCTTCTACATAGACAGTAAGCTCTTTATTAAAAATAACTTCTTCTGCTTCTATTTCAGCTGATTGGTTAATTTTATCTTCCTAAGCTTTTATTTCTACTAATGTATCTACAGAATCATCAACATCTTGTATTACTGGGATTCCTTTTTGTGTTATTCCGTCAAGATCTATATTATTCTTATTCTTATGCATTGCTCCTTCTGGAATTAAATTTGGATTATCAGAAGTTTCGATTTTCTCAAGTTTTGCACCATTTTTTGCAGCAATTACCTAAGGCTCTTCTTTTTGCCAATATTTAATAGTTTCTGGAGCATGATATTTAATAGTCTCTTTTCTTTCAAGTTTAGCTCCTTGTTTAGCAGCTAATAAAGAAGTATCTACACCCCCATTAAGTGCAATTTCATTTTGCATAAGAACATTATCTACAGAATTAGCTCTGGCTTCTTGTTCAAATTTGACGTCTTCAGAAATTTCAGCTGCGGCTAATGCCATTCTTGCCTGTTCATTACGTCTTGCTAATTTGGCTTCCATCTTTCCGGCATTAAGTCCGCCGAGACCAATCATTGCTCCAAAGTCTCTTGAAGAAGATGATTCCATGTGTCCAAGAGTGCCGAAACCAGAATTGTCTATATTAACATCAAATCCCTATACAGTCTGTCCGCCCGCTTTAGTCAAGAAATTAGCACCTTCTAAAGCTGCAGCCGCTGCCATTGCATACGGGTTTCCAGACTTCATTAAAGCACCAGAAACCCCATGCACAGCAGAGTCTATAGCAGCAGATTGTGCTCCGAAGTTTTTATCCCCCATAGCAAGATTATCTACTGCATTTATAGCTTTAATTCCAGCATCAGCAATCATGCCTATTCCTTGAGAAGAAAGTCCAGAAGACTTAGGTGTCTGCATAACATCTTTACTAGCAATTTCGCTTACAGAACCTTCTGTATCCTGCCCAGAAGAAACTCCATTTTGTAAAACATTATTTATAAGATTTTCTGTAGATATTTTTTGAACTGGCGCATTATTTGCAGCATCATTTCTTTGATTTTCTGCTTCTTGAGCCTCATTTTCTATATCAGACTAAGATTTGCTAAAAATTTCTTCTATTTCTGCATCAGTCTTCTATGCCAATTGTGGATATTTCATTCTTAAAGCAGCAGTATCAATATTTTGACCAAATGACATGCTTGATCCGAACTAGAGTTTTCTGATCATATTTCCACCATTATAAAACTTTAAATAATTCATATTATGCAAAACTATAATTAAACATGGTCTATATAGCCTGAATAACTACTAGATCTTTTCCAGTATATCTTACTTTAACTTTTATATACTTGTCACGATGACGGGTTTCATAAAGTTTAGTAAACCAAATATTATGTGCTTTTGCAATATCAGGATTTTCAGCATTTTCTATCCAAGGAACAGTCTATGTTTTATTTGAATTTGCCCAAAGTACATAAGCATACTTGATGTTAACAGGCCTTATTTCTACATCCCACAAATCTTCAAGATACTACATATTTCCACGTACTCGACCATACTTACGAATATCATTTCCAAATTGTTCTGTATGAATACGATATTCATTTAACTACTCATCTTCTACTATAATAGTTTCAGAAGTGTTATATTTATAATCGTCTTCATCTGTAGTTTTAGAATAATCTGACCAATGATCTTTAGCAAAATCTTCGTATGTATTATATGAATATGAATTATCTGGAAGACCTTTCTTATCTGTTAATTTTATTTCAAGATAAGGGAGTTTTTGTATATATCCTCCTTGTGGGGCTTTAAATAATTTTGGGAAATCTAAATTTTCAGTAATGATTTGACTATAAGAAGTAGATAATACATAATGATATCCATCTTCAAGATCTGTAAATTTACCTTCTTTAACTTTTTTGTTAATCCAGTAAATAATCTTTTTATATTCAAACCAATCATAATTTTCTCCAACTATTTCATACTCAAACTTATAAGGTTCTGCCTTATTTGAAATAATCTTTAAATTATTAAAGATTTTCTAAATCTGAGAATCTTGGTTCACAACAAATTCAAAATTAAATTCATGTTGTTTTCCATACCAATTAGTTGGTTTAATCTTACCCTAATTATCATATAATCCAGATTGACCATGTTTCCATAAATCTAAACACTCTCCCAAGAATCCTTCTCTTAATTCAGAATATTTTAATACAGGATCGCTTATATCCATATTTTCATCATATGGAGTAAAATGTAATTCTGAAATAAAACATCCTGTTGGAATATACAATTTTAATACGGATCTTCTGTCTACAAAGTTTTCAACATATTTAGCAATACAGAAACGCCAACTAGAATCTTTTCCAAATTCAAATGTTGATGGGGTTGTACCTTCAACTTTAGGAGTTTTTTCTACTCCAGACTCGCTTTCTTTATAATAGAAACTATAATATCCTTTTTCTGGAACTTGAAGAGACAGTTGGACTCCATGTTTCATACTATCTGTGCAAGTGCATTTATAAACGGTAGTGTTTTCGCAAAACATCTTGTCCATAAATACTTTATTCTTAGAGAAAGATACAAAATAATCTGTTGGTTTTGTTTTAGATTCAAGATATGAAGCTATTAAATCTTCTGGTTTTTCTTTATCGTTATTATAAACTTCATCTACAGATTCCTTATCAAAACTAAAGAAGATATTATCAATATTACAAGATTCAATCGGATACCAGTCATAAAATGTTATCCATTGTCCAGATACCTCATTATAGCAAAGACTCCATGTTGTTCCTTTTTCCCATTTTTCAATTAATGGAATCGGATCTAAAGCATCCTAAAGAATAAGATTTCCACTTAAATCAACCTGCTCATATTCTACAGTGTCGATACTTGGTTTTATCCAACAATCATTATCATTGTCCCATATTGTACCAATTGGAACAATTTCATTTTCTCCATTGTCAGGATTTTTCATATAAGTATATCTACTCATTGGAATATCTTTATAATAAGTAAACATAACATCGTGTTTAAACTCATTATAATGTGTTTTAACATTTATATGCCCAGCATACTCATTGAAGTCATATTCTGATAAATCAATGAAGTCATTTAAGAATTTAGAGATTTTATGATCAGAAATAAATTCAAGATTTTCTCCTGTAGTTCTCCAAATCTTTTTCGCAACAGTGTCAACACCATATACAATTCCTGAAGGAGTTTTAATAACAGAATCCTTCCACATAGAACCATAATCTCTTGTTATTGTTGCAACCTGAGTTGGCAATACAGATTTAGAACTTAAGAAAGGACTTTTTTCTTGTTCTGATTGTGGTGTTCTATTTACAGGAAGAACCCCAAGACCGTGCTAGAATACCACTAATAGTTTACCAGGCATTGGAACTAATTTTGTAATAGCTCCAAATTCTTTATTATACTCATGATATTGATCTTTAAAGATCATTCTAAATGAGTTAATAAATTGCTCTGTAACATTAGGCTTAGACCAATATATCCTATTAAAGTATTCTTGTTTAATGTAAGGAACGGTTGTGAAAGCGGGTTGACCATTAGAAGAAATTGTCCTTTTAGCTGCACCATTTATAATCTCTGATTCTAATTGATGGTCTTCTACATTCATTTCGCTCCAAGGATAGAATGAACGTTTCTTATTAAGAGAAGCTTCTTCTGTAGCTTGTGTGAAATCAATATCTCTTAATGCTAAGTTATAATTAGAACAAATAGGAAACGTAATCCACTATCCAAAAGATACAGCATTAACATCTGATCTATTAATTGATGCCAGACCATGAAGTTCCCAATCATCATCAGATTTAAAAATGGCCTTTAGATTTATTCCTCCCTAAGCCTCTTGTTCTTTTGGATTTACTTTTTTAATCTTATTTCCTTCTTTATTTGCAAGAATGTCTTCAATAGAGGCTTTACTTGGATCTATCTCGTCTTTAATATTTATTTCAAAGGCTTGAACAATTTCATTTGCAAAGGTGGTTTGTTCATCAATATTATTTCCTTGATTACTTAATCTTTGACTTGACTAAATAATTGTACCAATGTTTCCAGTAAGAATTCCAAAAATTAAAGAAACAACATTACTTTTATTATTATTAGGACTTGGTATATACCAACCATCGCTATCTGCTGTTAAATTACTATGAGTTTGAGATAATATTTCAGCTGTGCATCTTACTCCATAATTTGAAGCCCAGCAGCCAGGGTCAACAATTTTCCTATTTGTCGGTAGTTCTCCATCAATAAAGTTACTCATCATTCTATGAGTAAAAATATTAAAATAGCAATCTCCTCTAAAACAAAGTTCTGATCCTGGATCAGATCTATCAAAATAATCTTCAATAGATCTTCTTGGAGAAATTGCAGAATAGAAACTATAATCTTTAAATCTTTTCTAGAATTCAAGTTCTTCCCAATTGTCTTTTCCGCATTCTGGAATCTTTATGTTTACTATATCTCCGTAATCAAATATTGGAGAAGATATTCCAACATAACTACCCCAGTTACCTCTAATTAAAGAAGTTGAAACAGTTAAATCTTGAGGTTTGGTTTTATTCCATTTGTGATTAACATCTGCTGTTTTATAAGGCTCATCCATTATTCCAGCAACGCTAGAAAAATAATTTTCTCCGTCTGTAATAATTTTAGTGAGTTTCTAAACAGCAGTAAGTTTTGCTGTGGTAGATAATTCTTCTGCAGTATCTACTGCGTTTACAACACAACTATCACCATACCACCCCTAAGTAGTCGAAGCAACTCTTTCTATATAAAAATCTGATCCTGTAAAGAATTGATTTAAAGTGGCTGTATCTATTTCGTAATCTGGGATTAACAAAGCTTTATTATAGACATCAGATGTTATATCCACAGTATGACCCTAATTTAATAATCTATGCTCGTCTAAGAAAGATTTTGTATTATATACATCCCCCTATTTGAGTACAGGAATACTTCCATAGTCTTTTCCGGTTAATCCTATAACAAGGCCCTATGTTATAATTGTAGGAATTCTTTTTTGACGTACAAAAAATAAACCTTTAATATTATTTCTTCTAAGAAGTTCTTTAGGAGAAATATTTTCATCTTTCTCCCCCTTTATAATATGATTAAGATCAAATTTAATTGCTAGCACATTTGGTGTTAACATATTTTGATATTTATTCCCTTTATAAAGTGCTTTTTTAGGCAATCTATATACTCCTTTTGAATTAAATAATCCGTCTTTATTAAAGAAATAATCTTCAGGTTCAGTATCCCATTTTTTATATGCAATAACTCCATCAGTTTTTTTAAAAAACTTTTGCCAATACTCATTAGAAGATGTATTGGAAGGGAGATTATTCATATCACACCCCTATAAATTAAATACAGGGCTTAATAAATTATTATTATATACAAATACAACGCCAAATCTATAAATTTCATCAGACCAATATCCAGTATAATAATAAGCGTTTTCCTAATCGTAATATAAGTTAGAATCAACCGTCTAATATTTATTACATGCAATAGAGCCTATTTCTTTACCATCAACAGCATAAGGAATTATAGACCATGCAATACTTTGTAAGGTCTGATAATCCTACTCATATGCTGAAACATTTCCTAAGAAAAGTGTTGTATCAACAATTGCTTGCGTTTTTGCTGTTTGTATATCTGCAAATTCATTATTTAAATCAGATTTCGAACATTGAATAACGGGCTCAGATCCAGTAAGAAGAATCTCACAAGTATTATCTAATACTGGAAAATTCTAATCAATCATGAAATAAGTATTAGCCAAAGCCTATGATTCATCAGAGGAAACTCTTTCATAAAAAATACGTACGTAATCAAATCCAGAATCAATGTCTGTTAATTCAAATTTAATACATTTCTCTGCATTTTCATCTTGCATTCCCATACGAATCTTTTTAGATCCAGGCTGCCCTATATGGACTTGTACAATTCCAGATTCTTGAACAGTATTTGTCAGGTTTCCATCAGCATCAGAAAGTTTGAAATAAAACACATAAGATCCACACTTAAATGACCCTCCACTATATAGTCCTCTAAAATATAAATGAGGAATATTCTTATATAACTTTAATAATTGAGCATCCTCGTCAAAAGTAGACTCATCATATATATTAGTTACATAATTTCCAGCATGAATAGGAATATTATATGTCTTATTTTCTTGTACAGAAAATCTTGTATTTATAAGTTTTGGATTACTTTTATCATCGTTAATAATCACATTAGTAGATCCATCATATTCATCAGTAATAGATAGTTCTACAGGATTATATCGATTAAATTTAAGCTTTTCTGTACGCATATCACCAATTAGACCAGTACTCTCCAATACTAAATTTTGTAATGGAGAGTACATGTTGGCTAATTCTCCTTTGGTGTTTTTCTTTAATATATGAATTTTTGTATTGCTCATAATTAATCGTCTTTTGAAGGTGTTATATTACCACCAGAATTTCCTTGTGTAGCAGATCCGCCATACTAAGGGCTTCCTCCTGATCCTCCTGATGTAGTTGGTCTTTGAAAATCTGGATTATTGGTAGAAGTTGTTTTTACTATATATCCGGTATAAACATCTCCAATATATTTAGGCGCTTCTCTTGGAATAATAACAGAACCGAATTCGTTTAATAAATTAACAGAAGTATATTCATTATTTCCTGATTTTACTACATATTCCATATCAGTACTATTCTCATAAAGATTAATAGATTTTTGATATCCAAATTCTGGAGCAGGAGAACATTTGAATGTTATAGTATCCCCTTTTATGTTATCATCGATTTTAATAACCTCGGGGTATCCGTGTGTATTATTAGATCCTTCTGGAAACTAATCTTCTGCATAACAATATACAGTTTGTTCTAACTAACTAGATATTGGAAGCTCATTTATTGAAACATAATTAATTCTCTAATCCGAAGAATCTATAAAAGGAGAATTTCCAAATAATTCATCTAAAGAATCATACTAAGAATCTATAATAATATTTCCAGTTACTTCATAAATTCCCACATTTCTAAATAAATCATTTCCGCTTATTTTTTTAGAACTTGATATTGTATACGCTTTTTGTTCTGGTGAATATATTAAACAATATTGCCCGACAAAACTGGTTTTAGAATATATAGAATCACTTATTGTTACTTTTATTCTGTTACCTATTGTAGGATAATCAGTATCGTTATTTAAAAGAACATATAATTTTTTAGGAGATAACTAAGATACTTCTAGATTTTGATAATAATTTTCTAATCCGCCTAAAGTAAAAGAAGATCTTACCGAATCATCGCTGCTAGTTACATGATGATTATATCCATTTGTAATCGATTCTGAATTATTTTTCTTACTCTCAACAAATTTAATATAATTCTGTTTATAATTGATACACAACGGATTCCAGATTTCTTTTTCATTATTATAAGAAACACAAGCGGGACATTCAATTATGCTGCTATCTTCTTGTTGAATTTTTACAACAGCATCAATTTGCGGGTATACAGAACATTTTGATTGATTTGTTACGTATATAGGAGCTGCTTCCTGCCCACTTGCGTTAATAGAGATAGTTCCAGGCTTAAAAATAACTTTTAAATCGTGAGTTGTCTGCGACCATTTTTGTAATGACCACGTATCTATCTAATTTATATTTAACTATATTTCAACACAATCATCACTCTTTATATTCATACTAGATAAATTTTCAAAAGTAACTTTATCTAGGACAAATTCTGGCGAAACTTTAAAATTGATTAACTCGTCTGAATTAGATTTTTTTTGCTATCCATAGTAAAAGGCGTTTCTTGATTCATTTGTTTTTTCCACATAAATGCTATACTCTTTATCAGTAACATATTTAGTAGCTTTTTTAGTACCATTAACAATTAGATCAACAGAATAAGTAATTTTAACCCCTCCTTTATGAGTTTTCAAATCGGGAGAGCCTGCAGTATTAGTCATATTTTTGTTAGAATTCTATTCAGACAAGAGTAATTTCCCTGGAATAAAAGAAATTTTATTAATTATAGGATTTATTGATTTATATTCTGTATAAGGAATTTGCCTTAAATATGTGGACATAACACCAGCAATGTCTATTTCTGTTGATGTTAGATCAATATTATATTCTCTTTTTGATTTTACATTATCATTGGCAGAAATTAGATTTACATAATTACCGCTTTCTTTCTTAAAAACTTTTCCGGAAATATATATTGTTTGATCGGACGTATATGTACTGTTGATTGCTTTTTCCATCTAATCTCCAGGAAGTTCAAGAACCTTGATATTTCCATAATCAGGTACATTATAATCTCTTTTCTACGGAAAACTCTATTTCCCATTAGCAAAAGTATGAATCTTCCAATACTTATCAACAATGAATTTTCCTAATGTATCCATATAATACGGATTATACTTCATTGTAAAAGTACCTAACTCTCTTTCCCAATTTTTATCCCAATATTTAATTTTTAAATCGATCCATTTATTAGGATCGTCTCCTAAATCTATGGCGTATAAAAATGTAAAGCTAGAAGTATCTACATTAGCTTTTTTAGAAACAAGATCTATACTTATTAATTTAGTATCACTAGAAGGCCAATTTTTTTTAAATGTAGAATTACTGTGCGCTGTAATATAATATTTATCATTATATAAATATCTATTCATTCCCATATTTGCCGGGCGCGGTAATTCCAATGAGTATATTCCGCCAGTAAAGGGTAGACTCTTATCAAACACAATGCGAGGAGGTCCTGAGCTTTTATAGTTGACTATTCCGACCCAGTTTGTCCCATTTGACAAGTCATAAATTAACAGTTTGTCATCAATTTCTAACGTTGCATATAATAATTCAGCAATAGGACTTGCCGAGGCATATAAAATTCTATGATCACTCTCTTTATACCACGACGGGTCTGCAGAAAAGTGTGTAATATTCTTAGAACTATATCCTTTAAAAATTTCTGAAGTGTATTTTTCTTCTGTATCTTCTATTTTATGAGAAAACTACAGACTGTCTACTTGCACATCAGAGTCAGTATCATACTGTACCCCGTAGATTATTGAATAATAGTGTCTATTCCCATCACTGTCTTCTGTATACTACAATGTTGGATAAAATTTACCATTCTTTCCATTAGGGGCTAAATTAAATGAATTAATATTTTCTTTAATAAATTTAATTCCCAATTTTCCGGATTGAATTTTAGGATAAGTTAAAAAATTAACATGTTTTAGTTTTAATCCAGTTTCTTCTTCAACAGGCTAATTTAAAACTGATAAATCCGGTTTTGCATCATTAGGATTTCCAAACCAATAATCGCCTCCAACTAAAGCTACAGTAGGAGTAATATCTTTTTCCCCCTTAGAAGTAATTGCAATGAGTCGTGGCTCATATAAATGTTTAACCATCAAAGAAGAAATTATAGATTTATTATTTTGGACAGGATTATTTATACACGGAATAAAAATTTCTTCAGGATTTATCTCATCATTATAAATTTCAAATGTTGGGGATTCTGTTTCATTTGTAACCCAGTATCTGTTAACTAACTATTCCTAATCATTTAGTTCTTTAAAGAAATCTGTATCGGTTTCATAAGCATCCTGTGGTTTATATGTAATAACAGGACTTGGAATAGTTCCAATCTCCCCTTTACCTTCTTTATTTACAGAAGCAATATACATAATACCACCATGCTCTTCTAATCCAACTGGAACAAAACCTTCTCTAAGGCCCATAATATTTCCAGTTTTAGCATCTTGAATTCTGGTATTACCCATGTCATTCTGTAACATCTACTCATTACCATTAAAAGTAATAAGAGTTGCATTAAGCGCGTCAGTTAGATTCTACTGAGGTGTTGTCAACGGATGCATGTCCGTTGTTAAACCTCCCAAGAAAACATTGGTGGTAGTCTTCATAATTATTTGTTCCTATATATTCTGCTTTGTCTGAACTTATCTTTTCTACAAAAAATTTCCATCCACAATCCATTGGATAAGGAATTCTCCAAATATGCTTTACATATTTTTCATGATGAAGTTCATCCTCTATTTTTACTAAATAAACGTCTTCAAACGTTTTTATTTTTCTTTGTTTTTCGATTACTTTATGTCTCTCATCATTAAGACCTATATAATAGTAACCGTCCCAAACTTTCTTTTTAAATCTAAAAAGAACTCTTTCTTTCATTCTCCATTTAACATGCCATCTAAACCAATGCCTCAAAGCATCATACCCTAATCTTCCACAGTGAATGAGCATGTTATCATCAATCCTATTATTCAATAATACATCTGCATGTAATTTATTGGCTTTTAGATACCGCATTAACCCAAATTCAAGAATTGTTTTAATATCGTCTTTACAAAAATAAGGAAATTTGGCCTGTACAGCATCAATATAATCTTCAAATTTCTTTACCATCCGTGCCCAGCATTAGTGAGTTCAGTAATTCTATCTTTATACTTTTCAGAAACATGAATTGCTTTTACCCATTTTCCATATCTAGTATTATATCTTAATCCCAAATTATATCCAGTAAAATTAGATGTTAAAAAATCAACGTCTTGAAATTTACCATTTTGTCTCGCTTTAATAAATTCTTCACCAGACGTTGGGATCATTTCTAAATATGCTCTAGACGTTCTTGGAAATTTAAAAGTAATTTTCTTTTCAATTATATCACAAACGACTAAATAAAAGAAATATCTTAAAACTCTTCCAAGAATTTTTCTAATATTTCCACTAATAGAAGGAGGATAAGTAAAAATATTTTGTTTTAATCGCTTATAATCAAAGCCATAATATAAATTATCTGCAGTAAGAGCATACGACGTCGCCCAATAATGATCTGCAACCATTAATGAATTGGTTTATAGCTTCTTCCATAACCACTACGATTAAAAGAAGCCATTACACTTAATATCTCGTTCATGTCGTTCTGACTAATACTCTCTGATACTCTAGCAGCATCACAGAGTTTCTTCCAACGAGCTTCTTCTAATTGGGCCAATTGTATTTGCCCAGCATCTTTAGTTTGTCTGCCTTTTTTAAAATCTGCAATAAAGGCACAATAAGCAGCAATAGCTTCGATTTCTTTATTGTTTAATAAAGGCAAACCATCTTCTCCAGCAAATATACCTTTATATAAAATATTAACAACTGGGAAAGGCTCAGTAAAATAAAGTTTATCTCCAAGTTCTTTATATTTAACATATTTGCCTGGTATATATAGTTCATTTGGCATTCGTTTACTTGCTTCAATAGCTTGTTCTATTGGATGCGAAATGCCACCAAAATGATTAAAATTCACATGAGTTTCTTGAGCGTCTTCACAAGGTAATGTTACTGCTTCAACAGTATCACAGTTACAAGGCAAACATACAAACCATCCACCATCAGTATCCATTTGAGGATGAGCATGCATTAAGTACATTTTATAGTTTTTGTTGCCAATTTTATTATAGGCGCTCATAGCATATGTTTCAAAAGTATCTTCATCAAGCTCTATACCATATAATTCGTATGCTTGAGATAACGCAGTATAAAAAGGATATTTTTTCATAATTTATGTTATTTTGCAACTTGATCATTAGGTTGAGGTTGAGGATACAATTGTCTATAATATTTAAGATACTTGTTTACTACAGTATCTACAGCTTCAGTATCTATGAAATTCAAATTTCCGTAATTTTCAAAATCATATTCGCAACATAAAAAATCTTCTAACTCTCTAGGATCTTTAAATATTGCTGATACAGATATTTTTTCTAATAATGGCGCATTAAAAACATAACCATATAAATGATTATTTTCATTCGGAGTCATATCCAAATAAACAAAAGGTTTTTTGTTGCCCATCATCTTGTATTTATGAAATTTAAATAAAGACGGTGAAGTATATACTTTGAATTTATGCATTTTATCAATTGTTCCTATATACTGAATTGACTCGTCACTTCCTACAAATATTTGTGGTATTTCAAATCTAGGAACTTTCTCCCCAAATTCTTCTCCACAACAAGAAGCAATTGCATGACAGTCTAAATCTACACAATCAATGGATAAATATAAATCTTTAAAAGGAAGCCTGTTTGACATAGCATACTTATAAAGAATTGCAGCTCTTGTCTATACCAACTCGTCTTCAAGCATTTGCATAGGAATATTTAAACTCGGAGCTAATCCCTCAAGACCACCAATAATGTGTGACTATGCTATACTCGCCAGCTTTGTTATTAAATTCATAATTAAATATAAAATAAAAAGGGACAGACGGAAACCCGTCCGCCCCTTACGGTTAATAAAATTTATTACTCACTATCACTAGCAGTGCTGTCCCATTTATCTTCATCATAAGAAGGAACATCATCAGCTTGTGCAATTACCTGTTTCGGCTCAGCAGAATCAGAAGCACTACCAACCTTAACAAGCGGATGTAATTTAGCTAATTCATCAGCAAACTCGGCACTGATATTATTAGCTTCACAAGTAGCACTTCTTAATACGTAGAATACTACAGTAGTAAGACTTGTGCCTACAGAACCCATAACATCGTGGCCGATATGACGTCTTTCTGTTACAATCTCAACCATATATTGGTCATATTCGCCCTTAGGCAGAGGACGCTCGTCCATATTCAGACCATAAGGATTAAGATTAGCATCAGTTAAGAGACGCATATTCTTAAGAATTTGAACGGTATTACCATTACCTTCTTTAGCTTTAGTTGTAAGAACTACACCAGCAGTAGCAGAAGCTTCTTTTCTCTTATAGTCAGCCACAACTTCCCAATCTTCATAACCAGTCAGTAAAGCGCCTACTTTAGCAACTTCACCAGCAGCGTCTTTTGCTTGTGGAAGAGTAACAATGCGAACTTCTTTTACTACAGTGTAGCAATCAAGACCTTCAATAACTAAAGTACTACCATCCTTAGCAATCTTTACAAACTTCTCGCCATGAAGAGTATCTTCGTGTGCTACAGAAGCAAGCAGACCGTCAACATTGATGTCACTATCAGCAGAAGCGATTGCTTCATAGAATAAGTGACGAGAATGATCAGGATAATAATCATTGAAAGTAGCTGTAGTTTGTCCAAGTTTACCAAGAGTAATAACCAGACGAACAACATTACCAGCTTTTACTTTAGCAATACCAGGTAAAGAAGCAGGAGTAATAGTTACTTTTTCTTTAGCTTCAGCCTCAAACGGATGCTTGTAAATAACATTAACATCTTTGCTGCGAATGTTAATCATATTATCAACGAACAGAACACCATTCTTGGCAAGGAATTTCTTTCCGCCTTCAAGTTTACCAGCATTGTCGTTGATGATAAATTCACGTGTAAATTGAAACATTATTATAAAAATTTAAAAAAATCTAAAATAAATCTATTAATTTTGTGGAGGGATGGAAGTATTAACTGGAACAAAGCTCTGTGTCCTTTCTTCTTTGTTATTTTCCATAATCTGCGTAACAAGCTGTTTAATTATTTCATTACAAACATAATCCGAAAATTCTAATACAGCAGAAGTATCTTCTACAGAATCTAAATCAAACTGCTCAATAGAAATATATCTAGGCGCTTGTAAATATTGAACTTCAACAGAAATTAAATCATCTTGTCTTAAATCTTCTCCACAAAGTATCTACATAATTGGCTATGTAGCATTGCCATATCTTTTTCCAACTTGTTTGTCTGAGTTGGGAGTTGTTCCAGGCTATGTTGGATCTGGAACAATCTTCCCATCTCCTTGCTCTATATTGATAATCTAATAATACGGACGAGTTGGAGATGGCCTCATATACCAGTTGGAATCAATCTGAGGAGCCTAATTGGTATCTAATTTGTTTAGTCCTACAATACGATTTTTACAAGAACTACATCTTTTCGCAGGAGATCTAAACACAGCACGACATCCAAGAATATGAACATAGTCTTTAGGTAATTCACACTCATAGCTTACACCAAATTTAGTAGAACTAGTCCTAACATCAGTAAGTCCATTAGTTTCATTAATGGTAACCCAGTTAATAAGCTGTCTTAAATCATCTGTATTTTGCTAAATTTTTTCAAAAGAAGTATACTTCTTATTGAAATATTCTTGAATGTTTTTATTTAGTAAATAAATAAAATCACTTAAAAGAAGTGAAGGTGCCTAAACTTTATTTAATTCAATTAAACAGGCTTCGTAACAATCTCTAACTGTCATAGTTAATTATTAGTCTTTTTTAGCTTTCTCTGCCTTTTTAAACAAATCTGGGAAAGTCTCTTGTTCAATAAGCTTCTTAACTTGGACATGCTCTGGCTGACTTAGATAAGCAACTGCAGAATCCATACTTGAACCCAGAACGACATCATCAGAATATATGAGCAATCCCTGTTTACGATTAACAACGTGTTTATTCATTGCTTCTAATAAGAGCAATCGAATTTGAGTTGTCGTTCCGGTATAAAGCTCAATAATTTTCTCAGGATATTTTTCTGCTTGTGTTAACAAGTAATCCTTAACATCACTTTCAGGAGCTCTTGACATGTCTTTTTCAAGAAGCTTACACTTAGTAATCCATCCAGATAATCCTGCAGGATCATTAAGTACTAATCCAGTAGCTTTATAAATAAGTTCTTTGATAGTATTTCTAGTTTTGGCAGCAACACCAGGTCTGAAAATATATAAATCTGCTTTGCCATAACGTCCTCTAATCACACCGGTATCAGTTGCATAAGGCTTTTCACCATCAACAACAAATGTTCCATCTGGATTCTTTTCAAAACGATCTTTGGCAATCATAGAAGAATTTTTAATTGCTTCCCATTCAGCTCTTTGACGAGGAACACTTAAATCAAAAGTAGTTCCATGTTGTACAACAATAGGTTTAGAAGCAGGGAGCAAAGGAATTCCTTTTCTTAAATCTTCTTTATCTTTCTCAGATAAAATCATCTGATGTGTTTTTTCGTCAGAAACCTCTCTTACACAAGGGGGGTATTCTCCAGTTGCTGGATCTTTACAAGGTTGTATATAATACTTTTGTCCAGGTGTCTTATTATAGGCACTCTGAAGTATAATAATTTCACTGTTTTCCATATTATTACATTAGTTCTTATTATCAATATCTTTTATAAGAGAGTCCTGGTTTCCCAGGACTCTTTATCTTATGTGTATATTACAATTAATTCTCTAAGAGAACAACCGAACGATAAGGATTGTAAACTGCAATACCCCAATATCCAGTCATAGTCCACTTAATTCCAGCTACAGGAGAAGCAACCTCACCATTGCGAATACCAACACCAGTTAAAGTATTCTCGATAAGTTCTTTACCCTCTACAGTGAATGCCTCAATAGCAGGACGACCACTGGTCTTGTCAGCAGTCAGATCAATCATAACACCGAAACCAGTGTCAGGATACTCAAAGTCGAGAGCTCTGTCTGCTTTAAGAATAATTGTATTATTTGCGAAGGTGTATGCATCATATGTTGCACCAACCTTGATGTTACCATTGGCTTGTTTCGACCAGATGTAAGCACCATCAGTGTTGTGGTTAGCAAGATATTCGCTAAGAACATTTTGCAGCTCTTGGAACAGCTTGAGGTTAACTACAAATAAGAAGGTGTTGCCCTGAACTTTCGGACATTTCTGAGCAAGAGCCAGAATCATCTCATTGAACAAGCTTACAGTAAGCTTAGAATAATTAAACTTAGAAGCATAACGATAAATTTGCGGAAGAACTCCGTCACCTGCCATTACAGGACGTCCTTGACGATCAGTAACAGTAGCTTTACCGTTAGCATCCATCGTGCCGTGTTGTAACAACATACCATTGTTACGAGCGGTCATAAAGCTATCTAACAGAACGCGTTTCTTGTCAGGCCATGCAAAGATCTTGCTTTCCCAACCATTAGCTTCTGAACCACGAGACAGCTTAATAAAGGTTTGTTCCATTGCTTCATAACGAGACGAAGCATCAATGTCGTTACGAATCTCGCTGATGTAACCACGAGCTTTCTCTACATTGCTCTGGAACTTTGTATAACCCTGCTCATGATACTCAACTTGTACGTTACCCAGCCAACGTGTTTTAGCACCTTCGTAAGCAGAACCGTCTACAAGAATCTCTTCACGATCGTTAGTTAATACGCGAACAGTGTAGCACCAATAGTTATCAGCTTTGCGGGTAGGAGCGTCTAATACGAAGAACTGTTGTTTCGTATCACAAATCTCAAACGTATCATAAGGCTCGTAGTAACGCTCTTTAAATACCATTGTGATTTCAGAACCGTTAGTACCATCTCCTTCTGCAGGAGCAGCCATAAATACGTATTTTACAAAGTTCTGTTGGATTTCCCATTCAAAGCTGAAAGAATCCAGTTTCTGGAACTTATTACCCATCTTTTCTTTGTTTCTAACAACATTTCCAAATGCCTCAGTCAGATAAGACATGGTCATTTCCTCATAAGGCTCCATGCGAGAAACAATACCTAATCTCTTCGAATTCTCACCCAAGAATTTCGAAAAATCTTCGTATGTACGGCTATGAGCCATTTCCGGCTTAACCGTAGTAAAGTTTGCAATAATCATTTTAAAAATATAATTTACTTGTTAAATAATGAATCCAAGCCATAAGGATCTGATTTAGGCTTAGATGATTTCTTTATAATTGTCCTGGAAGACTTAGGTTCTTCCTTACGTCTTGCCTTAGCAAGTTCATTTTTAAAATAATCTACTGTGGTATTAAAAGTATCTTCTCCATACTTCATAAACCACGCCATCTTAAATATGGCCTCTGGGTTAGACAGTAATTTAGAAAATTCTGTTCTACCCTGCGCATCTTCTTTTATTAAGAAATCTAATACTTCATTACGATCTGTATCTTCAAGTTCAACACCCTGAAGTTCTGTAGTATTGATAGCTGCAGAAGTAAGGGCTTGAATCAACTCTTGTTTCTCTGCTTCATGCTCTTGTTGAGCTTGTTGATCAGCAGCCTGCTTAGTAGCATCTTCTTGAGCTTTATACTGATTTCTAATATAATTCATCTTTTTTGTGAAGAGCTCTTCGTTCTCTTTTGCACGCTCTAATTCAGCATCAATCTCCTCATTAGTAAGCTCTTCTCCGTATCTATTAATCATATCATAAGCAAACAACTCATCATCACTCATCTTATCTACCTCGTACTGAGGAGTAGAATTTTGCTCAAGATATTCTTTAATTGCTTGCTCTCTTTGCAATCTTGCAAAATCTGCAAGATTTATGTCATGATCTCGAAGATAATTAATGTCTTCTATTTCTTGATCTGTAATTGGTAATTCTTGTTGTTCAGACAGAATAGCCAATTTATCATCATCTTCCAAATCGTCAAATGCAACTTCTTCAGTAGTCCCATCTTCGTTTTGGACCTGTATCTTATTTCTATCTATGTTTTTACTTTTTAACAATTTTGTTAAAAAGTCATCTTTTTCTTCTTTGTGGTCTTGATCATCGTCCTCAAATCCGTATTCGTCATCGTCATGATACTCATACTCTTCAGGAGAATGCTCTTCGTCTGTTTGTGTTTGAACCTCATCTTCCAGAGGCTCAGGAGTCTCATCTGGTTTGCCAAATAAGTCTAACTCCTCTTGTTGATAATACTGATCCTCAATCATAATACTTATTAATTCTTATTAAACATAATTTAGTTTTTAACATGCAAAGTTAATAAAAATATTTTAATTAAAAAACTAATTGATAATATTTTTATTACTTTGCGTTTAAACCATTACTATATACAATTATATTGTTTTCAGATAATACAACAAGCAGATTTTCTTTTTAAATACTGTTTATTTATTGTATTTTATCTAAAATCAACATATTTCTAATTTTCTTGCTCGAAATATCTAAATCTGATTTTGTCCAGGATAATTCTTTAAACCCTAATTTTTTCTTTCCCTATGGAATCCACCCGTTTCTTATATATGTATCGAAAGTACTTCTGCTTACATTTAAATAAATACAAGCTTGTTCCTTACTAAGTTCTCTTTCAGTATTTAAACTATTTAATAAATCTATTGATTTCTATAATTCCTCGTCTGAGCAATCATATTTGTTTTGATCTATATCATCTGCAGTTTTTCTTAGTAATGTTGAAAGTATCTTTTTTATCATAATTCATATTTAGATTTGTCTGGAAACTGCTCTTTCAGCCATTCTGCTATATAAGAATTTTTAATAATAGCGGAACTGCTGAAACATTCTCTTCCTGAAATTTTTTCAAAAAATTCCTATTTATCAACGCCCCATTTTATTTTCCTATCCTTTCTATAAATAAATTCAAATGGTTCTATTGATAACCTATAATTATTAATTAAGCATGTCGGCTCACAGCCTTCCTACATAGTGTAAGACTCCTTAATAATATTCTAAAAAATAGAATGTTTCCACAATCTTGAATTAAAGTGTGTATTACCATGCCAAGCAAAGTGATATGCAGGAAGATTGTATTTTTTTAATAATGTTCGTGTGCTTAATAAAGTAGTATGATATAAATAATGCTTATCATCTTTTTTTATTTCGCTTGGCAATTCTTTTCCTCTCCAATATACAGGATAGTTATTAAAATCAGTTTCTTTTATATAAAAATGATCATCGGAACTATATAAAAAATCACCATTATCATTTATTCCAATGTCGGTTGTTTTAATAACAACATCAATAACATGAATAATGTTATAATGTTTTGTTGTAGTAATATCTTTCACAGGAATTTTTATAACATTATCATTTAAAAAATCTGGAATATATCCAGCAACAAAAACTCTGTCTACATTTAATCCATATTTATCAATACCTCTTAATGAATATTTTAATTCATTATTATCCCAGGTACTGCCTTTACCTATTACATATAAAATATCCATTACTTATAAAATTTACCATTTTCATAACACAATACGGGCTTCCCGCTAATTTCAAATATAGTTTCAGCTTGCTTAGGATCACTTTCAATAAACATGCTTGCCCATGAGGAATCCCGATATATCCTTCCTTTATATTTACCTGGACTACAAGCCATATTTCTAGATTCTCTATCTGTAGCATCAAACATATAAAGCATATTATATTTGATATTATGCTCTTTTAACCATTGCTCTGTTATATCTCTATATTTCTCTAATCTATAAGTACATATTGCTCCAATCGTGTTAGAAGGAACAATCATAGGAATAGCATTCTTTATGTATTCTTCGTATTGTTCTGTATGTTTGTCATTAGGAGGGTTTTTGCAAAGAACCCCATCCATATCGAACATTAATTTCTGAGATCTTTTATTTCCATGTTGAAATATATTCTACTCATACATAAATTTATCAAAAACAGCTTTATCTTTTGTGTCTTCTAAAAATATATCAACCTTTTCTGTTGCATCTTTGCCTTCTGCATAAACACAACTATATAGTATTTCATATTTATTTTTAAGATCTTTTAATCTGTCTTTGACCTCTTCTAATGCATGTCCACTATAAACAGTATCATCTATAACTAACACCTTTCCTTCTTTACCAGCTCGTAAATAATTCCCTTTTCTTCCACAGGACATTATTTTTCCCTCTATAAAGGAATCTAAATCTGTTACTCTCTTATTTAAGAACTCTGCAATCATTAAAGCAGGAATCATACCACTTCTAGGAATACCTACTATTAAATCAATGTCTTCAGGAATTTTCCACAAATTCTTTCTTATAGTGTTAGCAATATCTTCATAACTTACATATATCATAAAACAATTTTCTTTTTATAAATTCCGTATAAAATTAAAAGTGTAAATATTATCAGAAATATATATACTACATAAGTATAACAAAAGAAAGTTATAAATAAAGTACTATAAAATACAGACCAAAGTAATAATCTGTGATAAGAACAATATCCAAGAGCCTTAGATGCCATCAATATTCCTAAAATAGGCAGGCAACTCACCAGAGGATAGTCTATCATCAACTTTATTGTTAAAAAATCTATCAAAATGATAACTTGGAGACTTATAATCAAAATCGGAAGTACTTTTAGAAACTTCAGGAAGAGTTTCTTTAATAGTGAGATAGTCATTAATAGGATTTTTTATTTTTGAGAATAATTCTTGTAAATCAGATATAAACATTAAGTCTCTTGATTTTGGCTTTTTATATTTTCCATCAAGATACATATAATGATTGTCTGTATTTCGTTCTTTATTAAAATACTCTAAATAATTTTTCATAATTTTAATCATCTAAAGAACTATGTTCTGTCCAACCAGGCGGAATACCATTTATATCATTTGGAAAAGCATATCCTCCTAAATTATAAATATCACCAGTTGAAGACGCGGCATTTAACCAGCCAGCACATGGCATTGTCCCTCCATTAAACGGATACTAAATATAGGATATAATTTTTTTAATTCTAGTGCATCCATTAAAAATATATGGAAAAGCATTTGTATAAAACCATTTAATATAAATTCGTCCTTCTAATAAATTAGTACAATTATTAAATACGGCACCATAACACCAATACCCTGCAAATGCTTGATTCGGGGAAGGGCATGTTATTGTAGGACCATCTATTAATGAAGTACAATAATTGAAAAGATTATTAAGACACTGCTCGACAGATAATACTTTTCCTATATCTAATTTATTAGCTAAAACAATATTTTTACAATTTTGAAACATACTTACACATAAATACGTATATTTCATTCTTTTCACTGTTGCCCCATTTGAAGTAGCAATTATAATAGCATTCTAAAATAAAGAGCTAAAATCCCCGCTCAATTCTATTTTTCCTCCTATTTGATCCCCATTAAGGTCTGTTGAAATAAATCTTGGTGTTAATCTGGTGTTTACTCCACCAGTAGAATCTGCAGAAACTCCGTCAGCAACAGTACTTCTCCAATAAATATGTTGCCCCTAATTTATATATATAACAGTATTTCCCTCTCCACAAACATTCCAATTTCTTTCGTCAAGCCAATTATCTGCTGTACAATATTCACAAATATAGTTATTATTTCCAGTTCCATGATTCATTCTAATACCACTATTAGTAATAGCAGTCATCGTGAATCCTGTATAAGGAGGAATAAACATTTCTTTACGGCGAAGAAGTGAAGATATAGTATTATTCATTTTCTATTATTTGTCTAGCATATTCTTTTGCATCTTCTCTAACTTGCATATAAGTATTATAATCTTCTTCATGCAAAGTAGGACTTACAGCATAATTATTTATAACAGCTAATTCAGCACCATAAGTAGGATAACCATGTGTTCTTATGTAATCTTCTACTAAATCAGAATAAGAAGGAGTATATTGACCTTCATCACTATCAGATTCAGAATCTTCATAAATTTCCCATCCTAAAGATAAGAAATCTTCAAGAAGAGGATTAGATACTTGTCTATTGCCAATGATTACTGTAGTTATAACTTTACCATTTTGAACATCGAAGGCTTTTATTTCGCCATTTTTTATAAAATATTTTACCATGATTAATTATTTTATAATAATTCATTTTTTATTTAATTTATTGGAGTCCAATTAGTCCCATCAGGTAATTCATAACCAATAGTCCATGTGCTTGATGGATTTTGAATAATTCCTGTTTGCATATTTATCATTCCTGCTGTATTACCTCTTATAAATGGAAGATACTAATACTCATTATTTTGAGAATCATATAATTCTATATGTGAGAAAGCACAATAATTAGGTCTATTTAAATTTCCATTATTAGCAAATACTATTTGAGTAGCATTATTTGTAGATAAAGCAGCAGATCCAGAATAAGTAAATTTCTCAGAGCCATTTACATTAATTTTTCCATTTAAAACTTCATATTCAACAAGTTTATTTGTTGAAGTAGGAAGAGTAGTTGCAATTTGAACAGTTCTAATTCGAATATAAGCTACTGTCTAATTATCCTAAAATGCACCAATTGTAAAATCATCAAGAGAACCACCAACATATGAAGCATATCCTGATTTATTTCCGGTAACTCTCATACCAAATTTTAATCCATATAAATTGGATTCATTAATAGGCATTGATAAATATCCACTACCATCTGAAATAATTTTTCTTATTGGCATAGATACACCTTGTGGGTGCAAATTAAGATTACATATAAATAATGGGTCTTCATTAATATAATTTACTAAAGCTGCTACATTTAAATTTACTGATGTTCGCAAATAATCATATACAGCAATAATAACTTTTTCTCCATCATCATTTCCAAATGCTGACATAATAGCCTATTTAGTAACAGAATTAAGATATATTAAAGGAGTAATACATGTATATATTGCAATATTATTTAAAATGCTTACCTCATAAATATTGTCAATTACTAAGATAGGAGATAATCCATAAGCCCAAATAATTCCGTTAGGCCAAGTAATTGTTGGAACAGAATCCACTTCAATAAAAAAGTGATATTCATTTACTTTGTTTGAAACAGGAGTTCCTAGAGTAAGAGCTAAATCGTTGGTTCTAGATGCAAAATAATACACAACATTAGGAGATAATTCTTGAGATAATACAGTATCTGCTACAGTTACCTAATTTTGTAATAATGAATCTTCTATATTAGCAATAGTTTCTTGTAAAGTAGCAGTATCAGCAGGAGCGCCTGTTTCGTTTTTAATATGTATTCCATCGTATTTAACACCGTAAAGATACATATCGCCGTTTTGCATTACTTCAACGGCATTCTTTCTTACATTAGAAGAACCTATACCAATTGAATGTTGTGTAGCATTAGCAGAACCAAATGTAGAATTTATATGCGAAACATTTAAGCTACCTTCAGCGTGTTCTGTAGAATTATTTGTTATGGTGTTATATCCTTCGCTGTGTGATTGATTACCATTTGCAGTAGTAGTATTACCTTCTGCGTGTGAACTATCACCATTGGCAATTGTTAAGTTACCCTCTGCGTGTGAACCCATACCTTTTGCTAAAGTTTTGACTCCTTCAGCGTGTGCAGCACCGCCTTTAGATAAAGTCAACCTGCCTTCACTATGTGCAGCAACTCCATTGGCAATTGTAGCGTTACCCTCTGCGTGTGCATAAGCACCTGCACCTGTTGCAGTTCCTGCGGTTTTGGTATTAGTAGTAGCGTTTCCACCAGTATCACATAAATATCCTTCTGAATGTGAAGATTCAGCAGATGAAAGTGTATAACATGTACTTCCTTCTGCATGTGAATGTGCTCCATGACTACGTGTTTGTCTTCCTTCCGCATGAGAATAAGCACCTGTTGATTGTGTTAGTATACCTTCTGCATGGGAATTAACGCCTGATGCTATCGTAGTGTTGCCCTCGGCATGAGAGTTATCCCCGCTAGCAAGTGTTTTTAATCCTTCACTATGGGCTGCTATACCATTTGCAATTGTGGTATTACCCTCTGCATGGGCATATGTTCCAGATATAGTACTTGTGCCAGCAGTTTTAGTATTACTTGTATATGTACCACCGGTTTCTGTATTATATCCTTCGGCATGAGCAGCTTGCCCGGCTGCAATTGTTAACCATCCTTCTGCATGTGCAGAAGAGGCCTTTGTACGACTTTGAAATCCTTCTACATGAGACTAATTAGCTTCAGCAACAGTATTATATCCTTCAGCATGACTATCTGTTCCAATAGCCAAAGTAATTCTTCCTTCAGAATGAGAGTTTAATCCTCTTGCTATTGTAGCATTACCTTCGGCATGAGCGTAAGAACCAGATGCAGTTAATCCTCCTGCTGTTTTAGTGTTGGAAGTAGCGGTTCCGCCAGTTTCACACTTATGCCCCTGGGCAGAAGAATAGTGCCCGTTTGCAACAGACTAATATCCTGTAGAAAGAACAGCGTTTCCACTGCCATAGCAATTATTTCCAATATATGCTGACTGTTTATTAGGATTAACATTAAATCCAGTATTATAAGCCACACCACTCAACATGTTTGAGGTTGTATTGCTGATAGTACTAGTAGAAAATAAAAGAGAGTAGGTCCCGTCTGTAGTTATATTACCATATCTAACTCTATTCGATGGATCTAAAATCCATCCTCCCGTAATATCATCTCTAACAAGAGTAGAATCATATACTAATAAATAAGTATAATCTGGTTTTAATATAGACAGCTATACTCCTCCTCCTAATTCCCATATATATTTTACTCCTAAACTATTAACATTTAAAGTGGGGTCTACAGAACTATTTGTAATATTAAATTTAACAGCAATAACTGTGCCATCTGTCAAACTTACTTCTGGGGAAACAGTTACAGTATATGCCGATCCGTCGCCAGAAGTAATTCCATATGGAATAGCACTGGCTTTAATGTTATACTCAGTGCCTTCAGGAGTTTGTATTTTCGATATATAATCAGCCATAAATTAAAATTAAGATACTGTAAGTGAAGTAGAAGTATGTGTAATAGATCCGCTAGTAGAAGTTGTTCCAGTACTCACGGCAGTAACAATGTCTACTGTAGTAGCGTCTGATGTAGTAGGAGTGCTAAGCGTAATAGTAGGTTGAGTGCTCAACGAAATAGCTGTAGCAGCGTTTGCTGTAGTTGGAGTGCCAAGATCTGTAATAGCTTGAGATGTCTGAGCTGTACCAAGGCCAGTCATAACAGTAGCACCATTTACATCTGTAGAATCAAGAGTTCCGTCAGCAACAGTCTTGTCTGTACCAGCTCCTGCACAAGATAAAGCAGTTCCAAGAGTAACCTTAGAAGATTCAACACTATCATTAGAACTTACTACAGGAACAGTAACATCTGCGAATGTGTAAGGAGTAATCGAAGCTGTATTAGAATCAGCTGGAATAATTGATTTGGTACTTAATGGTTTAAATGTGAATGATAAAGTTTCATTCGATACTGTAGCTCCCCACATAGGAGTATCAGCAGTTCTAGTAGATGTTTCAGCGCCAAGAGTACCACTAGCAACATCTGTAGAAGTTCCTTTCTTTGCAACAGTAATTGCAGTGCCTGCAGTAGCTTTAGAAGCAGTTGTAGCAGTACCGAATACAGTATTAGTTGCAGTTACAGTAGTGTTTCCAGTTACATTAGGAACGGAAACTGCATTGCCCGCAGATTTAACTGTAATGGTTTTTAATTTACTTGTAGTTCCAGGATAAGATGTTACAAATGAAGTTTTAGAGTGAGTTCCAAAACCAGTAATTGCTGCTGCTGTACTTGTAATAGTAGCAGCTCCACCGGAAGCAGTTGCTTTGAGATGGTTAGTTGTTGGAGTAATTGTAGGAATTGTTACGCTAACTGCTGTTGCTTTGTCATAATTGCCAGTAGCAGTATCTTTGAAAGCTAAAGCTTTTAAAGCGCCAGTTGAACCAAACTCATTCCAAGTTGCTCCACTCCAAACATATTCTTTCTGATTCTATCCTGTTCCAGAAATAACTACTGCACCGGCATCATCTGCTGTAAGAGTTACTTCATCCCCATCAATAGTAATAGTAGCTGTTGTAGAGCCGTCTTCAAGTGTTGTACTAGTAACACCAATATAATGCATTACGCCAGAAACTATGCTTTTTAATGATTTTAATTCTGTATCAATTGTGGTTGCTTCTTTTATAACGGCTGTCCAACCAGTATTAGCAGAAGCAGTAATATCTGCTTTTACTCTATATAACACATCATCTTTTGTTACTAAATCACCAGTAGTATATGCGACAGCAGTAGTATATTCTTTAGATGTGATCATCTACCTAGTTAACTCATCATAAATAATATAAGTTGTACCACTAGGTAAGGTAATTTGTTTAATTCTTGCCATGTTAATTTCTATTAATTATTAATGTTTCTCTTATATAGTCGCAATTTATTTTATTATTCCATCTTTCTCTTTCTTCTTGAGTTATATGGACCTCTTGATCAGATAAGTGATCTAGTAATTTTTGTCTAAGTACTGCATCTACAAACGGAAGGTCTATACAATAAGCTAGGCCATCTCCAATCTTCAATCCAGGAACATCATTACCATTTTCATCCTTCTCTCTATCAGTATATATAATTATTTCTCCTTTTAAAGGAATAAAATTTAGACGTGAGTTCCAGTTTGCAGTAGTATCTCTCTTTGATTGAATTCTTGTTTCAAGTGTTTTCATATAATTTCTGTAGAGGAACCACAATCCAATATAAAATATTCATGTTGATTTAAATCTTTAACATCTCCAGAATATGCTATTGGAGCCAAACTTTTAAGATCTTGTTTGTATATAAACAACAATGATTTATATAACAAAGATACTAAATATAAATAATCCTCTTTTGTATAATTATTAGGACTTGTATCAAATCTAATAAGTAATTCTGACAAGAATTTCTTTAATTCTTCTATATCTTCAATTATAGTATATTCACCCTCTTTGAATAAGTTAGAATCGCATTCTTCAACTTGTAAAGGATTAAATACAGCCTGCAATTCCTCAAAATATCGAGGAATTTGCTCAACAGGATTTTCTTGTTCTTCTAAATCTTCAGAAATATCAGTAATTACTTTTATCGCTTCTGTTTGATCTAAAATAATAGCATTTTCTGGAAAATTAGTACATAACGGACGTTTCGTCTAAACGAAATTATCATGCACTGGAATTTCGGTATCAGAAGGAATGATTTTTATTTTAGATACGTCTATTATGTTAATGTCTTCCATTAAGTAGTTGGATTTAAAATGCTTAATTTTAATTCTTTAATATAATAATTTCTTCCTACAGACTAACTGTTTGGGCATGGGAAAATAACAAGATTTGAATAACTTTTAGCTCTTGAAATAATATTGCTCAACATTGTTATATTTCCTTTAGTGCTTCTACTTATTAATAACTAATCATTTAGCCATATTTCTGCAGTTCGGGAAGTTGTTCCAATCTAACGATATATGTGTTTATATACAGCTGTTGTGCCATATTGAACATAATTTCTTAACGTTGTCCATTCTGTTGAATAATTATAATTCCAACTAGAAGAATTACAATCAAATCCAAGCCCAACACCGTTCCAAAAATCATCTCTAGCGGTAGAAATAGGCAGGAAATAAGTTTCAATCAAGAACTAATGTTCTTGAGTAAAAGAAGAAATATCGTATGTTTTTAATAAACTTCTTATTAATGACATTCTAGCAGCACCATTACATCTATTTCCTGACCCACTTCGTTTCTATAAACAATTATAAGTGGTATTATAAATTCCAGCAGAATCTAAATTTATAGTAGCCCCGCTGGCGGCATCATACATAGTAGGAGAATCAAATTTACCATCAAATAAAACAAGAGAATTATCAGAAGGTTCGGATACTGCCTATAATAAATTACTTCTAAAATTAATCATCAACTCCACTCTCCTATAATTCCAAGATTATCTACAATTGTAATATAATATCTCTTACTAGCTTTTATTTCCGGATTCTTTATCCAATTAACAGTATTGGGTACAGTTAATGTAGTAGGAGTGCTACTAGACACAAATTCTACAATATACTCCTAGGCTATTGTAGAATCATCTAATTCAGATAAAGTTAAATTTAATGAAGTCAAAGGATCATCAAACTTATAAAATATATTTGGATATATAGACAAAGATTGAGAAGTTCCAGAAACATGTTCTATTCTCATGACATTCTATTTTTCAGAAATGTCTTGGTGCTCTGTTAAATAACCAGAGTCATTATCAAGTTGAGAAACTTTATCAGGAATATCACTTTTTAGAGCGAATTCGTCTGCCGGAATTCCTCCTAATCTTGCTGCTATTTCTATTAACTTCTAATAATCTTCCTTCTAATAAAACTTAGGATTAGTGTCGAATCTTATTTTTACCTCCCGCAACAATTCCAAGAATTCCCTATCATCCTAATATAAGTTCTAGTTATTAGGATGTTGTTTCTTTAATGACCTAGATGTTGCGGAAATGTTATTATTTATAGGCATTTCAATCTATCGATTCATCTTACTTTACTTTACACTCACAATTTGTATCGTGAGAAACATTAATTGATACATCTCCTTTTGATAGAGTAACTTCCATTCCAGCAAACACACATTCAAATCCTACTCCTAATGAAGCAAATCCCATTACTTCTCCAACAGCTGCTAAAACTGAAGAATTAATCTCTCCAATAGGAGGAACAAACCAGGAGGCAATAATTAGTGCTGCACTAACGCCTAGAAATACCCAAAATAAAATCCGTGCCCATTTTGGGCTATTACTCCAATATTGCTTTATATCTTTAGCCATCTTTAAAAAAAGATTTGTGTTAAACAATTCTTATAAACCTATTATTCCATTTTAATTTAATGTGCAAATTTAATAAAAAATATCCAAATAAAAAACTAAATATCGATAAATTTTAAATACACCATTAAACATCATTTAAATTTAATAATATTATTAAATTTGTAATATAATAGAATAAAACAGCGAGAAAACAATATTATATATCTTTTTTAAGATAAAGTGGGAATATAATTTTTTATCTAAAATATTTTTATTATCTTTGTATTATCAAATTTTTTAATTAAAATGGGAAAAACAAAAAAGAAATCAGGAACAAAACAAACATTGGAGTTTATTGAAAAAGAGGAAAAATTCCATGTCAAACAAATTAAGTGCAGAAGCCAAAAACAAAAGCAGTTTTTAAAAGTATTAGAAAGCAATACAATAACTATTTGTATAGGGCCTGCAGGAACATCTAAAACTTATACAGCTGTTTATAATGCACTAAAAGCATTAGAAAAAAAGCAAGTGGAACAAATAATTCTTATAAAACCTAATATTGATATTCCTGGATATGAACTAGGTTTTCTTCCAGGAGATTATCAAGATAAATTGGACCCATATTGCTACAGCTATTATGATTAGATTGATAAAATAATAGGAGAAAAATTTAGAATTTAGCTTATAAAAGAAGGAAAAATAAAAATCATTCCTATTGCTCTTTTAAGGGGTAGAACATTTGATCATTCTTATGTAATTATAGATGAAATATAGAATTGTAATTATGATGCATTTAAAACTATAATTACTCGTATTGGAGAAGGTTCTGTTTATAATTTAATGGGAGATATTGGACAAATTGATTTTAGAAAGAAATCAGAATCAGCTTTGAAAAAAATTCTTGATCTCTTTAAAGACGATCCTGAAATAGGAACATTTGAATTTACAGAAGAAGATGTTGTTAGACATCCTCTTATTACACACATTCTTAATAAATTGAAAATACTTGAGAAGTAAAATATAAAAGAGCGTCAGTTATGGGTATAGAAATACCGAAGTCAAAAAGAACTAATCTTATAGACGCAAAAAAGGAGGGCTAAGAAATTAGTCCTCCTTTATTTTTATCTTCATTTTTCCGTAGTTATAAAAGTTCACTCTACAATGATCACACATTAACTCTTTAGCATCTTCAAACATCTATAAAGCAATTTCTCCCTATAAATATTGAAGTTCTTCGGAATATGGCGGAATTTTATAATATTCTGCTATATGTGCCGCAGCATGACCTATTTCATGAATAAATGTATTAAAGAATTCTTTAGCTGAAGTAGTTTTACCTATTACCATAAAAGTAACATGTTTCTATTCATCAGTATAAGTAAATCCTGTGTTTAATTCATCATTCTCTAACATTTCAGCTGCTCTATAGAAAGAGTCTGGTTCGCAATCTATAGAATCGAGTTCATCTAATATCCCCTCTATAAAAGGATCTTCAATTAGATAAAAAACTTTTATTAACCAATCGTAAGTATCTAAATAGACAATCTAAGTTTTCACAGTAGATCGTCCCACGGAATGCTTGTACCAGAACCAATGCAATCCGCATAAAATCTTGTAAAAGGCATTCCATCATATCCATCTGGATCTTCAACAACGTCTTTCACATACTTTGCCAATTGTGTTTCATTTTGAATAGATGAACCCAAGAAGTCTGCTTTGCACATATTTGCTATGTAAACAGCATCATAATCTATTTCAAACTTCACATTCAACTTATCCTACAATGCTTTTAGAGATTCTAATGTATATGGTTCTATATACTCCTTCTTCTCTCCATCCTTCTTATACATCTTTGAAACTGCCCATTGACACATTTTCTTATTAAAGTGCCATCCATTAAATTCTAAATAATTTTCCATAGCTTCTGGAAAAGCACTTCTTGAGTCCAATCTTGTCTTCATACTCTTTAATTAATAACGACGTCTACCCATTCTATAAGAGCTACGCTCACCGTATTTTGTTTCCTCCATAGCAGCTTCATAACCATCTTCATATCCGCATTCGTAGGCTTCTTCAGGACTTTTATCATAATCTCTCATGCCCATTCTGCGGCCATATCTAGAGCCGTCGCGTTCTCTTATTTCCCACATTCTATTCATATTAGTTTTCCTTTCTATTTAATTGCTCAACCAACTTTTTATTAGTCTCCATTAGACTCTACATATTTTGAGCCATTATATTCATCTACTCCTTTAAGTTGGTTAGTTCTTCTTGCTATTGCTGCTTCTAAGCATATTCTGGATTTAAATCGTTTAAGATCGCATCACAGCTAGCAATAATTCCTTTATGCTAATCAATACTATTTATAATATCGAGACTTCTCTACTTATAAGAGAATATTTCAGCATTCATTGCACCTCTACTATCAGAAACTACTACAGAATCTCCATTAGAAGAACTGTCGGCAATTTCTGCTGTGGCTGGAAGTCCACTATAATTAACTACTCTGTCCCCAACTTTTATGGTAAGGTCTATAATCATTTCTTGTGGTTGACCAAAATTAGGAATAGATGGGTATTTAGCTCTTGGCATAGGTACATTTGTTACAGTACCTACTTCCAATGAAGGATTTGCTCCTTTATGGAATATGTAAATTGGACTATTTTGTCTAAGTGATTGAAACATAATTAATTAAATTTTTAAACGGTTCCAGACATTATTTGTAAAATGTCTCTAACTCTATCATAATAAAATAGGTACATGCCTATTCCGGCAATATCTGCTACTGTAAGTGGAGTTCCACCGTAAGTAGTTACTGTTGAGGTAAATCCGCTCATAGTTAATCTTACAGGTAGAGTACCTGTGGTGCCGGCAGGAATCTCATTAGTTAAATTAACTAATACTAATCCTCTAGCAGGTACAAATCTACTTAAAGGTTCATTTAAAGTAATTGTAACTGCATCTGCACCAACAGATACACTAGTAGAATCCAATATAGCAATACCGTTTTGATTTACAAAAGGTGATCTATAATTCATATTCTACTCCTTTCTTTATTAACTCCAGTATCCATTACCATAAGGGAATGCTCCATAACCACCATAAAAGCTTCCGTTTCCATATAAAGAATATGCTGGTACAGCTGTTAATTGAGGCCATTGTACGGAAACAGTTGCTGGTTGAGCAGCTTTAATTGCTTTAACATCGCTGATTACAGGATTTACTAAACCAGATACATAGGCTTCAATAGCTGCAGTTTGATTTGCATTATCAATCTGATTACGTAAAGCAGTATTAGACGCAGTAAGTAAATCAATCTTTTCTTGCATGTCACGCTCTTTCAGATCACAGAATTCTTTAGTGATCATAGTAGTTTGAGCTGCAATAGCATCAGTTATAGAACGTGTGTTACGATCCGCTTGACTTCCTAATTGATTTGTCTGTTCGATCGTCTGGATTCTATTCTCGTAACCAGATTGAGTGGTTAAGAGACGATTTTCGCAGCAGCATTCACATAGCTGACGACTTAACGAAGCGTCACCAGCCTGAATAGCATTTACTACCTGTAAGCTAGACATACCAACTTGAGCACCTACATTAGCCAAACCAACACTCAGAGTGCTCAGAGCTTGCTGAACATCGCCAAGATCAGTGTGTAAAGTACTAGAAAGAGTAGAGATGGCTTCATGATTACCATTAATACCTTGAATAATTAAATCACGAGTAGCGCTGTCGTTTGCATACATTCCTACTGCACCTGCACCATTGCCTCCCCAACCTCCAAAGCCATTACCGCCCCAAAGGCCACCAAAGAGAATACCTGCTAAGAAACCAAGGATACCGCCGCCCCAGCCGTTTCCGCCAAAGCCATTATTTCCTGCAAATGCAAGAGGCCACATAGAGCTGGCACCATCATTTCCGAAAACATAAGTTTTTGCTTCTTCTGCCATAATAATAATAAAAAATAAAAATTGTTCAACAATATTTCGAGATCTCAATTTGTAATTACACTGCAAAATTAATATAAATATTGCAATTTTCCAAACGTTACTCAAAATTTGTTGAACAATTTTAATTAAGCAAAAGAAGTTATGTTTAAGTGTATAAACAGTAAAACCTCAGGCAAAATATATTGCTTGAGGTTTTAAAGTTAAATTATTGATATTTTATTATGAAATTTATAGCTATATAAGGAGGCATATTAGTATGGGCCCCATCTCCACCTGTATTATTATTAATTATTGGAAGAGATTCAGAACAAGCATTATTGGTATATAATTTATTTACATTGTCTAATCTACCGGTATTACCATTTCTTTCCCAAGCAGATCTGGTTGGATAATTTCCAGGATTAGTAACATCCCCAGTTCCTTCGGCAACTCTACTAGGAGAAGTTGTTTTTAACTCAGGTTCTAAGAAATTCATACTATGATTATGTGCAGGTATTTGACTTTTTGTTAACGTCACTTCTTTACTACCTGCCTTGCTTCCTAATGTAGTATTATAAGTAACACCTCCAGCAGTCATTTGATAGTACCCTGCTTCTACTCCTGCACCCAATGGGAATCTTTGTTGTAAATTAGGCAGATATATTTTTACATTATCATTACTAAAAATATTTAATATCAACTAATACCAAGTGGATCCGCTAGCAACAGTTGTTCCTACTGTCGTATCTGATATTCCATACGAATATGTTGTACCATGATATGTAAATGTATTGGAATAAGTATACGCATCCCCAATTACATCAATTAAATATATATATGATTCAAAATTATCAGCATAAGTTTGCAAACTAAGTTTAACGTTTGTGCAATATTTTGTGCCGCCAGAAGCTTGAATCCAGCAATATTTCTTTATTGTTCTTCCAGTATAATACTAAGTTGCCGCGCAAATTGCAACCGAGTCTCCGCTACACCATGTCCAATTTCTTGGGCAATTTGCTCCAGGCCACATAACTATTGTCCCAATTGGGCATCCGAGATAAACATCCTGGATACCATTTACTGTTGCTAAAGCAGAATCTTTATTACTAGAAGATCCATCTATCACAGTGAAAGCGTTACTTCTATTTCCATCTGTTCCGTCTCCAATTGCAAACAATGCACCTGAAGTGCCAGACTTGTTATATTTACCAGCAGCGGTCATATTGTCCTAATCTGCTACTGTATACCAACCGCTAGCGTGAGAATTTGTTCCAGATGCGGTTGTTGCCGTTCCTTCTGCATGTGAACATACTCCTGATGCTTGCGTATTAGAACCCTCTGCATGAGAATATGTTTCCAATGATCCACAATTATATCCCTCGCAGTGAGATGCTAGCCCTCTGGCCCCCTTTAGAGAATTATATATTACAATATAATCTCCTACAGAAGGAAGTGTTGATGATGAATCTGGAACTGAAAATGTTATATCAGAAGTTCTTACTACTAAGCTATTAATGGAAACAGAGGTTCCATTAGATAAATGATATTTATCATAAAATCCAGTACTTTGTGAAATTTCAACTAGTGGTATTACAGGGATTGCTATAATATCTCCTTCACTAACATTAGTTACTTCACATTCAAATGAAATCGCATGGTCTTGATATCCTTCTGCATGAGCGTCCTGGCCAGAAGCTGCATTTCTAGATCCTTCAACATGGCTTCTCTCATTATGAGCAACATTTAAATATCCTTCTATATGTCCTTGATGAGAATAAAAATTACTATTATATTCTCCTTCTACATGAGATGCATATCCAGTAGCTCTATTCCCATTTCCCTCAACATGCGAATAACCGCCAGAAGCTAAATTATTTCCTCCTTCTACTACAGCATTAATTCCAGAAGCAGTGCCCCCTCCAATTTCTAATTTATTAGCATGCAAAGTCCCATTGGTTGCATATACAGAACTATTAGAATATGTTTGTGGGTAAGTATCCTATGAAAGAGCTCCAACAAAATATAATTTAGAAGTACTATTAGTAGCTCCCGCTGTATTCTTAGTATCAGTTCCTCCTTGAGACGGGCCCATAATATTCATACCAGTAAAAGTAACGTAATAAGTACCGCCGCTTATGGAAGATATTGAGTATATATTTCCTTTTCTCTCAGGAACATCTACACCTCCATCTATTACTAAATCTCCTACCTATAAACTTCTAGGGGCATCAACAGTATCAATTGTATTATTACTAAAAGTATTTCCATAACAAATTAGACTTCCGGCATTTCCCTATATTCCTTGAATATTACAAGTATAATTCCAAGTATTAGCAGCTATCGCTTTATAAACGTTGTATGTACTTGTATTCAAATACATATCCCCCGCTTTAGATCCTGGCACAGAAACAACGATACTTGTTCCTGTTCCAGTGATAGCTGTTCCACTAAACCAATATGCCGAAGAGCCTGCCGCTCCAACTGGTCCTAAAATATTACTTCCAGTATCTGTTACATTTACCACCGGATATTCTCCAGATGAAATAGCGTCTATTTGATATATATTTCCTCTTCTTCCTTCTTTCTCCTATCCATCATCAATAATAAAGTCTCCAACGCGCATATCTGGATCATACTACGACATTAGTTCATCTGCTTCTGTAGATCCAATGAATATTCTAGTTCCGTCTTCTCCAGCAGTTCCTGTATCACCTTTAGGTAATACAAAATCAAATACAGCTGCAGAAGTTGTTCCAGAATTAGTTACAGAAGCAGTAGATCCAGAAGTTACAGTTCCTACTGAAATAGTTGCTGCGGCGCCATCGTTTCCATTTGATCCAGAAGCGCCTCTAAGACTATCACTATAAGTATAATTTTGATCTCCTTCTTTTCGTACTCCTAATTTATATGCATTAGCACCGGTTCCCCATATGAATTCCAAATCTTTCCCATCTGCCCCATCATTTCCATCGGTTCCGTTAGTGCCATCTGCGCCTTTTAAACTATTGCTGTAAGTATAAGAAGATTGTCCTTCCTATCTTACTCCTAATTTATTAGCGTTGTCTCCTGTACCCCATGTAAATTCAAGACTTTTACCATCTGTCCCATTTGTACCATTTGTACCATCAGTTCCATGGGCTCCTTTTAAATCAGCACTACTTGTTCCGCTAGCACTTGTAATAGTAAGAGTAGTTCCTGACCAGCTGTGAGTACAAGATGTTCCGTTTGTACCATTAGTTCCATTAGTACCGTTTTCTCCTACAAACTTTACCCAACTTAAATTACTATTTCCTGGATAAGTTGAGGAAGATGATGTTCCAATACCTATATATTTATCTCCTGATTGCGGAGTAGTATGAGCTTGAGTTGAATCATCGCTTGCTAACGAACTACTATAATATCTTATGAATAGATAAGAAGAAACTCCATTATCGCCTTTAGGTCCTTTAATTTCTCCACCATCTGTAAATGTAGAAGGAAGAGTCGTTAAAATCATGAGGTGACCATAAGTATCACTAGAGCTGTTTTGATCAATATAAGCATCTCCAATTTGTGTACAAGAAGCCGCATCTGGTTTTACTGCAACTCCAGTGCCGTCTTGGCCGTCTTCACCTTCTGCTTTCACGCCAGTATCTGTTGATCCAATCATCCAATGTTTACTAGACGAATCTATATGTGGGGTTATACCGTCTTGGCCAGCAACAGAAACTTCTGCCCAAGTTACAGGACTAGTAGCAGTTAATTTATATAATTTACTAGTATTAGGATCATGTACAAACATTCCGACTTTTAATCTATCAGTGGGGATATTTGCTTTATCTGATGTGACCACAAATCCACCTTTACCATTAATGTCTTCATGAGTTGGATATGTATTTCCTGTTCCTGGATCAAACATACCAGGAGTTAATACTTTTGCATATGCCATAATATATTATTATTGAATTGTAAACTATTGAGTACCTTGAGAATAAGTTCCAACAAGAACTATTGTGTATCCGTTTTCTAAACCCTTGTGTGTAAAAGTACTTATGTTAGCACTATCTATAGACATTGGACCAACAGAACTCTTTAATGTATATCCATTTGTCCACCACGAGCTTTTAATGATAAAATATAAATTTCCAGAGCCAGTAGCGGATTTTGTGCCTATACTACCTACTGATGTATACAAAGGGCTGCTTGCAAAATTAGTTTTAGCCGTAGCGTCATCAGCCGCAAATCCTAAATAACATCTATAAGAAACCTTTGCGGTAGCATTAGGAGATAATGTTGTAGTCCCGTCTGTAACAGATCCAGAAACTGTAATATCAGTAGTTGTTCCTGTTTTTGTAGCTGTTGTTTCTCCAGTATTGCCGTCAATACTATAAGAAGTTATTGCTTTTGATCCTGCAGTCGGAGTTAAAGTAAATGTAAGTTCTGTTCCTCCACCACTTGTACTATCGTATTCAAACTTACTAGGACTAGCAGAAATACTAGCAGTAGGAGCAACATAAGGATATAACAAACCATCAAACATATCTTTTAAACTTTTATTACTAAATGTACTTCCAGCAGTCCAACCGCCAACATCTCTTGGCATTGCCGTTGCATTAGTATATTTAAACTCTGTAGCATCTGCTGATAAAACTCCATTAGCATCGATTGATAAATTTGTTCCAACCTTAACTCCTCCCAAGTCATTAGCAGAAGCTGTGGGAAGAGTATAAGGCGATGGAATAGTAGGTTTATCTGTCAAGTCATTATAAGACCCACTAGTGGCAACATCAGCAAGATTGCTAATATCTTCCTAAAGATCCGCAACATCTTCATGTAATTCAGTAACATGACTTGAAATAACATAAGTGATATCATTTAATTTTCTATTCACCCAAAGGCGAATACCAATTAATATATTTTCTATAAATTCAGGCATATTATAATGTAATAATATTTGTTAATAATTTATCATCAAGAGATTCTAAATACTTAATCTGATAAGATTTACTAAATATAGTAGGGCATGTAATATTTCCTTTCTATGCACTTAACCATTCTCTAAGTAATTTAGATTGTGATTCTGTTATACATTCTACATCATATTCATCAGAAATTTCTATTTGATGTTTTCTTCTTAATCGTCTTACACTTTCTAGCATTATAAAAGACAAACAAAATCTAATAATACCAGGTATTTCTTTTATATTATAATTCTAAAGAACTTTTTCGTGCGTAAGGCGCCCTTGACGATAATCATCTGTACCATAAAAAGATCCATCTGGATAAATAAATCCACACGTTATATCTTTAATATTTCCTGTTGAGTCAATGAACATTATTCTAAGTTAATAATAATTTCTTAACGTATCTTATATTATTATCAATTCCTATTGGCTATTCACCTAATCTCATTCCTATGTAATAATCATATGGAATAGAATTCTTATATTCTTCATAAGGAATTATGTTTCGATCATCCTTAACAAATTTCATATTCTTAATAGGGTAAATATTATTATATCTACAAGAAGTTAAAATATCATTTGCGAATAAATTAATATGCTGATTTGTAATAATATTATAATATTCTGTTTCTTCATTAACGTATTCACAACTAATAAGTTTAGTTATTCCTTTTTCAGTATAAACTTCCTTTCCTATACAATCTTGCGGATATTCAAATATTTGATCAGTGTAATTAAATACTCTATGAGATTTACCGTTAGATCCTATTAAATTTAATTCTAATCCGTTTTCAAACTTACATTTCCAATAACCTTTTGTTTTTCTTGGAATCATTATCCATAAAGGAGTAGATTCAGAAATGTATCCTTCATCAAAGTTCCATACTTGTAATACATCATCGTATGTTATATCCTAAATTAGTTTGTTTGATCCATTAGATAAAGTAATTAATGTATCTTTGGTCAAACACCACTCTGTCAGGTTAACAAATATTGTTATATCTTGATTTACTTCAAAACTGCTTCCGTAATCATCATCCTGGGATTTAGAATAAAAATGTATATTGTCTACAGAGTAATCGTCCCAATATACCTCAGCAATTACCGTTTGTTCATCATTGGTTGGAGATATTATATACGGAATGTCTTGTTGATTGCAAGATTCTCCGTCATTGGCAACATAGTTTACAAAGTCAGAATAAGTTAATATATATGGAGCTGTGACAATTTTATCTTCTTGCAATGAAGGGGTGATATCCTCCGGGCCAAATGGTCTATCCCATCTTCCATGTAAATATCCCCATTCATAGTGAATAGTTATTGTAGATGGACCTACATCTTCAATACTTGCATTTCCTTGTTCATCGATAACAATCATTTTGTCTTCTTCATTACAATACAAATTCTACCCAGTACTGGCAATTGTAGCTATAAAAGGAATATCGTTTATAGAATATCCATCAGCTAGAGACGGAGTGTCAAATTTTTTTATATATTCTCTCATTCGGATTCTTCCTCATCATTTAATACTTCTAATACCTAAGCAACAGTAACCTCGGGCGTATCATCCAAATCGGAATAAGATCCACTAGTAGCCACAGTAGCTAAATTAGGTTTATTTAATATCTATGCAACTCCACTTGAAGCATTCCAGTCTGAATTAACTTGTGCTGCTGGAATAGTTGGTTTATTGGAAAGATCAGCATAAGATCCAGAAGTTGCAACAGTTGATAAAGTTGGTTTATTCTTAATATAATCAGGTCGTGTATTATCACTTTGTGTCCAGTCTGACTAAGTTTGAGTACCTCCTACTTCTTCCCATATACATTCGTGCGCTAAGGTTATTCCATCAGGAATAGATTTTAATATTTTAGCAATTCCTTCTGTTTGATCGGAAACTATCATTCCTACTCGTACTGCAGTAAGAGGAATTTTATCAATATCGTAAACCTAAACTTCTTCTGTTACTCCATCGTTTATTACTGTTTCTGTATGTGGATCCCAGCTAATTACAGATGTTTTATAATCAAGTGGGGCAGGAGAGTTAAGATCAAAACCAGCAGACATGATAGCACCACTGCCATAATAATTTGTCTTTGCCATATCAACTTAATGTAAATTTATATGTTATTGTTGAAGCTGAAGGATTTGTTAAATAAACTAATTTCATAGGAACATTCTATGCTGTTTCCCCATTATTTGTATAATTTATTGTTGTATTAATACTTGTGAAAGTATTAGTAACATCTGTTGCCCCAACTTCAATTTTAGATACTGACCAGCCTTGAGGTAATGCAATAAAATGCTATACTAATTCTCCTTGACTATCAAAGCTTAACTAAAGTGTAGAAGGCTTTGAAGTAACAAAAACTTCTGTTCCGGAAGTTATAGCACTTTTATTATTTCCGTAAAAATATGGAAACCAGCATTCAATTGTATTTGTTGCTGTTTTTGTTGCAACAGCAGGCGCAGGATTTCTTTTTGATTGGTCTGCTGGTACCGCCCCTTTTTTAGTACAAGGATATTTATCTCCGGTCGCCCACGAACCAGAATAAGAAACAGTTATATTCGCAAGTACTTTATTTGGTTTCGTAGAAGACCCGTCATATAATACATCTTGCCCAGTAAATACTCCACTGTATGTTTGATTTGACAAAACGGATCCTTCATTGTTTAGTTTAGAGTACGTAACAGATCTATCAGAATGAGAACCTATTTTAGTTGGGCAAGTTTCCCCAAATTTAATTATATCTCCGTCAATAGAAACAGATTCAGATCCGTTAATAGTAGGTTCAGCATCAGGAAATAAAATCATATCAAATACTTCAGAAACAGGTTTTCCTGAAATAGCACTTACATCGGTATTAGCCTAAATACCTCCCACTGCTACAGATTTCGTTCCAGGAGCTTCTTCGGAAATATAATTTACCTAAACTACTTCTCCAGCATATTCCCAATGCTCTCCGTTCCAATAGTATTCTGCTCCAGTATCCTCAACGTGATATACATCGCCAATCTCAGGATTTTCAATCAACTGAAGAGCTTCATAAGTAGCAACAGTTCCTTTATAGGTAAGCATTCTAGGGAACATTGTTTTGATCTTCCCTATTAAATGCTCTAATCCCCTATAATTCAAAAATCTATTATCGTCTCTTATCATAATTATTCACTTTCATCAGAAGAAGATTCATCTATTCCAACATAACAATGGCATACCGCTGTTATATCTGGCTCAGATGTAGATCTACAAGTTATGGTACATTCTCCATTAGATCTAAACATAATAGTTGCTTTAGCATAATTAGGATCTACTGCTATAGTTGCAATACTATCATCGCTAGTTTCCCAAGTTACAGTTTGATGAGTAGCATTTAAAGGATATATAGAAGCGATTAATACAAATACATCGCCGATATCTCCATATTTTCTAATTATAGATGCTGGGGCAATCTCGTCATAATAAAGTGTAATATTACTTACATGAGTCTCAAATAAGTAATCAATTTCATCATTTGTAATATATGCAAAATCTCCTCCATCTGTATTACGAGTCTCGTTCTTATCAATAAACGCAGTACCGTCTTCTTTTAATTTGAGATAAATATAATCTCCGTCAGCAAATGTTTTATCAGATCCTAATTTAATACCGCCTAATGAGACAGTAGTTGCTTTAGATATTCCTCCGCTATTATTAACTCCAGTTATTTTATGATTAGATACCACAACACCGCTATACGTACCGTCAGCAGCACTAATATAAGGTAAGACATCAGGCAGAGGAAGTGTAAGAAGATTTTCACTTAAATTTCCAACAGGTCTATCATATCCCTCTTCTACCGGATCGTTTTGATAATCATATGTAACACTTAATCCGTGAGAAAGTTTATCTGCTCTAGTAGCATCTAAAATTCTAGTAAATAGAGTATTTCTAGAATAAGGAGTAGTCACATATTCTTCATTTTCATCAATATCAGTAGCAATCTAAAATTCTGTAGAAGCGGTAACCTAATTATAAATAAGTCCAATAGGAGAATCTTCAAAAGGTTTAGAATCAGGAGAAACGCAAATCTATTTATATCCAAAATCAGGTTCTTCTACATCATCAACTAATTCAACAGAAGTAATTATATTTAATGACGGAACTAGTTTTTCTCCTTTGCAAGCAACAATACTAACAAAACAATCTTTTGTTTCTCCTGCTAACTGAAGTGCAATATTAAGTTTATCATGATCATTGTAGAATACAACTGCGTTAATTCCACTTAATCCTATATTCAATCCAGAAGCAAATGTAATAATTCCAGACTCTGCAGATTGTGCATATATATTAGATTCAACAGCCTTCTTAACAACATCTGCTTCGTCAACACACTTAAGATTTAAGAATAACTCATCAAATCCTCCCTCAGCACTTCCATAAGAAAGAGTCGTTTTTATGTCAATCCACTTTACATTGTCCTCAGATATTGTGTGCGTGGGATTAGGAGCAAATAATTCCTTGCATTTATCACCAAAGGCAGCAAGAAATTCTTTTGTTACTAATTTCTTTGGGTTTAATACTTCTCTAATCATAATACATCACTTAAATCAGATTCAACAGTTACAGGGTGAGAACTGGTCTAATGACCGTAATTCCAATTACCCATCTCATCTCTTGTTGCTTTATCTAATGTAACATCAAATGTTTTTTCCTCATCGTCTCCAACTACAGTATGTTCAATCGATGAATAGATATCAGGAGCTCCTTGAATATCTTCCCAATTAACCGCTGCGGCTAATTCGCCTTTAAGTGCTTTCCATGTGCAAGTATCGGGGTCTAAAAAGAACATTTGACCTGTTTTTCTATTAATATAAATATTCATTTTTTCACAAATAGTTAGTGTATCAAAATCAACAAGAGGTTTGCCTAAAATATCTGCAGGAATACGTTCCCCTTCCCCAAAATAAGTAAGTGATACTGGGCAAGTAGGATCTGGAGTAAACGGTCTCGGGTGTAAATCACTGCCTACAACAACAGAAATTTCATCCCAATCTGCTGGGAATAAATCAGGGGCGTCCCAAACGCGTTTCCACGTATAGTTCGTTTGAGGAGTATTTACATTAATGTAATATCCTTCTTGTGGGGTGTGCTCGATTTTAAAATCTCGTTGGCATAAAATATAATTAGTTCTCATTTCTTGTATTTTTTTCTATACCGCCTAAGGAGCATCAAGATAATCACTCCATTCATATAAATCATCTAGAACAATTAAAGCCAATATTTTTTTAAGTCCTTTAGGATCATTATCTCCAAGAAATCTAAGTCTATTAAATTTGTCTTTAATTGTTTCTAAAATAGTTGCTTTTACGTCAATCATTATCGTCCACAATTACAAGAGTGAATAGGAGGACGTCTATACATTAAACCTTCCTCACATTTAGAATTATTACCACAGCAAGATCCTTTACCTCTGCCATTAGAGGGACAATTACCAAAACAATTTCCAATAAGCTTGAAGTAGGCCTGTGCTGTATCAAGATCTTCTACAGCCATTGCTGCTGTATGCCCATAAAGAAGTAAATATTTTCTAATTACTTCATCAGGTATAAGATCCTCACAAGAAGTATCAGATTTTTCTTTCATAAAAAGATCATCCATCATACATCTATAAGCATAATTAACATCAGAACAAATTGCTGTACTTGTTAATTCATCTAAGTAATCTTCATTATTTATAGCCTTAAATGTTCCTATATATATAGCAGCAGTTGAAATTCCCAACTTATCAATTGGAAGTCTTACAACAAATCTTGTTTGATAAGAATCTTCATCAGAATCAGTAGAATCGTCTACTGGAAACAAGGCTTGTGATAAATCATAAAACGATGATTTAAAATCATTTCCCTCTACAAATCGAACCTCTAATTGCAAAGAGGTGAAATGAAATTCTTCCGGGCAACTAAATACCAAATCAAGATATTTGCTATCACCAGATATTCTAAATAAACTTATACTAATATTTTTATTCATCTTTCTTTTTCTTTTGTTTTGGTAATATAGAAATGCTGCCTCCTTTAAAAACAGAGGTAATTGAACTCAGTCCTAATAAAGAACATGCTGTAATAATTAAAACCTATAATAATCCTTCAACACATTTGGAACCTCCTTCTGTTATTGTTAGATATATTATACATCCAAGTGCTACGAGCATGGCAATAGACCCAACCAGTCTCTTGCTTGAGCCTATGCCATTCTCACTTAACATCTCTCTAAAAAATTCCTTTGAAGTTTTCATGTTTTTCTATCTTGAACTTCATCATTCTACTTATTATTATCAAAAAGCTATGCCAGCTCAATTTGATTACGCTCTTTAACCAACTCAAGTTCTTTCTCTTTAGCCTCAGCCTTAGACTTAACATCATACCACTTAATAGATTGCTCTGCAGTATTATTCTGTTGCTCGATAGCAAGTTTCTTCTCATTAAGTTGCTGAAGTTTCTTAGTATTAGCTTCAAGCTGTTGTTGCATTTTCTTGGCCTGATCTTGAGCCTGCTCTAATTGTTGAGTAAGTTGAGCAATTTGATTATTCTCAAGCTTCTTCTGCTTAATAGTCTTTCTAAGAGCTTCTTTCATTTCTGTCAAGCTCTTGCTTGTAGTAACATCAATAAGAATTTCAGGATCAACTTGATTGTTCTTAGCTAATTCAAGAGCCATTTGTTTAAGTAATTCCTGCTCTTTCATTATCTCTGTAGAATCAGCAAGATGTACATCATAATCAGTCTATGAATAGTATTCAGGCAAAGCTGTAAAGATTTCTTTTCTGTTGCCTAAAATTATTTGCCCTGTAAGACCTTTCTTATAAACTTTTCTTGCCAAATTTAATGCATCAGTAAGCATTTCTGCAACAAGAGTATCCATTACTTGATAATATTGTTTAGTAATGATATAAGACTATTGCATTCCTGCTTCAACATTTGCCACAGCATCTCTCTGCTGAATACCGCCGAGTCTTTCTCTAAATACACCAGTAATAGAGCTTGCTGTAGTTTCAACCATTTCAAGAGCTATTTGTACCGCCTATAAAGCACCGGGCTCAATCATGTCGTTATAACCATTAAATACTTGATTAATAACATCTCCTTCTTGAGAAGAATCAAATAAAGCCAAGCCAGATTTTCTATAAGCAAGATATTTCATAAGACGCTCTTCCATTTTATCTCCCAACATTTCTGGAAGATGCGCTAAATCAACAATAGCACCTTTTGTACCGGAAAGAGCAATCATATTACTTTTAAAGTAATTTAAAAGATCAAAGTCGTCCTATAATGAAGCTGTTTTTAGCATTAATGAATAAGGAGCGCCATGTCCATCGGTATAATACATTCCATTAATAGACAAAGTAACTTCATTAGGAGAATCCATGTCTCTAACAACATTATCGTCTTCGCCATCTAATATGTAAATATCAGATCCAATTCTAGTTACCTTATATCTTTGACCTTTTCTTTTCTTTCCGTCTTTGATCCAATCAATCCATTCTACTTCGTAAACAGGAATTAAATCCCATTTACCATAGCGATTGTCGCTGTCAAACGTAACTCCAACACCATCAACAATACCAGGATTGCTATAATCTCCATATCTAGCTCCACATGAAGTTATAAGAACATAATTTCTATTATCTTCATCATATACTTTAAGGTCGTCTAACTCATCAATATCTTTTTGAGTAAGATCATCTCCATATTTCATGATAATTTCTTCTTTAGTCATCCATTTTCTTACAACAGCTTTATATCCGTTTTTAAGATACTAGCTTTTAGGGTCTTTATCTACCCATGTATTTAAAGGATCTTCAATTTCAATTTGAAAATTCGTTCCAGCAGATGTTGGTATAACTTTATAATAAGCTTCTCCAGCGATTAATAGATCTAGTAAAATCTATTTTAATTTATTTTTAAAGTCAATTTTTCTTGATTGCAAAATATACTAAACTATGTTCTATCCAGCAATCTCGTAATTAGATAGGAAGTTAATATCAACGGACTCCATTAAATCTTTAATCTCCTAATCTATAACAGGATCAATTGTTTTCTCTTCGCCAGGCTTTTTCCCAGCAAGAGCATCATAGACGGCATTTGTGAGATATCTAGACACCCACTCTCTAATCTTAGAAGCTTTTTCAAGCTAGATATCCCTAAAAATGTTGGTTAGAGTTTTTTCATCTTTACATGAAATCTTTGGTCTGATCTCTGTTGTTAAGAATTCACCAACAATTGCGTCTATGTGTTTTCTAATCAATGGAGTAAAGGAAATTGAAGTAGGATTTCCTATTCCATAATTTTTTTCAATATGTTCGTATTGATATTTATCTCTGATGGCATTATAATAATTATAAGCTTTAAACAGCCCTTCTTTTTCATGAACTAAATCGCCTATAACATAATCAGCCATCTCTACAAGATAATCGTCAGAACCTTTTTTACTTTTAGAAATTTCCATTTTTATACCTAATTTTCAGGAAATGTTTCTATATTTCCGTATATTTTTAAGACAGCATGTTGTGATCTGTCAAGTCTTCTTTTCTTTAATTCAGTCTTTACAAAATCTAAAAATTCTTCATCTGACTCACATTGGTTAGCCATTACTAAACCGCCAAAATGCTCATCATGTAAATATAAAGTACATTTATACAAACCATCATTTTTTGTGACTTTTAAAGGTCTAGTATAAATGCAGCAATAAAGAGTTTCAATTAACTCTTTAACTTTTTTCTCTAAACCATCCATATTTCATTGTAGATTGTTGAGGAACATTTTTTATTATGCCAAAAACTTTCTGACCGTATTCATTTGTATAATACCCAACATTTTCTAATTTTCTGTCACCAGAATTATCTAATTTAGGAACTTTACCCTACATATCTTCATTTGCCAAAAGGCAAATTCCAAAAGCAGCCACAATATCAAACTTTCGTTTGTTTTCAAATGAGTAACTTATTAACTGATCAATTACTTCTAAATAATCAATTTGATCATAAAAGTCTTCAACATATTCCTATATTAATTCAATTTGGTGTTCTATAATTGATGTTACTGCAGGAACACCGTATTGTCTTTTATTCTATTTTGAGGTGGTCAATGTTACAGAAGGTCTTCTCATTAAATAGTATTGTTTCTGATACTAAATAAAATGATTTATTACCCCCACTCTAGTCGCCTCCACCAAAGCTTTTGCATTATAGAACTAACATAATTTTAATGCTGTATCAAAAGCTTCTCTTACATCATTAGGTCTTTCTAAATATAAAGCAACTATTTTAGGCGCCTTCAATCCAACCTATCTTCGCATTACGACGATACAGAACTTAGAAACATCGTCTTGCCCAGTAGAAGTGTCTTTGCCCTAGTCAACAGCGTCTATTCCTATACAATATAAATTATTAAATGGAATACCTTTATCATCTGTCATTGGCAACTCTGTAATAAGAATCTTTCCTTGATCAGTAAATTCTGCTTTAGGCATAGAATTTCTGTCAATTCCTCCTATATCCTTATTGTAATCCCAAGAAAGTCTAATTCTCTTAGGAGGCTCAACTGCTTTTAGTTGTTCTATATTTACTTGCTGTTCTGTAAGTTTTTCAGTATTAAATACATTATCTCCTTCAAGGATAAATGCATCTTCTGGAGTAAAACAGTACTCTGCCTTATCCTATAATAATTTTTTAGGGTCTTTTATTTTACTCCAAGTATTTTCATAATATGCCTTAGCTCTTTCTTCGTCTACTACTCCTCTTGAATCAAACCCAGGATTACCAGGGCTTCCAAACCACATAGTATAAGAAGGAATAAAATATCCAGTTAAAACAAATTCACCATTTCTAGTATAATTATGTTTATAAGGAAGCATAAAATACTCCTCTGGATTATAAAACATGTCTTTGAGTGCAGCCAGTTTTGGTCCAGTATCTCCAGACGTTCCAAATACAAATCTAGAACCGACTCTAAATCCATTGATTTCAACTAAAGCGCGAGATTGAATATAAGACTGTGTTAATTTCTCATTACTACCAGCCTCTTCAAAATAAAGACTATATGTACGACCTCCACGTAATTTACGAGGATCATCTATTGTAACGCCTTCTACTCTAGACTTCCATCCAACCTCGTTTTTATCTTTATCTACCTTAGAAGCAACCTTGACTCTAGAAGTATCCGTTTTCATTCTTACCCTTCTAAAGCCACCTTGAGTTTGAGTATTAAGGAAGTCGAATTCATTCCACACTTTACTCAAAGTATCATCAACATATCTGTCAGCATAGGCCGCAACTATATTTCTTGTGTTTTTATGAAAAGTATATGCATCAGCAAGATTACTTGCAGCAATCTAAGAAGCTCCAACACCACGAGATTTAAAAGCTACACCATCCATTCCAAGAGCTCGACATAAAGCAAGGTAATGAAAATACTCATACTATTTTGCTAAGAATGTGGGGAAGTTTTCCTCTTGTAACTCTGCACCGCTTTTATCTAATACAGAAGGAAGTCTAAAATAATTTAAGAAGAAATAATTTTCTCCCGTTAAAGTATATCTTCCAATTGTGACACCGTCTCTACATCTTCTAAATTCTTCCATCCAGTGTACTCTATGAGCAAATGTTCCAGGAAGCAAACTAGTATATTTTCCAGTCTATCTGTAAGTGTCAGCAGCTACTGTAAATACTTTAGGGTCAAAATCTAATCCTTCAGTTTTTGTTATAGGCCGATACCCAGTTAATTCATAAGATAAAGTCGGATCAAAATATAAAATAGGATCCCCCTTTTTTACATCCCAAGAATTGGGATCTTTTTTAACTTTTTTTGGCAATTCTTCTTGCTGAGGCTGTTCTTTATACTCAAGCATTTTCTTGACAAGTTCCTGGGTTTTTTCTTCTTTTGTTGGAGTTTTTCTCTCACGAAGCCTAATCGCTCTCTCTTTGTCAAGCTGTTTAGCTCTTTCTATAGCCTCTTCAGTAGTCATTTGTTGCCTTATCTTGCGTTCTTTAGCAGATTGTTTTGCTAGCTTTTCTAGCTCTTCTCTTGTCATAACTTATTGATTATTAGTCAAATAGACCAGGTGTTGTATCTCCTCTTAATCCAGAAGCTTCATCTTGCTCCTCTTTATATTGTGCCTCTAATTCTTTTAATGCTTGTAAGGCTTTTGAAAGATTTTGCATCTCTGTTAAAGTATCTTTAATTCTAAATACAGGCATTCCTGTATCTGTTCTTTCGTTGTAATCTATACTATCAATAAAGATTTGCATCTTATGAATATTATTAGTATAGGTTTCTACCATTTGGCCTATTACAGAAGAACTTTTCTATAGGTCTTGATACTTTTTGCATGCTGCTTTAAAGATCGGATCATTATACTCCTCATCAGTAAGTCTAGATGCTTCTAAAGCATATTTATGGCGATTGGCCGGAGTGTCCTTACTCCCAGGAGCGCCCCAGTCAATAGCCATATAAATATATATAAGTTCTCTAAAACCTCTTAATTTCTTTTTTCCTGTAGGATCTTCCTTACAGATATTTCTTTCATTAGTCCACAAGTCCGCAAATTCTTTTACCAAAAGAATTTCCGGTTCATTAATGATTATTTTATTTTCGGCACTATCATATGCGAAAAATTTAATCATTATTTAAATATTTTTTGATAGTTTATTCTTCCACCAAGTTTTCTTAATCCAACACTTTGATATGCCAAAGCAACATTAGAAGGATAATATTCTTTATCTTCTGTTTTAGCTACCCAATCAGGATCACCAACAAGTGCGCCAACTCTATGTTGTCTAGATCCAATAAGTGCGTTACTCTAATAAGGGGCTTCTGTTGCATCATCAAAACTGTCTTGTTTAATTTGCCCTCTTTCTTTAGCTTCGTTTCTCTACGTCATTTGAAGTAATTGCTATTTAGGTAATGCTTGTGCAAAACTACCAGGAACGACAGATCTAGATAAAAGTTCTCTCGGTGCTTTGCGTTCTGCTTCTATAGCAGCATCATCAATACGTCTTTGCATCGCAAGTCTAGTTTGCCCTCCAAATTTACCATCTACAGCAAGGCCATTGTCCTTTTGGAATTGTTTAATGGCGGCAATAGTATTTGCTCCCATCTTTCCATCAGCGCCAGTTCTGCCAACATTATATCCTAAATCAATTAATCGCTATTGAATCTGTTGAATATCAGTATCTTTAAACCCCTGTCTCTTATACCAATCTAATGGTCCTTCATACTGACCACTTCCACCAAAATACATATCAAGTCCAGCCTTACCAAGACCAAGAGTCATTTTTGCTTTAGCAACATTATCTTGAAATTCCTACTCATTTTTTTGCTGAATTCTAGTAGCCAAGTCAGGAGCAACTTCAGGAGAGCTGGGATCAAAAGTACCCGAAACAACTGGCGGGACTGTTCTACTTTTAACTGTATTTGAAAGCATCTCGTCCATGAGCTGGCGAGCCCCGGCAACAGATTCTCTTCTTGCTCTTTCTTGTGCTGATTTTTCAGCATCTCTTATAGCCCCAGAAGTAAAATTAACACTACCTCTTCCATATCCATCCCATGCTACTTGGTCTGCTTCTACTCCCCATCTTTTATACATAGGAAGCGCCTCCGCAGCTTCTTTTACTAGATACGCTCGTCTGTTGTCAAGAGGATCAAGAGCTACAGGCGTTAAATAGCCCATTTTTCTACTACGTTCACTAGAAAGTTCTCCCATAATTACTTAATTATATTACCGTTACAATCAACATTTACAATCTTGCCTCCAAATTTAGCAAGCCTCTTCTTACAATTACATGGTTTCATTGCACCACCAATTTCTTTCTTTTTCATCTTGGCACCGCATTTATCTTCCACAACTCCACCGTCTTCTTTGCGTTTGAGTTTAGCTCCACACTTAGCCATTTGAGCGCCTTGTGATTGTTTTTGCTATTGTGCAACTTGCACTCCCAAAGCAACATACTGAACCAATTGTTGCATTATTTCTGGATTAGCTGGAGCTTGTTTTATGAGTTCTTCAACTTGTTTAATAAATTGTTCTTGATCGTTCATAGTTATTTACTTTTATTAGTTTCTAATTCTTTAACTGTTGGAATATTAAGTAAAGAGTCACCGCCAAAAATTTTTAAATAATCAATAACAGATTTGACTTCATCTCTTGTTTTATAAATTGGAGATAACAACACTTGTTTAACTGTCGGCTGTTTTACCATAACAGTCTCTCCTAATCTTGGATCTAACGGTGACCACCTAAAAGATAAAAACTTATCTAACATTTTCTTCTCTTTATATTTAGAAAGATCTACATTCTATTCCTATGTAGTATCCGGCACTAATTCCATAGACTCATTATACATCATTCTATTGCCTAGATTTGGGAAATAAATGCTATTAAACAACTGCTTAGAAAGTTTTTCTTGTTCTGTATTTGTCATAATTAATCTTCTATTTTACTTAAGTCTTTCGTCGAAAATATCTCTTCCCTAAATATTCCCTATTTGTCCAAATACCTACAAACAATTCCTTGTAGGGTTTTCTACTTATTATCTCCATCTTTCAGAGTAAGTTCTTTCTTGCGAAGAACATACATCTCTGGAGCATCTGCTAATTTGTTGTTCCGAACTTTATCGCCAGGAACAAAGTAACATTTATCTTCAAACATGTTCATTTTATTTAAAATATTTTGTGTAATTTAATTTTCCTCCCGATTTATATTGCCATTCCATATTTAAAAAATTTTCAGGAACGTTAATTTCATACCATAAGTTTCCTTTTCTATCTAAAACGTTTTGCCTCACTGTTCCAGTTCCAAATAACTTTTCATATATTTTTGGGAAGTCAGCATACTTTTTAAGAATAGTTTTATGTGCTTCTGGATAGTCATATATTTGTTGAGGAATAGAAGTCCTTTTTTTATTAAGTTCAACTATATCTGGTCGTAACTAAAATTCAGTATTATATATTTTATATTTCTAATCTGAATTCAAAGAAGGAGACGACAGTCTAGCTCGATTATTATCAATCCACTCATTACGAAGTTTATTATAATGATTGTCTATAATAGACATTTGAGAATCATAATTTGGATTAGATATATTTGCTTTTTTATAGCCCTCTATTTTTGCTGCTGTTTCTGACATTGGAAATCTAACTCGTTTTAATCCATTTTCAGAAGCATATTTTAAAATCTCATATATCTGTCGTTGTTGATAGTTTTCTCCCAAATGCTTTAATTCAGAAAAAGGCCTTTGTCCAACAGTCAGTTCATTCTCGAAAGATTTAAGTAGTTCAGCCTCATCTGACATTAACTCATTTAATCTTTTTACTTCATGTTCTTGCAACGTTCTTCCATCCTAGGCTTTTCCTTCGGCTATCGATTTTTTCCAAGCAGATAAGTTTTCTTTTATATCCTAAATGCGTGTATTAAGAAATTGTGCTCTCCTGTCTGTAAACTTTTCAAAAGGTTTCCATGTTTTTCTTTGTGCCCAATCACTTTGGTTTTCTAATATATGCAGAATATCAGGATCTTCTTTTGTAGTATAAGTTCTTACATGCCCCAATGTATTTGAATTAAAATGTGTATTATTACCAACAGGAATTTGTCTGGAAGAAAGTGTGAATGTATGTAAATCCGGTGTTTCAGTATAAGAATTATACAAGTCTTCAAATTCTGTACCAAATTTTTTTCTTAGTTCTTTCATTGTAACTTGTTCTCCGACAACATTAGTAAATGGAGAATATTTACCGGAAATTCCATTAAAATTTCTAAAATTCTACTTCCACATTAATTCCGGGTGAGCATTTAAAAATTTATCTGAAGCATCCCCTCCTTTTCCTCTTCCTTTAGTCTAAAACATTAGGCCGTTTATACCATAATCGTCCCACATGTCAGTCGGGGATTGTTCATATTTTACAAGATTTTCTTGAATTACTTTACGAAGATCTTTATAATTAATTTTGTCCTGACCTTCAAAATTTTTTATAACTTTTCCAACAATATCTTGAGTCATTTTATCCTATTTTGCCAAATAGGAGTTTAACTATTTTATAGATATTGTTCCATCTTTTGATAACTGTTTTTCTAGTGGAGAACCTTCCATAAATCCTTTCAACTAATACCCAGGAAGCTCTGCATTGTTATAAGTTATTATTGGATAATTAGATTGTGGCTGTATTTGTGTTGATTTATATACTTTAGGACTAAATAATTTAGAAAACTTTGTAGTCTTTCCAATCCTCGGCCCTCCAAGCCTCGGCCCTACTAACATACTAGCATCTAAAGCGTCTGAAACTAGCTCCTTTCCAAGCGTGCCATTATAAGCTTTTTGACCAAGTCTAGTAGTTGCGCTAGCCAAAAAACCTGACTATACTGCTGGATCAACAAAAGTTTTTGTAAAATTTAAAGCATTTCCAACTTTTGGAATATAACTTGCTGCCCCCTCTACCCATTTAGATGGAGTATAAAATCTTCCCATCCAATCAAGTCCGGTTTTAAGTCCATTAGTGGCTGCAGTTCCAACTCCAGCTTCTGCAGCCATAGGAGCTAATGTCCCTAAACTTACTGCAGCCAGCGGAATTCCTATTGCTCCAGCGGTTATTTTACTTAAATCAGATTCTTTAGATGCTTCTGTATGAGGGGCAAAATGTATATTTTTTGTTCCTTCATCATTAATATATTTTCTCTTAACTCCAGAAGTTACTACTATCTCAGGAAGTTCTCCGGCATCATATTGCAGATCTTGTGCAGTTCGTTCTATAGCAAAATTAGACGCGCTAGTCCCTTTGAATCCTAAAGATTCTGCTTTATTTAAATTTTCTTGATATTTATTTGAATTATACTAATCGTCTAATTTTACTTTTGCCATAATTTATTATTATTTAAATCTTTCAGTTAATCCTTCTGCAATAACCGCCTTCACGGCCTGTTCATTTACCATCCAATAGCAATTACCCATAAAAGGTACTGGAGTAAGTTGAAGAATATTTACTAATACATCATCTCCAGCATGTACATATTGACAATCAGGAGCAACTTCAATTACTTTTGCACATTCAATAGTAAGTTTCTTTTCTTCTACTTGACCACTATCTGAATTAATAAAATCAGAGTTTAAATCAAGACCGTCTTCAGTTTGTTTGTTAAGATACGGATTTTCATCATAAACATCTACAATAATATTTTTGTAGATCGGTTTTAATTCTAAAGCATTATTCATAATCATTAAACATTTAATATTGTACAATTTGTTGTTAATATAGTTGATGCTACCGAAATAGCATTTTCAATTGTTGCTTTTACAACTAGATAAGGATCTATAATTCCTTCTTCGTAATAATTTCCAAAAGGACAACTCCAAAAATCAAAAGTTTGAAAACAATCTTTTTCTGTATGGTCGAGGCCATACACAATAGTGTTGCACACAGGATCTTTACCAGTTATCATTTTATATGGAGCCCTTAAAACATTTTCTAGTTTCATTTCTAATGGGAATTCTCCAATTACTTTTGACAACGCCACACCACCTCCTGGCAGCACTCCACCATCCATAGCACATTTAGTAGCCATAATGGCGTCTTCAAATCTATCACATCTTTCCTTCATTTCTATTTTAGAAAAACCACCAACATAAATAGTTGCCATTCCAGATGTAAAGTTTGCTAAACGCTTCTGATGAAATACTTCTTCGATTTCTGATAAAATAGAGTCTTTAAGAACATCTCTTATAGATTGAATTCTTGCTTCTAATTTATCAGAAGGATGATACCCTATAAATGTGGTAGAATCTTTTGTAATAACTACTTTTTCGCATTCAGAAGATTCTCCAAATAAAATTCTCATATCTTCTAACATAGTTTCCCTCATAACACCAAAGTTAGGGCTTACTACTTCACAAGACATAAGCTTTTTAGAACCATCAGGATTAAACATATTCTTTGCAAGGAATAATGTTAATCCAGATTCAAATTCAGGAGCAATGAGCAGAAGGCTTTTGTGTTCTCTATAAGCTTTTCCTGCTATAGCTTCCATTTCTTTTCCCTCATCTAGCTTTGTATCAGATATGTAAATAATACAATTCTCTAATACACATTCGTTTTTACTTGTGTTTATAAAGTAAGGAGATTCGTAACCATTATCTATCTTAAATCCTTCCGTATATTCCACCCTATCCTTCACGTCCTCAGATTCTTGATATGTTACTAAACCATCTTTCCCTACTTTATAAAAAGCCTCAGCAATAAGACCTCCAATAGTTGGATCATTATTTGCTGCAAGTGTGGCTACTTTTTTAATATCCTCTAAAGAAGATATGTCTTTTTTATGTTGTTTTAAATACCCAATAATCTCTTCACCCGCTTTTTTTAAATATCTAGATACTTTAATAGGGTCTGGATTATCTTTATACTGATTTATAATTTCATTTGCTAATATTGCTACAGTTGTAGAACCATCACCAACAGTCTTAGCCTGTTTAATAGACGCTTCTTTAATAACATCAATACCCATTTGTATATAAGGATCTGGATCATTTACAGAATCCATTACTGTAGCACCGTCTTTTGTGGATTTTAATAGTCCACCTTTTCTTATCATAACACATGAAGCATTTGGTCCAAAAGTTGTTTCAACAGCTTTCGTTGCCAAATTAGCTCCCTCAATAATTTTAGATCTAGCTTCAGATCCAAATTTTACATTATCATATTCCATAACCATATTTTATTTTTAAATTACCATTTGCCTAAAACGCAATGTGAACTTGGGCTTGAAGTTTTCTTCTGCATGTAACACCCACAACCACACACAATATTCCTTCCAGGATAATCTACTAATTTTTCGTTTTCTTTATCCCAACATTTTTTACTATCACAAGTGTCCTTTTCCTTATTATATAAAGGACACTATATACATATTTTCATCCTAGATTCAGAAAGTTCTTTTTCTCTTCCAAGAGCATAGTTACTCCAACCTTCTGCAATCTAGCCTAACTATTCAAAACTATTAATTCCGAACATTATTTAAAGAATTTATAGTAGTTTACAGTTCCGCCATTTTTTTCAACAGGCCTTTGACGTATAAGATCTGTAATATAAGGTATTAAAGAGCGTTTCGGAGTTGTTGTAGCCTTGGATTCTATTTGTTTAATATAATTATTCCAATAATCTGCATCTATATCATTAACAGGAATCCAGTCTCCGCCGCTCGACTCCCATTGCTAGATTTCATATCCGCCATTTGGAAGATTTCTATATCTTCTTCCAGCTTCTTTAATTTCTTTCCACGGATTTTCTCTCCAAGGAGCATTATCTGTAAATAAAGTAACTTCTTTTCCTGTAGGAGATTTCATTCTCTAATATGTATTTAACAAACTACCCATTTTATTTATATTTATTTTATAAACCCACCAATTCCTATTGTTCCATATATACCAATTTCAGGACCATACCCGAATGTGACAGTATTGATATTAGCATGACCGCCAAATCCAACACCAACTCCCACTGACCATACAAGACCAACTTTCTTTGGAGGTAAAGTTATTGTTTTAATTTCTTTGTCATATTTATAATCAAGATGGACCTTGTCAATACCAGCCTCAATACCATGATAGTCTATTTCTATCTTCACTTCAGAACTGTCATTCTTTATGGTGTCTTTATATTGGCTCCATTTCATTGGAAGTTCTACAAATGTCTCTCCATCGTTGGTAACATATACTGAGTCTACTTTCAAAAGTGTGTCTTTAACAAACACTGTCTTTGTTTTTTCTACAAGGCGTTCTGTTGTTATAGTAACAGTATCATGTACTGGAACATATTCAATTTTTACGCCTGGTTGACTTCCTCCGCACTTTTGTAGTAGTAACAGTGCTAGTATCGCATTTATCAACAAACTCACTAGAAGACTCCAGCGGGTCTTTATCCAACTTGATTTCTTTTCTTGTTCCATTTTCTTTTGAATTAGGCTTATAGCCGAATTTTAAATTCCACATTAACATTAAACTAACAATAAGTTTCTTAAACCATTTAATCATATTACTCAAAATTTAATGAGTTACATTTATCCATCTCTTCTTTAAGCTTTACTGCTTTAACATGCCATTTCAAAAGCTTTTCAATATCTGTTTTAATATATTCAACTTCAAATTCTTTTTTCTTTCTTAAATTTTCTACTTGAATGATTAAAAGCCTATCAATAATAAATTCAGGATTTAACTACTATAACATCCAAGCATATAAAGAAAGCTAAAACTAGTAGTGTATACCAGGGCAATCTTCCCAGTCTACTAAAGGATATTTTAACCTTTTCGTCTTTTTCTTACCCACGTCATATATGCTTTTAAAAGCTATCTTCTCGTCGCTCTTAAAATCTATAATGGTAAGGTGATTACCATCTCTGATAATACAATCCACAACACCAACTAACAAAAAGTCATCGTCTAGTGGTATTTCTACTTTAAACTCATTAAATATACCTTTATTTGATTTTAAAAATTCTTCAGTTCTCTGCACAGAATATTTTTCTGTATCAATTCCAAAATCTGTTTTTACAGAATGTAAATTAGTGCAAAAAAGATTATGAATCTGCTCATGAACTAATGTGCCTGTCTATTTTGCTTCCTCATTCTTTTCTGACCACTCTTTTTCTAATAAAGCTCTTTCTAAATTAAATTTATCAATATCTAAATTATTAATCTAATCAAGAATAATCTTCTTACTCTTCAGAAGCTTCATTTTAATATCAGCAAAATAAACTTCTGGCAAAACTTTTTCTAAAGCTTTATAAGATAACCAAAAATCTTTAGAAAACGTCTTATACTAATTTAGTAATCCAGTCACTCCAATTCTGTGCATACACATTATACATTTTAACATACAAAATTACAAAAAATAAATGAAAATAAAAACAAAAAAGCACAGAATCCTAAACAAAGATTCTATGCTTCTTTTATTAATATTACGTATGAAAAAACATTAATATTTTAAAAATTAAAGTATTAAAGTGACAATAAAACTCCTAATACTATTATTCCCAAACAGAGTATGTACTATTCTTGTATATAAGAAATTGCTTCCTCTGTTTTCCTTCTCTATTTTTAAATCCTATATGTAACCACTTTTTTACACCACTATATTCAACTATACATTGATCAAAATCTCTTGAATATAAAAAGTCTCTTGCAAACTCTTTAAATCTTTCGAAATCTCTGTCAACAGGCCATAAGTCAACCGCTTGTGCCGTGCAATGGCTAGAAGTGGCACTTCCGTGAACTGCCTTATTTAATTTTGGACCTCTATATCCAGAGTTAACTTTAATAGGTGTTCCCCACGCGCTTCTTAAAGGATCCAAAATCTGTTCTACGAATTCCTCCAACCCAGGCATTAAGTTGTCTGGGATGGAGTTATCTATTTTTAATCGCTCGGCTGTTTCTGATTTTTCAAATTCTTCTTTTGTAAAATATTCCATAATTACTTAATATTCAATACATTACACTTAATCTATTTAATTCATCTAACAAATTCAACACTTTGGTTGAAATCTTTCCTTCCATTTTTTCTAATAGAGGTATACATTTCTCTACGCATTTTATTGCGTTAGACAATTCCATAATTACAATTTCTTCATTTGACATAATGTAATCTTCCTTTATATAAAATTTCTTTTGCTTGAGGGGATAAAAGATATTTTATTTTTATTTCCTTCTAATAATTCGTTTTTATATCATTATTATCTAAAGGAATAATTTCCTAAATGTTAGTTTTTAACATATTCACCAAGATTTTTTTAATTTGTTTAAATCTTCTTCTGTATATGCTTCTAATACAGTATTGAAGCTAACTCTATATTTATAAGGACACTCTCTTAAAGAATCTAATTGTTTTGGTTCTCTTTTTATTCCTTTTAAAGAGTCCTCTAAATCTCTAAGAGCTATAGCAATTTCTTGCATTCCGCTTATTGTTTCATCTATATAATGAAACTCAACATTATCATTTTCCATTTCCCTGTGTCTATTAAAAAATTTTTTTGGACGTTCTACTTTAAAGAATTCCCCATTAAATTTTATTACACAAGGCACATTTTTATATTCTGTAACCATATTAAAAATATATTATTGGTTGCCCTCCAAGGATTCCAACCTTGCTCCCCTGATTTAGAGTCAGGTATAATCAATTGCAAATATACGAGAGGGCAGTACTAGCCTCATTTAAGAGGCTATATAATTAAAGTAAAGTTAATCTTACAGTACCATTCTCATTAGAGAGAAAAATATGATCTTCATGCTGACACAAATAATCAGCAACTTCCATATACTCATCATTAGTCATCTCAACAGCTTCTCCTTTCTTAAGCTTCTCAACCATATCTTTTACAACACCGTCTTTTACAGCATCAGTAATAATACCGCCAAGAATATCATCACTACAGTCTTGGTGCTCATTACGATTCTCTCTAAAAACTTTGAATAAATCTTTACGAATGTCTTCAGTTAATTTATTAAACCAGTCCTTTTCTCTTTTAGGAACGGCATCATAAAGGTCTTCCAAGAAGATTACAAAATCATCTATAGGATTAGATTTTTTAACGGGAGTTTCAGTTTGATGGCACTCTTCTTTATCTTTATAGGGATCACTGCATAATGTATTAGCATCAAGTCGATCAAGAATATCTTTTAACACAAAAGCAATTCCTTCTGGAGCTTTTTCAATACACTCTTCTAATACAGCCTCATCTTGAGTATAGAAAGCACTGATAATCTCTTTCAAAGCTTTTAACTCTTTGTAATCTTCTTCCGTAAAATTCAGATGATCTTCTCCAAACAAGAACTTCTCCCAGCCCTCATTCATAACTACGTCTTTTTCCTCTTTTGTAAGATCTCTCATAAGATCCTTTTCTAATAACTCAATTGTCTTGAGCCCTTCTTTCATTTGTTCAATTGTCATATTACTATAATTTTTACATCCAAAATTGTTGTGCTAAAGCGTCTTTCCCTATATGAAAATGAGCTCCAGTACCACCTGTTTTATTTAACATCTCTTGTGTTGATTCATCTATAATACCATATCCTTTAGCTTTCATATATGAGCTAATAGCAAGATTTGATTTAATCATTTTTGCCAGCATATCAAAGTTTCCATCCTCTGGAACAATATCCATAGCCTCTCCAGAAGCGTGATAAGAAGGCTTTCCTTGCTTTGTTGTTGCTCCTTCTCTATAACCTGACGTCATTCTAACTTTAATTCCTGCAGAAGCAAACATGTCAAGAAGAGTTTTCAAATCCTAGTTAATATCTCCCACTTCTTGTGCTGCAGGAGTTTCCTGATATCCTTCAAACATTTGACGCCAAAGATCAAAGTTAGAAGTCTCCTCTTTAGAATCTTGTTTGTCGGGAGATTCGACTTCTTCAGAGGAAACATATAAAGGCTCTTCCTTCTTCTCTTCTTTTTTATCTTTGTTTCTAACTGCTCTATCGTAAAATATTTGCTTTGCTCTTAGTATATTGTTATTATCAAATATCGCCATATATGTCTAAATAATTAATTTCTCCACCAAATAAATGTTTCCAGCGTCTTGCATTAGCAGCAAACGTAGCCCTCTTGCGAGTTACTGGATTAGAAGAATGTTTTCCTCTTTGAATACATTCTTCTGTAACTTTGCCACCACAGAAATCAGTAAACTTACCTCTATTCTTTTTCTTTATATGGATGCCAGATCCATTCTTGTATTCTTCAATATAATTCATTCTCCAATATGTTTAGCAGTTTCTAATATATAAGCTTTTAATTCTGGCAATTCTTCTTTATTTGACCCATACTTTTTAATAGCCCCATAAATAAATGCCAATGAATCATCTGTAATTCCATATCCCTATATTTTATAGAGATCATTATATCTTGGTTCTACTGTTCCCATTTTAAAAATTTTTTCTAAGATTATATTCTTCTCTGTATTTTCTAGTTTTACGTAAAGGTATTACTAATAATAACAGCATTATAATAAATTTTATCATTTGAAATAACTTAAATAATTTAATTTTCCGCCGTATTTCTTTTTCTTTTTAAACAAAGATGCTACATCTGAAAAGAACCCATTATCTATTGTTTTTAATCCTTCTTTAATTTCTTGCCCAACACTTGGTTTTGGATAATATGTATCCATTGCTTCTTTCCAAGAAACCCCATCCACTCCTGCTGATTTAACGGTCTGATTCTTCAGATCATTAGCCCAAAAATTGATTTGACTATATGGTGATTTTACTAAAGTATGATGACCAGCATCTATGATACCTCTTTCATTCGGACGTATGATAACTTTATTATTATCAATTGGTATATAATCTCCACCTTCTCCAGCGCGTCCTGCCCTCTACGCAGGAACATTTGCTTTTCCAATATAAATATCTTCAATATTGGAATTACTTGCTGCGTTTAACATTGACTGTTCTCCAGACTTAAACTGTTTAGTAATCGAATAAACATCTCCGGAAGAAGTAGTTATAAACTAATTTGAATCTTGTGGATATTTCTATAAATATTCTTTTGCCGATTCTGGAGTCACTTTATTATAGTAATGAATTAACGTATCTCCATATTGCTATCCAGGCAGCTATTTATCTGAATAATATATAGACTTATCATGTATATATGGCAATTCTTTTTCTGTAACATTTTGTCTTATCTCTTCAGCTAACTCCGGAGGCATTTCATACATATTTACACGAGGAGTTTTTTTATAACTGTAAAAAATTCCGGCATTATCACCAGCATATTCATTATTTAGCGGTTTTGTATTTCCATTGGTTACTATTTTAATTGGAGATTTTTCATTAGTATTTTGTGTCTATTCCTGTTGAGATTGCTATTGCTGTCTCTATTGCTCTTTTTTCTATTGTGACACAGGAGGTTGCTGATACTAAATATTATTTTGTTGCGGCTGATAATGCTGCGCTAAATATTTCTAGATAGCTTCTGAACTTATTTCAGGAAATGTATAATAAGTTTTTCCGTTTACAACTTTAGCTAAACCAATTGTCTATTGTGGGGTTAATGTTTTAATAATAGGTTTTGGTTTTGGCTAATATGGTCTAGATGCTGCCTTCTAAACAGTCTAAGAATTAGAAGACTGAATATCAGTAGTTGTCTACTCAATAGGTTTCGTTGTTGACCGAACAACAAGTTCCTTTTTTACAACAGGAGGTTCTGGTGGTTTTTCAACAAAATCTTTAGATCCATTATCAACCATCCATACACCAGCAATATCTTTTGGATTTACTCCTCTAAGCCCATACTGTATTTGTCCAGATTTTGTCTTAACCACATATGGATTTAACATGCTTCCCCTAGTCTACATTGCACCAGAAGCCCAGGGATTATATAATTTACCAGTGTTTTGCCAGTTCTATAATTCTTCATCAGATAATCTATATATTAAAGATGTATCTCCGTACTATCCCTAATATCCTGTGCCACCAAAGTCTCCGGAGGCAAGACCCTCTGGGACAGAAATCCACGTACTACTTTTCTAGCTCATTCTCCAATATGTTTAGCTTCAATTAATATATACTCTTTTAAATCCTCTAGATTCTCCTTCTCAGATCCGTACTAAGCAATAGCACCATAAATAAACGCTAATGTATCATCCTGTATACATCCTACAATTGGGTGTAAATCTGTATACTTTGGTTCTACTGTTTCCATTATTTAAAAAATTTTAGATAATTTATCATTGGAGCTACCGAAACAGTTCTAAACCATGTATTATGCTATTTGTACATTTTCTCAGCTTCTTCTATTGATTTAGGAATATCATATCCATATTTTTCAGCAAACTCTTTCGCATTCTATAAGATTTCAGATTTGTTATTTTCTATAAATCTCTCAGATCCTTTAGGAATTCCCAATCTTTCTGCTTCTGTTAATTTAGAAGTTGTAGGCTAAACAGGCCCGTTTTCAATTTGAGATACAAATCTATTGTCCAATTGTAAATTAGGATTTTCTTTCAATAAAGCATTGTAGTAATCAGCCGCTTCAGCTTCTGTTCCTACACCTCTCCCAGTCTATCTTCTTATAAATACGTCTCTAGAAGGTATACTAGGAGTATTATCGTAAACAAACTATATTTTACTCGGATTAGATAAAGCTTTATTAGAAATCATTAAAGTTTTACCTTCGTTTGCAGGATTTAATTTCCAATTAATAACCTCATCGTTAATTAGCTATACATAATCCGGATCTGATACAATTTTTAAATCCTTCGGAGAAACTCCTTTAGATTTAGCCAATTGTTCTATTTTTGACCTTACCACATCATCAAAGTCGATTAAAGTAGAATTAGATGCTGTTGTTTTACCCATAGTTGGGCCATAGTATTTTACTTTGCCATATGTTCTAACAGGACCGTTTGCAAACAGATCGAGATAATTTCTTTTTGCCGATTGCTATATACCTTTTTGTAACGCTCGCCTTCCAGTAGCGACACCCAGTCCGCCTAGCAATAATCCCGATACTAAATCCAAAGCCAAAGCTTTCCCTCCAGATAACTAATTATCAAGATTAAAAAGATTATAATAATATGAAGGCATACCTGCACCAAGTATAGCATTAAAAGCTCTTGCTGCATTTTCTTTCGCTTTCGCTTCTCCTTCTTTCTGTCTTTGTAATTCTTGAAGGTTATTTTTTATAGCAGCTTGTTGATTTTGGTAAGCATCTCCATTGTCTTTTATAATAACACCTGGCTAAGAGTTCTTCTTTTCTATTGCAAGAAGCTGTTCTACAGTCATTCTTTTCTGTCTAGCTTCAGCGGCTCTAGGATGTTCTATAGGTTCTATGTATTTTGACATGTTATAATAATTTACATTTTAATATGCAAAATTACAAAAAAATATTTAAATAAAAAATTAGAAATCAAATATTCTTAAATACAATATATAAAAAGAATTTAAATATATAATAGTAAAAAGACTATTTAGTAAATATAAAAAAGAAGATTAAGTTAAACTTTAAACCTTTAATGATTAACTTTCCAAAGCTTCAATTCTAGAAAGTAAAGCATCATACTCTTCTCTTGTTACAAATTTATCTTCAAGCTTTCTTAAAAAGATCTTGAAAAACTCTCTTGTAAATACAATTATTTCTTTTTCGTTTTCTTCCATAATATTTTATTATTAATTTTTTTTTGATTTCCCTATTTTATATAGGTCGGGATAAACATCAAATTCTACTATATAAATACCTCTCATTTGTCAACTAATGTGAATGATATCTGTAAATCTTTATTTTCTAACAATTCTTTTCTTCTAATAGATAATTCTCCTTTCCAAAATATTTCTGGATTTATTTTAAAAGTACCTTTTTCACCAGATATAATATTTAAATCTTTTAAAAGTTTAAGATTATTAGTAATCTGATTATTAGCAATTCCTAAATCAGTACCCATTTGGTGTCTTTCCTGAGTAGAAAGAATTACAACACCAGTATTAAATCCTGCATGCTCACACATCCAATCCAGAACTCTTCTAGTTACTCCCTGCTTTAATTGCCTAACAGGGGCAAAATAATCAAAGAAAGTTATATAAAAATGATCTGGATTAATTTTTTCTGTAAATATTTTCTATGAATCATACTTCAATATCTCTCCAGTTTCCTTATCAATTACTTCACTTTGAATTGTTTGTACAATTTTTTTAGCCATAAAATAAATTTTTTTAGTGTATTAAACAAATTTATATGTGTACATTTTTTTCATCAACAGTATACACAAGTTTATATGTACACTTATTTGTGTATCATTTACACATATATGTGTGCAATATAAATATATATGTGTATAGTAAATATAGGTAACTTATTATAAACCAATAGTTTATTGATTTTTATTATATCTAATAATATTATTCATTTAAAATCTAATGCAAAGATACAAAAAAATTTACAATAAAAAAACTAAAGAGCAAGTTTTCTTAATTATCAAATAAAACTTAACTTATAACATATATACATTATAAAAGTGTACATAAATTGAATGTAATAAGTCTAAAATAAATTTTTATAAAATTTCCCAAATTCAAAATATAGCCCCGGGGGTTATAGAATGGAAAATTGATATATGGTGGGAGGGAGAGAACACCTACTCAACATGCCCCCCTACCTTTTATGATGGGAAACCGAACTCCCAGCGGGGCCTTGCCCCGTTGTGAGTCGCTTTTCCGTACCTAACGCAGGGGAACTGCGTAACACCCACAATGGTTGTAGAAGGGTTCGATTCCCTTCGTGGGTTCTACTCATCGCTCCAATTCCACTAAAACAAGGCGGTAACTCCTTGTGAGGAAATGGTGAATTCCTAGTGAAGATAGTAGCTAGATGACTGTTGAGCTTGATAACCTCAACAAGTAACCAGAGTACCACTGGTAATTCCTTGGAGCAAAACGATCCAGATAAGTCCTTCTGGGGGTAATATAGGCATTACGATATGACGTGCCGTTTTAATAATGTGGTATCGTGTATTAATTTGTCAACACAGATGGCTCTCGTGAGCCTGATTACTGATGGCTTTATGCTCACCACGAGGAAATATCATGGCTGGGTAATTGAGGGCCCAGATGGGCAGGTTGTTAAACTGTCAAAAGGTCTTAGCCTATGGGCAGACGTGTTTAGGACTTGGAAGCCAGAAGTGTTGAGAGATCGGATAAAGCTCCGTCTTCGCGGGGCCGAGACACAACTGTGGTTCAGGGGATCGGACCAAATTCCTACTGGCCTTCCAGAAGTGAAGGTAATTAAAAGTAGTCCAACCTGGCTACAGCATCTAGCAGGGGCAGACTGCTCACTGCCGGCCCCAAAAGAGGGGCAAAGAATAATCTTTGGCACCCTCATATATGAGAGGTGTCTTCTCGTCGGTGGGGACACCGACAGATGGAAACTTATCGAGTTTCCGTCAGAGACTTTAGCCCGCATATGTTGTGGGGAAGTTGATAACTCGACCGAGCGAGTATAAATAGACTTTAGGCTCGGTGCGTTGCCCAATCAGAAATGGTTGGGCAGGTAGTATTAACTAAAGTGCGTTAAGGAGCGCACGTTAAACAATAAAAAATGAAACAGGTGTTTGTTATCTTAGATGGACTTGACAAATTTGGAGGAAAAGGTCTTGTATTCAAAGTAGTGACAAGTTTATCCACTTTTGTTACTTCCGTACCCTCATGGGTCGGAACAGATTACAGATGCTCTCGTAACCAAGATGGGAGTGATCCTATTTGGTTTCCAATTGATCATCTTGAAGATTACCCTCCATTAAAAGTCTTCTATATTACGTTTACTAATTCTGAAGGGGACAAACATGTCTTTAGAATTGAAAGACGGAATGTCTATTAATTCGAAACTCCTGCCAGTCAGGAGTCTACACTCTTAGGCAAGGTGTACTGATGAGATAGCTCAACATTATTAACCTTTAAAAGTTGCGCACGACACGGATAAGTGTATAAAATTATGACAATGAACATTGACATTACAGTGAGGTCTCACGGACTTTCCTCAGAAAATGTGTATGGAATTGCAATTTTGCAAGTCTTAAAACGAGACCTGGAAAGCCCTAATGCTTTCTGGGCGTCTCCCCTTGAGTATTGTTTGTATGCAGAGACAGACGAAGATATCAATTACTTAAGATCTTGGATATATTATAATCTAAGGGCAGATAAGAACATGTTATCCGACTTTGATGAATAACAACAGGACTAGAGGCTTTGATCGGCCTCTAGTTCACTATTACAATTAACATTATTAACCATTAAAAGAAAGGAACAACATGTTTACTTATGAAACAGAACTTGCACTATCTGTACTTAAAGGTATTCCTGATAATGTAAGTTATTACAGTGTCTTAAAAGAGGCTGACCGAATTGCCTGGATTAGAGAAAGAAGGCGAACTACCAATCTTAATGCATATAAAGAGTCCAAATCTTTAGATGCTGTAAGAGCATGGAAACGAGGTTCATATATACGCCTTGTAAACAGAAGAAGTATTCGAGGTCGTCAGCATTGGGTAGCACCGTCTACATTTAAATCTCATGTTCCAGGTGTGCACTTTATAATTAATGCAGGAGGATTGACTGCATTTAATTAATCCGGCAGGACATCACCTATTGGTTTAGGTGGTGTTCACTAAGACCTTGGGCAAGTCTAACAAACAATTAATGGTGTTAAGGAGCACCGGCCTAAAATATAAAATTATGAATAACAAAATCTTTATTGATCGTTGCGAAACGTTGATCGTAACGATGAAGGCTGGCAACTATGCAGTTGTTACTTGCAGACAAGTAGCAAGATGGCTTAAGTGCTCTGAAGCTGTTGCTGGGAATTTCTTGGCGAAAATGTGCAAGATGAGTATGTTGCAGAAGCAAGGAGCTGCATCTAAGACGTCGTATAAACTTACCGAGTGGTTTAGCAACTCGCTCTTAGAAAGCTTAAACAAATGCAATGGCGATGTCGGAGCTGCAGCGAAGAAGACAGTCGCGTGGTTTGTTGAACACCCGAAAGTTGCCGTGCATGAGATCACGACGGCGACAGGAAATAAAATCACTAAGGTTGTGTCTAGTGAAAAGCTTTCCGAAGAAGCGCAAACTGCAACAAACTATCTGCTTGCTATCATTAAGCAGAATGGAGACCTACTTGCGGAAGTCCAACTCTTAAGAGAAGAAGTGCAAAGACTTTCTGAATATGAGCAGAAGTATAAACAAATTAAATCTCTCATGAAATGAAAGCAATTCAGCTAATAATAATCTTCGACGAGCCAAAACCAAGGCTTCCAGAAGAAGAAGATCTGGATCAGCTGTATCAAGATGATCCTGAAGAATATGAATATGGTTGGCAATATACTAATAACAAATAACAATTTACGTACTCCTCTTGTACCAGGAGGATAAACATGTTGGTATCAAAGTCTGGTGAACGCCAACACCCACTCTATTGGCTCAGAGTGTAATGTTTAACAATTTAAAATCTTACAGTTATGAAATCTATTGACAAAACTACTAACTTAGTAGAAGCATCGTTCGAGAACGCTCAGCAGTATAAACTGGGCACGTGTGGACTTGGAACCGGTAGACGGTTCATCGTTCTTCCTGGCAAGCAGAAAGCCGAGTATTTCAAGGCTGGGACTAAGAATATTCCAGTCTTTAAGTATCGTGCTGCTATGCTCGGCAGAGACAATGAAATACTTTGCATAGATGCAGTCAACGTATCTGACATGATCCGTAACACATACGGCCAAGTCAAGTACGATGAAGAAGGTAACAGACTGCCTGCTCCTCAGATAGAGTTTGCTATCTCTACAAACGGCACAAGAGTTCCATCTACGTTTGGAGAGGAAGTTTCATGCGGCTGGGACGTGCGCAAACAGTTCGTCAAGAAGGAGGGCGATAAATCCTTATATGACGGAGTGATCGACTATCCTCAGGCTTTCGAGGTAGTTGGGCACGAGTTCCACTGGGTATCAGATTTCGATCCTATTACATGGACTACCAAGCAGGATGAGAAAGGCTTCGTTGCCATGAGAATTAAGCTGATCCCAATCATCAAGAGAATCGATGTGCCTGAAGGAGTTAAGATACCTGAATAGTCACACTAATAGCCTGGAGTGTAATACACTTCAGGTTATTTTTTTTGGCGACTCAACAAGGTTTCTTATTTTAATTACGGGAGTTGAAGAAAAAATTTATTCCCAGAATATTATTGTTTAATTTTAAAAATATTATTATGAAACAGATCGTAAATGAATTGAGCAACGGCTATGCAGCCGACATCAAGCCGATGGAGTTAACCGAGAGTCAGGAACTTGCCTTGTCGCGTATGAGTCGACTTGTAGTAGGTGCAACGTATCTGTTCCCTGCTCAGATTTTCCACGCTAAGCCAACTGAGAACTCTGCAACGGGTTTCTCGAACCGCGCAGCATGTTATGAGATCGCCGATGATGGCTCGATTACTGGTATTAAGACGTTGAGCTATTCTGCTCTTCGTGCTGCGTATCTTGGTCGCGTAACCGCTGATGCTGAGATTCCTGTAATTGAAGCAGAAGAGCGTGAAGGCCTGAAGCGTGCTAAAGCAGGACAGGCATCATTCGTTAGCAACATTAAGGGCGGTCAAGCTCCTATTCAGAAGCTTGAGAAGGACGGCAAGAAAACCGCAATCATTACTGCACCGTTCGCATTGAAGGTTACAGGACGTGGCGAGTTCTACACCACTATTCTGGAGCGTCGTGATGACGGCCGCTATGATATGCAGGTTGATGCAAACGGAAACCTTGCTATTACTAGCCGTAACGACTACGAGTTCGACTATGTCGTTCCTACCAAAGAGATGCTTGAGAGCATTAACCCTGTAAAGGATATGCCGGAGCTGAGCTCAAAGGGCTTCATCCTGTAATGTTCTCCTGTCTCAAAGGTTTCATAACTGAGGATAGAGTATTCGAAAGCGAGAGCCAAAGCTTTCGAGTACTCATCCCTCAAAGACTTAACTTTAAAGATTGGAATAGAGAAATCTATGCTAACTTTAGAGTAATAGGAAAGAATTATATAATGGACAACTATGTTCTAGCATAATTTTTTTCTATTCACTCAACAAGAAACAAAACTAGGCAATTTATTATTGCCTTTTTGGTCCTATCATCTAGCGGGATCACCCCAATAGCTCTAGTACTAGCCCGTAAGAGGTTTGCTCTAAGCCGTTATAGCTTTATGGTGCAAAGTATAAGCCGGAAGAAGGAAACAGTGAGGGAGTGGTCAAAGGATAAATACTTCTCAAGTATGAAACAGAGGTTCGAATCCTCTTGGGACTACAAAGCATGCTTGTGAGCATGTGGTGTTATTCATAATGTGTATATTTTTTCCCCAAGAAAGTGCTATATCTTTCTTTAAGAGAGTGCGTTGTAAAATGTGCTCTCTTTTTTGGTCTTATCGTCTAGCGGTGATAATTGCGGCGAATCTGATACTACCAAGGCATGAGATATTTCTATTATAGAATATAGGTTGCCAGAAGTAGGGATACTGGGTCCCGAAGACGCGTTCGGTGTGCACCTGGAACACTCACAGTTATCTTAGGACAATTACTTCTCAAGTAAAAAACGTTGGTTCGAATCCAGCTGAGACTACAAAGGAAGCGCTCGCTTCGTTCATGATAATAGATTAAGTTGGTTTATACAATTCCTTAATAAGGCCGCTTGGGAAAGTAGCCTTATTTTTTTCTAAAGAAACTCATTATGGAAATAATATTTGAACTAGTGCTAGTATTGCTGCTAGGCTCGGCAATATACACAATCTTCTTCCTTAATATAGAAGATAAACAACAATGCCCACGTTGCGGAAAACTTACAAAGTATCAAGGAGCATATGTGGAAAAAGAATCTGGTAAAATAGTTTACCAATATAAATGTGACTGTGGATATATGTGGAAATCTTATAAAAGATTGTAAGTGAAGTGAGGGAGAAAACACTCTTCTCATCTCTAACTCCCTCATAATCAATATATTACAGCACATTCCTCCTTTCTTTCCCTTCAAATTTTGCGCGAGTTATTTTAAATATTGATCTTAAATGTAGAATTTGAAGATGTTTTTTAATTAAACCTAAACTTTAACTTTCATTTTATCTGTATACATACAGGATGATATTAAAAAACATATCCTATATTATCTATATTGTTTAATTTAATTTTTTTTTGAATGGTAAAAGTACTTACTCGTGATCAGATGGAGCATATGAAGCGTGAGATTGCTACTCATTATGCTGCTAATCTGACGTATGGATTTGAGCAGATGGCTCTACGTTTTGGAAAGACTCCTCAGCAAATTAGGGGTGTTTATTATCGTCATTTAAATAATGGCAAGGGTGCTACATTATTTCATTTACCCAACTCAAATCCTAATGTAAAGAACAAACGAATCGAACGTGAACAAGCAGTTCCTACTATGCGTACTCGCGCACAGGGAGAGGCTACTGGCATGATTGGTTCTGCTTTACATCGTCTACGTACACGTCATTAATAAAAGAACAGGTGTAGTCAAGTAAAGAGATACTTCGATTTTTTAGCTCATTAGGTAGAGCATAAAGTTTTGGTCTTTAAGGTAGTTGGTTCAATTCCAACAGAAATCAACATTTGTAATACTCTTTACGTTATTCTCACCTTATGGGTATCTCACATTGGTTTGTGTGATACCTTCTATTTTTTTAAATTGTTACAATTATGGAAGTTAAAGTAGTAGTCAGTCAGAAGGAGGCTGATGTTCAGGAGCTTAATAAGCTTTATGAACAAATTCGTATTATTGCCAAAAGATATGGATTTAATCCTAGTAAAATCAACTCATCTTTGGATGAATTAAAAATGGCAATAGTATGAAAGACATTTCTAATATGACCGTATATACAGAAGGTATGCGTAAAACTTTATTTGACAAATGTTATTTTGTTGATAAGGCAGATGCAAATATCTTTGTAGATTACGGTTGTGGAGATGGATCATTGATTCGTCTTCTTAGTCAACTTTTTCCTGGTAATCTTTACATAGGATTTGATACTAATGTTCAGATGTTAGAACTGGCAAAGCAAGATAAAGAGGATAATGCTGTGTTTGTTGGAACTAAAGAAGAACTTATATCATTACTATTTGGGAAAACAGGTAAAAAGTGTCTTATACTTAACAGTGTGATACATGAGATTCATTCTTATTGTACACCTGAAGAAATAGAAGAATTTTATTCTTTTATTTTCAGTGGTGTTTTTGACTATATCTGCATTCGTGATATGATGCCGTCTTACTCTATTAATCATATGAGTAATCCGTCATATGTAGATAAAGTAAAGCATGTTTTATCAACATGTCCTTTACCTTCTGCTATAACATATCTGAATGATTTTGAAAGTATTTGGGGTTCTATTAATTTTAATAAGAACATGTATCATTTCTTTTTAAAATACAGATATACAGCAAATTGGAAGAGAGAGGTTGAAGAAAATTACTTTCCAATTTGTAAAGAAGAATTTAAAGAAACTATACCAAATACGTATGATATTATTTATTTAGAGGAATTTCTTCTTCCTTATTTAAAGAAAATCATACAGGAAGATTTTGGTATTGTTTTGGATGAATGTACACACGTTAAGTTTGTATTAAAAAGAAAATAGGTATAATAACCTAACGTTTGGAAGTTCGGACATAAAACTTCAAAGAGGCGACGGTACAGACTTAGCTATTTGTTAAGTAGTCTCATAGACTGGTGATGAACTATTCCAGTCACTCTTTTCTCAATAACCGAAAGTGGGGGTCCTAAACATAAGTAGCGCTAAAATTATGAACAGGAGTATATAATGAAATACACGGAGAAAAGATTTTATTTTACTGCATAATAGTTCCGTAAGGACAAATCAGAGAGATACTACGTGCAGGTAATGGCTCTGATTTTTTTAATAGTGTTATTACTCCACTTAATAGAGTAATTAAAGTCCAATTCGGTCATAAGGACCACGAGAGATGATTGTCTAGGCTCTCACTTTTGACGGATGGAAAGACATCTAAGTTTAGTATTTTGAAAACAAAAGTACTCAGAATAATACTCTGTGAAAGTATTTTTTTAAAATCAGAACGAATTGCAATAAGTTCTGATGGAGAGGTTGCAAACTCTCATGGATATGTAGTATAAAGGAGTACTCTGCTGGGCTAGTGGTTATAAATGCTGTACAAGCTACCAGACTACTCGGCGGCGGCGTAGGTTAGAATCCTACCATATCTTCTAAAATCCATCAAATGACACGATGGTTGACTCCTATCAATAGAGTAGGTACAGGCTGTTATTAGAAGCCACACGTCCTCCCGTGAGTGTGAGGTGTCCCAAAGTTATTCTTTTACTGGCACAAAAGTTTTAGTCAAGAACAAAAAAAGACAATTTTGAGCATAGTCGTCTGATCAGGACTATGCCTTCTATCTAGAGTGATTCTCTAAGGTTGATTACCAATCATCTGACACTTTAAAAGTAAGCCAATAGGGGAAACTTTGTCAAAGTTTTAATAGTTTACTGACGTAAGATCTCATCAATCGAAAACTATTTGTTAGTAAATATGGTAGCTATTGAGTCGCTCTTAATAGTAGAGGTTCGATTCCTCTTTTACTTCTAAATCCAATTCTCACAATTGGTAGCAGGCTGTAATAGAAGCCAAGTTTATCACTATAATGCATAAAGTGACATCAAAGAGTTAGATGTAAAATAGGACTGGTCAACTCAAAAAAGATCTTGGGCATAATTGCTTGGTTGTAATTATGCTTTCTAATTAGAAAATTTCTTAAAACTATGTACATAAGTTTAACATATCTATTGGGTTGGTTGTTGACTTAGTTTTAAGAGATACTTAAAAATCCATTCTATGATACCATGTTTTCGTAGAATAAGTAAGTGACATGGCACAATGCAGTTTGGTGGATTCTGCTTATTTTAGATAATATAATATTGCCATATACAACTTTGATAACCAATCAATTTTATATCTTCCCCTCCTAGAATCCGCTAGGAGGGGATAACCTAGGTATTATGAAAGAAACAAAACATTATTTTGAAGTGGGAGGATTAAAAGTTTTTTGGAACTTTTGGCTATTACCTTCTAATTTTATTGCTATAACATTTTTTGGTTGTGTTTTGAGTAATTTAAAGTATGAAAATTTAAAGAAATATTTAGAGTCATATAAAGGATATGTTATGATTAATCATGAAAGAATCCATATGTTGCAAGCGAATTCTTTTATATTAGGTTATTTCACTTTTTATATTTTATATCTTTGGTATTGGATAAAAGAATTATTTAAATATAGATTTAATAATAATCTTTCTTATTATAATATTCCTTTTGAAAAAGAAGCTTTTGATAAAGAACTAGATTTTAAATATAGTTCTTCCAAATGGAAAAAATATATTTAATTTTATTTTAATTTTTATTTACATAAATCAATCGACTACATTGACGATGGATTTCTCATAGGAGATTAAATTCGGACAATTCAGTTGGGATTGCCTAAGTGGAATTTAATAATTGTCTATTAGAAAAACTCGTAGCTTTACCACCAAGTGTTGTTTTTTATTTATACTGGGCTGCTATTTAGCGTTATTCGAAAGCACAGATTGATTTATGTAACAGTTTTTATTATTTTGTACTGTAAACAAAATGACGAAATTTATTACACCGATAGACAGTATATATAAGCTGCGTAATTGAGTTTGCTAGTTTCTAAAACAGTAAGTCGCCTAGCGCGTGTAAAACTAGAATCTTTTTACCTTTCACAAAGTAAGAAGTGTCCCGAATCATAGGGGTGAAAAGGGGTTTGTAATTAGCCTTAATAAAAAGATGAGTTGTGTGAGGTTACGCCGTCGTTAAAAAAGTAAATAACGAGACGGGGTTGGTAGAAGCTCTTCTGGATGATTACTATGCATTCATCGCACTTTGAATGTAAAGAAGAGGATATTAGTATTCTAGTCATATTAAATTTAGATACATACTCTTACTAGAGGAGGATTGTGTTATGTATCTTTTATGCCGGGATAACTCTCGCCTAGTCAGCGGGCCTGGCTCCAATAGTTGAAGGAAAACAACTTTAAATAAACCCAGTGAAGGTAAACACGTTAAAACCCGTAGTCTGCATCGTAGCAGAATTCATGTCCATGAAGCTTATAGGACTAGGGTTTAGCAATTTACCGAAATAAAATTGCATTTTACTATAGTTGAAGGAAAACAACTTAAAAAACCCGTTGAAAGTTCAGCATACTAGTTTTGAGAACTTTACAAAGAACGATCGGTATAGAGGTTCCAAGAGAGTTGACAGGTAGTACAAGACTCTCAAATTTATAGTTGAAGGGAAACAACTTTAAAAACCAAATTGAAATTGTAAATTAGAGAACTATATGCATTCTGGGTAAACCGCTAGGTCAGTGAACGTCTAATTTGCATCTTGCAAGATTTCAATTTTTATTTGAAGATACCGAGGATGAGTTGCAGATATGCAATCGGTGGAGGTTCACGATGATATTAGAGGTAATGCTCCGTAATCGGAATAATGTGAATGTAGGTATTAAAATTAGTTGAATGCAACAACTTTAAAAACATGCTACCGAGGCAAAAAGAGGGGAAGGTCCCAATTATCAATGACGTCCACGATAAAAGGGGGATTCGAATGAAGATTCTAGAATTGATTTCGTTTCGTAGGTAGCATTCTATAGTTGAAGGAAAACAACTCTAATAAACCCTTGGCAGTGCGGATGTGACAAGTAAACTAACATTTATCCGCTCCTCGGGTTTTCGTAAGCTTTTGTCCATAAAAATGCTTACTGCGATCTAACACTGCAGAATTGTTAGAAGGAAGATAACACTGGGTTTATCCGTTTTGTAAGTGTGCGATAGATAACTTACTATGTTTAGATAAATTCATAGTCAAAAATTGTCCGTGTTTTAGTAATTTACCGTGAGGAATAAAGAACCGAAATTGCATTTTACTACAGTTGAAGGAAAACAACTTTGATAAAACCGTTGATGGAAAACAACTAAGAAAACCCTTTCTTATAGTTATGAAGTAGTAGCTATACACGGCAGGCAGTGCTTCCGCCTTAATTTCTCACTTAATCTTAAAGTGATGGCTGATAGGAAAGACTATCAATTTTTATGTTTAATATAAATAATATATTATGTTTAAAAATAATTGTTGTGACGGAATTTATCATTCTTACGATGTTCATTTTACATCTGTATGTGATAATAAATGTTCATTTTGTATTGATAAAAAATATCAAGGCATAAACTGTAAAAAGCCAAATCCTAATGCTATTGCAAAAACTATTATTGACAATAGTGAAGGTTTTGATGATGTACTTTTTCTTGGAGGAGAACCATGTTTGTTCCTTGAAGAGTTGATTGAATGTATTGCATTAATCAAAGGGCAAACTAATTTGAAATGTTATATAACAACATCAATGCCAAAAACATGTTATGACAAAAAAGAATTATTCTTTGAATTAATTAACATGTGTGATGGTATTAATATTTCAGCACAGCATTATAATCAAGATATTGCAGATAAAATTCGTGCAACAAAATCTAAATATGATAGAATGGCATTTTATAAATCTTTACCTTATAAAGAAAAATTCAGAATTAATTTAAATATTAATAAACCATATCTTTATAAGAAAGAAGATTTAATAGAATGTCTAAAATTTTTCGATGATCTTGGTTTTCCTGAGATTAAACTTTCAGAAATTCAGCATGGATCAGAATATTTTGTTTCATTTGAATCAATTTTTAATATTAAAATGAAATCACCTTATTCTAGCGGATGTCAAACATGGGTTGATATGAAACCGTGGATTCCGGATTTCAAAGGAAAACTTCTACTTAAAAGAAGTTGTTTTCTTTGTGAAAGTACACTTAAAGCAAGTTTCATGGATGGAGTAAAAGCATTATATAGACAATTTTCAAGACCAGATGTAAAATATGGTGTTATTTATGAAAATGGAATGCTTTCTAAAAAAGGATGGATTTAAATATGTGGACTAAGTTTGTAATTGCATTGATAAATAAAAAATTAAGATTCTTTGGTCATTGTGGTGGTTTTGGACATTGTTATTAAAATTACTTTAGTGATTTAAAGATTATCAATTTTTTGTAATCCGAGGTAGAAAGTAATATATTGTTACTGTAATAGGAAATTGTAGTAATACAAGATGGTTAGGGATACAAAAATCCTTTAATAAAAGGACAATGTATCATTAGGAAAGAGGTTGGGAATTGCGCAACCGTGTAGGATTACATTTTATATTGTGTAGTATAGTATACTTATAATTATTTTTAGCGGGATGTTAGAAGTTGGTCATCTAGCTGGTCTCATAATCCAGTGCCCTTGTGCCTCGTGAGTTCGAGTCTCACTCCCGCCACTAAACAAATTAATTAACAATGACATCAGAACTTTCGAAAGCTTTACTGAAATTAGCAACTGATTACACTCCTGCTCTTACAACTGAGTCGGATTATTATACAATTGGTTGCATTAAAGTAAGGTTTTCTGATCACATGTCAAATGAAATGGACTGTGATCTAGCCGTCTTTTGTAACGGTAAATCAACTTATTGTTTAATTCCTTATATAGGAACTTGGAAAGAAGTAAGATGGTTTACTTCTATCAAAGAAATAATAAGTTATATTACTAACTTTGAGTATTTTGCTAGGACTTTTGTTAAATCATTCACACCGATTCATAGGGAAGTTACTCCTCAAATGATTACGGAAGTAGAATGGGAAAAGAAATTTAAAGTGTATTATAACTCTAAAATTCTTTCTCCTTATTTTCCTAAATTATTCCAACTTTATAAAGATGGAAAGATAACGATGAGGGAAATGGGCGAAATGTCTAGTATGTCAAAAAAAAAGCAAGTCGCAAAGTACAAACAATTACTTGGGGAGAATTAATCTCTCCAAGTAATTTTCTTGATGTCATAAAATTTTGAAATTATGAATAACATAATTAAAGATGCTATACAAGAAGGATGGGATGATTATTATTCCAATTCTTCCACAGTTTATTTAACTGAAGAACCTTTTGAAGAAGGTTGGAAAGAAGGATATGAATGGATTCTTATAGAATTGTCTATTCGCGGATATATCTCCGATGAAATTGTTGAACATTATATGAATGTATTATGTGTTTGATTGTAAAACGTCCGGTAAAAATACAAACAGCTAAGGAAAATATGGTTGTTTATAAACTTGTAGAAGAACATAAGAGTTATTTAAATACAGGTCTTACAAGTTTATATGGTCCATTTCAATGGATTAAATATGGAATAGTAAAATGTCTTCCATTTAGTATAAGAGAAGATGATAAATTTCATATTACGCCTTGTTGTTTTTATTTTAATACAGATATGATTACAGGGGGAGGATTTCATACTTTTAAAAATCTTCTTGATGCTGTAGCCTGTAATAAAACAATGTTCTCCCAATATACAATTTATAAATGTATTATTCCGAAAGGAATTCAATATATTGAAGGAATATTTATTCAACGTGGTACAAAAAGAATAGAAGAATATTCATCTTATGTTTCAAAAGAGTTAAGATTTGAAGAAAAATGTGTTTGATTGATAAAAGAATAGTTAGGTATGCAGATCATAATATACCTATTTTTAAAGTAGCTATTAAAAAAGGTGATAAATATTACAGTCCTTATCAAAATGATAATAGATTGTGGAGAGTAAATACTACAGATTTTACTATTTATCAATCTATATGTGTACAAGGATGTACTTTATTTGCTAAAGGATATTTCTTTGCTTTTGATAATTTTGGAGATGCTTTAAGTAGAGCAAGTTATAATCCTGACTTAGTAATATTAAAGGGATATATTCCAGAAGGAACTCGATTTGCTTACGAAAATGGAGAGATTTGTTCTCATAAAATGATTTTAAATATTTAATCATGAAAAAGTTTTTAATAGTTGTTATATGTTTATTAACAGTTACAACTACTCAAGCAGATTTGCTTGATCAAATAATTAAACTTATTGAAGATTATAAACAATCTAAAGAAATACTTGTCTCTGATACTAAGTATATTGTTAGTTCTGTAGATAGTCTTCAGAATCAATATCTTAATGATTCTACTATTGTAGTTAAAACATTTAAAAAGATAATTCAATGAAAAAAATTTATTCTTTGATCGTCTTATTGATGATCGCCACATTTTCTTTTGGCGCTGCTAAAGATGTAACAGCCAAATCTTCTTCTGTACAAACAATTCATAATGATGTAACTAACGCTATTAGTACTATTCACAATGATGTAAAAGACATTACAACTACTCTTTACGGAGATAGTAAAGATGCCGTAGCAGCATTGTATCCTGAAGTAAAAAGTGCCGTTGTTTCTATTGCAAAGGCTATTGGTGTAGCAGCAGAGCATGTTTATGGTGTTCTTGTTAAGAAGTTTGTAGTTGATGGTATTGTTCAACTATTGCCTTTTATTTTAGGATTAGTATTGGTCATAATAGGATGGATTAAATTAAGTAAATATATTAAAGAGCATGATAAAATTGAATGGCGTATATTATACCCTGCTTCTTTAATTCTCTTTGGTATTTTTGCATTAACTGCTGTTGATTATGATGTTCTTGTTATGGGATTAGTTAATCCTGAATATGGAGCATTAAATTATATTCTAGAGTATTCTAAACAAATGCTACAATGAGTAGAGTTAGATGGTTGACATTTTTGTATGTTCTTTTAGGAATTTCTACAATTATTTTTACTGCATATGATGCTTTAAAAACAGTCAATTGTGAAATTCCTGGAGAAAATACAGAAGTTTATGCCGATAAAGTTTCTTCTGTAGATTTTTGGGATGTTTCTTTTGTGAATCCTGAAACTGAAGAAATTATTTGGCATGCTCGTTTAGATGATTATCAAAAACAAGTTTTATTTAAAACAAAAAAATATTTTCCTGAGAAAAATTGTTTTCTACCAAATAATTGGTGGAAATTATTACTGTTTTTTATAACTGTTATATTTTTTGCTATTACAATTCTTTCTGCTTTAGCTGGTATTATTCCTTGTTATACAAATAAAACATATCCTTTAATAAATAGATTAGAGGCATATAGGGATTGTAAAGAATGTATGTGGAAAAATGTTTGTTGTTTTAATGATAAACTTATTTTGTATAATCCAGATCTTAGTCCTTTAAAGAACAATTTTAAATCTTTCTTTGGATATGAAACGAGCGATTCTATATAATCTTTTTTGGATTAGTTTATGGTTAATTCTTTTTTTCTGTATTGAAAGATTTATTTTCTTCAGAGAAGTTGAATTAACATTTGGTGGTCGAATGATTACTTACAACTCAGAGTTAATTGATAAGATTCCTGTTCATCGAGTTGTTATTCACGGTACAGATGTTAGATGGAATATCAAACTAACTAATGAACAGTTAAAGGATTTTATACAAAATCACAAATGTGTTGGATATTTATATAAAGAACATCTTTGGTGGTTTGTAATTGTTTGGATTGCTTTTGCTATTACGGCATTAGTTTGGATTTGTATTCTTTGTGAAGAAATTACTTATATTTCATATAATCCAAATGCAGATATTGGAAAAAGATTTGACTGGTATAAAAATTGTAATAAAAAGGATGTTGAATGGTATAATTATTTAGATTCTCTTGATCTTTCTCCATTTACTAATTCAATTAAAGAATTTTTTGGATATGGTATTGCATAATTAGTTTTATGCAATATCTCTAATTTTTATATTATGAAAAGAACATTTTTTGTAAGTTATTGTATAGACAGAACTTATATTCATTTTTATAATGATACTATTACTTTAGTTCATGTAACTAATTTTGATGTTCCTAAAACATTATTTGATGTTTTACAAGCAAAACATTCTGATTATGTTGTGCTTATTAATTTTTGGGAAATAAATAATTAATTTAAAGTAAATTGTAGTATATTTTTGGATAAGATAGACTTTATGTCTGTCTTGTCCTGCTTTTTACAATAAGTTCGTACCTTATTGTGTCTCTAAAACTAAAATAACTTTCCAAGTTGTTGAGGACACCTTAGTTTGTTATAGTAATTCTATTTTATTATTGTAGGTGCTATTGAATCGATAGTAACATTGTAAACAACCAATTATTAGTAGTAAAATAGGTTAAATTATTATAATTTTAGGTGTAAAACACAAATGAAACATTATGAAAATCAATAAACAACTTTTTGAAGATGTTCTTTCGGGTAAATTGAAAGGAACGTTTGTAAGTAGAGAAAAACGGCATTATAGTTCTAGCTTGTTACGCAGAAATTATGATAGATGGAGTACCACTCACCCTTATTGTGTGAATGGCATGTCCTACTCACCAAATGGTTTTTTCCGTGTTGAAATTACCAGCGGTCCTCTTGATATTATAGATTTTATACCAGATACAAATACGAAAGAAAATGAACTAACAATTGAAATTCCCAATGGAAAAATAGTAGATTGGGATGAGTCAAAGAAACAGAACAAGATTGTTTTAAAAGATAAACGATTGACTTATGAAGATGTTTGTATCGCATTGTATAATGGTAAAATGGTGTATTATACAGATGCGAAAGGTAATATAAACAGTATACCATTTTCTAAATTGGATGAAGATAATCCGTATAATTCAAATAATGCTTTTACCAAGCATCAACTTGAATGTATTCTTGCAAAAAATATGCTTGCCAACGTTGCAAAGTATCTGAACAACGGTTGGCGACCCAATAATAATGAGGAAAAATATGGTTGGTTTATTTACTATAATGGCAATTGTAACGAATTTGAATTTTCAAAGGCTAATGGGTTTGCTTATGATAGCAATGTATTTTTCAAATCCAAAGAACTTGCACAACAAGCAATTGAAATTCTTGGAGAAGAAACTGTTAAACTTGCATTAGAACCACTAGGAGTATAAAATATTATGGAAACAAAAGAATTAAAAATAACAATCCCTGAAGGATTTGAGATTGATAAAGAGAATTCTTCTTTTGAGAGAATAGTCTTTAAAAAGAAAGACACTAAACCAAGAAGTTGGGAGGAATATTGTGATAAGTTTAAAGGTCAATTTTATTATATCCAAGATAATAGAGACAATATTGCCACTTCCTTTGTTCCTAATGGATTGGTTTCTGCATACAAAAACTATGTTCCATCAAAAGAACTAGCAGAAGCGTTCCTCGCTATGATGCAACTTATGTCACTGAGACAAGATTGGATTCATAAATGGTCAATAGAGAGTGGAATGACTGATGATTGGAAACCTGATTGGAAGAATGGTAATGAAACTAAATACTGTCTAATTCACGTAAAAAATATTATTAAAATATGTGATTTTTATATAGCAAATCATACTTTATCTTTCCCAACAGAAGAAATGGCAGAAGATTTTATGAATTGCTTTAAGGATTTGCTAGAAATTGCTAAGTTGTTAATTTAAAATGTGTGAAAACCAATATGAAGTTTCAGAATGCTCATATTCTATTTGTTCTGCAATTGGTTGGTATCCTGTAATCTGTCCTTATAATCAAGAAGAGTGTCCTAATTATAAACTATCGGATAAGGCTTAGACAGTGGATATTGTGATGAATCAGGAGATATAAATTTATAATAGTGCGGTAAAAGTCTAAGAAACTTTCCTATTAAATTAGGTTTGGTATACTGTTCAAATCAGTCGGCTATTATAAGTTACCTATAGGTATATCTTTCGTACTGGATAGTTTCAATAAACAAACTGGTGTGATGCGAATAGATAGTTTATAATTTTTATTTGCTATAGATCATTGGTTTGATCTATAGTTTCTAGTTTTAAAATTTATAACAATTATGAAAATAATAAATCATGAATGTTATGTATCTCTTGAAGTAGCAAGACTATTGAAAGAAGCAGGTTTTGATTGGGAAGTCAATCACTGCTATCCGAGTTGTGATTCATTAGATAATTCTTGCTCAGGATATATGGAGGATTTGCGATTTTATCACAATATAAACGATGGTAAATATGGCGGTATGTCTGCCCCAACTCTCGATGTAGCACAAAGATGGTTGAGAGAGGTTAAAAGGTATTATGTTGCTTGGGAATTTAGCATGAATATTAATTTTTGTGGACAAGAGTTATATGATTTTACAAATATAAGTGTTTATATTTTTGTTGATAGTGAACAAGGTAATATTTGTAAATGTAAGTTAAAAGAAAACTATAAGACAATCGAAGAAGCCCAAGAAGCTGGTATTAAGAAAGCACTTGAATTGATCTTAGATGAAGAAAAATAATATTATGAAAATAAAACAACTGATTGAGTATCTTCAAAAGTTTAATTCAGAAGATAGAATTTGTATTAAAGCGTGGGTAAAAAATAAAGAAGGACAATTTGAAAAACATTTTCTTCGTATAACAGGAATAGATGATGATTGTAATGTTGGTCTTTGGAATTTAGTTGCTGATGAATTTCAAAAAAACGAAACTGCGTGGGAACCTGTTATTGATTGGGATAAGACAATTGCTAATGAACGACAGCATAAATAAGAAAGTAAAATAAGATTATGACAGAAGAACAAATCAAACAAAATGCAGAAGCGTATGCCGAAGAGCATGCAGTACGCATAGACGGTGGAGGTTGGGAAGAAGAATATGATTACAAAGAACAAGAAGCAGCCTACATCGCAGGTGCTCATAGCCGCGATGAGGAGATAGAGAAATTAAAACGTCTGTATGAGGAAGCACTCCATAAATATTATGAATCTGAATGTAAATTACGCAATCCGTGGATAAGTGTTGAGGAAAGGCTGCCAGAAGAAGATATAGACAATAATGGATATTCTGTTAAAGTAATAGGAATGTTTGCAAACGGAGGTATATCTGATTGTTTTTGTTCATTAGATGAGAATATATGGTTCATAGATGGTCTTACTTGTGATAAACCTACACATTGGATGCAAATACCAAATTTAAACTGTAAATAATTATTATGAACTAACAATATGAGAACACCAATTACATTACAAGAGTTTCTATTTACTCTTAATCAAGATGAGGATATGCAAATTCTTCTTATTGACTATAAAGAAGATGATGTAATTAATAGTTTCTGGAAATCTGATTATATAGAATATAAAGAGGAACATAAAGATTGGTTTGTACAAGATTTTGTTCTAATGTCAAAAGGTCTTGAAATAACTATTGTTAAATCTGAAGAAGAATTAGATTAATTAGTATGGAAAATACAAAACAAGCAGCCATTGATTTTGTAAACAATGGTGGTAAATGTATCTATCGTTATGGTTGGGGTTGGAAAGGAGCAGGCGCTAACTATAAAACAAAAGAATGGGCACTTGATAAATTAAGTAAGTCTAGCTGGGATTTTGGCAAAGGCTTTTATGAGCTTTCTTGGACTAAACGAGATGGTGAAACTGTTCTTGAGTTTAATGAATTAGATGAAAATGATATGTGGTAATATGAAAACAAAAATTATTCCATTCGACTTGGAGACGGCAAAAAAAATCCAAACAGGAATGATTGAAGGAGCGATCAAAACAAAAGATGGAAACCTTGCAAAACTGCTTGTCACTGATTTGAAAAGCGAGCAACCTATAGTTGCTGTTGTCCGCTGCGGGAGTTCAGAGGAGGTTGTGACGGTGTCAGTAGATGGCTGCTTCTATAAGTCTAAATGGAAAAGCAATTTTGACCTCGTTCTCGAAGTTCCAGACAACGAACCGCAGTTCAAGCCATTTGATAAGGTGCTTGTGAGACATCCTTATAAGACAGAATTATGTGTGCCTGAAAACATATGGATACCAGGTATTTTTCAATATAAAAACACTTATTTCAATTTATATTTTGTTAGTGGAAAATCTTATTGGGATTGTATCCCATACGAAGGTAATGAACATCTTGTAGGTACAACCAATAAACCAAAGGAGGAATGAGTATGGCACATTACAGAAGTAGGTAGTAAGTAAATATTTTTATTTTTAATTTTTTTAATTATGGCTGCTATAGATAAGTTATATTTAAAGAATTATTATTCTTTTGATAAGTTTAGACTTTGGTGTCTTATTCATAAACCTTCTTTACTTAATTCTTTTTATCATTGGAATTTATCTGAAAAAGAGTGGAATGATTGGAAAGAATATTGTTATAATGAAAGACGTTCTTTATTAAAAGAGATCTATCATAAGTACAAGAATGCTCAAACTCTTGAAGCGGATTATAAAAGAATGTATGAGCTTAATGGAAAAAAATTTCCTGGTATTCCAATTGAGCAATTGGAAGAAGAAGTAAAGGCTTTCAAGGAAGATTGGGAGGCATTACAAAATAAAAAACAATGGATTGAAAGTTATTCTCTTCCTATTACTAATTTTTCTTGTAAAGAAGATGAATATCTTTTATGGCATTGCCCATTTAGTGAAATAAGAGAATATCTTATTAAACAATGTGGATATAAAGAAAAATGGTATTATAAATTATTTTTTAAAGAATGAAAACGATACGAGAAATAGTAACATATTTGCTTGTTTTTATATCTATTGCAATTATACTTTATTGCATTAGTGGATGTAGTAATTCTTATGAAGAATATACAGTTAAATCTAATGGTACTTATATTGAAACTATTAGATTTAATTTTGGACAAGGTCAAGTTGTTGTAAAGGAATATACAGCTCCTAATGGAAAAACATTTTATATTTTTAAGAGTCTTTCTTCTGGAGATATAGATGTTATCTCTGCTGATTAGCAGATTGCCACCTTGGCGGAATTGGCAGACGCGAAGGACTTAATTATTAATTTGAGTGCACTGAGGGAAACCTTAGATGTAGAACCTCCCTAATTCGGTGGAAGCTAAGTTAGAATAAAAAAGAAAGTGTAGGTTTTGAGGAAGATTTCACGAGTCTCCGGACAATCCCGTATCCTCTCTAAGTTTTTCCTTTTCTAATATGCTAATACCGAGCCAATGTTAAGATAGCGGAATGGGCTTGCTCTTACTTGAAATAATAGTAATGAGATTGTAGTGCCGTGAAAATAGACAGTGTGTAGAGACTATACAGGAGGAACCTAAGTTGAAATAAATTTAGTATGGAGTATTATGACCCACAAGTCCAATTCTTTGAAGGATTGCTTATGAATGGGATAAGAGCATAAAGCATTGCATCGAAACATACGCTTGCAAGATTTTAATATGGTTTAGATAGAGTCCAGACTACAACAAATAGGTGTAGGTTCGTTGCCTACAGATTAAGTTCGTAATAACTTGCAGACGAAATCTATTTGGCTATGGAAACATAGAGTAGTAAGAAAATCCTTTGGCCCGAAGGGGCTATCCCGGTTCGATCCCGGGAGGTGGTACTAATAAATTATATTAATAAATATTAATATATGGAAAAAATATTAACAAAAAACATTGTATATAAACTTGGTTTACAAATTGTCTGTTATTACAGTTGAGGTGATTAGCTAAACTTAAAAATGCATAATTATGGAAACGACAAAAGTAAATATTAATGCTCTTATTAGAGTTCAATTAACGAAAGAAGGAGCACATGCAATAAATAAGCATAATACAAAATTAATTAATGACTTTATAATGAAGTTTCCTACAGCTGATACAAGTTTTTTGAAAACTGACTATGTAGAAGGTGATGTAATAGAAGATTCTTTGTGGTATGTGTTTTCAATAATCGGAGAATATCTAAACGGAAACACAAGGGCTCCTTTTGTTAATAATGAAATTGAATTTTTGTAATTTATGAAAATAATAAATCACGAAACTTATGTGTCGCTCGAAGTAGCGAAATTACTGAAACAAGCAGGATTTGATTGGAAATGCTCACATCAATTTATTGATGGTAAAATAATTGAAATGCTTTTTTCATATTCAAATTCACAAATGTGTACAGAACATTTTGCTGCGCCAACTCTCGCTGTTGCTCAAAAATGGTTGAGAGAAATGAAGGGATGGGAAGCACAGGTAGCATACGGATTTGATGAGGACGGTCACAAAACTTATGTTACAGAATGCGGAAATCCAGAAGGAGATTTGGAAGATTATAAAGTATATTTTCCGACGTACGAAGAAACTCTTGAAGCAGGTATTAAGAAAGCGCTTGAAATAATTTTAGAAAAAGGAGAATAAATTATGTTGACAGGCGGAAGATTAGTATTAACAAATGGTTATGTAATTGCATATACTGATAATTATAATACCAACTACAATGATTGGAGTGGTCAAGATGGGTTTGTTATATTAGATAAGGCTGGTCAACGAATTGGTGGTCTTTATCAGCACGCAGTAGACGCTTTGGAAGATGCGTTGAAATATGAGGAGGAATAAGATTATGAAAGCAGAAGAATTAGAAAAACACCAGCGAGAAAGAGAAGTACATGCCAAAAAGGCAATAAAACTTCTAAAAAAGTGTTTAGAACTAGTTGAGAATTCACTAAAGAAAGGGGAATAATAATATGAAAAAGATTTATTACAAACACATCATCATCACAAAAGGAGACCAAGATTATGCAGAAAAAGAAATCAACTCCTATATTAAGGATGCAGGAAACATCAACATCATATCACTAAATGTTGTTCCAGAGAGAGTTGGTGTGGTTGATTGTGGCGGATATGCGTTACCAAAGTATTGGTATCATATTAGTTTAGTATATACATCTAATGAAGAATGAAACATACTATTGTATTTGCATTAAAGTTTCTTATAACGTTCTCCTTTAATATAATTAAATAGCTATATTTGTCTAATGGTATAAAGGCTATTACGTCAGATTTTGGTTCTGAAGATCTTGGTTCGATTCCAGGTTAGACAACTCGTTCATATTAAAAAAAATTAATTATGTCTGAAGAAAAGAAAAAGAAAAGTGGTTATGCAATTTTGCGTGCAAAGTTGAATGACATGGAAAAAGAAAAAGAGCGTTTGATACAAGATAATGCTGATCTTGTTGCTCAAATTGAAGCTTTAAAAGCTAAGAAAAAAGATGTTGATTGGAAAAAATCATTTGATTCTTTGAATGAATGTTATGAAGAATATCGTACATTTATTCAAAAAAAGATTTCTAATCTTGGATTTCTTGGTAAAATTCTTTGGAATCGGGCTTAATTTAAGCCCTTTGGTCCTTTCGTCTAATAAGAGTATGAGACCTTCGCAGTTCGATCTGGATCATACTGGAATAGGACATATAATCGCTCGGTTATAGATGCAAGTTCGATTCTTGCAGGGACTACAAAATGTAAATAGTTAAATGTATTCATAAAATTTTAACATAATTGTAATAAATAATTATTTTAAATTGGTGTGTCTTCGCAGCCAACATTTTTATTGTATGTTTAAAAAGAATGATATAGTTTTTATTGATAAAAGGCAGTATATAACATACTTTAGATCTGAATGTAGTTTTAAGGAAGCTGAAGATGCTTTTAATGAAATTGCAAAAGAATATTCTTATTTTATTGTTAAAGCATTTAATAAAAATAAGAATTTAATTAATTTGTTGCCTGTATACAAGGATGCAAATACAGTAGTTAAACATCTTTGGTTAGATGTTCCTGCTTTTCTTTTTACTAAAATTTATAGAAATATTATTAATTTAGAAAATTAAGACATAATAGTCAAATAAAGAATTTCATCGACAGTGATTAGCTCAATTGGTAGAGTACAAAATTTGGTTTTTGAAGTAGTAGGTTCGATTCCTACATTATTGTAACAAAATTTTCTTTATTACTTTCTTTATGTCTTTATGGTCCTTTCGTCTAATAAAGTATTAGTTATACTGGTTAGGACACAAGATCGCTCGGTTTTGGATGAATGTTCGAATCATTCAGGGACTACTACTATATTTATTTTTATGAAAACTCCTAAAGAAAAATTTCAAGAAAACAGTTCGGAAATTGTTCATATGTTGCATGATCTTGGATATACTCCTCATACTATTGTACAAGATGCATTAAATGAACATATGGATGTATATGAATATATATCTATTCTTTTTGATTTATAATTATGACATTAGAAATTCCTATAAAATATGGTAATACATATTTACGAGTAGAAAGTTTACAGAGAGACATTAATGAAAAAATATATTATTTTCAATTATATCATGATTTTAATTGTACAAATAAATTGTCTAATGAAGAATGTAGAATATTTTATGTAAAGTATTGTGGGTGTACAATGAGTGATTTTATCCTTAAAAATAAAAATAAGTATTTTAAAGGAATAAAACTTACAGAAATTCTTTTTGATGATTCTCCTAATTTCTGTAGTATTGAAGATCTTGTAAAATTTGTTATTATAATGAATAGAGTATTTTCATATAAAGAAATATATGATCGCGTATTAAAATAAGATATAGTATGATACTTTATTGGGATATAAAAAGTAACGACAGTTCTTCATGTTTTTGGATTAAGTTTTTTCATGATCCAAATAAAACATCATGTTTTACAATACGAGAAATTCAATCTTTTTGGATATCAATATTAAATAGTCCTCTTTCTATATTTTTATTTTCAAATAGACATAGTGAAAAAATTTTAAATACTATAAACTTTGCTAATATAGAGCATGTTGACTCCCCTGATTTTTATACGAGAGAAGATTGTTTTAAATTTATGAAATGGGTAGAATGTAAAATGTTTTACTCTGATTTAAGAAAAAGAATTCTTAATTAAAAAATTATAGTCATGACAAAAATTAATTCAAGAAATGCACAATTAAAAAGTGCTTTAGGTGCTATGGCTCCTAAGGAAAGAGTTAAAGAAGTTTTAAATATTCCAAAAGAAGATACTAAGAACCGTCAAGGTTTTGCAGCATATTCTTTGCCGGAAGAACTTCGTTTAATTAGCATGCTTAACACTCTTAAGGTACAGGAACAATTTTATCGTACCGAAAATAAGCAAATGCAAGAACTTAGAGATCTTATTGAACGTATAGGATTTAAAGATCCTTATTTTGTAGCTCAGTGTATTAAATACTCTCGATGCATGGGCGAAGGCATGCGTGATATTAATAATATTGCTGCAGCTTTATTAGCTCCTTTTGCCTCTGGCCAAGAATGGGCAAAACGTTTCTATAGTCTGTATAATAAGAAAACACAGCTTGGTGGTTGCATTTTCCGTGCAGATGATATGAATGCAATTAAAACAGTATTTTCTGCTTTAAATACTCCTAAGCTTTCAGCCGCAATGAAAGTTGGTTTTCGTAATACTTTGGAAGCTCTTGATGCATATCAGTTAGCTAAGTATGCAAAGACAACTCGTGATATTGCAAATCTTGTTCATCCTAATCCTGAGAAATCTAAAGCAGTTATAACTTTAACTGGTAAAGATCGAGATAAATTTCTTGATGGAAAAGGTTATGATGAAAGTGCTTCTGAAATTACAGTAAAAGTGCTTGATGCTATTATGTCCGGTATTACTGTTTCAGCAGATACTTGGGAAGTAGCAAATTCAGAAGCAGGTCAAGAAGTTGCTAAAGCTGTTAAAGCTGGCAAAATTACTGCAGAAGAAGGTAAAAAGATTTTAGCACAAGCTAAAGATCAGAATTTCCAAGATCTTCTTAAAGAAGGAAAACTTGGTGTTCTTGCTGCTTTGCGTAATATTCGTCAGATTTTACAATATTCAGATCAGAAAACTGTAGATTTGTTATGTGCTCTTCTTTCCAATCCTGAAAAGATTCGTCAAGGAAAGATCATGCCTTATCAAATTGATATTGCATATGAAGTATTAAATACTGAATTTCGTTCTTACGATAAGTATACACAAGTTCGTGATGCTTTAGTTCGTGGTTATGAAACTTCTGTCCCTAATTTAGCTGAAGCTCTTCCTGGAAAGACTTTAGTTATTTTAGATTGTTCTGGTTCAATGTCTGCATTTCTTTATGATTCTGCAAATAAACGTCGTTTGTATTCTAGTTGTCTTGATAAAGCCTCTTTGATTGCTGCTACTATTGCTAAAGCAACTGGGGCTGATGTTATTCGTTTTGGATCAAGAGCAGAATGGACAAGCTACAACAAGAATCATACTGTATTTGATATTGCACAACAATTTGCTGCATCTCGTATGGGATGCACTTATTTGAATTATGCTTGGGATCTTGCTCGTGTAAGTCATAAAGATTATGATCGAGTAATTATTCTCTCGGATAATGAGTGCAACTCAATGCAAAGAGTGTCAACTTCTTATAAGCAGTATGTGCACGACGTATGCTCACCATATGTTTATTGTTGTGATATGGCAGCTTATGGAACTACTCCACTTGCAGGCGATAAAGTTAATTATTATTGTGGCTATGGCTATAAGTTATTTGACGATATTGCAAGTAACGAGTTTAACCCAATGCAACACATTGAGAAAATAAGAAAGGTAGTCATTTGATTACCTTTCTTATAACTTATATTGACATTAGTCAGTGATTCACTTACTTCGAATTTGGTCTGCTAAACCGGCGGTCACTGGTTCGAGTCCAGTATATATTATAATATATTAGCTCAGTTGGTAGAGCGCCTTTTGTTTTATGTGAATTACGTTTTCTATGTCAATTATTTTAGTGAGGATAACACTTTAAAACCTTTTATCTATAGTTTTGGGCAAAACTAAGCTGCTTTAAGAGTTGTGCAGAGGGTAGGATATTCTGCAGATTGCCTATCAAAACTCTTATTCGGCGAGCTAGTTAAATAAAAAAGTTTCACTCTAGTCTATATTCTTCGTAAGATAGTCATGATTTAGAGTTACTTCGGTTATAACAATTTCCTCCTAAGAAATCATATCCAGGTTCGAGTCCTGGGCTCGCCACTATAAACTATAGTCATAGATGAGTTACTTCGTGCATTAGTAAGAAAAAATTATGAATTTTTTCCACGTAGCTGTCACTAATGGGACAGACGTTGTTATACCGTAACGACAAGAACGGTATTGACAGATGGCAAAGACCTCTTTCTCATCTAGTTTTCTTAGTTTATTTACTATATCTGTATAGTCAAAAGAACACTTACTTCGAAATAAATTTGGGATTTTATTATATTATAGTGTTTTTATTGTTCTTACAGATTATTCCCTCTTAGCTCAGTTGGTTTTAGAGTACGAAACTTTTAATTTTGGGGTCCTGGGTTCGAGTCCCAGAGGGGGAACTAAATAAATTCTATTAAATTAAAATCATATGATAATTGAATTTTGTGGATGTAATGGTATTTTAATGGAAGAATCTAGATATTGGTTATTGTTCCAACATCATTATGATACAATGTATTATATTTATAATATAATATGTAAAAAATTAAATATAAAAGTAGATGTTTTTGAACATAATTGGTCTCCAATTTTACATATTATATTTAAAGAAAGACTAAATAAAGTTCGTTGGTTATCAGGTGAATTTCCGGAATTTTATAATAAAAGAGATCTTTTTATATTTATTTCTTCTATAAATCAAATTTATGGTACAACAAATAATTTTGTTGATTTAAATTTTTATTCTTTATAATAATAAATTTAGCGGCTATCGTATAACGGTTAGTACTTAAGATTTTTTAAAAAGTATTGAAATAAAAAATAATGGCGCTATCGACTAGTGGTTTAGGTCGCTGCTCTTTCAAGGCAGTTGGATGTAAATCCTCACGAGTTCGAATCTCGTTGGCGCTACAATATACCATAATAGTCATGTAAATACTTACTTCGTTTATGCCAGTTCGAGTCTGGTTTTTCGTACATTACGAAAGTGGCGGAAAGGTAAACGCGCAAATCTGAAACATTTGTTAATAACATCATATCAGTATTTATAATTTTCTTTATGGTTTTGGTCCTCTCGTCTAGTGGGATAACTAGGATATTCAGCAAGTAAGAGATGTAATGATAAGCTTCATCTTATCTATGTTATCAAAGGACATTAAATCGCTCGGTTTAAGACAGAAGTTCGAATCTTCTGGGGACTACTAAAATTTTTAAAATTATGATTTATATAGCTGGACCTTTTTCTACGGAGCAAGAAAGAGCTTCATTAGAAAAAATGATTACATTAGTAAGAAAAAGATATCCTTTAGAAGATCTTTATATTCCTATGGATTTTAAAGTTGAAGGAGATTTTCAAAAATTAGATGGCACTTGGAATCTTCCAAATCATGAGTGGGCAAAGAAAGTATATGAAGCAGACGTTGAACATTTATTATCTTCTAGAATGGTATTTGCTATGTATTGTGGTAGAATTCATTCTTCTGGTAGTATTTGGGAAATTGGATATGCCTGTGGTAAAGAAATTCCTGTAATTTTATATATTCCTAAGTGGGCTAGTAATGAAATGTCCCTTATGGTTTTAAATGGAGTTTATGGTTATATAGATGAAAATAGTATGATTTATCCTTTTACTCCAAAATTACTAAAATCTTTTAATCAAAAATAATATGACTAAAAAAAATATAAAGTTAGGAGATATTATTAAAACTAGAGAAGGATATTTATATATATATGCTAAATGTAATTTTAGGATTAGATATTTTAGTTGTAAAAAAATACTATATTGTCCTCAAACAGGAAAATACTTTGGGCAAGGATTAGATAGTTTTAATAATAATTTAGAATATATATATTATAATCCCAATTCTAGACATGATATTATAGATTGTTTTCGTCCATGCTCTAAATTTAAAACTATTAATATATCTGAATCTGATATTGGGAATATTACAACAGAAAAATATCGTATAATGTATATGTTATCTAATTCTTATTCTATTAAAAATTCATGTATAATTGATTTGTCTTATTTAAAATGATTTTTAAAAAATATTTATAGTTAGGAGAAAATTATAATATTAATTATATATAGGGTTAGATCTAAAATTTTTATTAAAACATTCATATCCTGTTTATTCTGAATTTGTTGATTTAATTATTTAACAACTATTTTTATGATTGAAAAAAAAGATGTTCAATTAGGTGATTTATTTCTTCTAAGTAATGGATATTATTATTTATATGTATATTGTCGTTCTTGGCGTAAAAATATATTTATAAGGAATGGAGGATATTATAAAATATCTGGTTTAAATAACTACAATGAATATTTACAATATATTGATCCTTATTTATCACAAAATAATATGTTTGATATTTTAAAAATTTATAGACCTTATTCTAAATATACAAAACGAATTATAGAATATACTACAAATTTTTATTTTCCTATTAGTTATATTATACATCATTCTGTAGATATTACTAATGGTACAAAGTTTACTATTGTTGATTTAAATAATTACTCTTAATATTAGATTTATAGTTTAGTGGTAAAACTAGTGACTCCAAATCTCCAATCCCTTGTTCGATTTTAAATAGATATACATTATTATTATGAAAAAAAGTGATCTTAAATTTGGTGATATTATAATTACTAAATATGGCTATATATATGTTTTAGTATATGTAGATGGTGGTGAAGGAATTCGTTTTGTCAGAAGTAATGGAAATTATTTATTACCTGCTATGTTTGACACTGAACTTCATTGTAAAGGCAATAGAGATTTAGATATTGTTAAAGTAGTTCGGCCTTTACCTAAAGATAGAATTATTGCTGCTTCCCAAAGACATATTATTAAATATTATGATTTTTTTGGGGCTGTACGTCGGGGAACAGAGTTAAATTCTTATATTATTGATTTGTCTGTTTATAATGATCCTTGGCGGACAATGAAGGTTGATTCTTCAATGAGTTCTTTATTTAATATATAATATGTTAAAAGTTATTGGTAAAAATTTTGTTATAAGTATTAAAGGAAAATTATATAATGGAGAAATTTTTGGAGATACTTATGATTTTTTTCTTTGTCGTATACGTACTGTAAAAAATAATAGATATGTATATTTTGGCAATGATTATTTATTTTCTTTAGTTAATATTAAAAAAAAAGATTTAATAGATTTCTATTATTCTATTCTTCATTATTATCCTAAAAATGGATGTTGCCCATGTACAAGAACAAAATCTGATACAATTAAAATATTATCAGCTTTAGATAAATTATCCAATAATGGTTGTTGTATAGATTTAAATTATATTGAATATGTTTAAATATTCTTCAAAAAATAATTATTTTAAATTTAATATTAACTCAAAAATATATGAAGGTATTATATGTTCTTCTGATTGCGGATATTATCCAAGATTTTTTGGTGATTATTTTGGGTACGAATATTATGCAATGCCTTTAATAGATCTTCATTTGTTTGAACAACCCAAAAAAGATAATCTTTTTAGACAAATTTTAGGATATACAAATCATTTAGGTTTTTGGCCTTATTGTAGTTCTAAACAAGATGTTATAAAGGTGTTAAAATATCTTTCTAATTTAAGTAATAGAACAATTGTAAATTTAAATTTATATAATGATTAGAGTAATTGTGCCAATATCTTGGGCATCTGTTTTACGAATAAATTTATTTGATAAACTTAAAGCATTAGGTTATACTTGGAGCAAAGGAGATTCTTTAGATACTTTCCATGAAAAGTACCAGAATATGGCTTATATTGCTATATATCCTATAGATAAACACATCATTAAGTTTGGTACAAATTTAGAAACAGGAACCAAACTTCATGGAGAATACGGTTATAATTATGTTACTGAATATAAAGAAGTAGATCAAATTATAAGTGTAGTTAAACTTGTTTCTATGTTTTTAAAAATTTGTAAAGTAGAATATGCTGAAAAAAGCTTTGTTCAAGAACATAATTCTTTAAAGAGATATAAAATATGAGTAAAGGATGTAAAGTATGGAATATAATTAATTCCATTTTTATTGCTTGTTTATATTTTTGGATGCTTCTTACATTAGGAAATTTTCCAAAAATTGAGAAACAAATAACTGAAATTCAATATAAAATACAAAATATTGAATTTTATATAACAAACACACAAAATAAAAAATAATATGACTTATTTTATAATTATTTTAGTACAACTTTTTTTATTATCTGTTGTATTTATGACCTTTGAGTACGAAAATAAGATTTGGAATGTATTAGCAATATTTAGTGCTGTTGTTCCTATATTAGGAATAATAATATTACCAATTCTTATTGGAGTAAGCGCTGTTAAAGCCTGTGAAGATTATAGGTGGCAAACACCAACTATAAAAATTAAAGAAACAAAATTGAATAAATATTTATATTCTACTCATTTTAAAAACAAAAAAGATGAAAAATTTTAAATTTCTATTTTCTTTGGCACTATGTATAGTGTCTTTGGCTTTTACAAGTTGTATTACTTGTGTAGATTCTGCAGAAGTTGGCATTAAGTTTAATAAACTGTCTTTGACAGACCAAGGAACTCTTGATGCTGTAACTGTAACAGGTTATACTAGTTATAATCCTTTTACAACTTCTATTTATACGTACGAAACTCGTGTACGATCTGCGAACTATAAACCATTTATAGTTCAAACTAAGGATGGTTCTAAATTTTCTATGGATCCTAATCTTAATTATCATTTGATTCGAGAGAAAGCTATTGATGTTTTTTCAAAGTATCGTAAATCTTTGGATTATATTGAATCTAACTATATGCAAACTGCTATATATGATGCTTATCGAATTAATGCTAATAAATATACTGCAGATGAATTAGTTGCTAATCGAGCACAGTTTGAAGATAATGTTAAAGCTATGCTTGATACAACTTTGCGCGCAGAAGGATTTCATGTAGAACAATTTACTTCGCAGATTGAACCGCCTCAAAGTTTAACTGACATGATTAATGCTAAAGTTGCAGCTGTTCAAGCAGCACTTAAAGCAGAAAATGAAGTTAAAAAAGCTGAAGCAGATGCAAAAATTGCAGTAGCTAAAGCTGAAGGTGAAGCAAAAGCAATGCGTGTGCGTGCTGATGCTGAGGCTTATTATAATATGAAAATCTCTAGTTCTCTTTCAGATCGCATTGTTCAAGAAGATTTCCTTGAAAAATGGGATGGAAAGATGCCAGGGTATTATATGCCTAGTGGAAATGCTGGAGTATTTAAAATGCTTCCATAGAAATGTCTTAAATGAGACATAGGGTAATCCAGGACAAAGCCCCCCTTGTAACTAGCCTGGTAGTTTATTTTGGTAACTGTATTATTTGATTTGAGATCGTTTTAAAATTAAACTATTACGTATCGTGAAACCAAAAAGCGTGTGTAAGAAATAATCAGAAGGAAATGATAAGAAATACGGTTATGCTATTGAATTATTTTAGTAATTGCAATAGTTGTAGCTGGGAATCGACAGATAGGTTCCCTGGCCAATAAAACAAAAGTTTGTTAAAGAAAATTAAAAGTTAATGGTGGTTTAATAATCTTTTTGTGAGCCAAACTTTTGTAAGAGGGGAGAATGCCTCAATAAGCGATTAAGTGTACAATTAATTGCTTCAAATCCATTACTTTATTAAAATAATTTACGAAATATTTCAACCAACTGATAGGAAATCAGCCAACGAAATATTAGTATAGGTCAAAATTATTTTATTAAAGTCTTTCTTTTCTTTTTTGTTTAAATATATATTATCTGCCGCGATGACCCCGGATAGGCGAGCGATGATAATATATCTTCTTAATAGGATGTTAACAAACAATCGGTTCCAAGTCCGGATAGCCTGACAAAGCAGGTGAGTCGAAAGCCCGATAGCCTCGGATCGGTGTTAGAGAGTCCGTAAAAGGCCACATCTTTAAGAAGGGATTTACTACTGAACGCTGGGAGCTAGCCGAGGATAGTTAGTGACTATCAAGGTATGGTGGGTTCGAACCCCACAGTAGTAACTGATTTCATTAATTAATTCTTATAGTTGACATAAGGTTTTTTAATGCTTTCTCAATTGAATTTATTATGTTAGAGGGTGGAGGGTGGTAATTTTATGAATTATTATACAATAGCAGAACATATAATTGACAATTTTCTTTTATGTTATTTTGGCATACAAGATTATTCAAGGGCAAAAGATATCTTTGTGTATTGTGGTACGTTGGCTCGTAGTTTTGATTGGGGTGATACACCTGAAGGCTTTCGTTTTTGGAGCACACTTGATCATAAACAAAACTATATTTTTGAGAGGCCAATTATTTATAAAAACTTTTTATTAAACTATTATTTTCATAGAAATATTATAGATCTTTCTATATATAATGAAAAAACAAATTAAATTTGTGGAAGAGACGAAGAATAGTAATCCTTCTGCATCCATAACTCGTATCAATGAAGATACGTTTTGTGTAGTTAACTTTATGCTTCCTGGTGCTTTTGCTAAAAGAAATTCCAATGCAAACACTAAAGAGGAAATCAAAAAAATGAAAATGTCTCCTATCTTGGATGAAAACAAGAAAGGGCGTTTTATTTGTCCTACTTATGGTGCTCCTGGAAGAAAGCTTCAACCTGGCGAGCCTCTGCCGAAACATTTTTATGTTGGTCCAAAACATTATAATCCGGCCACATATCACACTTGTGCTTTGCGTAGAGTGTATCATTCTGAAGCTTTGCAAGCACTAAGTTCTGATGAAGCAAGGCCTTACGGCTATACTAAAAAACAATGGGATACGATGGGTGTGTATAATCGTCTTTCTGCTCAATTTAAGATTGATGCAGAAGAATTGTTCCCAGGTAATCCAAGTGTTACTTTTGAATTTGTGAACTAATGAAACATGTTATTTCAGCAACGTTGATACCGACAAATGGCATCAATGTCAAATTATCCAAAGATCTTTTTTTAGAGAATTTCATTGACACTTCTGAAGATATCTTAGACAGATTTCCTGTAGGAAGCGCTGTTGAAATAATCTACGATCATTTCTTTTATGATGACAAGGGTGCTCTTCAAATGAAACATTGTAGATGTATTATAAAACAGTCTAAAAGAGGCGTTTTTAATAGGTCCATTGAAAATGTTCAAGTTGAAAAAAATATTAGATCTTGTTTATATACTTATAATCAAAAAAGAAAATTTCTAAAGAATAAGCTCTCTTAGAGGGCTTATTTTATTTGGGCCGTAGAGGAATTGATTCACATGTTAGCTATTATAAGACAGCAGAGTGATGACTTAATCATCAAAACAAAAATAAATGGCAGATCTTATTCTACCTATAGAATGGCTGCGTAAGCCATTTCTCTGGTTGTTGAGTAACCAAGGAACATAATACTCATAGTTGGTTTCTTTGTTTAGTAAAACAAAGTGGTGGAGGTAGCGAGTCGAATAGACCAGTTACCCCGTGATAAGCAACACGTAAAAAAGCAAGCTGTATAGTTCTTATAAAAAGCGGTGGAGAAGACTGGAGTTCGAATCTCCAACGGTCCACAATTAATTGAAAATCAAATAGTTATATGATCACATATCAAGAATTAACATTATGTTATGTTCCTTCTACTGCAAAATTAGCATATAGTATATTTAAACCCACAAAAGAAGTGGATTTTAATAAAGTTATTGCTGATTTTGAAAAATCAAATACAAAGTGTTTTATAGCACTTGATAATGAAAAAGTAGTTGGATTAATAACACTAAATATTTTTAAACCATTATTTACTGATTTTCCTAAGGCTCATATTTCTTGGATTGCTGTAGATGAAGCGTACAGGCAAAAAGGAATAGCAAAAATTCTTATGCAAATGGCAGAAGAATTTTGTAAGCATAAGAAATGTAAATATATGGATTTATCTTCAAGAAATGTTCCAGAAAGAATGGCTGCACATGCCTTATATGATTCTTTTGGATTTAAAAGTGATACACAGAAATATTTTATTAAACATTTTTAAGTTATGGAAAAAGATTACACTGTAATTTTTCATCTAGGAGAAAAACGTGGTACTACTGTAGCTGTTCTTACTTCTAATGAATCTGGAGTAACGTATCGTGGTATTGCTCATTGCAATCCTTCTGATACATATAATCAAGAAGTAGGAGCTCGTATTGCTGAAGCCCGTGCTCGTAAGAAGTTTTTTAAAGCTGAAGCAAATGAAGCTAAACTCCAAGTTGAAATAGCAAAACGTCTTCTCGCAGTTGCCGAGCGTACTGCTCAAAAGAAAGTTAATCGTTTTGAACGAGAAAGCAACTGGTTGGATAAATATGTAAAAACTATTTAACCTAGAATGGTTGGGTCTATCGTCTAGTGGTTTAGGACGTTTCTCTTACAAGGAAAAGATTCGGTGGTTCGAATCCACCTTGACCCACAAAAAGGGCTTGCAGCTCTAATTAGTAGAGCCCTATATTTGCAATGTAGTCGTTGCGCGTTCGAATCGAGTCAGGTTCACTAAATTATATAATGTATGATAAAAAGTAATGAACAATTAGCAAGACGTATAATATATTATTTTTTAAAAGCAAATCCTTCAAAAAAACCAATTGATTACCTTAAAGATAATTATGAATTATATTATGCACGTACTTTTTATTGGGGTTATACTGATGAAGGATTTGATTTCTGGCAAGCTATATATGAAATAAAATTTAAAAGATCAGAAAAACGTGTTAGAGAATTTTTAAAAAAATATTTTTTTAATAAAGAATATCATCCTAATATAATAAATTTAAATTATGTCGAAGACTAATAAAAAGAAATCTTCTTTTTCAGAAAGTGATAAAAAATTAAATTTTTGTGGTTCTAAAAATAGACACAATAAAATAGACATCAATAATGAATTAGATAATTTTTTATCAGAAGATTATTAATATAGGAAGTTTGGCAGAGTTGATCTATTGCACTGGACTTGAAATCAAGCGGGCTGTAAAATGTTCCGGAGATTTGAATCATTCAGCTTCCACCGGAGAATTACCAAAGTTGGTGAATGTGGCACACTGCTAACGTGCTATGTTAGAAATGGCGCAAAGGTTCGAGTCCTTTATTCTTCGCAACATTATTCTAGGCCTGAATATGACTAATAGGAAAGACTATTCGTTCGTAGAACAATGGAAGTTCACCAGAATTTAATAGTCTGGAGATTGTGGTTCGAATCCACACGAATGTCAACTTGTTACTTGAGTTGGTCACTAGGAGAGTAACAGCCCTTGGACAAAGACCAATGTCACGAAGGGAGTGGTGAGAGAGGAATACATAACACCCTGAAAGATGCGGTTTCTCCAAACAGGTACCAAAAGTGGACACGATGCCCTCCTTAAAGCCTGTTTTATTATACCTTCAAGTTTTGCACTCTAATGTGTGCTATAATGGCATGTCTGTATGATCGGTGATACTTTGTATTAGAAACCTTTGAAGGTTTATGGTGTTTGTGGCCGAGTGGTTTAGGCGCAAGATTGTGGTTCTTGTTTACGCAGGTTCGACTCCTGTCAAATACCCTTAAGACACGTTAGTTCAGTAGGTTAAAATGTTAGCCTGTCACGCTAATGTCACGGGTTCGAATCCCGTACGTGTCGCAATATATGACCGAGATAGCTCAGTCGGTTAGAACTGCATCTTACAAATGTTCTTGTTAAGAGTTCTAATCTCTTTTGTCATTCAAAAACACAGAGTAAGGTGACTGATAGAACAGTCCCTGTAAGTTCTTGTGATTCGCAACAAGTTTATAAATGTTCTGCAATCACTCCGCTAGTTCAATGGATAGAACAGATGGTTACGGACCATCTAATCAGCGTTCGAATCGTTGGTGAAGTACTGTAAATTTAATACAATGAATGATTTTCATACTTTAGTCCACACACAAGATTGGAAAGATTATAAATCTCATTATATTTTTGAGATAAATGGTCATGGAATGATTCGTATTACTCAATATAATAATGAATTTGAACTTTCAGATTTATTTGTAACAGATGGGTATCGTCAACATGGGATGGGAACCTATCTATTAAATATTGCAATAGAATATTGCAAAGAGTTAGCAGATCATGGAAGAATTCTAATTTCTACTAATGATCATTCAGAAGAATTTGCTGAAGAATGGTATAAGAAAATTGGATTTGTATTTGACCATGTTGAAACTCCTATTTGTTATCCTTTTGAAGAAACTGGAGAAATAGAATTTTGAAAAACAAGATATAGTAGTTAAAGAGATACTTCGGTTATGTGGAAATAATAAAAAAGCTCTCTTTATTGGTTCTTACCTTTATTGCCTCTTGGTATAACGATTATTACGTCTGGTTTTGGTCCAGAAGATAGAGGTTTAACTCCTCTAGAGTCAACAATTTGTGGGTATAGCTCAGTGATAGAGCGAATGACTTCCACTCATTAGGTCGCGAGTTTGATCCTCGTTGCACGCTCTAAAAAATTAATTAGTTATGTAGAAATTAAAGAAAATGTTATTTATTTTATTAGTATTGTTGTCAATAAATATTTACGCCGACAATAAAGACCAAAAACCTTATCAAATTGGATATACTACAAAGTATTTACAAGGAAAATATAATTCAGATTATTATATAGAGAATCTTGAACAACCTAATATTTATTATGTTGGATCAATAAAAAGTCCACAAAGACCATTTAGTGGCAACTGGTTAGATGATTTAGAAGACTGGACTAGAATGAATGGAATACTGGGTCTTGGTTATGATGAGAATTGGCCTAGTTATGTAGATGAAGATTATTGGTTACAGTTTTTATCAGAATATTCAGAATATGAAAATGAAGCTGAGAAATACTTTGTAGATAGAGGGCAAGCTCCCCCATGGAAAGTTCCTATAGGAAATTCTACAGTATTAATAATATTTACATTGCTCGTCTTTATAAAAAAATTATATATACGATTTGTACGACGGTCTAAAAAATATAGTAGTATGGTTTAACTCTCGCTCGTTCCACTTAAATATTATTGTTATGGATAATTATAAAGTAGAAGGAAATATGTTATTTCAGGATAATAAAACTATGTTAACTTGGAGATCCTTTCTATCATTTTAAAGGCAAATAAAAATTTAATATAATGCAGTAGTCGCCTAGTCTGCTTATGACACCACATTTCCAATGTGGAATAACGTGAGTTGGAATCCCATTTACTGCACGGGGATATGGCGTAATGGTTAGCGCAATTGACTGTTAATCAATGGGTTACAAGTTCGAGTCTTGTTATCCCCGCTAAACACTTTGTGTTTATTTAAGATATATTTTAAACTTTTTAATTTTTGACATTATGATTTCAGCAAGTCAAGCACAAGAGTTAACTGGCTATCAGAAAGCCATTGAGTACATTAACAAGAACATTAAGAAAGCTGCTTCTAATGGTGAGAGTACGTATACGTACACCACTGACATGAAGACCAAAGCTAGTGCAATTGTTAAAGCACTTAAAGAGTTGGGATTTAGCGTACGTTTTGTACACACTCCTAAAGCTCAACGTGAGCACAAGGTTGTTGTAAATTGGTAATTTATAACAATAATTAAAGCATTTTGACAGCCGGGTAATCCCGGCTTTTAGGGTAGTGGCCAAGTCCGGTAAGGCGCTACATTTGGGATGTAGAGATCGCAAGTTCGAATCTTGTCTACCCTACTAAAATTTAATATTATGTATTTTGAAGGAGATATTGTTAGAATTAAAGAATTTGATAGAAGAGAATGGGGGGCATATCCTTGTACAGTATGTGGTTATATGGCTACACTTTCTGGTAAATGTTTTACAATAAGATATGTTCGCAAAAGACGCTTTGAAAATAAAGAACATTATGATCGTGTTGTAAAATTGCTTAAAACAACTTATAAATATTTTAATGGCGATACTCATTGGTATCTTTTAAAAGGTATTGGAGGGTATAATTGGTCTTCTTCTATGTTTGAATTAGTAAAAAGAACTAATTTTATAGATTTAAATTATGTACAAGATTGGAGATAAAGTTCATATAAGAAAAGATATTGATATTTATAATGGCTGGAGATATCCTGGAGGTTTTGTTCGTTCTATGATTCCTTTTATTGGAAAAGTACTCACAATATGTAAAATTGAACGAATGTGCCCACAGGATGCATCTTCTGAATATTATTATTATAATGGTGATCCTCATTTTTATTTTTTAGAAGAAGATCTTCAAAGGCATTATTGGTCTTCTTCTATGTTTGAGCCTGTTTATAATAATATTTTCGATTTAGAAGTATATAAAAATAATTGACCTGTATTTTTGGACATGGTTTATTCCGTAAGTGGTAGCGGGGTTGATTATAAATCAACTGCTTTCGAGCTCGTGGTGTTCGACTCACTCAACTTCCACTAAATTAAACTCCTGTAGCTCAGTTGGTTAGTAGCGTCACACTCATAATGTGAGGGTCGGGGATTCAAGTTCCTCCAGGAGTACTGTCCAGTATATCAGTTGGTTAGATTGTCATCCTGATAAGATGGAGGTCGTTGGTTCAAGTCCAACCTGGACAACAAAATTTTAGAAATTATGAAATTTAATATAGGAGATAAAGTTCTGGTAAATCCAAATAAATATTTTGAATATTTCTCATGGGCTTTTACAACAAAAGAATCTTGTAATAGTTTTTATGAGAATGTTATAAATATTTATGAATATTTTATTATACTTTCTTGTACTCCTTATGCAGTATTTTGTCAGGGTATATATAAATGTAAATATTCAAAAGCATTTTATCTTAGATCAGATAAATATGTATGGCCAAAAGAAGTATTAGATTCTTATTTTCAAAATATTATTAATTTATCAGATTATGAATTTTGAAGAACTTAAAAAAGGTGATAAAGTTAGTATTGATTTAAGTGCAGTTAAAAAGGAATTTGATTTTAAAGAAACTCAGTTTAAAAATTTTAACAATTTCTATGAAAAAAGAGTAATTCCTTATAAATATTTTATTGTTGAAAAACGATATAATAATGGCACAATTTGTGGTAGAGGGATTTTAAAACTAGAATATGAAAAACTTGGTTATAAAATATTATTTAAAATTCCTATATCTATTATTAAAGTATATAATCCTTGTATAATTAATTTATATGACCATATTTATAGTAAGTATTCAGTATAAGTTTAGAGAATATAGCTGCCTTATCTCCTATGATAAAGAAATAATTTAAATTTACTCGTCATGGAAATGAGAATAAATAAAAAATTTAGCGTTTAGTTTATATTGGATAAAATAGTTATTTGACCTATAAAAGAATTGGGTTCAAATCCCAAAACGTTACTATGATTACAAAAATATTAAATAATTCAAATAATAAATGGTTAGATATAACAGAACCTCCTTGTGGAGAGGTTATTCTGTTATTTGCAGATGGATTTATTGCAAGAGGAATATATAATTTTCAAGAAGAATATTGGTATTATTATGATTCTTTTATGAATTTACAAAAATCTTGTGATCATCCTAAATTTTATATTAGTTTATGAAATATTTTATATTAATACTTTCTTTATTTTTAATAAGTTGTGATGGTTATAAAGGACTTCACAGAGAAAATTATGGTAGAAGTAATTTAACTAAAATGGAACAAAATAAAGAAATTCAAAATCATTATGTAAGATGAATATATTTCAACGTTTATGGATAAATTTGCAATTATTATTTAATGACTATGCTTATTGTAAATTATTTAGATTAGAAGATTATGATATTCCTAAATTAGGCATGGAATCACAAGGAATGGATATATATAATAATCGCTATATTATTCAAGGAAGTGATAACACAGGGAAATTACCTAGTTTAGCTATTATTGACATTAAAAATAAAAAAATAATATTAGAATATGAACTGCCTTTTAATGGTTGCCATATGAATAATATTAATTTAGGAATTAAATTAAATAAAGATTATTTATTCCCTATTTTTTATATTAGTGAGTGTAGAAATAAACGTCGTTGTTATGTTGTAAATGTCTCTAAAGATCTTTCTTCTTGTGATTTAATTCAAGAGATTTATTTCGATACTAAATTACATTATAAAAGTTTACAATGCCCATTTGATTGGATTGTTGATCATTTTGAAAATTATATTTATACTTTTGGTATGACTGGAAATTATGGGGAAATGGAAATTTGTAAATTTCGACTTCCAGTATTTAATTTGAAAAAGCGTACTTTTACAGATAAGGATGTTCTTGATTCTTTTACAGTGCAAAATTGTTTTACATATCAAGGAACTAAGATTATAAATGGTAAACTATATGCATTCAGTGGTCTTGATACTTAAGAATAT